>Ga0114933_10000524_pt1 | contig 46755 bp, 49 predicted proteins | sample 4SBtaG_FD_89691 | JGI IMG/M metagenome (GOLD analysis project Ga0114933, IMG submission 89691) | Deep subsurface microbial communities from Kolumbo volcano to uncover new lineages of life (NeLLi) - 4SBTROV12_W25 metaG | ecosystem: Environmental > Aquatic > Marine > Volcanic | place: Kolumbo... | reverse complement strand
CGTCCGGAGCCGCGGCCTTGGCCGCCATGACGGCACGACACACCAGGTTCGCCGGGTCGTACGCCAGGCGCCCGTCCGGGGTCTTCAGGTCCGGGTCGATGACCGGGAAGATGGCGACCGCCGGAATGCCCACTGCAGCCGCCATGCAGACATCGGCGACCAGGGTGTCAATCGACAGCCGAAACACCCCGGGCATCGAGGGGACGCCCTCGCGCACCGCCTCGCCCTCCTTGACGAAGAGCGGCCAGATGAGGTCATCGACGCTCAGGCGGTGTTCACGGACGAGGTTGCGCAGCCAGGGGTGGCGGCGATTCCGACGCATGCGGGTCGAGGGATAGCTCGGCATGGGCTCCTGCTAACGTCCGCTTCCAGGAGGCGAGATGACGGAGAACGAGACCGCGCGTGCGATCGACCGGATCCTCTCGGACCACGCAGACGATCCCGCCGTGAAGCGCCTGCGCGTGCGCATCCACGAGCTCGGCGACAACCAGACCGATGAGTGGGAGCAGTTTCGGCAGCTTCAGAAGGCCTGCCGCGAGAGCGAGGCCCTGAGCCAGGCCTTCGAGTCGACGCTCGGAAAGCTCCAGGATCTCCGCGTCGGCCAGCCCGAAGCCGGCGAGCTCGTGCAAGGCTTCAACTGGCTGATCGAGTCCGAATGGGAAGATGGCTGATCTCGAAAAACTCCTAAAGTCCGCGCGCGCGTGACCGACTGAGAGCGAGATGGCGGATCTCCACCTGCTGTGGCTCCCTCTGGTCGGGGCCTTCCTGCACGTGGCGATCGGCGCCTGGCTGTGGGGCTACGACAGCCACCGCCTGAACCGCCTGGCGGCGGTCGTCATCGTCGCTCGCGGCCTGCTCGGGTACGTCACGTACGCGATGCGCGGTGCGCCGGACTTCGGGACGGCTCAGCTGTGGTGCGACCTGCTGGTCCTGCACTTCGCCGTGACCGCCACGACCTTCCACTTCCTCTGGGAGTGGACCCGGCGCAAGGCCACGCCGCTGTTTCTGACGCTCCTGTACGGTGCTGCCATCACCGCGGCGGCGCTCACCGTCGGCCTGGATCTGCACAGCGCGGTCGTCGTCGGCGACTATTTCGCGATCGACTTCCTGGGCGTCGCCCCTCTGGGCAAGGCGCTCTTCGCCTGCTCCACGCTCGGCATGCTGACCGCCGCCGTCCTGGCGGTCCACTTCGTGCTCGGCCGTGAGTCCGGCCAGCGCAGCCACCATCTGTGGGTCCTGGCAGGGCTCGTGCTCCCCCCCGTGGGCGCCACGCTGTTCGAGGCCATTCCCCGCATGGCCGGCCTGACCGACGGCACCCACATGATGGCCCCGGTCTACATCCTGCCCGCGACGCTGCTGCTCGCCTACGGCCTGACCCGACACGAGGCGATCACCCCGCTGTCGAACTCTCGCCAGGTCATCCGTTGCCTGAACGAGGCCCTCGCCATCACCGACCCGCGCGGCATCATCCGCCTGGCGAATCCCGCACTCTGTCGCCTCACCGGCTACCCGCCCGGCAGCCTCGAGGGACGCGACCTGGGTGTGCTCTGGGACACCCAGACCAGCTGGCCCGGGGGCTTCGACATGCGCTGGAGGCGAGGTCACGACACCCTGACCGAGGGGGCCATCCTGACGCTGGACGGCGCCAGCGTCCCCGTCCTGCTCTCGATCGCGCCGGTCCGCGACGAGAGCGAGCGGGTGATGGGCCTCGTCGCCACGATGCGCGACATCACCGTTCGCAAGCGGACCGAGGGCGAGCTCCGAAAGGCCAAGGACGCTGCCGAGGCGGCGACGCGCGCCAAGTCGGACTTCCTGGCCACGATGTCCCACGAGATCCGGACGCCCATGAACGGCGTCATCGGCATGACCGAGATCCTCCGCGACAGCCGCCTGTCGGCCGACCAGCGCGACTACGTCGACACCATCAAGCTCTCCGGGCAGACGCTCCTGGACATCATCAACGACATCCTCGACTTCTCGAAGATCGAGGCCGGTCGCATCGAGATCGAGGACGAGGCCTTCGACGTGCGGAGCCTGATCCAGGAGGTCGTGGACCTCTCGCAAGGCAACGCCGACCGAAAGGGCCTCGAGCTCCGCGCCTGGGTGGACCCCGGCGTGCCGCGACGGGCCTTCGCCGACCCTCTCCGACTCCGGCAGATCCTGGTCAACCTCGTCAGCAACGCCGTGAAGTTCACCGGGTCGGGCTATGTCGAGCTCCGAGTCCGCGCCGAGCCTCGCGGACGGGAGGGCTGGTGGCTGGACTTCGCCGTCGAGGACACCGGGATCGGCATCCCCCAGGACCGCATGGACCGTTTTTTCGAGTCCTTTTCCCAGATCGACTCCTCGGTCACGCGGCGGTTCGGCGGCACGGGCCTGGGCCTGGCCATCAGCAAGCGCCTGGCTGAGCGCATGGGCGGCGGCATCTCGGCACGCTCGACCGAGGGCACCGGCTCCACCTTCCACGTTCGCATCCGCGCCGGCTCGGCACGCGCCGTCGAGCCCGAGCCCGTCGACCTGGGCACGGTGGTGTTCACCGACAAGCGGCGGCGCCGGGTGCTCCTGGCCGAGGACAACCCGGTCAACCAGAAGGTCGCCATGCTCTTCCTGGAGCGCCTCGGCTACGACTGCGAGGTCGTCGAGGACGGCGAGCAGGCCCTCGAGGCCATCGCCCGAGGGGCCTTCGACATCGTCCTGATGGACATCCAGATGCCGGTGATGGACGGCTTGGAGGCCACCCGCCGCCTGCGCAGCTGGAACCGCGACATCTACGTGATCGCCATGACGGCCAACGCCCTGCGCGGCGACCGCGAGGCCTGCCTCGAGGCCGGGATGGACGACTACCTCAGCAAGCCCGTCACGCCGGAGCGGCTGTCCGAGGCCCTCCAGATGGCACGGGTCGCCCTCGAGGACACGATCCAGGGCACTCGACCAGGCGCGGCCCTCAAGCTGATCGACCGCCGGAAGCCCTAACCGTCCAGGAAGGCGAGGATGGCCTCGGTCGAGGTGAACTTCCGCCGCACCTGACCACGCTCTTCGCCGCGACGCAGCTCCTCGGCGTCGACGCGCTTCCAGTCCGCGAAGCCGACGACGCGTACATCGGCCAGCAGCTCGTCGACGCGCTCGTGCGCTTCCTGGGCGATCGGGAGGCGATCACGATCCGCCAGGACGAGCTCGACGGTGGCCCTGGAGTCGCCACGGTTCGTGCCGATGAGGCCGGTGGGGCCTCGCTTGGCCCAGCCGACGACGTACCAGCCCGGAACGCGGTCGCCGTCGCGGACGACGCGCCCCGCTTCGTTCGGGATGGTGCCCTTCCATGGTTCGTGAGGGACACCCGGGATGGGGAGCCCGCGGTAGCCGATGGCCTGGAAGAGCAGGTCGGCGGGCTCGATCCAGGTCTCGTCCGTCGCGACCGAGGCGAGTCGGCCGCCGCGATCCTCCAGGCGGTTGCGCACCACGCGCACGCCCGTGAGCTTTCCGTCCTCGCCCAGGAACTCCACCGGGGAGACCCGGAAGCGCAGCTGAATGGCCCGGGCCGCCTCTCCGCGGGCAGGCGCCAGGTCCTGGACGATCGCCAGGTTCTTCTTCGTCGCCCGCTCGGGCTCGTTCGCCGCCAGCCACCCCTCGGTCGCAGGGTCGAGCGCAACGTCGTCGGGCTCGGCCCACAGGTCGACGTCCTCCAGTCGGCCGAGGTCTCGCACCTCTTTGGGAGAGAAGGCGGCCTGGGCAGGCCCCCTTCGGCCGAGGACGCCGACATCGCTCACCGAGCTCCGCTCGAAGCTCGTCAACGCGTGGTCCGCGCAGTCGGTCTTGGCCAGCTCGTCGTAGCGAAGCGCCAGGACCCGGGTCACGTCCATCGAGACGTTCCCGTTGCCGACGACGAGGACCCGCTGTGCCTGGTCCAGCGCGAAGCTCTGGTCCCGGTAGTCAGGGTGGCCGTTGTACCAGTACACGAACTCGGTGGCCGTGTGGACGCCGTCGAGGTCCTTGCCAGGCAGGTCCAGACCCCTCCCGGCCTCGCAGCCGCTGGCCCAGATCACGGCGTCGTAGCAGCGGTCCAGATCCTGGGCCGAGATGTCCTCGCCGACCTTGACGTTGCCGAGGAAGCGGAGCCTGGGATCCTCGGCGACGCGGGCGTACACCCGGGCGGTGGCCTTGATGCCCTGGTGGTCGGGGGCCACGCCGCCTCGAACCAGCCCGTAGGGCGTGGCGAGCCGATCGAAGAGGTCCACCCGGACGTCCCAGTCCGAGTCCAGGAGCGCTTGCGCGGCGTAGAAGCCGCTGGGCCCAGAGCCGATGATGGCGACCCGTCCGGGCCTGGATGCGCTACTCACGCCGGGAGACTAACGAGGTCAAACGCATGCTGTCGCTGCTCGCTTGTGCGCCCGCCGACCCGACCGAGATCTTTGTCGCACCGGACGCCACCGGACCCTACGGCGCGGTCACCTGGGCGGACTCGGCCGGCGACCTCACCGTCCAGGTCTGGGCCCCTACGGAGGATCCGCGCGGCACCTTCGGCGTCGAGTACGACGAGCTGCTCTCGGGCGAGGCGTGGTCCCAGGGAGACCTGGCCTGCGAGCAGCCACGACCGGTCGTGATGTTCAGCCACGGCAACTCCGGAGCCCGCTGGCAGAGCTTCTTCGTCACCGAGGACCTCGCCGAGCACGGCGCCGTCGTGGTGGCCCCTGACCACACGCACAACACCTTCTTCGACTACGACGACGACCAGACCGCCCAGGTCGCGCTCGATCGCCCGCGCCAGATCGCCGAGAGCTTCGACTGGCTGCTGGCCGAGAGCGCCGATCCGGAGTCCCGGCTGCACGGCTGCGTGGCTTCGGACGCCGGCTACCTCGCCCTCGGCCACAGCTTCGGGGGGTGGACCGTCGTCGCTCTCTCCGGCGCGCGCTTCGACGCCGAGGGCATGAGGACCTGGTGCGAGGGCAACAGCTACCTGCTCTGCGGGGCCGAACAGCTCGTCACCGACGACGTGATCGACCTCTCCGACGAGCGCGTCGATGCCGTCGTCAGCCTCACACCGGCCGGCGCCGTGACCTTTGGCCCATACCTCGAGGAAGCCGATCGACCGAGCCTCATCGTCGGAGGCTCGGCCGACGAGACCACGCCCTACGCCACGGAGACCCTCCCGATGTTCGAGGGCCTCCCCGATGCGGATCTCGCGACCCTCGTCGGAGCGGGGCACTTCAGCTTCACCGAGATCTGCGCCCTGCCTATCCAGGACTTCGACGGATGCACCGAGGACTTCCTGCCGATCGAGGACGCGCACCGCATCACGACGGTGCTCACTCTGGCCTGGTTGAAGCGCTGGCAGGGCTTCACCGAGGCCGAGGGCTGGCTGCCCTTCGACGATGCCGACCTGGAGTGGATCTCCGGGGGTTGAGTCCGAGGGCCCTTGATCCGCAAACGGGGGCATGGACAGCCGCACCCTCACGCGCCCCGACCAGATCCGCGACCGGCTGGAGAGCCTGATCCCGGCCGAGGGCACCCCCTGCACCGTTCGCTTCGTCGGCCAGGCCAGCCGGCTCAGTCGCGCCTTCCTCTTCGAGCGCGGCCGCATCCTGCTCGCCCTGCCCAAGGACGCCGAGCGACCCAAGCCGGGGTCTCTCGTGAACGTCGTCCTCGAGGGGGGCGAGAGCTTCCACGCCGAGGTCTGGCCCCAGAACCTTGCCAGCGGCGTGCTCATCGAGCTGCCCCGAATCCTCGACATGCCCCAGCGACGGAGCGCCCGGCGCGTGAAGTCGCGCTCGATGCGGCTCGGCCTCTTCGCACACGAGCGCATCGTCCGGACGGTCCTGGTGGACCTCTCCGAGGTCGGTGTTGGGTTCCTGACCGGCGACGCCGGAGTCGGCCTGGCCGAGCCGGGGACGCGCTTCTCGGCGCGCATCGACGACCACGGAGTGGCCGCGAAGATCGTGCTCGAGATCGTCCGGACCGAAGACGGCCCGGGCACCAACCTCTACCGCGTAGGCGCCCGAATCTGTTCCGTGTCGGCCTCCGGAAGGCGCTTCCTGCGTCACCGGTGCGGCGCGGCGGCACGGCGGGGGGCGGCGTGATCCGAACCCACCGGCGCGCCGAAGACCTCGCGGAAGGGCGTCACAACTCCAACTCGATGCGTATCGAGGAGGCCCTGTGAGCAAGACCGTCGTCCGACCCATGGACATCCAGCGCGTCCTCGAGCTGGACGTCGTGCCCAAGCAGATCGGCGCGACGATCCGACTGCCCGGCGCCAAGCCCGAGCGCTGCGACATCGAGATGGCCCCCGGGGGCCTGCTCAAGGTCCGCGCGGCCGGCGCCTACCGCGGACGACGCGGCCTCCTCGTGGCCATGGTCGTCAACACCAAGACGCGCATGTACACCTTCCACGCCGACGTCTACGGCACCGAAGCGGGTGCGCTCCTCATCGACCGTCCCCGGCTCCTCGAGTGCCACCAGCGGCGCGCCGCCACCCGCCAGCGAGACGCCGAGCTCCAGCTTCGGGTCCGGTACATGGGCGACAGCTTCAACGTGGTCGTCGGCGACCTGAGCCCCGACGGAGTGGGCTTCCTCTACGCGGCCCACGAGCTGCCGGCGCTGACCAAGGGTGAGCGCATCCGGGCCCGCATCGAGCGCCGACTGGGCGAAGGCGTTCCGATGGTCCTGGAGATCGTCCAGCTGCGTCCGGCGCCGGGTACCGGGCTGGAGTTCTGCGGCTGCCGAATCGCCTCCATGCAGCGCGAAGGTCGGGCATGGCTGTGCGCCCAGCTGGGCCTCGACGAGAGCGAGCACGTCGCATGAGCGCGATGAACGAGCTGCTCCGCCAGGTCCTCCCCCAACAAGACTACGCGAGCCTGCGCTCGCCCGGTCAGCCGGCGCTCGAGGGGGCGCTCTTCGCACCCCACCGCAGGCGCATCCCCTTCCTGCCCCGGACCCGGGGGCTCCGCCCTCGCGCCGGGGTCCCGATCAAGGTGGAGAGCACGGCGAGGCCGGGTCCTACAGCTTCCTCAGCCAGCTCATCGGCTTCGAGGCCAGCGGCCGGATGCTGCTGGCCATGCCCGCGAACGTCACCCAGCAGGCGGTGGCCCGACAGGAGCTGCCGGAAGGCACCGAGCTCCAGCTGCTGTGCGACGGCGACTGGATCATCGCGCCAATCGCCCGCCTCGATTCGCGCGGCATCACCTTCCTGTTCAGCGCCTACGTCGCCCGGCTGCTGAAGGGCCGGCGAGTGCGGGCGCGGCTCGACTGCTCCGTGGGCCCGAGGCAGCCCGCCGTCTTGGAGATCGACCGCGTCCAGATCGCTCCGGGGACCGGCGAGCGCATCGCCCAGGCCCGCTTCATCGCCCTGTGCTCGCCGCTCAGAGCGTGGCTTCAGACCCTGGACTGAGCAGCCCACGAGAGCGCCGGAGCGCGTCCGCGACCCCGTTCAGCGCCCCCGGAGACGGGGGCACGCCCCCCTCGACGATGCCCGCAGCGACCAACACCGCGGCGATGCCCAGCGTGAGCCCCGCGGCTTCCCGTGCTGGGCCGTCGAGCTCGTCAAGGTCATCGAGATCCAGCTGCCAGCGGCGCAGCAGCTCGTGGACCAGCGCCGGAGGCACCCCGGTCCCGGCGAGGGGCCGCAGAGGCTCGACGCGATCCGCATAGACCCTCCGCAGATCGTCGAGGGGCGGCCGCTCCAGCCGGACCCGGTAGATGAGCCGGACCTCGTCCGCAGTGGGCGGGCTGAGCTGGCGGCGATGCCGGCGGAGCCAGTCCGTGACCTCGCGCATCAGTAGCCGTGAAGGCGGGCCCAGCGGTCCCGGTGCATCGCGCTGGTGCCGAGCGTGTTCGCCGCGACCCGAGCCCGTTTCAGGAAGAGCCCGCAGTCGTGCTCCTCGGTCATGCCCACGCCGCCGTGCAGCTGGATGGCTTCCCTCGCCAGGTTCAGGTAGGCCTCGTTGCAGCGTGCCTTGGCCAGGCTGACCAGCGCTGGCCGCGGATCGAGCGACGCCGCGAGCACCGCGCTGGCGGCGAGCTCGACCTGGATGAAGGCATCGACGGCCCGATGCTGCGGGACCTGGAAGCTGCCGATGGGCACGCCGAACTGCTTGCGCACCTTGAGGTAGTCCAGCGTGAGCGCCAGCAGCGATCGCATCGATCCGAGCATCTCACCGCAGAGCGCCACGGTGGCCTCGTCGAGCACGCGGTCGAGGTCCCCACCCACGAGCGCCCCGCTGGCCCCCTCCAGCCGCACGATGCCGTAGTCCCGGCCGTCCATGCGGCGTAGCGGCTCGACGCGGACCTGCTCCCGGTCGACCCGGTAGAGACCCTCGTCGGTCGGGACGAGGAACGCCACAGCGCCCGAGGCGTCGAGCGCTCGGGGAGCTCCGCGCAGACCGTCCTCCCACCGCGCGGGCTCGGTGAGCGCGACGATGTCCCCGCCGAGGACCTCCTCCGAGGCGCAGATCCGGCCGGCGGTCAAGAGCGACAGCATCGGCGTCGGAGCGAGCTCACGACCCAGGGCCTCCATGACGACGACGACCTCGGGCAGGCCCAGGCCGAGGCCTCCCTCCTCCTCGCTGAAGGGGATCGCGGTCCAGCCGAGCTCCACCATCTGTCGCCACAGCTCCGGGTTCGGGGCGTGGCGGGCGAGGTGGGTGCGGCTGACCGAGCGAGGGCAGATCGCGGCGACCACCTCGCGCGCGTTCTCGGACAGAGCCACCGTGTCCTCGGACCAGACGAGCATCACGACTTCGGGAGCCCGAGCACGCGGCGGGCGACGATGTTGCGCTGGATCTCGTTCGTGCCTCCCTCGATCGAGTTCCCGCGGGAACGCAGCCACTGCCTGGCCAGTCCGAGGTCCACGTCGTCGTACCCCGGGCCCTCCCAGCCCAGGCCCTCGGCGCCCGCCAGCTCGACCGCGAGCTCCCACCTGGCCTGATTCAGCTCCGTGCCGACGATCTTGAGGATGGAGCTCTCGGGCCCGGGTCGAGCCCCGGCCTTCACCCGGTCGTTGGAGCGCTTCACGGTCAGGCGCATGGCCTCCTGGTCCATCTCGAGTCGGACGATGCGGTCCCGAACGAGGGGGTCGGCCAGGCGACCCTCCGAGTCGGTGCCGAGGCGGCTCAAGGCGTCGTCGCGCAGGTTGTAGCGGCGCAGGATCTCGAGCCGCGCGCCCCCCGCCGCGATCGACTCACCGACCATGCCGCGCTCGTGGCGGAGGAGGGCCTTGGCGACGGCCCAGCCCTGGTTCAGCTCGCCGACCACGTTCGAGACCGGGACACGGACGTCGTCGAAGAAGACCTCGCAGAAGGGCGAAGCGCCGCTGATCAGCTCGATGGTCCGGGTCGTGATGCCCGGCGTCTTCATGTCGATCAGCAGGAAGCTGATCCCCGCGTGCTTCTCGCGGGTGTCCGTGCGAACCAGGCAGAAGATCCAGTCGCTGACCTCGGCGTGCGAGGTCCAGATCTTCTGACCGTTGACGACGAGCTCGTCGCCCTCGCGCACGGCGCTGCAAGCCAGTGACGCCAGGTCGCTGCCGGCCTCGGGCTCGGAGTAGCCCTGGCACCAGCGCAGGTCTCCTCGAGCGATGGGCGGGAGGTGTTGTGCCTTCTGCTCCTCGCTGCCCTCCTCGAGCAGGATGGGACCGATCATCGTGAGCCCGATTCCGACCAGGGGGAGCGGCATGCGAAGCCGCTGGAGTTCGGAGCGCCACTCCCGGTGCTCGTCGACGGACATGCCAGCGCCGCCGTACTCCACAGGCCAGGCCGGGGCCGTTCGTCCCTCGGCCAGACAGCGCTCGAACCACAAGCGCACGTCATCGTTCGGGAAACTCGAGCGACCACCCCAGTAGCCCTGGAAGGGCGTGGACGCTGTCCCGCGCAGCGACTGCGGGGCGTTGGCCTCGATCCAGTCGCGGATGGAGCTCATCGTCGAGGCACGGAGAGCGCGATGCGCTGCAGGATGCCCTGCCAGCGCAGCATGCCCGGCGCCAGCATCGGCTTGCCGGTGTTCAAGAAGCTCACCGCCAGGTCCCGGCTGGGGTCGCCATAGACCACGACGTTCGAGAAGCCCAGGTGCCCGAAGGCGCCGCGGGTCGTCAGACCGAAGAGCGAGAAGCGGTTTCCGCCCATCATCATTCCCAGCGAGTAGCGCATCGGGAATCCGAAGGTGCCGTCCAGGCGGACCTTCGTCGACTCCGCCACCGCCCGACGCACGGTGTCCCGCCGCAGGACCCGCACGCCGTCCAGCTCCCCGCCGTTGAGCAGCATCTGCAGGAAGCGCGTCATCTCCCGGCCCGTGGTGCAGACGTTGGCCATCGGCAGCGTCTCGGTCAGGAAGAGCTCGGAGTTCGACATCTCGACCGCCAGGTCGAGGTCGCAGCCGATGGTCCGCTCGAAGATGCGTCGCATGACCGGCGCGACCGGTGGGCCGGTGCGGTAGTGCCGTGCGACCCGGTCGAGGTCGGCCGGATCGACGCCGTAGTTCATGTGCTCGAAGCCAAGCGGCTCCAGCAGGCGCTCACAGGCGAGCTGCCGAAGGGGCTGGCCGGTCCTGCGCTCGCAGATCTCCTGGAGGAGGAACCAGCTGGTGCAGGGGTGGTACGCGGACTTGGTGCCGGGCTCGAACTCCGGTCGGAGATCGAAGATCAGCTCGACGTCCACTCGCCGCTCGTCCAGGACTCGCTGCACGTCCAGATCCGCGGGCATGCTCGGGATTCCGGCGGTGTGGTTCAGGAGGTGGCGGACGAGGATGCCCTGCTTGCCGTGGCGCTCGAAGCCGGGGAGCAGGCGGTAGACCGGATCGTCGAGGCTGAACAGGCCGTCCTCGACCAACGCGTGAACCAGCACGGCGGTCAGGATCTTGCTGGCCGAGAAGAGCGAGAAGAGCGTCTCCGGCGACGCCATCGGCCCGGGCACTCCGCCTGGCGGGTTGTCCACGTGTCCCACGGTGCGGTCGAGGATGACCTGGCCGCGGTGCCGGATGCAGAGGCCGATGGCCGGGTAGAGGCCGGTGCCGTACAGCCCCTCGACGCCCTCCCAGATGGCGTCGACCGGGACGCGGCTGCCGGCCTCGGCGCCGATGCGCAGGACCTGGTGAGGGCGGGAGGTGGAGACGGTTGTCTGAGCGATCATAGGAGCTTGCGAATAGGAGAGCCCCAGAGGGCGCGGACGGCCTTCTTGACCCCGTCGAGCACGTCCTCCCCGATGGGGTGCCAGTGTTGCTCGTCGGACAGTCCGAGGCGGTCGGTGATGATGGGCTGCGCGTGGCACCAGTTCCGAAGCGCATCCGCGCCGTTCACGTGGCCGACGCCGGAGTCCCCGCGGCCTCCGAAGGGCACCTCGAGCACGCCGTAGGTGATGTGGGAGTCGTTGACGCAGACGCTGCCGGCCTTGAGGCGCCGCGCGATGGCCTCGGCCCGGTTGCTGTCCTTGGACCAGACGGTGCCACCCAGACCGTAGACCGTGTCGTTCGCCATCTCGACGGCCTCGTCGACGTCTCGGACGACCATGACGCCGAGCACGGGGCCGAAGGTCTCCTCGGACATCACGGCCATGTCGTGGGTGACGCCGGAGAGCACGGTGGGCTGGAAGTACGCGCCCTCGGCTTCGCCCCCGATGTGCACCTTGGCGCCGGCAGCGACCGCCTCGTCGACGTGCCGCTTCACGATGGCGAGCTGGCCCTGGTGGATGAAGGGACCGATGTCGCGGCCGAGCTCCAGCCGCCCGACCCGCTCGACCAGGGCCTCGAGGTAGCCCTCGGCGACCGACTCGACGACGTAGACGCGCTCGGTGCCAGCGCAGAACTGGCCGGCGTTCATCATCCCGCCGAAGACCGTGCCCCCGGCTGCGCGCTTCAAGTCCGCGTCATCGCACACGATCGCGGGATCCTTACCCCCCAGCTCGAGGGTGCAGGGGATGAGCTGACGGCCACAGGCCTCGCCGATCTTGCGGCCGGTCGGCACGCTGCCGGTGAAGCTGATCTTGTCCACGCCGCCGTTCACCAAGGCGGCGCCGGTCTCGCCGTCGCCGAGGAGGACCTGGAGCACGTCCGGGGGCAGGCCGGCGTCCCGGAAGATCTCACCGATGAGCAGCCCGATTCCGGGGGTGACCTCGCTGGGCTTCAAGAGCACGCAGTTGCCTGCCAGGAGCGCCTGGACCGTGGGGTTCATCGCCAGCTGGAAGGGCCCGTTCCACGGCGTGATGACGCCGACCACCCCGAGCGGATGCCAGACCATCGTGGCCTTCTTGATCTTCAGCAGGTGCAGGCTGACCTGGCGGTCCTCCAGCGTCCGCGCGGCCCGCCGCGCGTAGTAGTTCATCGCGTCACAGGCCGCGAAGATGGCCATGAAGACCGTCTCGACCTCGCTCCGGCCGGTCTCGCCGCGGATGACCTCGACCAGGGCGTCCTGGCGCTCGATGAGCAGTCGGACGGCTCGATCGACGATGGCGACGCGGTCTCGGACCGGCGTGGCGGCCCATGCATCCTGGGCCTGTCGGGCTCTCGCGATGGCCTCGCCGACCTCGGCCGGCGTCGTGACGCGGAACTCGCGCAGCGCCTCCCCGCCTCCAGGCGGCAGGACTCGGAAGCCGCGGGCTCCGTCGACCTCGATGGCTTCGAGCCAGGCCACTCAGGCGGAGGCCGAGATGTCCGACTCGGACGGATAGAACTGGCGGCACCACGTCCGGAAGAGGCCGATCGGCCCGTCCCCGTCGCAGAGCACGGGGCGGTCGAGGTAGCGCTTGTTCTCCCAGACCGGGATGTCCTGCTCCAGCTGCCGCTGGATCTCCATCATGAAGGCCTTGCCGACGCCGCCGGTGATGCCCTTGCCGATCTTGCGGACCGTGAAGGCGAACCACAGCTCGGTGTGGTCCTCGTCGATTGGGGTCGCGGAGGAGACCAGCAGGGTCTCGACCAGCCCGGTGAAGCGCGTCGTCGTGAATCCGAAGCCGTAGGTGAAGACCTCGATGTCGCCCTTCACGATGCCGCTGGGCGTCGTCATCCCCGTGGTCGACGTCGTGTGCAGGATGTGGCCGTCGGGCTTGGACTTCGTCTCCGGCATGATCGCGGAGCCGTGCAGGTAGTGGAAGTGGGCCGAGTCCACCTGGTTCTCGGCCAGCTCCTGGTTGCAGGTGGCGACCGTCCAGCGGCGGGTCCGGTACTCCGTCCAGGCTTCGTCGCCGTACTCGGGGACGTCCGGCACCTCCCACTGCGGCGGGCGACCGTGGCAGTCGTACCAGGCCATGACCACTCCGTTCTTCTCGACGACGTGCCAGCCTTGGAGATCGCAGTTCCGCGGCTTCTTCTCGGCGTAGGGGATGTCCGCGCAGCGGCCCTCGCCGTCGAAAGCCCAGGCGTGGAAAGGGCAGACCAGCTTGTCGTCGATCAGCTCACCACCGTGTCCGAGGTGAGCGCCCAGGTGCGGGCAGTGCGCGTCCAGCAGTCGGGGCACCCCGTCGCTCGTGCGGAAGAGCACGAGATCGCTCGCGAAGTAGCGAAGCGGGACGACCTGGCCGACCTCCAGCTCGGCCGAGTAGGCGATCTGGAACCAGCCGGTGGGGAGACCGAAGGGGAAGCGCTCGCTGCTCATTGCATGCCTCGGAGGAGCAGGCGGGTGGCGTGGCGCACCTGCTCGACGACCTCGTCGGGAGTGTGGATGCCGCCGGTCCACCCGACGAGGGCAGCGAACCAGACGTTCTGCAGCAGCTCGGCGAGGGTCCGCTCTTCGCTGCTGGGGAGGTCCTCGGACCACTCGCCGCGGTAGACGCCGAGGATGATCTCGGTCATGCGGCCGTGGTAGCGGGTCACCTTCTCGGACAGCTCGGGCACGCCGCTGGCCACGGTGCGAAGCATCGCCGCCGCGAGCTTGGGCCGCTCCGAGAGCGTGTTCGTGGCGAGCTGGAAGAAGCTGACCAGGCGCTCCTCGGCGGTGGTGCCTGGCCACGGCGACCCCATCAGGGCCGTACGCATCTGCTCGACCTGGAGCTCCAGGGCCGCGGCGAGGATGTCCTCCTTGCAGGAGAAGCGGCGGTAGACGGTGCCCAGGGCGACATCCGCTCGCTCAGCGAGGTCTCGCAGCCGGACGGCGTCGTAGCCATCCTGCTCCGCCATCTCCATCGCGGCGATCACGATGCGCTGGGCGCGCTCGTCGAGGTCGTTGTTGGTCTCGTGTTCGTTCATGCGGCCAGCGTACCGAGGGCAGAACTAGAACATGTTTCACTCGGACGTGCTACAAGAAAGTAGAACATGTTCTAGCGGGAGCACGGTGTGGCCCACCTGACCCTCGAACGCGACGGCCACGTCGCGATCGTCACGATGAACCGCCCCGAGGCGCGGAACGCGTGGAGCCTGGAGTTGATGGCCCGCATGGCCGACGCCTGGGACACGATCGATGGCGACCCCGAGATCCGCGCCGCGGTCTTCACCGGGGCCGGCGGCAACTTCTGCGCGGGCGCGGACCTGAAGCTGATGCACGCCGATCAGTCCGACAATCCCTGGCACAAGCGCTTCAAGGACGACCCCGATCTGCACTGGCGCGCGATGCTGCGGAGCCGGCGGCTGGCCAAGCCACTGATCGCCGCGGTCGAGGGCTACGCGCTCGGTGGCGGGACCGAGATCCTGCAGTGCACGGACATCCGGGTGGCCGCCGAGAGCGCGGTCTTCGGACTCACGGAGGCGGCGTTGGGGCTCTTCCCCCTCGGGGGCTCGACCGTCCGACTGCAGCGCCAGATCCCCCGCACCGTCGCGCTGGAGATGCTCCTCACGGGGCGGCGCGTCAGCGCACAGGAGGCTCTGTCCTGGGGCCTCGTCGGGCGGGTGGTCCCCGAGGGCCAGGCCCTCGAGACGGCCCGGCAGATCGCGCAGCAGATCGCGGCCAACGGACCGGTCGCCGTGCAGGCGATCAAGAAGTCGGTCTACGAGAGCGCGGACCTCGACGAGGCCGAAGGGCTGGCGCTGGAGCTCGCCATCGGCGGGCCGGTGTTCAAGACCCGCGACGCGCGCGAGGGGCCCAAGGCCTTCGCCGAGAGGCGCAAGCCGGTCTTCGAGGGGCGCTGAGATGGAGTTCTCCTTCTACAAGGGCGCGAGGGGCTCGCTGGTCGCTCCCGACGGAACCGAGGTCTCGGGACCCGAGCTCCTCGAGCGGGCGAACGCGATCTCCAACACGCTGAGATCCTTGGGCCTTCAGCCGGGCGACTGCGTGGCCATGGTGATGTCCAACTGCACCGAGGTCTTCGAGCTGTACCTGGCCACCTCCCAGATCGGCCTCTACCTCATCCCCGTCAACTGGCACTTCGCAGGGCCCGAGATCGCCTACGTCATCGAAGACTCCGGCGTCAAGGTCCTCGTCTGCTCGCCAGAGCACGCGGACAGCTGCCGCCTGGATGTCGTGCGCTACTGCACCGCGCCGGTCGAGGGCTTCGAGGACTTCGCCAGCCTCCGCGGGGGCTCGACGGCCGCCCCCGAGGGTCGCCTGGCCGGCGGCATCATGAACTACACCTCGGGCACCACCGGGCAGCCGAAGGGCGTGAAGCGCCCCCTGCCCCCCTGCGAGCCCGAGCCGGTCGTCACCAACTACGCGGCCTTCCTGCTGATGTACGGCCTGACGCCCGGCAGCGGCACCCACCTGGTGACCTCGCCGCTCTACCACACGGCCGTCCTCTACTTCGCGTCCTCGGCGCTGCACCTCGGCCATCGCCTCGTCGTCATGGACCGCTTCACCGCCGAGGGCACGCTGGAGCGCATCGAGCGCTACCGGGTCGACTCCTCGCACATGGTGCCGACGCACTTCAACCGCCTGCTCGCGCTCGAGGGACGGGAGCGCTTCGACACCTCCTCGCTGCAGGCGATGGTCCACTCGGCGGCCCCCTGCCCCATCGGGGTCAAGCAGGCGATGCTCGATTGGTGGGGGGACTGCATCTACGAGTACTACGCGGCCACCGAAGGGGGCGGGACGATGGCCTCTCCCTCGGACTGGCGCCAGCGACCCGGCACGGTCGGCCGTCCCTGGCAAGGGGCCGAGATCGCGATCTACGAAGACGGCGAGCAGCTCGGTCCCGACCAGGTCGGCACCGTCTACATCAAGATGCAGCAGGGCTTCGAGTACCACCAGGATCCGGAGAAGACGAAGCAGGCCTGGGACGTGCCGGGCTTCTTCACGGTCGGCGACATCGGCTACCTGGACGAGGAGGGCTTCCTCTTCCTCTGCGACCGCAAGGCCGACCTGATCATTCGCGGCGGGGTGAACATCTACCCGGCGGAGATCGAGGCCGCGCTCGTGATGCACCCCGACGTGCTCGACGTCGCCGTCTTCGGTGTGCCCGACGAGGACCTCGGCGAGCAGGTCAAGGCCGTGGTCGAGGGCCGCGCCGGCCTCACCGAGGCCGCGCTCATCGACTGGGCCAAGGAGCGCGTCGGCGCCTACAAGGTCCCCCGGTCCGTGGACTTCGTCGACTCGCTCCCACGCGACCCCAACGGCAAGCTGGCCAAGCGCAAGCTCCGCGATCCCTACTGGGAGGGGCTGGGGAGGTCGATCTGAGGCTGCAGACCTCGATCGATCTGCCCGTCTCGGTCGAGGAGGCCTGGGCCGTGCTGGGCGACTTCTCGACCTACCCGGCCTGGAATCCCCTCACGCCGGCCGTCGAGGGAGAGCCGCAAGCGGGCGAGATCGTTCACCTGACGGTCCGCCTCGGTGGCTCGACGATGAAGCGGGTCCACCGGGTCTCCCGCGCCGACGGCACCGCGCTCTGCTGGACCATCGAGTCCGCCGCCCCCTGGTTCCTGCGCGGTGAGCGCTGCCAGACGCTGAGGGCGACCGAGACCGGGTGCCGCTACGAGAACGACGAACGCGTCGAGGGCCTGGTGTCCCCGATCGTCGAGCTGTTCTACGCGGCCAAGGTCCGCGCCGCCCTCGAAGACGTCGGTCGATCTTTGAGGGATCACCTTGTTGCCAGTCCCCGCTAGAACGTGTTCTACTGACAGCCGTCAGTGAAACATGTTCTAGCACCCTTCGGAGAGCCGATGCCCGCCAACATCTCCAGTGTTCAAGAGTACTTCGACACCCTCGACGCCCGCTTCGTGCCCGACGCGAGCAAGGGAGTGGACTTCATCTACCAGTTCGAGTTCGACTGCGGAACGTGGCATGTCCACGTCAACGACGGAGCGATGGAGATCACCTCCGGCTCCCACCAGGACCCCGCCTCGACCATCCAGGCCAAAGAGGCGGACTGGGTCAAGATCATCAACGGCGACATGAACGGCCTGCGGGCGGTCATGACGCGGAAGATGAAGGTCAACGGCAACATCTCCGCTGCCCGGAAGATGCAGAAGATCTTCCCCACCAACTAGACCCCGTGCTCACCGCCCCTTTCGTCCTCGAGTACCGCTACAAGCGGTCCTGCGGGCCTGTGCTCAGCCGGTGGCTGCAAGGGCTCGCCGAGGGTCGCATCGAAGGGCTGCGCCTGGCCTCCGGTCGGGTCCTGGTCCCTCCTCGGGAGTACGACCCGGACACCGGTGAAGACGCAGGCGACGACTGGGTCTCCGTCGGGCCCGAGGGCACCGTCGTCTCCTGGACCGCAGGCTGGGCTCTGGTGCGGCTGGACGGGGCGGACACGGCGCTGCTCCACCGGGCGCTCGGGCCCGTCGAGAGCGGTCAGCGCGTCTCGGTCGTCTGGGCCGAGGAGCGCCGCGGGCACGTCGAAGACATCGCGGGGTTCCGGTGATCTTCAAGTCCCCCACCCGGCTGGCATACCAGGTCTCGGCCGGGCCGACGACGGAGCGCTTCCTCCGCGGCATCCTCGAGCGCCGCATCCTGGGGCTGCGCTGCCCGGAGTGCACCAAGGTCTACGTTCCGCCCCGAGGCTCCTGCCCGACCTGCGCGGCGCCTTGCCACGAAGAGGTCGAGCTCCCCCACACCGGCACGGTCACGACCTTCTGCGTGGTCAACATCCCCTTCGAGGGACAGCTGCTGGAGCCGCCCTACGCCTGCGCCCACGTGGTCCTCGACGGGGCCGACGTGCCCATCCTCCACCTCGTCGGAGGCTGCGACGTCTCAAAGGTCCACATGGGACTGCGGGTGGTCGCGGAGTGGTCCGAGGAGCCCACTCCGACCCTGGCCTCGATCCGCTACTTCAAGCCCCTGGATCCGCTGTGAGGTTGGCTCGAGCGATTCATGTCTGCGGCTTCGCCGAGCTCCCGCCGGTGGAGCTCGACCACCGCAGCGAAGCCGAGCTGGTCCAGGCGGTCACGGCCCTCGCCCTCGCAGACGCCGGCATGCAGCGCGGCGACATCGGCTTCACCTGCAGCGGCTCGAGCGACTACGTCATGGGCCGTCCCTTCAGCTTCGTGATGGCCCTGGACGGCGTCGGCGCGTGGCCCCCGATTCGCGAGTCGCACGTCGAGATGGACGGCGCGTGGGCGCTCTACGAGGCCTTCATCCGCCTCCAGCACGGCGACGTCGATACCGCCCTGGTCTACGCCTTCGGCAAGTCCTCGCTCGGCGCGCTCGCCGACGTCCTGGCGCTGCAGCTCGACCCCTACACGCTCGCCCCGCTCGGGGTCACCCACGAGGTCCTCGCCGGTCTCCAGGTCCAGGCGCTCCGGGATCGCGGCGTGGAGGCCTCGCTCGAAGGAGCGGAGCATCGCGACGGCGCCGCGGCCATCTGTCTCCGTGTGGGGGGCGAGGGTCCGCGCATCGCCGCGATCGACCATCGCATCGACGCTCACGACCCGGGTCTGCGCGAGCTCACGCGCGTGCCCTCCGCCGAGCTCGCAGCTCGGGCATGTGGCACCGAAGGGGTTGAGATCGCTCACCTTCATGCGCAGTGGGCGCACGAGGAGGTCTTGCTGCGCGAGGCCCTCGGCCTGTCCTGCGAGACGCGGAGCTCGCGGATGGCCGACGTCCCGATGGTGAGCGGGCTGGCCAACATCGGTCGCGCGGCCCAGGCGGTCCGGGACGGGGTCCCCCGGGCGCTCGCCCACGCGGCCCAGGGCCCGATGCTCCAGCAGAACCTGGTCTGCATCCTGGAGGCGGCGTGACCGACCAACGCCGAAGGCTTGGGCGGTGCGCCGCTCAGAGCTGGGGGAGCGCGAGGGGGTGCTGCCCCCTCGCAAAGGAGGCACGGTGAAGACCCCCTGCGCGGTCGTCGGAATCGGCCAGACCCGGCACGCCGCCAAGCGGACCGACGTGAGCATGCCCGGCCTGGTGCGCGAAGCGGCGAAGCAGGCCCTGGAAGACGCACAGCTCGGCTGGAAGGACATCGACGCGGTTGTCCTCGGCAAGGCACCGGACATGTTCGAGGGGGTCGTGCAGCCCTCGCTCTTCCTCGCCGAGGCCCTCGGCGCCGTCGGCAAGCCGATGTTCCGGGTGCACACCGCGGGCAGCGTCGGGGGCTCGACCGCATGCGTGGCCTCCCACCTGGTCATGGCTGGCCGCCACAAGCGTGTCCTGACCGTCGCCTTCGAGAAGCAGTCCGAGTCCAACGCGATGTGGGCCCTGTCCCAGCCCTTCCCTTTCCAGCCCCCCGTCTCAGCCGGCGCCGGCGGCTACTTCGCGCCCCACATCCGCGAGTACATCGCGCGCCGGGACGCGCCCGAGCACATCGGGTGGCAGGTGGCCGTAAAGGACCGCCAGAACGGGCTGAAGAACCCGAACGCTCACCTCCACATGCCCGAGATCTCCCTGGAGCTGGTGTCCAAGTCCCCGATGCTCTGGGACCCGATCCGCTACCTCGAGACCTGTCCCTCCAGCGACGGCGCAGCGGCCATGGTGCTCTCCTCCGAGGTCGGCGACTGCACCGATCCGGCCTGGGTCCTCGGCACCGCGATGCGCAGCGAGCCGCTCTTGTTTGCCGGCCGCGACGAGGTGAACCCGAGGGCCGGCCAGGACTGCGCCAAGGCGGCCTACGCCGAGGCCGGCATCACCCCGGACCAGCTCGACTGTGCCGAGATCTACGTGCCCTTCTCCTGGTTCGAGCCGATGTGGCTCGAGAACCTCGGCCTCGCCGAGAACGGCTGGCGTGCGGTCGACGCCGGGGACACCGCGATCGGTGGACGCATCCCCGTGAACATGTCCGGCGGCGTGCTCTGCTCGAACCCCATCGGCGCGAGCGGAATGCTGCGCTTCCTCGAGGCCGCGCTTCAGGTCCGAGGCAAAGCAGGCGACCACCAGGTGGACGGCGCTCGACTCGCCATGGGCCACGCCTACGGCGGCGGCTCCCAGTTCTTCTCCATGTGGATCGTCGGAAAGGAGTGTCCGGCATGACCTTCAACATCGCAGACCTCTTCGAGTCCCTCGCGGACGCCGTGCCCGATCGACTGGCGCTGGTGTGCGGAGACGCCGAGCTCAGCTTCTCCGAGCTCGACCGAAGAGCGACGCGCCTCGCCAGGTACTGGAGATCGCAAGGGATCAAGGCCGGTGACCACATCGGGCTCTACCTCTTCAACCGCACCGAGTACCTGGAGTGCATGCTCGCGGCCTTCAAGCTGCGGGCCGTCTCCATCAACGTGAACTACCGCTACGTCGCGGATGAACTGCTCTATGTATGCGAGAACGCCGGGGTTTCCGGTCTCGTCTACGAAGCGGAGCTGGCGGACGAGGTCGCCGAGGCCGGCATCTCCGTCCCGGTGATGATGACGCCGGGTCCGGCCTACGAGGCGGCCCTGGAAGGTGCAGGCGAGGAGCGCGACTTCGAGGCCCGCTCCAACGACGACCTGTTCATCATCTACACGGGCGGGACGACCGGGATGCCTCGCGGCGTCATGTGGCGGCACGAGGACATCTTCTTCGCCGCGCTGCAGGGCGGGAACCCCGGCGGCGATCCCCACCCCAGCCCCGAGGCGGTCGCCCAGGCGGCCGCGAAGTACGGCCAGGGCCTCAACGTCCACCCCGCCGCGCCGCTCATCCACGGCTCCGCCCAGCTCGCGACCTGGATCGCGCTCTTGAACGGGGGCACATCCTGCCTCGTCAAGGGCCGCCACTTCGACGCCGAGCAGAGCCTGGATCTGGTAGCGAAGTACGACGTCTCCTGCATCAACGTCGTCGGCGACGCCATGGCCCGGCCCATCGCCGAGCGCATCGAAGCGAGCCCCGAGCGCTGGGACCTCTCCGGTCTCGACGCGGTGGCCTCGGCCGGCGCCATCCTCTCCGGCGAGGTCCGCGAGAAGCTGGAAGAGCTCCTGCCCGGCGCGATGGTGCTGAACAACTTCGGCGCCTCCGAGACCGGCCACCAGGGCACCGCCTTCTACGAGGACGGCGAGGCCATCTGGATCATGGACGAGGAGCACACCCGCGTCGTCGACGAGGACCTCGAGCCGATCGAGCCGGGCAGCGGCATCATCGGTCGGCTGGCCCGCTTCGGCCACATCCCGCTGGGCTACTACGGCGACGAGGAGAAGACGGCGCGCACCTTCTTCTCCAAGGGGGACGTGCGCTACGTCATCCCCGGGGACATGGCGACCGTCGCCGAGGACGGGACGGTGGTCTTCCTCGGTCGCGGGAGCGGCTGCATCAACACGGGGGGCGAGAAGGTCTTCCCCGAGGAGGTCGAAGAGGTGCTGAAGACCTTCCCCGCCGTCTTCGACGCGGTGGTCGTTGGCGTTCCTGACGAGCGCTGGGGCCAGAAGGTCGCCGCGCTCGTCCAGAAGCGCCCGAACAAGGAGCTGGACCTGAACGATCTCGAGGCCTTCTGCCGTACCCACATCGCTGGCTACAAGCTGCCGCGCGCCGTCCACGTGCTGCCGGACCTGCACCGTCACCCCTCTGGCAAGCCCGACTACAAGTGGGCCAAGGCCAAGGCGCTGGCGCTCTCATGAGCCTCCTCGACAAGGTCTGCGTGATCACCGGCGCCGGAAGCGGCATCGGGCGCTCCATCGCCAGGCGCTTCAAGGCCGAGGGAGGAACGCTCGTCCTGGTCGACATCGACGGGCCGCGCCTGGCCAAGGTCGCGGACGAGCTCGAGGCCGAGGCGGTCGAGATGGACGTCACGGATCCCGACCAGGTCGCCGCGCTCTTCGACCGCCCTCGGGTCGACGTGCTCTGCAACAACGCGGGCGTGCTCGACAAGCTGACACCGCTGGCCGAGGTCGATGACGCGATGTGGCGCAAGGTCATGTCCGTGAACGTGGACGCGCCCTTCATGGCCTGCCGGGCCGTGCTCCCGAAGATGATGGAGCAGGGCGGCGGCGCCATCGTGAACACCTGCTCGGCGGCCTCGCTCAGCGGCGGTCGAGCCGGCGCGGCGTACACGGCGAGCAAGCACGCTCTGCTCGGCATCACCCGCAGCATCGCCTGGTACTACGGGCCCGCCGGAGTGCGCTGCAACGCCATGGCGCCAGGCGCGATCCAGACCAAGATGCAGATGCGGGACATCCCACACACGGGCGGTATGGAGCGCTACGCCGCCTACTTCCAGACCATCCCGCCCCATGGAAAGGCCATGGACGTGGCGGAGGTGGCGCTCTTCCTCGCAAGCGACGCCTCACGCTACGTGAACGGCGCGGTGGTCCCGGTGGACGGTGGCTGGAACGCCTTCTAAAGACATCCCGATCGAGCAGTTCTGGGACATCCCGGAGCAGGTCGATGCGGCCTGGTCGGATCGGCGCCGGCTCGCGGCGGCCCTGCGCGTGCTCTGCGAGCGCTGCATCACGAGCGACGGGGACCTCGACCGGGCCGCGGACTTCGTCGAGGCGGCCATCGAGAGCCTCCCCGCCGGCCCGACTTCGCGCGAGGCCTACGACTCCGGCCGCTACTTCGAGGAGCCCGCGGCGTATCCGGACCGGGGCGCGATGTTCGGCCGCTGCAACCCCATCGCACCGCCGATGCAGCCCACCTGGGAGGCCCCGACCGCCACCTGTCGCATCACCCTCGACGAGCGCTACGTCGGCGCCCCGGGCATGGTCCATGGCGGCCTGGTCGCAGCGGTCTTCGATCAGCTCTGCGGACACGCCGCGGTGATGTCAGGCCACGGCGTGGTGACGACCCGGCTCACGCTCCGCTACCACCGCCCCGTGCCCCTGCACGCCGAGTGCCGCTTCGAGGCCACCGTCGGCGACAGGAAACGTCGACGCATCGCGATCACCGGCCGTGCCTGGCGCGCCGACACGCTGCTCGCGGACTGCGAGGGCGTCTTCCACATCCTGGATCCGCGCACCGCACGGGCCGTCTTCGAGGGAGCCTGATGTTCATCGACTTCACGGACGAGCAGAAGCAGCTGCGTGCGGACATCCGCGCCCTGATCGCCGAGCTGATGACGCCGGCGCTGCGCCAGGAGATCAGCCACTCGGACGGAGGCGGCCCGGAGTACCTCGCCGCGATGAAGCGCCTCGGCGACCAGGACTGGCTGGGCATCGGCTGGCCGGTCGAGGCCGGTGGCCAGGGGCGCGGACCCGTCGACGAGTTCATCTTCTTCGACGAGATGCACCGGAGCGGCTTCCCCATCCCGCTGTTGACCCTCTGTACCGTCGGTCCGACCCTCGCGGCGCACGGGACCGAGGAGCAGAAGGCCCGCTTCCTCCCCGCCATCCTGCGCGGCGAACACCACTTCTCCATCGGCTACACCGAGCCCTCCGCGGGTACGGACCTGGCCGGGCTCGCAACGCGGGCCGAGCGGGACGGCGACGACTACGTCATCACAGGCCAGAAGGTCTTCATCTCCCTGGCCGACTTCGCCGACACCCTCTGGCTGGCCTGCCGCACCGACCCGGACGCGCCCAAGCACAAGGGCATCAGCATCCTGATGGTGCCGATGGACGCCGAGGGCGTCTCGACCTCGCCGATCCAGAACCTCGGCGACTCGAACCTGCACGCGGTCTACCTCGACCGGGTGCGCGTGCCGGTGGCCAACCGCGTCGGTCCCGAGAACGGCGGCTGGCGCATGATCACCTCCCAGCTGAACCACGAGCGCATCGCGCTGATGATGGTGGGACCCCTGGCCCGCCTGCTGGACGAGGTCCGCGCCCACGCCCGCGAGACCGGCCGCTCCGAGGCCGCGTGGGTCCGCCGCAACCTGGCCGAGGTCGACGCGAAGCTCGAGGTCCTCAAACTCATGAACTGGCGCCAGGCCTGGAACCTCGGTCGCGGGCACCTCTCCCCGCACGAAGCGAGCGGCCTCAAGGTCTACGGCTCCGAGCTCTATGTCGAGGCCTACCGACTGCTGATGGAGGTCGTCGGGCCGGCCTCCGTCGTCACCCGCGGCAGCCGAGGCGCCGTCTTGCACGGAGACCTCGAGCGCCACTACCGCGCGACCCTGGTGTTGACCTTTGGTGGAGGGGTCAATGAGATCCAGCGCGACATCATCGCGGCCGCCGGGCTGCGGATGCCGAGGATGAAGCGATGAACTGGCAGCCCACCGAGATGCAGGAGGCCATCAAGGAGCTCGCGCCAACGATCCTGGCCGCCAACGACTGGGACGCGTTGGCCGAGGCCGGATTGCTCGACCTTGACGATCCCCTTGATATCGCCGCACTTCTCGTGGAGTCCGGACGCGTGTGCAGCGACCTCCCCGTCTTCGAACATCTCTCGCTGGGCGCGCCCGGGAACGGCGCCCGCCGATCCGGCTCGCTCCAGGGTGTCGAGGTCCGCGAAGGCCGCCTCTTTGGCACGCTCGACTGCCTCCCCACCGCCGAGGCCACCCACCTCGTCCTGCCGGCGGGGCCCGGACTGGTCGAGGTCGACCTGGACGACTGCACCCGGCTCGACCAGACCGCAACCGACGACCAAACCCTCCAGATCGTTCAACTCGAAGGCGTCAATGGCCGAGCTCTAGAGGCCGATGCGAAACGCTGGCGTCTGGGGGTCCAGGTGGGACGAGCCGCCCTGCAGCTCGGCCTGGCCAAGGCCGCGCTGAAGATGACCAGCCAGTACGTGAGCAAGCGCGAACAGTTTGCTCGACCCCTCGCGACCTTCCAGGCCGTGTCCCAGCGCGCCGCGGACGCCTGGATCGACGTCCAGTCGATGGAGGTCACGCTCTGGCAGGCCGCCTGGCGTCTCTCGGAGGGTCTCTCCTGCGATCGCGAGGTCGGCATCGCCGCCTACTGGGCCGCCGAAGGAGGCCACCGCGTCCTCGCCGCGGCCCAGCACCTGCACGGCGGCATGGGCTTCGACCGCGACTACCCTCTACACCGCTTCTTCCTCCGCACGAAGCGCCTGGAGTTCCTCTATGGGAGCGCCGGCGAGACCCTCGACCGCCTGGCTGTAGCGGAAGGCTGAGGAGCCGGTGATCTCTGGATAGGATCCGAAGGATTCCTGGGTGATATCAAGCGGGTATGTCCGCTCGAGCAACTCCCGATAGAGCGTCGTACGCTCCCGGGACTTCCGGCCGACCGAGGCGATGGCCTGGCGCAGCACCGCGGGTCGGACGAGCTGTCCGTGGCCCGCGCCGGCCGAAGTGCTGATGCTCTCGTTCATCAAAGTCCCTCCCAGGTCGTTGCAGCCCCAGTTGAGCAGTTCCGTTGCGATATCCAGACCTTGCTTGACCCACGAGGCCTGAAGATTGGGGATGTCTCGGCCCAGGAACAGGCGCGCGACCGCATAGAACGCCCGCAGCTCCCGGCCCGAGGGCCCCGGACGCACACCCTCGGTGCGCGCAAAGAGCGGAGCCTCCGTGTGCACGAAGGACAAGGGGACGAACTCCGTGAAGCCGCCGGTCTCTCGCTGCACCTGGCGGAGCAGCGCCATGTGCCGCACCTGGTGCTCCGGCGTCTCGAGGTGACCGAACATCATCGTCGAGGTCGTCGGAATGCCGAGCTCGTGCGCGGTACGAATGACCTCCAACCACTGGGCGGTCGTGATGCGGCCCGGCGCGAGCCTTCGACGGACCCCGTCGTCGAGCACCTCGGCCGAGGTCCCGGGGAGAGAGCCCAGGCCCGCGTCGCGGAGCGCGTCCAACAGCCCGCGGATGTCGCCGCCTCGACGGGCACCCCACACGATCTCGCTGGGGGAGAAGGCATGCACGTGCAGGTCCGGAGCGGCGGCCTTGATCGCTCGCAGGATCCGGAGGTAATCCGAACCATCCACGATCGGCGCGAGACCGGCCTGGACACAGACTTCGGTCGCCCCGAGCTCGGCGGCCTCGACCGCACGTCGCACGATCTCCGTTACTGGCAGGAAGTAGCCCTCGCCGCTGCGTCGGCCTCGCGCGAAGGCGCAGAAGTGACAGGACTTCGCACAGACGTTCGTGAAGTTGATGTTCCGGTTCACGACGTAGGTGACGATGTCGCCGACCTGCTCCTGGCGCAGGCGGTTCGCGGCGTCCTGGAGCGCGTCGAGCTCTCCCTCCCGCAGCAGGCGCGCCGCATCGCGGACTCCCAGGTCCTCGCCGTCCAGCACCCGCTTGAGGATCATGCGCAGCATCCGTAGAGCGGCAGGCGCCGTCGTAGCTCGAAGCCCTCGACCGCACCCTCGAGGGCATCGACGTGGGGCCAGGGATGGTCCGCGTTGATGAAGTCCGGCGTCACGGGTGAGATCCCGCCGAGGTCGTTGACGCCCGCCTCGACCAACAGCCGCACCGAGGCCAGGTTCGGGGGACTCTGCACGCTGATCTCCTCGTCGAGGATCAGGCGGGCCAGCGCGATGGCCCGGGTCAGGGTCTCGTCGTCCGGCTCCGGATGCTGCGCCATCGGTGTTCCGGCGTGGGCACGGAAGGGCTGGACGATGACCTCCATGATGTGGCCGAAGCGGCGGTGAATGTCCCGGATCAGACACAGACTCTCGACTCGATCGGCCTCGGTCTCACCGATCCCGACCAACAGGCCGGTGGTAAACGGAATGCCGAGCTGACCCGCCTCCTCGAGCATACGAACCCGCACGGAGGGGCTCTTGTCCGGCGCGGCTCGGTGGACGGGGAGCTCGGCGGTGGTCTCCAGCATCAGGCCCAGGCTGGCGTTGACCTCGGCCAGTCGGATCATGGCCTCGGCGCTCAGCAGTCCGGCGTTCGTGTGGGCATGCAGTCCGTGGGCCCGTGCTCGCAGCGCCGAGGCGTAGAGGAACTCGGTGGTGTCGTCGTGGCCGAGCTCGTCGAGCTGGCGCCGGTAGTGGGGAAAGACCGCTTCGGGGGTGTCGCCGATGCAGAACAACGCCTCGGTGCAGCCGCTCCGGGCGCCCTCGGCCAGCACGGCGTCGACCTCGGCCGGCAGCATCGTGTGGTCCTGGCCCGGGGCCTTGCGGAAGGCGCAGTAGTCGCAGGCGTTGCGGCAGAGGTTGGTCAGCGGCAGGAAGACCTTGGGCGACCAGGTGAGGACGCGACCCCAGGCGCGGTCCCGGCGCTGTCGTGCGCGACGCGCGAGCGCCGGCGTGGTCTGCTCAGTGAGCGCGGGCACGGAAGGCGATCGGGAGTGTCTTGGGCCCGCGCATGAAGCTGGAGCTCAGCCACTCGGGATCGCCGTCGAGGTGGATGTTCTCCATCCGCTTCGCCAGCTCCTCGAACATGACCTTCATCTCCAGCCGGGCGAGGTGTGCGCCCAGGCAGTGGTGCCGACCGTATCCGAAAGCGATGGGCTTGCGCTGGCTGAAGTCCCGCCGGATGTCGAAGCGCTCCGGCCGGTCGAAGACGCGGGGGTCCCGGTTCGCCGCCGGGTAGATCATCATCAGCTCGTCGCCTTCCTTCAGCGTCTTGCCGTGGAACTCCGTGTCCTTGGTCACGGTGCGGGTCATGTTGATGAAGGGGCTGACCCAGCGGCACATCTCCTCGACCGCGTTGGGGATCAGGCTCGGGTCCTCGACCATGGCGTCCCACTGCTCCGGGTGCAGGATCAGCTGGATCAGTCCGCCGGAGATCGCGTTCCGAGTGGTCTCCGCGCCGCCCACCAGCATCATCACGTGCTCGAAGAGCATGTCCTCCTCGTCCATCTCGACCCCCCGCTCCCCGGCTCGCAGCCACATCGAGAGGATGTCGTGGGCCGGGCACTTCTGGCGCTCCTCCATCACCTCGTAGTGATGCGTGGCGAACTCGATGAAGGTGTCCTGGACCTCCTCGGTCACGTAGTCCGGACCGCAGCCCCCGTGGGTGAAGACCTCCATCCACTTGTGCAAGCTCTCGTGGGACTCCGGCGGGTCGCCGACCATGGTCGCGATGAGCTTCAGGGGCAGCGGGGAGGCGATGTCCGCGACGAACTCGCAGCGCCCGAGGGGGAGCACCCGATCGATGATTTCCGATACGATCTCACGCGTATAGCCCTCGGCTGCGCCAACCGCCTTGGGGGTGAACAGGTCCTGGACCAGGCTCCTGCGCTTCAGGTGGGCGTGCCCGTCCATGTTGATGAAGTTCGGCTCCCCCGGCATCTTCGGACGGTTCCCCTCCGACGAGGTGAAGGTCTCTGGATCGCGCGCGACGCGGATGATGTCCTCGTACCGCGTGACCGCCCAGATCTCGTTCGTGTCGTCCCAGTAGAGCGGGTCTTCGTCCCGCATCCACGCGTACATCTTCCAGGGGTGGTCGTGGGTCTCGCACTTGAGCAGGTCGATCTGCATGGCTCTCTCAGCGCTAGAACGTGTTCTACAATCTACTAGAACATGTTCTATTCGGCAACGCGATCGCGGGCCTGTACACTGCGCGCGTGCCAGGCCGTGCCGTACTCCGGGGACTTGAACGACTGAGGCTGCTCGGTGCCGAGCGCGCCGGCTACCGGAGCCGCTTCGTCGACGGCGTCCACGTCCTCGAACGCGACGGGTACGGACCGCGGCCTCCGATCGTGCTCGTCCACGGGCTGGCTTCCTGCGCGCTCGACTACGTGCCGCTGATGAACCAGCTTGCAAGGCGCCATATGCGCGTCATCGCACCGGATTTGCCAGGCCACGGATTCACGCCGCCGCCAGCCGGGGGCATGACCGCCGCCGCCATCCGGGACGACCTCGCGCCGGCCCTGGACACGCTCCTCACGCAGCCCTCGGTGGTCTTCGGCAACTCACTGGGGGGCCTGGTCGCCATCCGCATGGCGATCGCCGAGCCCGAGCGCGTGCGCGCGCTCATCCTCGCCTCGCCCGGGGGCGCCCCGATGACCCCCGATCAGCTGGACACGCTGCTCTCGAACTTTCGCCTGGCCTCCCATCGCGACGCGCTGGGCTTCGTCGACCGCTTCCAGGGCCGGTCCCAGGCCCGTCACGTCTTCGCCTGGGGTGCCCGCATCCGGATGAAGCGGAAGGAGATCCGCGAGTTCGTCGAGGCCATCGCCCCCGAGCACCTGCTCGACTCCGACGAGGTCTCCGCGCTCGAGGTGCCGACGCTCGTCTTCTGGGGCTCGGAAGACGAGGTCCTGCCGGCGACCAGCCTCGACTTCTTCCGCACCCACCTGCCAGGCGCTCGCATCTGGGAGCCGCCCGGCTACGGGCACGCCCCCTACCTCGACCACCTCAAGCGCTTCGCGGGCGTGATGGACGGCTTCCTGGAGGCGCATCCAGCCTGAGGTCATCGGGCAGATCGAGATCCAGGGCCAACCCGGGACGCCGAACGACCACCGGCGCGCGCCGCAAGTGCCGGAGGAAGCTGTCGTCGTGCCCGAAGCAGGCCGAGCCTGGCAAGGGGAGCACCAGGGCGTTGGTGCCGAGGTTGTGGCGGTCGGGGGCCACCGCGTGGCGGTGTTGCAGCAGCGCACGCACGTCTTCGGCCACGATGTCGGGCAGATCCGCCATCAGGACCAGCGCGCGCTCCGCGTCCAGGTGCTCGAGGCCACGGTTCACGAGGGCGCCGAGGCCTGCGCCGGGCAGATCGCAGAGGACCCGATGCCCTCGGCTGGCCTCGACCACATCCTGCCCGTCCGTGAGCACCAGGACGCCGTCGACCAGGCCCTCGACGGCATCGAGGGCACGCTCGAAGCCGTCTCGCGCGAGGGCCTCGCGCTCCGCCGGACCGAGCACGCCGGACAGCCGGGACTTCGCCCGTGCAAAGGACTTCATCGGCACGATCGCCCAGGTGATCACAGGCTCTCCGCGAAGTCGAGCAGCTCGCGGGCGAGGCGCCCTCGATCGGCGCGGTCACCCATGACCGTGGCTGTAGCCCGGTGCGGACCCGCGACCGAGTCCCCCGCTTCGACGACCAGCCCGGACAGGAAGCCGTAGTGGTTCCAGATGGCCTGGGGAGAAGGGGCAACACCGTCCAGCGCCGGGATCATCGCGGCCAGAGGGCCCTTCACAGCGCGTCCCCCGACGACGGGAGAGAGCCCGACGGCCCGGTCGATCGCGTCCCGGACGCCGTCGAGGGCCAGGATGGGATCGATCGACACGTAGGGATTCGAGGGCGCGATGACGACAAGATCCGCCGCCCCGAGGGCCTCGAGCACCCCGGCGGCTGGTCGCGGTTCGCCCTCGCTCCGGACCTCGAGGACCGGCGGGGCCCGGTGCTTGACCAGCCAGTCCTGAAAGGAGAGCCAGCCCCCTTCCGTGCGGATCGTCGTCGGACGTGGCCCTTCGCACATGGGGAGGACGCGGGCCTTGACGCCCAAGGATCGGCACAGGCGTCCCGTGACGTCGGAGAGGCTCAGGCCCTCCCTCAACCAGGCGCTCCGCCGAAGGTGCGTCGCCAGGTCGCGGTCTCCCAGACCGAACCAGGAGTCCGCGCCGTAGCGCTGCATCATGCCCAGGGCCGCGAAGGTCTCTCCGGCCAGGCCCCAGCCCCGCTCCTGGTCGCTCAGGCCCGCGAGGGTGTACATCACCGTGTCCAGATCCGGACAGATCCGGAGCCCCCAGTGATCGAAGTCGTCGCCGGTGTTCACCACGACGGTGAGGTCCTCGACGCACTGGGCCAGCCCGTCGACCAGGCGCGCCCCGCCGACCCCACCCGCCAGCGCCACGACCTTCACAGGTAGAGATCCGCGTCGGGATCCCGGACGAGCTCCCGCGCGCTCGAGGCCGCCGGTGCGATCCACAGACCCCGCACGAGCACCGCGCCCCGGCCCTGCCCGCCCTGGCCCATCACCAGGTCCGCCGCGGCCGCGATCTGGTCCGCCAAGGCCACCTCGGTGTGCTCCAGCACGCGCCCGTCGAGGTCCTCCTCACCCCGCCGATCCAGCAGCGCGGGCAGCCCGGCGACGCCGATGGCCGCCCCGACCGTCCCCCGCCGAAAGGGTCGACCGAGGGAGTCGCTCACGATCACCGCGCAGCCGAGGCGCGCGGCGATGTAGCGGGCCGAGGCGTCGGGGTCCTCCGGGAGCAGCAGCACCCCTTCTCCGCCGACGTTGGAGCGGTCGATGCCGGCGTTCGCCGAGGTGATGCCAAGGCGGTTGCGAACGATCAGCACCCCGGGCACCGCCCGGGAGACGCGCTCGGTCTCGCGCAGGATCAGCTCGACCAGGCGTGGGTCCTTGTCGACCTCGAGGGCGAGGGCTTGCGCGGACCGGCTGACCTCGACGTCCTCGAGCCGGACCCTTCGGCCCTCGGCCTTGGACACGAGCGTGCTGGCGACGACCACGACGTCGTGGGCCTCCACCCGGACCCGCTCGGCCAGCAAGGACCCGAGATCGTTCCCCTCTTCGATCCGCGGAAGGTCCGCGACCGCGCTCAGGGTGAGCTGCGCGGAGATCACAGCCCGGTGATCCGAAGCCCGGTCGTGGTCCCGTACTTCTTGTTCAGGAAGATCAGGACGGGGGTCAGGCTCTCCAGCGCGATGGCGTTCTTGAGGCGGCCCGCCTCCCAGGCGCGCAGGCCCAGGTCCGCGATCAGATCGACGACCAGGCCGCGTGCGTCCCGATCGTTCGAGCAGACCAGCACGTCGCAGTCAGGGTCATGGCCCGGATCGGCCAGGTGTTCGCTGCTCACGTGGTGCAGCGCGGCGACCACGCGCGTCTCGGGCAGCAGCGCCTGGGCTTCGAGCGCAGCGGCCTGTCCCTCGGGCAGGTGCACGGTGCGCACCTTGGGCGGAGCAAGGGGCACGGTGATGTCGAGCAGGACCCGCCCGACCAGGGCCTCGGACAAGCCCTGCAGCGTGCCTCGATGGGCGGCGTAGGGCACGGCCAGGACGACCAGATCGGCGTCGCAGGCCTGGCGGTTCGAGCCGCCTTCGACGCCGAGCTCCTCTGCCCGAGCGCGTGCTCGATCCACATCACGGCTGCCCAGCACGACGACGTGGCCGGCCCGTGCCCAGCGCATCGCCAGGCCACGCCCTTCGCGCCCGGTGCCTCCGATGATCCCGATTCGCATCAGCCCCTCATAGCGCCAGCTCGGCGAGGGCTCGAAGGGTCGGCTTGTCCAGGGCGCCGACGAGCAGCAGATCCGCGCTCGACTCCCGCCACACATCCAGGCGGTCGCGGATGCGCTCCTTGGGCCCGATCAGGTAGAGCGCGTCGACCAGATCGTCGGGCACCGCGGCCACCGCGGCCTTGCGATCGCCGCCCAGGAAGGCGTCCTGGATCTTCTCGGCGGCCTCTTCGTAGCCGACCTTGCAGATGTAGTTCTTGTAGAAGTTCTTCTTCTTGGAGCCCATGCCACCGATGTAGAGCGCCAGCTGGTGCTTGAGCGCATAGCGGCAGCGGTCCAGGTCCTCGCCCATCGCCACGGCGACGGTCGGCGCCAGGGTGAAGCCCTCGCGGGGCCGCCCCGCCTTGTCCAGCCCGGCCTGGAAGTTGGTCTCCAGGACCTCGGACTTCTCCGGGTGCATGCAGGTGAGCAGGCAACCGTCCGCGAGCTCGGCGGACATCGCCTGCGACTTTGGGGCCATCGAGCCCGTGAAGATCGGGATCTCCGGGTTGCCGTGCAAGATGCTCTTCAGCGGCTTGCCCTGTCCGGTCGAGCCCGGCCCGTCGTAGGGGATGCGGTACTTCGTCCCGTGGAAGGTGAGCGGGGCCTCGCGGGCGAAGATCGTCTTGCAGATGGTGATGTACTCGCGCATCCACGTGAGCGTCTTCGTGAAGGGCTGACCGTGCCAGCCCTCGACGACCTGGGGCCCGCTGGTGCCGAGCCCCATGATGAAGCGGCCCTTGGACAAGGCGTCCAGGGTCATCGCGCTCATGGCGGCGTTCGCAGGCGTGCGCCCGGGGATCTGCATGATCCCGGCGCCCAGCTTGATCGTCGAGGTCTGGGCGGCGATCCAGGCCAGCGGAGTGAGCGCGTCACTCCCCCAGGCCTCGGCGCTCCACACCGAGTGGTAGCCGAGGCGCTCCGCCTCGAGGACCAGGTCCATGTCGATGTGCACCTGGGCGCCCGAGTAGCCGAGCATCAATCCGAGCTTCATTGGTGGTTCTCCACGTAGTCCCGCAGCTTGGTCATGTAGCCCCCCAGGACCCACTTCATGGGCCACCTGGCGAGCGGTTGCAGGAAGTCGAAGTAGCCGAGGGCGTCGTAGGCGACGGTCCATCGGAGGCGACAGCCCCCCTCGGTGGCCTCGACCCGGTAGAGCTCGCCGAAGCGCTTCCAGATCTTCTCGGTCGCGCCATAGAAGAAGAAGGCCATGCGGTGGGGCGGCTCCCAGACGAAGAAGTCCTCGTAGACGTCCAGCCCGCCGACCAGCGTCACCGTGCGCGTGGTGCCCGGCCCGTAGGGCTTCGGCGAGGTCCACTCGACCTTCGTGAGCCCCGGGCTCGCCCAGACCGTCCACGGCTCCGGGTCCTCGAGGATCGCGAAGAGCTCCTCGGGGGTGCACGGAAGCTCGACCTCGAAGTCGAAGCGGTGAGGCGCCGCCTCGTAGAAGTCCAGATCGAAGGGCTCGCAGGGGTGGAAGGGCTTGTCGGGATCGCGGGGTCTCATGAGAGCGCTCCTGCCGCCAGGGCGGCCTCGACCGAGTTCGGGGCGAGCTCGCGGGCGACCTCGACCGAGTGCTCGCCGAGCTTGGGTGGAGGGCCCGCGGCGGGAGCCGGTGCACCGCCGACGTGGGAGCGCAGGACGCGGAAGCCTCCACGGTGATCGTGGACCGCAGCGACCTCGGGATCGGCCAGGGCGGCCTCGGTGGTGACGAGGGGCTCGCAGCAGACGTCCAGGCCCTCCAGCAGCGCGACCCACTCAGCCCGCGTCTTCTCGGCGAAGAGCGCCTCCAGCGAGGGGCCGAGGACCGGATCCCAAGGCGAGAAGTGCGCGAGATCGTTCCGCTCTACGCGTGTGCAGAAGGCCTGGAAGAAGGGCACCTCCAAGGCGGCGAAGGCCATGTGCTGCCCATCCGCCGTGACGTAGACCCGATTGCCCGGCGCGCCGCCGGTGAGCATGCCCTCGCCTCGGCCCGCGACCTGACCGGCCAGGGCCATGATCGCGAAGGGCACCGCCGAGCGCGTCAGCGACACGTCGAGCCAGCGCCCCCGCCCGGTCTTCTCGCGCTCCATCAAGGCCCCCAGGATGCCGATCGCCGCGTGCAGGGCCCCCGACATGTCCGCGATCTGGACCCCAGGGACGACCGGCGGTCGGTCCTTGGGCCCGAAGAGTCCGAGCACCCCCGCCCGCGCCACGTAGTCCAGGTCGTGTCCCGCACGCAGAGAGTGCTGGCCGTAGCCCGACACCGAGCAGACGATCAGCCGCGAATGGGCTTCGATCAGCACCTCTGGATCGAGCCCGAGCGAGGCCAGCTTGCCGGGCCGGAAGGACTCGACGAGGACGTCTGCTTCGCCCACGAGCTCCAACAGCAGCGCCTGTCCCTCGGCCTTCTTCAGGTCGACCACGACCGAGCGCTTGCCGGCGTTCAAGGCGGCGAAGGCGGTCCCCATGCCATCCCGATGCGGAGGCAGGTAGCGCAGCCCGTCTCCGCCGGGAGGCTCGACCTTGATGACCTCGGCGCCGAGGTCCCGAAGCACCCGCGTGAGCCAGGGACCGGGCAGGTAGCGGGACAGGTCGAGGACCCGGACACCGGCGAGAGGATCGAGGGGTTGCTGAAACATGTTCTAGCAGTGTAATTAGAACATGTTCTAGCGCGAGCAAAAATGCCAGAGTGCTTCCTCTACGACGCGGTGCGGACCCCACGGGGGCGAGGCAAGTCCTCGGGATCGCTCGCGACCATCACCCCATGCGACCTGGCGGTCACCTCGCTCGAGGCCCTGCCCGCGCGCAACGACTTCGATCCCGAGGCGATCGACGACGTGGTGCTCGGGTGCGTCGAGCCCGTGCTGGAGCAGGGGAGCGACATCGCAAGGATCGCAGCCCTGCGGGCCGGGTACGGCCAGGGCGTCCCGGGCGTCCAGATCAACCGCTTCTGCGCGTCGGGTCTCGAGGCCACGAACATCGCGGCGGCCAAGGTCATGTCCGGCATGTGCCAGCTCACGGTCGGCGGCGGCGTGGAGAGCATGAGCCGCGTCCCCATGGGCTCCTCGCGCGGAGCATGGGCCACCGACCCGCAGATCGCGGACGACCTGAAGTTCGTGCCCCAGGGGGTCAGCGCGGACCTGGTCGCGACGCTCTACGACTACGACCGCGCCTCGCTGGACGCCTACGCCGTCGAGAGCCAGGAGCGCGCCGCAAGGTCCTGGGAGGAGGACCGCTTCGCGCGCTCCATCGTTGTCGTCCGGGACTGCAACGGCATCGAGGTCCTGGCACGCGACGAGCACCTCCGGCCCGGCACGACCGTGAACGACCTCGGCAAGCTGCGCGCCTCCTTCCAGGTCATGGGCACCCAGTACGGCTTCGACGAGGTGGCGCTTCAGCGCTACCCCCAGCTCGAGCGCATCGAGCACCTCCACACCGCCGGCAACTCCTCGGGGATCGTCGATGGGAGCGCGGCGATCCTGCTCGGGAGTTCCTCGGCCGGCGACCGGCACGGGCTCGAGCCGCGCGCCGTGATCCGGTCCTTCGCCTCGGTGGGCAGCGAGCCGACGATCATGCTGACCGGCCCCGCGGACGCCGCCCGCGAGGCCCTGAGGCGAGCCGAGCTGAGCGCCGAGGACATCGACCTGTGGGAGATCAACGAGGCCTTCTCGGCGGTCGTCCTCCGCTTCATGGAAGAGCTCTCCCTCGATCGAGACATCGTCAACGTCAACGGTGGAGCCATCGCGCTCGGGCACCCGCTGGGTGCCACCGGCGCGATGATCCTCGGCACCCTGCTCGACGAGATGGAGCGCCGTGAGCTCCGCTACGGCTGCGCCGCCCTGTGCGTGGGCGCGGGCATGGGAACCGCCACCATCATCGAGAGGGTCCAGTGATCGACGTCACCGTCACCCACGGCATCGCCGTCCTGAGCTGGGACATGCCCGGCCGCAGCCAGAACGTGTTCAACCGCGCCTCGCTGGACGCGTTTTCGTCGGCGCTGGAGCAGGCCATCGGCGACGAGGGCGTGCGCGGGCTCGTCATCACGTCCGCGAAGAAGGACTTCATCGCCGGCGCTGACCTGGAGTCCGTCGAGGAGCTGTGCCGACCCGGGAAGTCCGTCCAGGAGCTGCATGACGGCGCCGGCGCGCTGTCCTTCCTGCTTCGTCGGCTCGAGACCTGCGGCAAGCCCGTGGTCGCCGCGATCAACGGGACCGCCCTGGGGGGCGGCTTCGAGCTCGCCTTGGCCTGTCACCACCGCGTCTGTGCACCCGACGCCCGCATCAAGCTCGGGCTGCCCGAGGCCTCGCTGGGGCTGCTGCCGGGAGCCGGGGGGACTCAGCGCGTACCGCGCATGATCGGCATCCAGCAGTCCCTGGGCCTGCTCATGGAGGGAAAGCAGCTTTCCCCGGACAAGGCCTTGAAGAAGGGCTTGATCGACGCCTTGGCCGAGGACCCCGTTCAGGCGGCTGTCGCCTGGCTGAACGACGATCCCACCAGCACCCAGCCCTGGGATGAAAAGGGCTTCCAGGTCCCCGGCGGCGGCATGGAGGACAAGAGCTCCGGCGCGACCTTCATGGTCGGCACTGCCATGTTCCGCGCCAAGACCTACGGCAACTACCCCGCGGGCCTGGCGATCATGAGCTGCGTCAACGAGGGGCTGCGCCTGCCGATGGACCGCGCGCTCGAGGTCGAGCGTCGCTACTTCGTCTCGCTGCTGGTGGACCCGACGGCTCGAGCCATGATCCGGACGCTCTTCCTGAGCCTGCAGAAGGCCAACAAGCTCGTCCGCCGCCCCATGGAGGTCCCCAAGCAGAGCTACACCCGCATCGGCGTGCTCGGCGCGGGCCTGATGGGCGCAGGCATCGCCTACCCCGCTGCCCGCAGCGGCATCGACGTCGTGCTCCTGGACATCGACCAGGAGCGGGCCGACCGGGGCAAGGACTACACGGCGCAGAAGCAGGACCGGGCCATCGGTCGGGGCCGCAGCACCCCGGAGAAGAAGGACGCGCTGCTCGCCCGCATCACGGCCACGGCGAACTACTCCGACCTGGAAGACTGCGAGATCGTTGTGGAAGCGGTCTTCGAGAAGCGCGAGGTCAAGGCCACCGTCACCGCAGCCGCCGAGGCCGTCATCGCCCCCGACGCAGTCTTCGGCTCGAACACCTCGACGCTCCCCATCACGGGGCTCGCCCAGGCCTCCTCCCGCCCGGAGAACTTCATCGGGCTGCACTTCTTCAGCCCCGTCGAGCGCATGCCTCTGGTCGAAGTCATCCGAGGCGAGCAGACCTCGGACGCCTGCCTGGCCAAGGCCCTCGACTTCGTCCAGGCCATCGGCAAGACGCCCATCGTCGTGAACGATTCCAGGGGGTTCTACACCTCGCGGGTCTTCGGCACCTACATCACCGAGGGCCTGGTCATGCTCGGCGAGGGCATCCCGCCAGCGCTGATCGAGAACGCGGGCAAGCGGACCGGCATGCCCATGGCTCCCCTGGCCCTCGCGGACGAGGTCGGCCTGGGCCTGATGGTCCAGGTCGGCGAGCAGACGCGCGAGGACCTCGGCGAGGCCGCACCGGACAACCCCTCGACCCCGATCCTCGAGAAGATCGTGTCGGGTGGTCGGACCGGCAAGCGCGGAGAAGGCGGCTTCTACGACTACCCGGAGGGTGGCAAGCGCCTCTGGTCCGGCCTGTCCGAGCTGTGGCCGGTGGCCGAGGACTCCCCCTCGGTCGACGAGCTCGAGGAGCGCCTGCTCTACACCCAGGCCCTCGAAGCCGCACGGTGCATGGACCAGGGCATCCTTCTGTCGGAGGAAGACGCAGACGTCGGCGCGATCCTGGGCTGGGGCTTCGCGCCCTGGTCGGGCGGGCCGCTCTCCTACATCGACCGGATCGGCTCCACCGAGTTCGTGCGGCGCTCCAAGGAGCTCGCGGCTCGGTACGGAGACCGCTTCGAGCCCCCTCCCCTGTTGATCGAGATGGCCAGGACCGGGGCGAGCTTCTACGCCTGAGCGGTCCGAGGGCCGAGTCCGAGACGCGAGGGAGAGGCGCGAGTGGGAGAAGGCCCGAGATCCCGAGGCCCGAGCTGACCGAGGCCCGAGCTGACCGAGGCCCGAGCTGACCGAGGCCCGAGCTGACCGAGGCCCGAGCTGACCGAGCCCCGAGCTACCGGTCCCCGCGAATCAGGTCCACGGCCTTCTCGGCGATCATCATCGTCGGAGCGTTCGTATTGCCCCCGGTGATGCTCGGCATGATGCTCGCGTCGATGACGCGGAGGCCCTGAATCCCTCGAACGCGCAGCTCCGGGTCGACGACGGCGCGTTCGTCCGTGCCCATTCGGCAGGTGCCGACCGGGTGGTAGATCGTGCCGATTCGATTGGGGATCTCGGCTCGAAGCCGCTCGGGATCCGTGTAGGAGGGACCGGGCTCCAGCTCGAGCGCGATCTCCTGCTTGATCGCGGGACCGCAGAGCAGCTCGCGGGTGATCTCGGCGCCGCGCATCAGGAAGTCCATGTCCCGAGGATCCTCCAGGAAGTGGGGATCGATGAGCGGCGCGGCGCGGGGATCGGCGCTGGCCAGGCGGACCTCGCCGCGGCTCTTCGGGTAGACGAGCGAGGGCTGAACGGTCAGCGCAGGGCGCTTGTCCACCTCGGGGATCTCCGCCTTGTCGCGGTTGGGCGCCGGGTAGCTCCAGGGCAGGCTGTGCAGCTGCATGTTCGGGATGGGCTGGGAGGGGTCGGTCTTCACGAAGCCGATGGCCTCGAAGACGGAACGCCCGAACCAACCTCCACCGAGGAGGTACTCGCTGAGCATGCCGCCGAAGAAGTGGGACGCGGTGCCGGAGTGCCCGGCGTTCGGGGCGACGAACACGATGGGCAAGAACAGGTGATCGTGCAGGTTCTGCCCGACCGGCAGATCGGCGCGGACCTCGATGCCGTGCTCTTCGAGGTGCGCCGCCGGACCGATGCCCGCGAGCATCAGGAGCTGCGGCGAGCCGACGGCGCCGGCGCACAGCAGCACCTCCTTGTCCGCCCGGATCGTGTGGGATGTGCCCCCTTGTTCGTATGTGACACCGACGCAGCGATCGCCCTCGAAGTCCAGCGAGACGATGCGGGCGCCCAGCTCCAAGCGAAGGTTCTCGCGCCCCAGCGCCGGGTGGAGGTAGCGCTCCGAGCTCGAGTGACGCAGCCCGTCCTCGTGGTTCAGCTGGAAGAGCGCGCCGCCCTCCTGTCGACGGCCGTTGTAGTCATCGTTCAGCCCGGTCTGGTTCCACTCCGCCACGGCGTTCCGAAAGGCATCGCTGACCGGGCTGATGTCCTTGGCTCGAGTGACCCGAACAGGCCCCTCGCCGCCGCGCACCTCGGAGCCGCCATCCTCGAACGACTCCAGGCGCTTGAAGTAGGGCAGCACCGACTCGTAGTCCCACCCCGGGCAGCCGGACTCCGACCAGTCGTCGTAGTTCTTCGGGTTGCCTCGCACGAAGACCATGCCGTTGATCGCGCCGCTTCCACCCAGGACCTTGCCTCGCGGGTAGGGGATCTTGCGGTCGAGGGTCTGCTCGCGCTTCTCGACGTAGTAGCCCCAGTCGAACTTCTCCTTCAGCTGGGGCACCTGGTGGATGAGCGAGATCATCCCGGGCTTCTTGCAGAAGGTCGTACGATCCGTGTTGCCCGCCTCGAGCACGGTGACCTGGCAGGCGGGATCCTCGGACAGCCGAGCGGCGACGATGCAGCCCGCGGAGCCCGCGCCGACGACGATGTAGTCGGCGCTCACTCGAGCATCCTGAGCCGCGAGACGGTCGCCGCGTAGTCGGCCTTGAACTGCTCGACGACATCTGCCGCAGTGCGGACCGCGTTCATTGAGCCGACGATCTGGCCGACCGGGCTGCCCATCAGCTCCATGTTGCCGTGGTGCAGGATGCGCTCGACGGCCTCGGCCTGGACCATCCACTGGAGCGGGATGGGGAGCGTGCCGGGGCTCTGCTCACCGTCCCAGAGCTTCGTCCAGGTCGTCTTCAGCATGCGGGCCGGCTTGCCCGAGACGCAGCGGCTTCGGACCGTGTCGGTGCTCTTCGCCGCGAGGAGCTTCTCGGTGATGCCTGCGTGCTGGTAGTCGGCGTTCTCGGCGACGGTGAGCCAGATGGAGCCTGTCCAGACCCCCTGCGCGCCCAGCGCGGGCGCCGCCGCCATCTGCCGGCCGGACCCGATCCCGCCGGCGGTCAGGACGGGCGTGTCTCCGACCGCGTCCACGATCTCCGGCGTGAGCACCATCCCGGCCACCTCACCGGTGTGTCCCCCCGCTTCGGTGCCCTGGGCGACGATGACATCGATGCCGGCGGCCTTGTGGGCCAGCGCCTGCTTCTTCTTTCCACACAGAGCCGCCATCAACACCCCCCGCTCCCGGGCGCGGTCGATGGCCTCGGGCGGGGGCGTCCCGAGGGCGTTGGCGATGAGCGCGATGGGGTACTTCAGCGCCACGTCGATGTGGGCCAGGCCGCGCTCGACAGACCAGCCCAGCAGGCTCTCGTGCCGCACGTAGTCCTCGGGAAGATCCTCGACTCCGTGGTCGCTGAGGATGCGCTCGACGAAGTCCTTCTGAGGCTGGGGGATCATCGCCTCCAGCATCTCCTTCGTGACCGTCTCGCCCTTGCCCATATACGAGTTGGGCATGACGGTATCGACCCCGTAGGGCCTGCCTTCGACACGTGCGTCGATGAAGGCGAGCTGCTCGTCCAGCTCCTCCGGAGAGAGCGCGATGGCGCCGAGCACGCCGAGCCCCCCCGCGCGGCTGACCGCCACCACGACCTCGGGACTGCGTGTGAAGGCGAAGAGCGGGATCTCGAGGCCGAGCCTCTTGGCGAGGGCGGTGTTCATGTGCCGTAGACCTTGGCGGGGGGTGTGGCTTCCGCGATGAGTCGAGCGACGGCGTCGCCGACCTCGCCTGGAGCCCACCGGGCGCCCTTGTCGACCTTGGGGCCGGGTCGCCATCCGTCCGACAGCGAGATCTCGCCGCCCTGGACCTCGAAGACCCGACCCGACACAGACTTCGAGGCCGTCGAACCGAGCCAGACGACGAGTGGGCTGACGTTCGCCGGATCCATGGCGTCGAAGCCCTCGTCCGGTCGGGCCATCGCCTCGGCGAAGAAGGCCTCGGTCATGCGCGTCCGGGCCGCCGGGGCGATCGCGTTCGACGTCACGCCGTAGCGCCCGAGCTCGGCCGCCTGCACCAGGGTCAGGGCCGCGATGCCGCCCTTGGCCGCGGAGTACGCCGCCTGCCCGATGCTGCCCTGCAAGCCGGCCCCGCTGGAAGTGTTGATGATCCGGGCATCCGGCATCGCACTCGCCTTGGCCTGCTGGCGCCAGTAGGCGCAGGCGTGCCGCGTCACGCAGAAGTGGCCGCGCAGGTGGATTCGCATCACCGCGTCCCACTCGTCGATCGCCTGGGAGACGAACATCCGGTCGCGCAGGAAGCCCGCGTTGTTGACGACCACGTCGAGGCCGCCGAAGGTGTCGAGCGCCTGAGCGACGAGCTCCCCCGCCTGCCCGAAGTCTGTGATGTCGTGGGTGTTTGCCACCGCGGCGCCCCCAGCGGACTCGATCTCCGCGACCACCTCGGCGGCGACGCTGTCCGAGCAGCCCTCCCCCTTCAGCGAGGTGCCGATGTCGTTGACGACGACCTTGGCGCCGGCGGCCGCAAAGGCGAGCGCGTGGGCCCTGCCGATGCCACGGCCCGCGCCGGTGATGAGGACGATGCGGTCTCTGCAGATCACGAAGATGCTCCCAGGAAGGGGGGGCGCTCACCGCCCCCGTCGACGACGAGGTTGGAGCCGGACACCCAGGCCGCGTCATCCGAGGCGAGCCAGAGGCACGCCTCGGCGACGTCGCGCGGCGTGCCCATGCGTCCGAGGGGGACCGTCTCCGCGACGGCCTCGAGGTCCGGGTAGTGCTCGGCGGACCGCTCGGTCTGGATCAGCCCCGGTGTGACCGCGTTCACCCGAACCCGCGGCGCCCACTCCATCGCGAGGCTCCGGGTCAGGTTGATGAGCCCGGCCTTGGCGGCCCCGTAGGCGGCGGTCCCGGGCGAGGAACGAAGGCCCGACACGGAGGCGATGTTGATGATGCTGCCGCCGTCGTGCGCCTGCATCCATGCATTCGCCACCTGCGCGACGACCAGCGGCGCGACCAGGTTCAGGCGAATGACCGCCTCACTGAAGCGAGGCGAGGCCGTCGCGGCGTCGACGGGCGGCGAACCCCCCGCGTTGTTCACCAGGACGTCCAGGCCGCCGTGACGCTGCGTGATCTCCCCAATGAGCCCCTCGACCTGCGCGAGCTCACGCACGTCGGCCTGGACGAAGTCGAGCTCGCCTTCGGGCGCCGTCCTTCCGCAGACCACGACGGTGTCGCCTCGCGCCAGGAAGCGCTCCGCGATGCCGCGCCCGATGCCACGGGTGCCTCCGGTCACGAGCACGATCATGGCTTCACAAAGGTCATCCAACCCAGACATATGGGATGACCCTCCTGGTTCGTGCAGGACAGCTCGAGGTCCAAGCGGACCCTACCATCGAGTTCGTATTCCTTCACCACCGCTCCGGTGATGGTGAGCACGTCGCCGGCGAAGACCGGTCGCTTCCAGCGGATTCGCGTTCGCCGGACGTTCTCCGGTCCGAGCCAGTCGGTGGCCCAGGTGTTCATCACGCCGGCGTGGAACATGCCGACCCCGAGAGGGCCGGGAAAGCCAGCCGCCACCGCGAAGGGCTCGTCGTGATGCACAGGGTTCATGTCTCCGCTGGCGCCCTGGTACCGCACGAAGTCCGTCCGGGTGACGGGCCCGATGATCAGAGGTTCGGGAGTGTTCATGGGGACTCCGGCGGCTTGGCGGTCTCGACTCCGGTCAGGATGGCCTCAGCCCGGAGCCTGCCCTCGGCGTCCCGGAACTCCGTCACCATCTTCACGAAGGTGAGCGTGCCCGCAGAGCGGGACTCCTTCTCCCAGATCTCCGTGACCATCGAGCGCGCGAAGAGGCGCTCTCCGGCGCGCGGCGGCGGACCGTGGAAGACGTACTCCTGCTCCGCGTGCATTCCTCGCTTCTGGGACATCTGTACGAGATGCCAGGGGTTGGAGCCCTCGACCAGCTCTTCCCAGAAGAACTGGGTGGTCAGGAAGGTGGGCGGAATGACCGGGTGGTCACCGTCGAAGTGAGATGAGTGCGCAGATCGTGTGGCGCGAGCGAACTCGTGGATCTTCCCGCGCTCGATATCCATGACGAACGGCTGGCCTTCTGCGCCGAGTGCGGACTTGTCGACCATGGCCTCAGGGGTGCTGGGAGCTGACGGAGATCACCTCGCCCGTCATGTAGGACGACAGGTCGGAGGCGAGGAAGAGGATGACGTTGGCGATCTCGTCCGGCGTGGCCGCCCGGCCGAAGGCCTCGCGCCCTTCGAGCTCTGCGAGGAGCTCGGGCGTGGTCGCCTTGTGCAGGAAGGCGTGCATGGCGAGCGAAGGCGCGACCGCGTTGATCCGTATTCCATGCTCGGCGGCCTCGACGGCGGAGCAGCGCGTGAGCGCCATCACGCCGGCCTTGGCCGCGGCGTAGTGGGACTGACCCTTCTGGGCGCGCCAACCCAACACAGATGCATTGTTGACGATGACGCCAGCTTTGTGTGGAATCATCAACCGGAGCGCCTCGCGTGTGCACCGCATGGTCCCGGTCAGCGTCACGTCGAGGACCCGATGCCAGGCCTCGTCGGTCATGTCCACCAGGTCCGAGGTGCCGCCCAGCCCGGCGTTGTTCACCAGCACGTCCAGCCGCCCGTGCCGCTCGTACACCGCGGCGAAGAGTGCGCTCACCTGGGCCTGGTCCGTCACGTCGCAGACCGGGGCCAGGACCTCGACTCCACACAGTTGAGTGAGACGGTCGGCGGCCTCGGCCAGGCGGCGTTCGTGACGGTCGGAGACCACGACCGTCGCACCCTCCTCGGCGGCCCGCCGAGCGGTGGCGAAGCCGATGCCGGTGCCGGCTGCGGCGGTGACGAGGCAGACCTTGTCCTGGAGCATGCTCATCGCGGCAACCCCAGGCCACGCTCACCGATGATGTTGCGCTGGATCTGATTCGTGCCCGCGTAGATCGTGTCGCATCGCGTCCAAAGGAAGAGCCGCTCCAGGGGGCCGCGTTCGGTCAGGGCCTCGTCGCCGAGCACATCCATGGCCAACTCGCCGAGGTCGCGATGCCAGTTGGCCCAGTAGAGCTTCGTGATCAGCGCTTCGCGCGAGAGCCTCCCGTCCTGATGTCCGGTCAACATGCGCAGGGCGTTCAGGCGCATGATGCGCAGCCCCATCCACGCGCCCGCGAGCTCCTGACGGATGACCGGGTCCTCGGCGGCGCCGGTTCTCCTGGCCGCCTCGAGAACCTGGCGGAGCTCGTTGGCGAAGGAGAGCTGTTGGGCCAGGGTGCTGGCGCCCCGCTCGAAGGCGAGCGTTCCCATGGCGACCTTCCAGCCGCCGTTCACAGGGCCGACGACGTGCTCCTCGGCGGTGGTCGCGTCGTCGAAGAAGACCTCGGCGAACTCGCAGGAGCCGGTGATCTGCTGGATGGGCACGATGGTGATGCCAGGCTGATCCATCGGGATCAAGAGGCAGCTGATGCCGTGGTGCTTCTTGCCCTCGCTCGACGTCCGACAGAGCGCGAAGCACCACTCGCTGATGCTGGCCAGCGAGGTCCAGACCTTCTGTCCGTTGATGTGCCAGCGACCCTCGCGGAGCTCGGCGGTGCACTGCACGTTCGCGAGGTCGCTCCCCGCCCCCGGCTCGCTGTAGCCCTGGCACCAGAGCTCGCGACCGTCGAGGATCGGCGGGAGGAAGCGCGCCTTCTGCTCCTCGGTTCCGAAGGCGATGACGGTCGGGCCGAGCAGGCCCTCGCCGATGTGCCCGACCCGGCCCGGGGCGTCGGCGCGCGCGTACTCCTCGAGGAAGATCACCTCCTGGGACAGCGTCGCGCCGCGTCCACCGAGCTCCTTCGGCCAGGTCAGCCCCGTCCAGCGGCCCTCGGCGAGCTTCTGCTCCCAGGCTCGGCGCCCCTCGACGGCGCCGTCCATGTCTCCGGGCCAGCCGCGACCACGCAGCGCCGCGAAGTCGCCCTGCAGGTGGGTCTCGAGCCAGGCGCGGACCTCGACCCGGAAGGCCTCGTCGCCTTCGGCGAGGCTGGCCGAGGGCAAAGGGTCGGCGCCCTGCAGCACCGCGGTGGCGACCCGCTCCCGGTGCGCGCGGGGGTGGCCGAAGAGGCTCTGCAGCGCCCGGGCGCGCTTGAAGTAGAAGTGGGCGTCGTGCTCCCAGGTGAAGCCGATGCCGCCGTGGATCTGAATGCACTCGGCCGCACAGGACATCGCCGCGTCGCTGCAGAAGGCCTTGGCCGTCCATGCGCTCAGCGCTGCATCGGGCTCCCCGGCGTCCATCGCCGCGGCCGCGCCATAGGCCGCCGAGCGGGCGGACTCGACCTGGAGCAGCATGTCCGCGCACTTGTGCTTGATGGCCTGGAAGCTCCCGATGGCCTTGCCGAACTGCTGCCGCACCTTGGCGTAGTCGACCGCCATCTCGAGGCAGGCCTCGGCGATGCCCACCTGCTCGCAGGCTACGACGACCGCGGCCTTGGCGAGGACGCGCTCGAGGTCGCCTGGCCCGAGCGCCTTGCGCGGGCCTTCGACGGCCCCGAAGAGGCGGGTCGGGTCCAGGCTGTCGGTCGGACGGACCCGGGGCTCGTCGACCACGTAGAAGCCGTCATCCCACAGCACCGCGAGCGCCGAACCCGGGGCGTCGACCGAACCGAAGCAAGCGCGCGTACCCGAGGCGATCCGCTCCAGGTGTTCGAGATCACCGCACTCCTGGAGAACAAAGCCGGCGACCACCGTGCCGAGCAGCGGCGACCCGACGAGCGAACGACCCAGCTCCTCCTGCACGATGCCGAGCTCGACGAGTCCGAAGCCGAATCCTCCGGCCTCTTCGGGGATGGCCAGGGCGGGCCAGCCCTGCTCCTCGACGATGCGCTCCCAGACAGACGCCGAATAGCCGGACTCTATAGTCGCCCGAGGTCCGTCGACAGATGCGAGGAATGTCCGTGCGATCTCACGGAGTTGGAGCTGTTCGTCCGTCACAGGCGCTCCACGATCGTGACGTTGGCCTGGCCGCCGCCCTCGCACATCGTCTGCAGGCCGTAGCGAGCGCCCCGGCGGTGCAGCTCGTGGACCATCGTGGTCATCAGCCGCGCGCCGGTCGCTCCGAGGGGGTGGCCGAGCGCGATGGCACCGCCGTTCACGTTCACCTTGGCCGGATCGCAGCCCGTCTCCCGTAGCCAGGCCAGGACCACGCTGGCAAAGGCCTCGTTGATCTCGACCAGATCGATGTCCTCGAGGGTCATGCCGGCCTTGTCGAGGGCGTAGCGGGTGGCTTCGATCGGCGCGGTCAGCATCCAGATCGGATCGTCCGCGCGCACGCTGAGGTGATGGATGCGGGCCATCGGCGTGAGCCCGTAGCGCTCCAAGGCCGCCTCGCTGACCACCAGCAAGGCCGCCGCGCCGTCCGAGATCTGGGAGCACACCGCGGCGGAGTGCAGGCCACCCTCGACCACAGTCTTGAGCGTCGCCATCTTCTCGAGCGTGGT
>Ga0114933_10000520_pt1 | contig 46998 bp, 44 predicted proteins | sample 4SBtaG_FD_89691 | JGI IMG/M metagenome (GOLD analysis project Ga0114933, IMG submission 89691) | Deep subsurface microbial communities from Kolumbo volcano to uncover new lineages of life (NeLLi) - 4SBTROV12_W25 metaG | ecosystem: Environmental > Aquatic > Marine > Volcanic | place: Kolumbo... | reverse complement strand
GCCCGCTCGAGCACCCTCTGTACGAGGACGAAGCGCTCCCCGGCCGAGCCGAGCCTCACCGGGCTGTGGCCAGGGCGGAGCAGGGACACCAGGCCCTCGACCTCGGAGTCGGGAGCGCGCATCCCGCGGCCGGCGAGGGCAGAGTTCAGGTGCTCCCGGAGCTCTCCCTCGGCGAGACCGACCGCGTGCAGGTGGCGCTCGAGCATGCGGACGAGGCCGAAGCGAGGTCCACCGAGGGGGTCGTGGTCGGCGCGCAGGACGGTGGCATTGCCGAGCTCGTTCGCTCGCTCCGAGAGCCAAGCTGCGAGGCGGCTCTTGCCGATGCCGCTCGGTCCCCGGAGAACGAGCGCGCGAGGGCGCCCCTTTGACCGCGCGGTCTGGAGCAGCGCCCACGCGCGGTCGCGCTCGTCTTCCCGACCCACGAAGGGCACGCTGCGCAGGCCATAGAGCCCCAGCCCCGCTCCGAACAGGGGGTCGCGCCGATCGCCGGGTCGGCGCCAGTCGTGGGGCAGCGGCGGCACGCAGCGAACGGCGAGGGTGCGCTGGTGGGTGGCCTCGGGCTCTGCTGGGAGCGGCAGGTCCCAGCCCGTGTCGAACCACGTGAGCGCCTCGGGTCGCGCCGCCGGCACGACGCGAAGGGGCTCGGACCCCTCCGGCGGGTCGGGCAGATCGGCGAGGGCCCAGGCGGCGTCCGCGGCCCTCTGAAATCGATCCCAGCTGCGCTTCTGAAGGAGCCTGGCGAGCCACGCCTCGAGCGCGTCGGGCACGGCGAAGACCGGCTGCAGCGGCGGCGGCTCGTCGAGCAGGTGTTGCTGCATGAGGCCCTGAACCGAGTCGCTGGCGAAGGGAGGCCGACCGGACACCAGCTCCCACGCGAGCACCCCGACCGCGTACAGGTCCGTCCAAGGACCGAAGTCCCGCCAGCGCCCGCGGAACTGCTCAGGCGCCATCCCGACGGGGGTCCCGGCGACGCCCTCGGAGGCCTCGGCGCGGCCGAGCGCATGGGCCAGGCCGAAGTCGGAGAGCTTCAGCGCGGCGCCGGTCAACCCTTCGGTGAGCAGCACGTTCTCGGCCTTGATGTCCCGGTGGACCACACCTCGAGCGTGGGCATGGGCCAGGGCGTCGAGCAGGGCCAACAGCAGGCGACGACAGCCTCGCCAGTCGAGCTTGCCGGCGAGATCGCTCAACGAGCCGTGGGTGGCGTACTCCATGACCAGGTAGGGGCTGCCCTCGGCGACCGGAGCCCTCGGGGGCACCTCGCCGTGGTCGAAGACCGAGACGATGCTGGGATGATCCAGGCCGGCCACCGCGCGGATCTCGCGGCGGAAGGCATCCAGGGCCGCCGCCTGCCGAGCAGCCTCCGAGGTGACGACCTTGACCGCGACGCGCACGTCCTCGTCGATGTGACGCCCGGCCCAGACCTCGCCCATGCCGCCGCGTCCGATGACGCGATCGAGGCGGAAGCGGCCGAGCTGAAACACGCGCCGATGCTACCGGGCTCGGTCCCTAGGTGAGCAGGGACCGCAGTCGCTTCGGCGAGGCACCCCGGAGGGTCTCCCCCGCACGGTCGATGCGCTCGATCAGGCGCACCGGATCCTCCTTGCTCTGCTTCAGCGAGCGGTAGGCCTTGTCGCTCACATCCAGCGCGCCCAGCCGATCCTTGATGACCGCCCAGGCGGCCTTGTCCCGGCGTGCCATGAAGGCGTCGCGGAGCTTGGCGAGCTCCTTGGCGTCCCGTCCCCTTCCCGACTTCTTCAGGAGCTTCACCAGCTGGTCGCTGGCCTGGCGCGCCTGGCCGAGCTTGGGGCGATCGGCGAGCTTGATCTGCTGCCAGGGCCGGGCGAGCTCGCTCAGCCGACGGTGCCACTCCCCGCCCAGGTGGGCATCGTCCGCCAGCGGCTCCGGACGCGCTGGATCCGACAGGGCCTTCCGCGGGTCGGCCGGGACCTCGCGGCCGAAGGCGGAGGCGAGCTGGCTCTTGAGATCCGACATTCGAGGCTGCCTGTGAAGTAGGGACGGAGGGACTCGAACCCTCAAGGTCGTACGACCGGTGGATTTTGAATCCACTGCGTCTACCAATTCCGCCACGTCCCCTTCGCCGCCCTTGTAATCGCCTCCGCGGTCAGGGGCAGGGGTTCTCCGTCAACAGCAGGCCCGGGCACTCGGTGGCGGTGCGATAGGCCTCGACGACTCCGACATCAGCGGACGCGGCGTAGGTCACGGTGGCGTCGCCGACGGTGTTCTGAACGGTGGCGTCGCCCTCGACGTAGAGCACGGCGCCCGCCGCGTAGTTCTTCACGAGCGCGCCCGTCGCCACGTAGATCGTGGACTCGGGGCCGTTGTTCGTGACGTCCGAGCCGGCGCAGGCGATCAGCGTGGCGCGGTAGTCGTTGTTGAAGTCGATGCCGGTGACCACGCGGGCATCGGCGGGGACGGGGACCTGGCAGATCTCCACGCCGGTCTCCTGGGTCGGCGCGCTGTCCCACCGGCCGGTCTCACGTTGGAAGAAGGGCTCCTTGTCGCCGCAGGCGAGCAGCAGGAGCGCTACCACCGCGAGACCTTGGCCCAGCGACCCACGGAGAGCTTGATCAGGCCGTCGGCCTTCAGCGTCTTGAGCACCGACATCACCTCGCTGGGGGAGACGTCGTCCCAGGGGGCCTGGCGCTGGCATCCGGCCACCAGGACCGCTTGCTTGAGGCCATTCGAGCCGTAGCCGCCGAGCCGCTGCAGCACCTGCTGCCGGAGCCAGACGGCGCGTTCGGGGTCGCGGGTGGCACGGGTCGGAGCCTTGGGCCGGGAGGGTGCACGTGGAGCGGAGCGGTCACGGGTCGGGGCGCTCCCCTTCTTGCGGCGCTTGCGCTCGTCCGGGTGCTTGTGGGAGTCGGGCACATCGAACTGGTGCACCTTGACCTTCTGGGCCTTGTCGGAGGGATCGACGACCTCCGGCTCGGCTTGCTCGAAGTGAGCGAGGATCGCGGTCATCGCGGGCTCGGTGCGGGCGTTCTTGAGCGCCGCCTCGGCACGATCGGCGACCGCCTGGCGGACGCAGGCGGGGATCTTGTCCGCCGGGACCACGGCGAGCTCGACCAGGTACTCGGCCAGCACGGGGCCCTCCGGCAGGTCGTTGAACTCGCGCACCATCTGCGCCTGGAAGCCCTCCAGATCCCGGCGCATCTGGCCCGGAAGGGAGTCGACCTCGGAGAGCGCGAGCAGGTCGCACATGCAGTGGGGGTCCAGAGCATTGAGCGGCTTGCGGACGAGGTCCTGGGTCAGCACCGAGAGCGTCGTGACGTCGGAGGTGCGAAGGCCGGTGATGTTGGTCCGCTTGATCATGGGAGGTCCGTTAACGACGCGGCATGCGAATCACCAAGGTCTACACCCGCGGCGGCGACAAAGGACTGACCAGCCTGGTCGGCGGCGCCCGCGTCCCGAAGAACCATCCTCGGCTGCAAGCCTACGGAACCATCGACGAGCTCAACGCGATCCTGGGCCTGGCCCGGACCTTCAACGAAAACGATCGTGTCGACGGAATCCTGCACCGGATCCAGAACGAGCTGTTCAACCTGGGCAGCGACCTGGCCACCCCGCCGGAGCACCGCTGGAAGGGCATGATTCGCGTCGGAGACGAGGACATCAAGCGCCTCGAGGACGAGATCGACTCCCTCAACGAGGACCTCGGACCGCTCAAGGAGTTCATCCTGCCGGGCGGCGGCCCCGTCGGCGCCTTCCTGCACCAGGGGCGCACGGTCTGCCGACGCGCCGAGCGCCAGCTCCTGGGTCTGCTCGAGGCCGAAGGCGAGGACGTCGGAGCCGGCCCGCTCCGCTACGTCAACCGGCTGAGCGACCACCTCTTCGTGCTGGGCCGCTGGGCCGCGAAGCAGCTCGGGGAGCCGGAGTACCTCTGGGATCGGCCTTGAAGGGGCACAGCCGAAAGGATCCGAGGGACACAGGAGCGCCGCTCCGAGCGCGCCGGCACCCCTGTCGCCTGTGCCCCTCGCGCCTGTCTGCCTTCAGAGATCGTTGATGATGTAGTCGACGTAGAGCAGGCCGTCGTCGCGCTTGGCCTGGGTCGTGTAGCGGAAGGTCGAGAAGACCACCTTGCCGTCGCCCTCGGCGAAGCTGACCAGCATCGGCGAGGCCGGGATCGTGTAGACGTCGAAGCCATCGCGCCACTTGGCGTCGCCCAGCATGTGGATCGTGGTGTCGGCGTCGACCGACTCGACCACAGGCCACTCGATGAGGTCGTAGACCACGATCACGTCGGCTCCGACCGCCGTACCCATGTCCTGATCGCTGACGTGAGCGGTCACGCCGCCGTCCTCGCCGCGCTGGGCCTCGTCGGCCACGAGGTCGTCGCCGAGGAACTCGATCTTCTTCGGCCAGATGACCTCGATGACGTCGTAGGACCAGTCGGTGGCGTACAGCACGCCGCCCTGCTGGACATAGGTCAGCAGGTTCGCCCGGACCTGGGCGATGGTCGCCGAGTCCCCGTTGCCGTCGGTGTCGTAGAAGACGTCCTCTTCGATGTGACCGCCGTCGAGGAAGATCTTCTCGTACTCCTTGAGGTTCTCGAGGTCGCTCAGGAAGCCCACCAGCTCGTCGCCAGTCTGGCCGTTGACGACGTCGTAGGCCGGGATGCCGACGGCAGGCAGGACCTTGTCGAACTCGTCGTAGTCGCCGCTGACGACCAGGACGCCGCCGCCGCCGCCGCCGCAAGCGGGGGTGTCGAGCTCGACCCCTCCGGCCTCGGGCAGGTGGACCTCGAACTGGTCGATCATCTCCGCGCCGTACTGCACGAAGATCATGTAGTCGCGGTTGGTCGGCAGCCCGGTCAGCACGAACAGCCCGGTATCGTCGGTGAGCGACTGGACGGTGTCGTAGAGGTTGTTGTCCGAGTCGAAGAGGTGGGTGTAGACCGTGCCGCCCTCGAGCCACGTCTCGGTGTAGGGGTTGCAGATCCGACCCTGGATGGTCGTGTCGTCGCCCTCGTTCACGTCCTCGATGTGGTGGAGCGTGTTGTCGGGCGCGCAGGCGAGAAGCAGGATGGCGAGCATCAGTAGCTGGTCCCCGGAACGAGCACGTAGATGTCCATGGTGTCGAGCAGCACGCTGTCGTCACCGACGACGTTGAGCGTGAGCTGGAACACCTGGTCTTCGTCGGTGGCGGCCACGGCGCCGCGGAAGTCGAGGGTGAAGTCGATCTCCTGGCCGTTGACGGCGCCCGAGAGCTCGTACTCCTCGGGGCTGATGCCGGTGACGAAGCCGTGGGGGTCGTTCTCGACCTGGAGGCTGACCGTCGAGAAGCGCACGCCGCTGACGAGGTCCTCGACGGCGTCGGTGATGGTCTTGCGAAGCGTCGAGCTGCCCCCGCTCCAGCTGTAGACCATGGGCGTGCCGCCGATGCTGGACCCGGTCGCGTTCGCGAGCGTGATCATCTGCTGCTTCGGGATCGAGCTGTAGGTGTGGATGCCGATGAGATACGCGCCGATGTCCTTGGCCGCGGCGATCACGTCGCTGCCGCCCGCATCGCCAGGGCAGCCACCGGGGGTCCCGCCGTAGGAGGTGCCGGGCTTGTCGGCGTCGCGCAGGTAGTTGTCGGTCGCGTAGACGATGATCGGCAAGGAGTAGTCGCGGAAGCCGTAGCCCCCGATGTCACCGCCGCCCGGGGAGCTGTCCTGGGAGCCGGACTCGGAGCCGCCGAAGGCGTCCGAGGAGTCCTGGATGAAGGACCGCACGTCCGTGCTGCTGTCGTAGCGGCCGTTGCAGTTCTGGTCGTAGCCGATGCCGGTCATGGACTGGTAGAGGGCTTCCATGCCCGACTCGGGCCCGTCCACGCCGTAGTGCGTCGGGATCGAGCTGAGGCGGGACTGGACCGCGCTCACGTCGCTGGTGACCTGCTGCAGCAGGATGAAGGGGCGGTCGCCGGAGCCCGAGGAGCCGTAGCCGCCGTAGGCGTAGTCGTCGTAGGTGGCGACGCCGTACTCGGCCTCGGGGATCGTGGTCGTCAGCGTGGTGACGATCTGGCTGAACTCGCTGGCGATGGCGTTGATGGTCGCGCTCATCGAGCCCGTCGTGTCGATCAGGAAGGCGACATCGCCCATCTGCACGTTCAGGGTGAAGGCGAAGTCCTTCTCGACCGTGACGCGCTCCTCGACCTCGACGTAGACGCCCTCGATGATGCTGTTCGGGTCGTTCGGATCCGAGCCGGCGCTGACCTCGGCGCCGTCGGCGAAGCCGTCCCCGTCCGTGTCGTCGTTCCAGGGGCTCGTGCCGGTCTCGTTGAGCTCCTCCCAGTCGGACAGGCCGTCGCCGTCGTCGTCGTCGTCAGCGAAGTCGTAGACGCCGTCTCCGTCCGTGTCCCTCGGCTCCTCGCCGGGGCCGCCCACGCCGCCCTCGATCGAGTCGGGCACGCCGTTGTTGTCGCTGTCGTCGTCCAGATAGTCGGGGACCCCGTCGCCGTCGCTGTCGGCGGGCTCGGTCTCCCACTGGTTCACGCCGCCCTCGTAGACGTCGCCGATGCCGTCGCCGTCGCTGTCGTCGTCGTGGAAGTCGGGGGTTCCGTCGCCGTCGCTGTCGGGTGCGCTGCAGTCCTCGCCGATCTCGATGGCGTCGCGGATGCCGTCGCCGTCGTCGTCCAGGTCCGCGAAGTTGAGGATTCCGTCGTCGTCGTAGTCGCCCTCGCCCTCCTCGGCGTCGGGGATGCAGTTGTCGTCGCTGTCCAGGTCCCGGTAGTCGGGGGTCCCGTCCGCGTCGCTGTCCCAGGGGAGCGTGAGGATGTCGGTGTCTCCGGCCTCGACCTTGTCGTCGATGCCATCGCCGTCCGAGTCCGTGTCCAGGTGGTCGGGGGTGCCGTCGGCGTCGGTGTCCTCCTCGAGGACGACCTCTTCACCGTTTTCGTCGATGTCGCCGGTGTTCTCCCAGCCCTCGTGCATGTCGAGGATCGTGTCCTCGTCGCTGTCGACATAGGAGATCGCGGCCTGGTCTCCGGAGTCGCCGCTGGGAGCCTGGGTGACACACCCAGCCAGGGCGACCAGGGCCAAACTCGAGCGCAGTTTCATGGCTGCTCCGTGTGGTGCCTGGGCGCCGCGTAGGGTAGCCGCCCAACATGCCCTTCACAACAGACTTCGTCGGAGGCACTTGATGGCGGTCTCGATCGTGGGTGGGGGCATCTTCGGCGTCACCGCCGCGCTCGAACTCCGCGGCCGCGGACACGAGGTCGTGCTCTACGACCCGGACAGCCCCCACCCGCTGGCGGCCTCGACCGACATCTCCAAGGTCGTCCGGGCCGACTACGGCGCCGACGAAGCGCTGACCGAGCTGGGCCTCGAGGCCCTGGATGGCTGGCATCGGTGGAACACCGAGGTCTTCTCGCGGCCGCTGTTCCACGACGAGGGCTTCCTGCTCATGACCCGCGCCGCGATGGAGCCCGGCGGCTTCGAGCACAGCTCGTGGACGCTGCTGCGCGACCGCTGCGGTCTCCGGCGCCTCTCAACACACCCGCGCTGGCAGAACGTGGCCGACGGCTACTTCAACCCTCGCGGCGGCTGGGCCGAGTCGGGCGAGGTCGTCCGCCAGCTGCTCGCGGCATGCCTCGATGCGGGCGTGGTGGTCCGCCCACAAGTCGCGGATCCGCAAACGATAATCGGGCCTTGCGTTGTCGCAGCGGGAGCCTGGACCCACCGGCTCCTCCCGGTGCTCGCCGACCGACTGCGTGCCGTAGGACAGCCGGTGTTGCACTTCCAGCCATCGGATCCCGCCCGCTGGCGGGCACCGAAGTTTCCGACCTGGGCCCACGACATCTCCAAGACCGGCTGGTACGGGTTCCCGGCCAATGCCGAGGGCCTGGTGAAGATCGCCCACCACGGCCTGGGGACCGAGGTCGATCCGGCGGGCGAGCGCCCCCTGCCAGAGGGCACGCACGCCCGCTTCCGGGCGTTCTTGTCCGAGAACCTCCCGGACCTGGCCGAGGCCCCCATCGTCTTCGAGCGCCTCTGCCTCTATAGCGACAGCTTCGACGGGGACTTCTTCATCGACCGCGTGCCCGACCGGAGGGACCTCTTCGTCGCCGCAGGCGGCTCCGGGCACGGCTTCAAGTTCGCCCCGGTGCTCGGCCGACTCGTCGCAGACCTCGTCGAGGGCGGCGCCCCCCACCCTCGCTTCGCCTGGCGGGAGCTGGGTGATCGCAAGACCGAGGAGGCCCGATCCGAGGTCTGATGCTGCTGGCCTGTGGAGCCTCCGAGCCACCGGCCCCTGACCCCGACGCCCAGTACCTGGCCGCGATGGGGCAGGAGCTGCCGGACGCCGCGGGGCTGATCTGCGAGGACATCGGGGCCGGCCCTCGACGCGGCGAGTGCTTCTTCTTCGCCGCTCGCGAGGCCGGCTGGCCCGAGGGGCTCTTCCTCTGCGACGAGGGCACCTGGAGCGATCTGTGCCGCTTCGAGCTCATCGACCACGGGGGCCTGATCGGTGACGAGGCGCGCGAGCAGTGCGCGAGCACGGGCGACTTCGAGGCGAGCTGCCGGGCGCACGCCCTACAGCGCGACCTGGAAGCCCACGGCCAGGCCGGTCCCCCATGGCACACCGAGGCGATCTTCGCGGCCTGGGGCGTGCCCTTCGACCCGACCTTCGAGGCCGCGCTCCACGCGGCCACGGGAGAGCCCTGCGTCGACCACTGCGAGCTCGTCGAGACCATCCTCCTCTCCTGGTCCGGCGAGACGACCGCCGTCGACGACGACCTCGGCCGCTGGCGCATGCGCGAGCGCCCGAGGTGGATGCGCGAGCACCCGCCGCGCTGAGGCTTGAACGAGGCCGACAGGCGACAGGGACACAGGCGACAGGGGTGCCGACCGGGGTCGACGTGCATACGCGCCTGCCGGCCCCCGGTACCTCTCGCCTCGCGCCTGTCGCCTGAAGAGCAGGGTGAAGTCGCCGAACTCATGGCCTCGGTAGCCGCGGGCGCGGGCGTGGCGATCTGCCGCTCGCAGTCGGTCGAGGTCCTCGAAGGCCGCCATCAGCTCGAAGTGGGACTCCCCGGGCTCGTGCATGCCGCTGAGCAGGCCGTCGACGACGAGCAGCTCCGAGCCCGGACCCAGACGCAGGGTCGAGGTCGTCACACCGGGCCGCCAGCCAGTCCTGGCCCGGTCCTCGAGGGCGCGGACGACGCTGGTCCCCACGGCGATGACCCGGCGGGCGCTCTCGACGGCCGCCAGGGTCTCGGCCGGAATGTCGCTGCGCTCCGGCAGCGGGAGCGCCGCGTCGAGGGCCGGATCTCCCGTGGCGCTGAGCCCGGCGGCGTGAGTCAGGCTGGCGATGGCGACCCCCCGCTCGGCGAGCCGCTTGCGAAGGGCCTCCCCGAGCGGACGGCCCGCCGAGGGCATCTCCACCGCCCAGGGCCTGGCGGCGTAGGGCGTCTGGACCTCGTCCAGGGCGAGCGCGCGGTCGAGGTAGCTGTACTGCACCGGTCGCCCTTGTCGGTAGAGCGCCGTCCACAAGGCCGGACCGGAGAGCTCCCACTCGACCCGCACAAGGCGTGGCGAGAGCGGCGAGACCTCGACGACGATCCCGGCCATGCCGCCGACGGTCACCGGCTCGCCGACCTCGAAGGTCCGCTCCGGGCGCCGATCGGTGTCGGTCCGCCAGTCGCCGGTGCCGAAGCTGACCACCCAGCCCTCGTCGAGAGGGCCGGCCAGGCGCAGCTCGCAGCCCTCGCCCATCAGCGAGGCGGGGAGGGTCGCGGCGTCGTTCACGACCAGCAGATCGCCGGGCTCGAGCAGCTCCGGCAGGTCGTCGATGCAGCGGTGCTCGATGTCCTCGCCGATGCGGAGGAGGCGGTGGGTCCAGGGGCGAAGGCTCGGAAGCGTGGCGGCGCTCATGGCGTGTACCTCCGACCGCTCTCGGCGGTGTCGAGCAGGCCCTCGATGCGGGCTGCGACCTCGGCCGGGCGCAACAAGGTCGCAGGATCGGCCTCCGGCAGCGCGTCGGCGTGCATCTGCGTGTCCATCTCGCCGGGATCGACCGAGAAGAAGCGGAGCCTGTCGTTCTCCGCGGCCCAGACACGCATCAGGTGGTCCGCCGCGGCCTTGCTGAGGCTGTAGGCGCCCCAGTTCGGGTAGGCCTCGACCGCAGCGTCGCTGCTGACGAAGACGACGGTCCCCTGCCCTCTCAAGCTCATCGACCCGACCGCGGCGCGGGTCAGCTTGAAGGGCGCGGTGAGGTTGACCTCGAGGACCTCGGCCAGCGCCTCGGGGCGGGTGTCGCTGAGCGGCTGCAAGGGCACGGGTCCGAGCATCGAGGCGTTGTGGATCAGGACGTCGAGGGGCCCGACGAGGGCCGCGGCTTCGGCCACGATCCGCTCGCCCTCGCGCACGTCCGCGACCAGGCCGATGGCGCGCCCGCCGCGTCGGCGGATGCCCGCGACGACCCGGTCGAGGTCCTCGGGCGATCGGGCCACGCCGACCACCTGGTGACCCGCCTCGGCCAGGCGCTCGAAGAGCGCTCGACCCAGCCCGCGACTGGCTCCGGTGATGAGGATGTTCTGCATGTTCACTCCTGTGCTGCACCAGACGTAGATCCCTCTTGACCACAAAGCAGCATCGGTGTTGATTTACCAACAGAAGTCCAACCCAGGAGCGCCGATGGGGTCCGACGCCGCGTCCAACCTCGCCCTCAGCCTGAAGCAGCTGCGCAGCGTGCGCGGTCTCACCCAGCTGAAGCTCGCCCAGCTCAGCGGTGTCCCGCGCCCGACCATCGCCAACCTGGAGACGGGCGGCGCGAACCCGACCTTGCAGGTGATGACCCGCATCGCCGCGGCCCTGCAGGTCTCGCTCGAGGAGCTGGTCTCCCCACCCCGCGCGATGGCGCGGCTCTACAAGGCCGACCAGCTGCGCTCGAAGGTCCGGGGCAAGGTCGTCGTCCGCCAGCTGCTCCCCGACACCATCCCGGGCGTGGTCGTCGAGCGGATGTGGATGCCCAAGGGAGCGGCGATGAAGGGCGTTCCCCACAAGCCGGGCACCCGGGAGTACCTGACCTGCGAGTCGGGCCATGTGCAGCTCACGGCGAGCGGCGAGCTCTACCGCCTCGAGCCGGGCGACGTGGTCATCTTCCGAGGGGACCAGAAGCACGGCTACGCCAACATCGGCCGCAGCCAGGCGGTCGCCTACTCCGTGGTCATGCCCGCCAGCTGATCACTGTAAGGAACCCCGCGAGCGCGCCGTTGTCCTCTCGAAGGAACCACGGAGCCGTCATGATCCTCGCCGCCCTCCTCTCCCTGTCCTCCGAGGCTGACGCATGCGGAATGCCCAGCGACTACCACATGAGCCTGGCCGCCCTGATGGAAGAGGTCGAGGCCGAGTCGGAGCCGATCGTGATCGAGCCCAAGACCCCGTCCGAGGCCTTCGAGCTCCTGGCGCCGCCGGTCGAGAACGAGCCGGTCGAGCCGCCGGCGCCCTCGCACTCCTCGCAGCCGCTCACCTAGGCACCGCCCACGCCGACGGCTTCGAGGCCGGCGACTGCAACCTCTGCCATGTCGGGACGCCCGAGGTGGCGGAGGCGACCCGCATCGAGAGCTGCCACACCTGCCACGTCTGGATCGGAGAGGTCTCCGCCGACCCCGCGAAGCGAGAGCGGGCGATGGCCGCGTTCCCCCACTGGGAGCGCTACGAGAAGAACGTCGTCTCCTACCTCGAGGTGCCCTCTTTGGACGCCGCGATGGCACGCCTGGACCCTGCCTGGGTCGAGGCCTGGCTCGCCGACCCGCACGATGTGCGCCCCGGCCTGCCCGAGACGATGCCGCGCTTCGACCTCGAGGCCGACGAGTACACTGAGATCCGCGCGGCCATCGAGGCCCGCCAGAGCCCGGTCCCCGCGACGGCTGCGCCCTCCCAAGACAACGTCGAGGCCGGCGCTGTCCTTTTTGTGGAGAAGGGCTGCACGGCCTGCCACACGGTCGGCGGCCTGCACACCACGGGCATCCCGATGGCTCCGGACCTGGCCCACACGCGGGACCGCATGGACCCGGATCGCACGGTCGCCTGGATCCTGGATCCGCCCGCGATGTCCTCGGCCGCGACCATGCCCTCGTTCGGACTGAGCGGCGAGGAGGCCATCGCGGTGCGCGACTACCTCTTCCTCGTCGATCTGCAGACGAGCGAGGCGACGCCGATGTCCTCGACCGTGTCGGCCTCGACCGACCCCACGAGCTGGGACGAGGTCAACGAGCGCGTCTTCGCGAAGATCTGCGCCCACTGCCACATGGATCCGGAGCAGAACGGAGGGCGCGCAGGACCGGGCAATGCGGGCGGCTTCGGGTGGGAGGCGACCGGGATCGAGCTTCAGACCTACGAGGGTGTCGTCGCGGTCGCAGACAGGATCCCGGCGGCCCTGGACCGCCGCCGCGCCGAGGCCCACCGCGACGTGCTGTCCCCGGGCCAGTCCCCTGCACACCTCGACCGCCCCGAGAAGCCCGGAATGCCGCTGGGCCTGCCGCCGCTCTCCGACGAGGACCACGCGCTGGTCCTGGCGTGGATCGACCAGGGGTTCCCGCGGTAAGAGGCCCGGGTGCGCGTCCGCATCGCCTTCATGGTCCTGGTGGCCGGCTTCATGGTCTGGGGCCCCTTCCAGCGGCAGGCGCTGAAGGAGCATCACCCCTACCTGCGCCAGTGGGTGATGTTCGCGAACTACGGCAAGGACATCTGCGACGTCCGCTTCTACCGGACCCAGGACAACAACAGCTACGAGCGGCTGGACCGCTGCGAGCTCCTGGGCTGGAGCGACTGCGACGAGATGTTCGAGGGCTGGTGGCGGGTCAACACCTTCGCCGAGGTCAACCGCCAGGTGCGCAAGGCCTGTGAAGAGCAGGACGACGACCCGACGCTGCGCGTGTGGGCCCGGTGCGGCTCCCCGACGAGCTGGCGGCCGCTGTACCGGGGCATGAAGCCGATGTGCGACCTGGAGACCATCCATTGATCGACCGCGTCTTCAAGAACGAAGGCTCGACCCTGGTCGTGGGCATCCTGCGCATCGCCACGGTGCTGCTCTTGTGGTCCCGGTACGCCTGGGAAGTCCACCCGATGAAGCATCGCGACGAGCCGGAGTGGTTGGCGCTGTCCGGGGTCTTCTACGTCGTCACGCTGCTGATGGGCGTCGGCCTGTGGACGCGGGTGAGCGCGCCCTTGACCGCCGCCACGACGCTGGCCATGTACTTCGGCTTTGGCATCGAGCTCGGCTACGACGACTGGGCCCACCACCACACCTATACGTTGATGACGCTGACGGTCTTCGTCGCGATGACCCCATGCGGGCGCAGCCTGAGCGTGGACCGGTGGCTGGCCCTGCGTCGGGGGACCGCGAAGCCGGAGCGAGCCGACCTCTGGCCCTTGCGCCTGTTGGCCTGGCAGTGCTCGATGATCTACTTCTGGGGCGCCTACCAGAAGACGAGCGTGGCCTACCTCGGGGGAGACCGCCTGGAGCAGATCTTCGGCTTCCTCTACTTCGGCAGCGACTTCCCCGAGAGCGCCTGGCTGCACCCGCTGTTCGTGGTCTCGGCGGTGGGCTCGGTGCTGCTCGAGTACGCCCTCGCCGTGCTGCCCTGGTTCAAGCGGACCCGGGTGCCCATCCTGGTGCTGGGGTGCCTTTTCCACGCGGTCATCTACTGGTCCTTCCCGGTGGCCACCTTCAGCATGACGATGGTCGCGATGTACCTGGCCTACTTCCCTCCCGACGACATCGAGACCGTCGTCCGCAAGCTGCGCAGCTGAAGGAGGACGAACACCGCTGCGCCGGCCAGGAGCCAGGCGGAGGCCGCCGCCGAGCCGGGAATTCCCAGCTCGATCGCCCCGGCGGTGGCAACCGCCGCGAGGCTCTGCCCCAAGGTCATGGCCAGCACGTCCAGGCCGGAGAGGCGTCCGAGCATGCCCGCGGGCGCGCGCTCCTGGAGCTCCGCCTGCGCCAGGACCCAGTTTCCGCCGCTGCCGATGCCCCAGATCAGCGAGGTGAAGACGAGCACGATCGGCTCCTGGGTCGCCAGGAAGGCGGCGATGCCGAGCAGTCCCACGAGGTTCACCGCGGCGCCCACCCGAGGGCCTCCGCCGAGGCGCTCCGCCAGCACCGGCCCGATGCCCGTTCCCGCACCCTTCGCGAGCTGCAGCATGCCCAGCGTCAAGGCCGCCGTGCCGATGAATGCCAGGTCCTCGGCGAGGAGGTTGAGCACGACCCAGGCTCCTCCGCCGGCCATCGCCAGGGGCAGCTTCGCGAGCACCGCCTGGAACAGCGCCGGATCCACACGGAGGGCCTCGAAGGCGCGCCCGAAGCCCGGGGAGCTCTGTCCGAGGGCGGGCTTCATCGCGGGGAGCGTCACAATCAGCGCCGCAGCGAGCCCGAAGGTCGCGGCATCCACCGCCAGCGCGAGCTCGGGGCCGAAGCTCGCGAGCACGCCGCCGGCGGCCATGCCCAACGCGAAGACGGCGGACCACGTCGCACCGGCCAGGGCGTTCGCCGTGAGCAGCTCGTCCGGCTCGACCAGGGAGCGGAAGGCGGCGGTCCGAGCGGGCCAGGCCAGCGCTGCGATGCCCGCCCGAAGGACCAGGAGCACCTCGACGGTCAGGAGGCTCCCGGCCACCGCGCCCGCGAGCATGCCCAGGGTGGCCAGGCCCTCGAGCGCATGGGTGACGAAGAGCATCGAGCGGCGGTCGAAGCGGTCGGCGAGGATCCCGCTGACCGGCGCGAGCAGCGCGTGCGGCAGGCTGTGGGCGAGCAGCACCAGCGCGACAGCCAGGGCCCCCTCCCCGGCCCCCTGCTCGAGCGCGAGCAGCGAGACGGCCACATAGGACAGCCAGTCCCCGGCCTGGCTCGTTAGCCCGGCGAGCCAGAAGCGGAAGAAGGCCGGACGACGTCGGAGGAGCTGAAGCATGCTCCCAGAGTCACCGGGGAGCGACGCTATGTCGTCATCCGTGTTGTTGAGTCAACCGAAGGCTACTCCGCCATCTTCGACAGTGCGAAGGCTGGCGGCGGTTCGAGGAAGCCGATCTCGTAGCCCTCGGACAGCCAGACCATCTGCCCCTGCTCCAGCGACTCCCAACGGTCCTCGTCGCCGATGCGCTCGCTGCTGACGATCAGGTGGTTGACGTTCTTGTCGCCGGGCCGGACCGCCTCCATGCAGACCTTCTCGGCCGTGCAGGTCGAGAAGTCCGCGCAGCTGAACTTCTGGGTCGCCAGGTAGAGCTCCTTGCCCGCCCGCTGGGCGAAGAAGACGTCCCCGTTCGTCAGGATGAAGTTCACGATGGGGTGGTCTTCGGCGTCGACCTCGACGGACTTCTGGAAGATGGCGTTGACCGCGTCGCGCAACACGCGAGCGGCTGCTTCGACGTCCTCGAGCGGCTCGTGGCCGTGCGGATCGACGCCGATGCCCTCGAGCGCAGAGAGCAGGTAGTGGAAGACGTGCTCGCTGTCCGTCGTGCCGAGGATGAGCTGGCGCCGCTCTTCCGGGATCTGGCTGCACATCCACTCGCGCAGGCGATCGAAGGAAAAGACCGTGCCGTTGTGCGCGAAGACCCACCGGCCGTAGCGGAAGGGGTGCGAGTTCAGGTAGTCGGTGCCCCCCACCGTCGCGCGCCGGACGTGCACCACGAAGGTGTGGGAGCGCAGGCGTGAGCTCGCCAGGCGGAAGCGATCCGAGGTGTGTGCAGCGTCGGCGGACTTGAGGATGTAGGCGTCCCTCCCCACGAAGTAGCCGATGCCCCAGCCGTGGGGGTGCTTGGTCGCCTGGTCGGCCAGCGCGTTCTCGGCCTCGACGAGGCTCCGGTGGGCGCGGGAAGGAACGGCGCTACGAAAGCCGAAGAGCCTGCACATCGCGTTAAGTGAACCACATGGCAAACCTGGGCCTGACGGAGATGCTCGTCATCTTCATCCTCGTGGTCGTCTTCGTAGGACCCGACGACCTGCCCAAGATGATGAAGTTCCTCGGCCGGATGTACGGCAAGGTGCGTCGAGCCAGCAACGAGCTGCGACGCGCCTTCACCCTCGAGGTCGACAAGGTCGAGGCCGAGGGCCGCGCCGCGGAGATTCGCAAGCGGCGTGAGGCCCTCATCGCCCGTCGTCGCGAAGAGGCGCTCAAGCGCAAGGCCGCCGAGGAAGCCGGCGAGGCGGTCGAGCCCGAGGCCGTGCCCAAGCCGATGGAGGTCGACGAGGCCCCACCTCCGGTCGCCCCCGAAGCGCCGGAGCACACCGCCGCCGCCGAGGAAGCCCTGGCCAAGCTCGAGCAGAAGGCGGACGAGGCATGAGCACCCAGGAAGCCTTCCCGAAGTCCAAGGACAGCGAGGCGCCGGTCGACGAGTTCCGGATGAGCATCCTCGATCACCTGAAGGAGCTGCGCTCCCGGCTGATCATCGTGCTCTGGACCAGCGGCATCGCCATCGTGGGCTGCTTCGTCTTCGCGATGGACATCTTCAACTGGCTCGTCGCGCCGATGAACCAGGCCCTCATCGCCCACGGCGAGGGCACGATGGCCATCACGGACCCGACCGAGGGCATCATCACCTACCTGAAGGTGGCGCTCCTGGCGGGCCTGGTGATCTCGAGCCCGGTCAGCTTCTACCAGCTGTGGGCCTTCGTCGCGCCGGGCCTCTACGCCCGCGAGAAGAAGACGGTCATCCCCCTGGTCGTCGCCTCGACGACGCTCTTCCTGCTCGGCGCCAGCTTCGGCTACTTCGTCATCTTCCAGTACGGCTTCGAGTTCTTCCTGTCGGTCATCGACCCCGAGGAGACCGCCGCCGTCCTGTCGATCAACAGCTACCTCGTCACCGCGACCAAGCTCCTCGCCGCCTTCGGTCTGAGCTTCCAGCTGCCCGTGGTCGTCTTCTTCCTGGCCCGCATCGGCCTGATCGATGCCCGGGACATGGTGCGGTACTTCCGCTACGCCATCGTCGCGATCTTCGTCATCGCAGCCCTCATCACGCCCCCGGACCCGCTCACACAGACGCTGATGGCCGGCCCGCTAGTGATCCTGTACGGGTTCAGCATCCTCATCGCCTGGGCCGTCAGCACCAAGGAACGCCTGCCCGAAGAGGAAGACGCTTGAAGACGCTCTACACGGACGCGCCGCGCACGCTCCGCCTCGACACGCCGACCGAACTTCGTGTCGAGGTCGGTCCTCCCCTGGCCCGCCTCTCCGTCGAAGACGCCCCCCGAAGCGGCCCGGTGCGCGTGGGCCTCGGCGCCGAGGTCCTCGCCAACATCGCCCTGCTCCGCGCTCTGCGCCTGGAGTGCGAGGGCCCGCTGGTCGTCGGGGCGGCCGAGGACCTCTTCGGCGACGATCCGTCCCAGAACCTGCTCCGCATGACCGCGGTCGCGGTCTCGGCCTGCGTCGGAGGGGCCGACACCCTGGTCGTCACGCCCCACGAGGACGGCGAGGCCGCCCGGCGCCTGGCCCGAAACATCCCTCGTGTGCTCTTGCAGGAGGCCTTCCTCCGCCGCGTCGCGGACCCCGCCGCGGGCTCCTGGGCCCTCGAGAGCCTGACCTCGGAGCTGAGCTCGAAGACCTCGGAGAGCGAGGCGGCACCAGGCTCCGTGAGCACCCCGGAGGGCATCGAGATCGCCTCGGCCTACTCCGCCGAGGACCTCGACGGAGTCCTGCTTCAGCGCGAGGCCGGGGCGGCGCCCTTCGTCCGTGGCCCCTACCCCTCGATGTACACGGGGCGACCCTGGACGGTGCGGCAGTACGCCGGCTTCTCGACCGCCGAGGCCAGCAACGCCTTCTACCGACGCAACCTCGCCGCGGGCCAGAAGGGCCTGTCCATCGCCTTCGACCTGGCGACGCACCGAGGCTACGACTCCGACCACGAGCGCGTCCCGGGCGACGTGGGCATGGCGGGGGTGGCGGTCGACTCCATCCTGGACATGCGGGTGCTCTTCAACGGCATCCCGCTGGACCGGATGAGCGTCTCGATGACCATGAACGGCGCGGTGCTGCCGATCCTGGCGCTGTACATCGTCGCGGGCGAGGAGCAGGGCGTTGTCACCGAGCAGCTCTCGGGGACCATCCAGAACGACGTGCTCAAGGAGTTCATGGTCCGGAACACCTACATCTACCCGCCGCTCCCGAGCATGCGCATCGTCAGCGACATCTTCGCGTACACCTCGCGCAAGATGCCGAAGTTCAACAGCATCTCGGTCAGCGGGTACCACATGCAGGAGGCCGGAGCGACCGCCGACCTGGAGCTCGCCTACACCCTGGCCGACGGCCTGGAGTACGTGCGCACGGGCGTCGCAGCCGGCCTGGACGTCGACGCCTTCGCGCCCCGCATCAGCTTCTTCTTCTGCATCGGCATGGACTTCTTCATGGAGATCGCCAAGCTCCGTGCGGCTCGCCTGCTGTGGGCCGAGTTGATGGCGGAGTTCTCGCCGAAGAACCCCAAGTCCTCGATGCTGCGCACCCACTGCCAGACGAGCGGCTGGAGCCTCACAGCCCAGGACGTGTGGAACAACGTCACGCGCACCTGCGTCGAGGCCATGGCCGCCACCTATGGCGGCACCCAGAGCCTGCACACCAACGCCCTCGACGAGGCCCTCGCCCTCCCGACCGACGAGTCTGCGCGCATCGCCCGCAACACCCAGCTCTTCCTGCAGCAGGAGGCGGACACATGCGCGACCGTCGATCCCTGGGGCGGCAGCTTCTACGTCGAGAAGCTGACCCACGACCTCGCCGAGCGCGCCCGCGAGCACCTGCGCGAGATCGAGGCCCTCGGAGGCATGGCCAAGGCCATCGACAAGGGCATCCCCAAGCTGCGCATCGAGGAGTCCGCGGCTCGCGCACAGGCCCGCATCGACAGCGGCGACCGGCCGATCATCGGCGTGAACTGCTTCGTGCCCGACGTGGCCGACGACATCGACGTGCTCGTCGTCAACAACGCCGAGGTGCTGGCCGCGCAGAAGGCCCGCCTCGCCGAGCTGAGGGCCTCCCGCGACGACGACGCGGTGGTCGAGGCCCTGGCCGCCCTGACCCGCGCGGCCGAGACCGGCGAGGGCAACCTCCTGGAGCTCTCGGTCGTCGGAGCGCGTGCCCGCTGCACCGTCGGCGAGATCTCGGATGCGCTGGAGAAGGCCTGGGGACGGCACCGCGCCGAGACGCTGGCCGTCCGTGGCGTCTACGCTGGAGCCCTCGAACAATCCGGTGCATCGATGTCCGACGTCCAGGCCGCCATCGCCGCTTTCGAGGAGCGCGAGGGCCGCCGTCCACGCATCCTCCTCGCCAAGATGGGCCAGGACGGGCACGACCGCGGCCAGAAGGTCATCGCGACCGCCTTCGCCGACGCCGGCTTCGACGTGGACATCGGCCCGCTCTTCCAGACCCCCGAGGAGACCGCGCGCCAGGCCGTCGAGAACGACGTGCACGTGGTCGGCGTCTCGAGCCTCGCGGCCGGTCACCTGACGCTGGTCCCGGCGCTGCGAGCCGCCCTGGACGCCGAGGGCCGGGCGGACGTGCTCATCGTGGTCGGGGGCGTGATCCCGCCCGGCGACTTCGCCGCCCTGAAGGCCGCGGGCGCCTCGGCCATCTATCCTCCGGGGACGGAGATCCGCAGCGCGGCCGCGGAGCTGATCGGCCTGCTTTCGTGAGGCTGGACACCCGCGCCGGCCTGGCACGGGCCATCACCCGCATCGAGTCCAAGCGAGCGGAGCACCGCGCCGAGGCCCTCGCGCTGCTGGAGTCCCTGATGGACCGGACCGGCGGCGCGATCCGGGTCGGCATCACGGGCGTGCCCGGCGTCGGCAAGAGCACCTTCGTCGAGGCCCTGGGCTGCATGCTCTGCGAGCGCGGCCATCGCGTCGCGGTGCTGGCCGTGGACCCCTCGTCGGTTCGGAGCGGTGGCAGCATCCTGGGCGACAAGACCCGCATGGAGCGCCTGTCCCGGCACCCGAACGCCTTCATCCGCCCCAGCCCGACCGGCGGCACCCTCGGCGGGGTGGCCGGCCGGACCCGCGAGTCGATGCTGCTCTGCGAGGCCGCCGGCTACGACGTCGTGCTCGTCGAGACCGTCGGCATCGGCCAGTCCGAGCTCTCGGTGGCGTCGATGACCGACACCTTCCTGGTCCTCATGCTGGCCGGCGCCGGCGACGAGCTCCAGGGCATCAAGCGGGGCTTGATGGAGGTCGCGGACGTGCTGGTGGTGAACAAGGCCGACGGCGACAACCTCGTCAAGGCGAAGCGGGCGGCGACCACCTACAGCGCGGCGCTGCACCTGCTCCACCACAGCTCGGTGTGGGAGCCGAAGGTCTCGACCGCCTCGGCGCTGAACGGCGAAGGCATCGACGACGCCTGGCAGATCGTGCTCGACCACCGGGCGACGATCGAGCTGTCGACGAAGCGCCGGGAGCAGGCTCGGGCCTGGCTCTGGTCCCTCGTCGACGAGGGCCAGCGTGAACGCGTGAGGGCCCGCGAAGACGCCGCCTCCATCGAGGCAGACGTCGTCGCGGGCCGTCTTCCGGCCACCGTGGGGGCGGCCAGACTGCTGGGCTGATTACTTGGCGCCCACGTCCGCCGGGGGCTCCATGAAGTCATCGCAGTCCATCGGCAGGGGGACATCGACGCACGTGCCGAAGCTCGGCGCTGCGTGCAAGGCGCCCCAGCCCGAGGGCCAACCGTCCCAGGTGCGGGAGGGGTCGCTGCCGCTTCCACGGTAGAGGCGGTCGCGGGAGTCCGAGGCGTCGCCGTACATGGTGTCGGAGTCGCTGTTGCCCCACAGCCGGTCCCGGTCGTCCGAGGTCGTGCTGCCGCCGTCCCAGTCGCCGCTCATCCAGTCGTCGCCCTTCTGACCGAAGGCGAAGGACCGGCCTCGCGAGGCCTGGATGTCATCCGCATCCTTGCCGCCGAAGACGAAGGCCCGGGAGCCCGTGGTGTTGCCGGTCGCCGACAGGATGTCGTCTCCCGAGCCGCCGAAGGCGAAGGCGATGGCGCCCGTCGGGCTTACCGAGAGCTGGTCTGCGCCGTCGCCGCCGGTCACAAAGGCCACGGCCGCACCCGTCTGGGACACGACGTCCGCGCCGTCACCACCGAAGGCGATGCGATCGGTCTCGATGTCGTCGTCGCCGCTCTGGCCGAAGCCCACCGAGACGTCCAGCGCCACATCGTCGCCCTCTCCACCGAAGGAGATGTCGAAGCCGCCGGCCGCGGTCATGCAGTCGTCGCCGTCGCCAGCGAAGAAGAGGTCCATGGCCGCGCCGCCCTCGATCTGGTCGTCGTCGTCGCCGCCGAAGAGCACGCCCAGGTCGTTGCCGCTGGTGAGTCCGTCCACGCCGTCGCCGCCGAGCAGGAAGTCGATCCCGTCCTCGCCGTGCAGGTTGTCGCTGCCCTCGGAGCCGACCAGCAGGTCGAGCTCGGTGCCGCCGACCAGCTGGTCCGCGCCCTCGCCGCCGAAGCCGAAGTCGACGCCGGCGTCGCCCCAGACACAGTCGTCGCCGTCACTGCCGAAGAGGATGTCGAGGTCGTTGCCACCGAAGGCGACGTCGTCGCCCTCGCCGGCGAAGACGATGTCCACGCCGTCGTTGCCCTGGATCCAGTCGTCGCCGTCGTTGCCGAAGATGACGTCGAGTCCGCCGGCGCCGATGATCACGTCGACCTCGGCGTTGCCGAAGAGCAGGTCGGCGGCGCCGTTGCCACCGTCGACCCAGTCGCGGCCGCTGTTGCCGAAGGCCAGGTCGATGCCCTCGCCCCCCGTCACCGTGTCGTTGTCGCTGTTTCCGAAGAGCAGGTCGATGCCGTCGTTGCCGTTCACGAAGTCCTTGCCGGAGTTGCCGAAGACGATGTCGAAGCCCTCGTCGCCGCTCACGGTGTCGTCGCCGGAGTTGCCGAAGACGACGTCCAGGGCGCCGTCACCGCCGTTCACGTGGTCGTCGCCCGAGTTGCCCATGACCAGGTCGATGCCGTCGCCGCCATTCAAGACCGGGTCGTCGCCCTTGCCGCCGAAGATCAGGTCGAGGCCGTCGCCGCCGTCCGCGATGTCGTCACCCGAGCCGCACAGGATGAGGTCCAGGCCGCCGTTGCCGGCGATCTCGTCGTCGTCCTTGGAGCCGATCATCAGGTCGAAGCGGTCCGAGCCCGTGAGCTCGTCGTCGCCCTTGCCGCCGAAGTGGAAGCTACCGATGGTGTAGGGGATGGCGTTGATGGTGATGACGCCCGGGCGCCGGTTGCGCATGAGGTCGTCGTCCCACTGGCCGAAGAGGAAGTCGATGCCGGCGCCGCCGTCGATCTCGTCCTCGCCCGCGGAGCTCGAGGTGAGCCCGTCGCCGAAGATGAGGTCGGTGTAGCCGAACTCGAGCAGGTCGTTCTCGTCGTAGCTGGGGTCGCCGCCGCTGATGTAGTCGGAGCCGGCGCCGCCGAAGATCACCGAGCCCAGGTCGAGGTCGATGTTCACGGCGCCGAGGGTGAAGGTGTAGCTCTCGCCTTCGCCGGCGAAGATCGCGTCGTCGCCCGGACCGCCGATGAGCAGCTCGTGCTGGTCGCCGCCGTGGATCTCGTCATCGCCCTGGCCGCCGACGATCAGCTCGTGGCCCTTGAGGCCGTTGATGCAGTCGTCGCCCTTGCCGCCGAACATGACCTCGAAGCCGGTCTCGACGTCGTTTCCGCGCATGGTGTCGGCGAAGGGGGTGCCGATGGCCACGCCCAGGCCGGCCACGTCGAACTGGAAGACCGGGGTCACCGCAGTGCAGGCGTCGAAGCTGGAGTTGTCCTTGGCGGTGGCGCCCTTGGTCATGTAGGCGGTCGCGCCGATGGTCGGGTTCTCGAACATCTCGGTGCCGATCTCGGCGGTGAGCGTGTCGTAGGCGTGCTGCGCCGGGTCGTACCAACCGAGCGCGCCCCAGGCGGAGAGCTCGTCGCCGTCCAGGTTGTCAGCCCAGCTGTTCTCAAGGTCCGAGAGGTAGCCCTCGGCGTCGGTGGCCATGCCTTCCGCCAGCCCGGTCGCGTTGTCACCGATGTCCTGGTAGGTCGTCGGATCGGTCTCGGTGTAGTCGACGTCCGGCTCGCCAGCGATGGCCAGCTCGACGCAGAGCTCGATGTCCTCGGCCAGGATCTCCTGGTTCTCGAGTGCCGCCTCGAGGTTCGCTTCGAGCTGTTCCCAGTCGCGCTCGAGCTTGCCGTCGTCGTCCTTGCCGTCGTAGTCCTCGTCCTTGTAGTAGGAGTACGTGTCGTCGGGGTAGGCCTTGTCGAGCGAGGCCTCGATCTCGTCGCCCCAGGCCTCGAGCTCGAGGCAGTCCTCGATGGCGGCCTGCAGCACGGCGGGGTCGGGAGCGTTGGCGGAGAGCGTCGTGGCCTCGCCCTGGGCGGTCGCCACGTCGTCGTTGGCGGTCGGCTCGATCAGGTCGATCTCGTCCTGGACGCCGGTGGCCCAGGAAGCCAGCCCGGAGGTCCCGGCCTCGGCCGCGTCGAGGTCGTCGGAGTCCAACAGCAGGCTGACGCCGTCCTGGAGCTCGGACTGGGCCCCGGTGACCTCGTCATGGGTGACGGTGATGAGCGCGTCGCTCTGCAGGCCCTTGTCGAGGGTCCAGGTGCTGTGGACCTCCTCGACGACCTCCTGCATGGCCTGGTGCTTGTCGAACATCGTGCCGGCCGTGCCGGTCCGCAGGTCGACGAAGCCCGGCTCGTCGGTGTCGAGGTAGGACAGGACCGGCGCGTCGCCGTCGTTGTCCGGAGCGACGTTCCCGTCGAAGATCACCTGGTAGGCCGGAGCGGTGTTGTAGTCCGGGGTGGTGACGTAGAGCCCCTGCGCGTCCGTGCTGTGGACGGTGACGCTGCCGGCGCCGATCACGACGAGCTCGTCGTCCTCGACGATGGCGCCCGAGGAGTCCAGGATCCAGTAGTTGAACTGGCCGCCCAGGACGTCGGCGGCCAGGACCTCGCCGGGACCGACGTCGATCTCGTAGTGGCTGGCCGGGATGGGGCAGGCGGTCAACAGGCCGAGAGAGCCGAGGCCGACGGTGAGGAGGAGTGCACGGGAGCGCGTCATGGTTTCGTCCATCGTTGGGGTGGACGAGCCATCAAGGGGCGCGCGTCAGCGCAGTTTCATCACTCGATGCGGAGGAGCTTCGCGCCGGCCTCCACGGCGTCTCCGGCGGACACGAGGATCTCCACCACGGTGCCCTCGACGGGGGCCCGGACCTCGTTCTCCATCTTCATGGCCTCGACGACCAGCACCGGGTCTCCGACAGCGACCGTGTCCCCGACCGCGACGTGCACGGCGACGATGCGCCCGGGCATCGAGGTCTTCAGCGTGCCGCTCGCCGCGCCACCGCTCAGGCGAAGGGCCTTCCGCCGGGGGTCTACGACCTGGCAGGCGTGGTGGGTGCCGCCCAGGTCGACGTCCCAGCCCTCGTCGGTGCGGACGAGGCCCGCGTCATGGGACCGGTCCTCGATGAGCATGTGGAGCATGTTGCCCAGGCGGCGACCCTCGACGAAGCGAGGCGGGTCCTCGCCGATCGCGACGGACCAGCCGCCCTCGGCGCGCTCGACGGAGACGCTGCAGGCCGCGCCGTCGATGGTGACCTCGTAGGTCATCGCTTCCACCCCAGGTGCCGCTTCCAGCCGGACGCGGCCTGGGTTCCGGTGGCCTGCTTGGGCGCGTGGTCCGCCTCGAACTGGGCGATGGCCGAGGCGATCGCGGCCACCTCATCGTTCCGCAGGCTGCCGAGATCGCTCAGGAACTCCGGGGTGATGAAGCCCGTCGTGTAGTCTCCGGCCCGGAAGTCCGGGTCCGCGAGGACCTTGCGAAAGAAGCCGATCGAGGTCCGGATGCCGGTCACCCGGTACTCCCGCAGCGCCCGATCGCAGCGGCGGATGCAGTCCTGGCGGTCTCGACCCCAGACGATGAGCTTGGCGATCATCGGGTCGTAGTGGATGGGGACCTCGAAGTCCTCGGTCACCCCCGAGTCCACCCGCACGAAGGGGCCGGAGGGCTCCCGGTAGGTGCGGATGCGTCCGGGCGCCGGCATGAAGCCCTTGGCCGGGTCCTCGGCGTAGACCCGGCACTCGATGGCGTGCCCGTTCATGCTCAGGTCGTCCTGGCCGAAAGGCAGCGGCTCCCCGCGCGCGATGCGCAGCTGCATCTGGGCGAGGTCGATGCCGGTCACCATCTCCGTGATCGGGTGCTCGACCTGGAGCCGGGTGTTCATCTCGAGGAAGTAGAAGTTGCCGTCCCCGCCGTAGAGGAACTCCACGGTGCCGGCTCCGACGTAGTCCACGGCCTTGGCGGCCTCGACGGCGACCTGGCCCATGGCAGCCCGCGTCTCTTGGGTGAGCACCGGACAGGGCGTCTCTTCGACCACCTTCTGGTGCCGGCGCTGGATCGAGCAGTCCCGCTCGAAGAGGTGGACCGTGTTCCCCTGGGTGTCGGCCAGGACCTGGATCTCGACGTGGCGAGGGTTCACCACAAACTTTTCGAGGTAGACCGCGTCGTCACCGAAGCTGTTGCGCGCCTCGGAGCGCGCCGAGCGGAAGCCGGCCAGGAGCGCGTCCGGCGAGTCCACCTTGCGCATGCCCTTGCCGCCACCGCCGGCGCTGGCCTTGAGCATCACCGGGTAGCCGATGTCCGCAGCGATGCGGAGCAGCTCGTCCTCGTCGTCGATCCGATCGACGGTGCCGGGCACCAGCGGAACACCGGCTGCTTGCATCAATTGGCGCGAGCCCGTCTTGCTTCCCATCGCCGTGATGGCGTGGGGCGAGGGTCCGATCCAGGTCAGCCCGGCGTCCATCACCGCCTGGGCGAAGTTCGCATTTTCGCTCAGGAATCCGTAGCCGGGGTGGATGGCGTCGGCGCCGGTCTCCTTCGCGACCGCCAGGATGCGCTCCCCCATCAGGTAGGACTCGGCCGCCGGGGCGGGTCCGATGTGTCGGGCCAGGGTCGCCATGCGCACGTGCGGCGCGGTCCGGTCGACGTCGCTGAACACAGCGACGGTCTCCAGATCGAGGTCTGCGCAAGCCCGGATGACCCGGACCGCGATCTCGCCTCGGTTCGCGATGAGGACCCGCTTCACGGGCCCCGTGTAACGCCTGCCGTCGCCCTATGCGGTGGGCTGGGTGTCCGAAGACTTCGCCGCCTTTTCAGCGGCCTTGATCGCCTCGATCTCGGCCTTCTTCGCCTTGAGATTGTCCGCACCGAGCACCAGGTCCAGGACCTGCTCCATGCGCGAGCAGAAGTGGAAGGTGAGCTCCTCCTGGACCTCCTCGGGCACCTCGACGAGGTCCTTGCGGTTCTTCTCCGGGAGGATGACCGTCGTGATGCCGGCGCGGTGTGCCGCCAGGACCTTCTCCTTGATGCCACCGACCGGCAGGACCGCGCCACGGAGCGTGGCCTCGCCCGACATGGCGATGGAGGGGTCCACCGCGATGCCCGTCAGGAGCGAGACGATCGCCGTCAGCATGGTCACACCCGCGGAGGGACCGTCCTTGGGGACGGCGCCGCTGGGCACGTGGATGTGGATGTCCTGGTTTTCGAAGACGTCCTCGTCGATGCCCAGGTCCGGGGCCATCGAGCGGATGTAGCTCCGCGCGACGCCCACTGACTCCTTCATCACGTCGCCCAGGCTGCCGGAGAGAGCCAGCTGGCCCTTTCCACGCATCTTGGTGGCCTCGATGAAGAGGATGTCTCCGCCGACCGAGGTCCACGCCAGGCCCGTCGCCACGCCGGCGACCTTGACCCGCTCGGCCACCTCGTTGAAGAAGTGGATGGGACCGCGGATCTCTTCGATCAGTGGCTCGTCGATGGCGACGGTGGCCTGCTTCTCACTGGCGATCTCCCGCGCGACCCAGCGGGCACAGGCGGCGAGCTCACGCTTGAGCGAGCGCACGCCGGCTTCGCGCGTGTAGGCCATGATCAGGTGGCGGATGGCCTCGTCCGTGAGCGTCATCTGCTCCGGATTCAGCCCGTGCTCGTCGAGCACCGCGGGGAGCAGGTAGCTCTTCGCGATCTTGACCTTGTCCTCGGGCGTGTAGCCGGGGATGCGGATGACCTCCATCCGGTCGAGCAGCGGACCCGGGATGCTGTCCGCGACGTTGGCCGTCGCGATGAACAGCACGCTGGAGAGGTCGAAGGGCAGGTCCAGGTAGTGATCGTTGAAGGTGTCGTTCTGTTCCGGGTCGAGGACCTCGAGCAGGGCGCTCGAGGGGTCGCCGCGGTAGTCGGCGCCGAGCTTGTCGATCTCGTCCAGGATGAAGACCGGGTTGTTGCTGCCGGCCTTCTTCAGAGACTTGATGATCTTGCCGGGCAGCGAGCCGATGTAGGTGCGCCGGTGACCGCGGATCTCGGCCTCGTCACGGACGCCGCCGAGGCTCATGCGGACCATCTTGCGACCGAGCGCCCGCGCCACGGACTTGGCGAGCGAGGTCTTGCCGACGCCGGGCGGTCCGACGAGGCACAGGATCGGGCCCTTCATGTCGCGCTTCAGCTTGAGCACCGCCAGGTACTCGACGATGCGCTGCTTCACCTTCTCCAGGTCGTAGTGGTCCTCGTCCAGGATGATCTGGGCCTGGTCGACGTCGAGGTGGTCCTCGGTCTGGATCGACCAGGGCAGCTCCGTCAGCCACTCGAGGTAGGTACGCGAGACCGTGTACTCGGCGGCTCCCGGGCTCATCCGCGCCATGCGCTTGAGCTCCTTGTAGGCCGCCTGCTCGGCGTCCTTGGGCATGCGGGCCTTCTTGATGGACTTCTTGAGGTCCTCGAACTCCTCCTGACGCTCGTCCACTTCGCCGAGCTCCTTCTGGATGGCCTTGAGCTGCTCGCGCAGGAAGTACTCCCGCTGCGCCTTGTCCATCTCGCCCTTGACCTCGGTCTGGATCTTGTTGGACAGCTCCAGGACCTGGATCTCCTTCTGGAGGAGCACGATGACCTTCTCGATCCGCTCCTTCGTCCCGAGGGTCTCGAGCAGCTCCTGCTTCTCCTCGACGCCGATGGACAGGTTCGTCGCGACGATGTCGGCGAGCATGCCGGGGTTGTCGATGGAGCGGACCAGGAAGCTGGCCTCGCTGGGGATGTGCGGGGACAGGTCGATGATGCGACGGGCGAGCTCGCGCAGCTGCGACAGGAGCTTGTCGTAGTCACGGCCCTCGCCGGAGGGCTGCTCGTGCACGCTCACCTTGGCGCGCAAGTACGGCGCGGTGGACTCCCAGTTCTCCACCTGGATGCGGGAGAGGCCCTGGATGATCACGTTGAGCTTGTTGCCCGGCATGATCACGGACTTCAGGATCTTGACGACCGTTCCGGTCTGGTAGAGTTCGTCGGTCGCCGGGTCCTCGTTCTTGGCGTCGCGCTGGGCCACGATCCCGAGCAGCTTGTCGCCTGCCATCGCTTCTTCGATGGCCTTCAGCGACTTCTCACGTCCGACATTGATGGGGAACGCGAGCACCGGAAAGATGACGGTGTTGCGAATGGCCAGGACCGGCAGTTCGAGCTCGGAGGGAAGGTTTGCGCCTTCGTGCTCGGACGGGTTGGTCATCGATTCTCCAGGGTCTTGTGACTGTGTGACCCCAGTATCCGTCAGCTGACAAAGGGGCCCTTCCTACGGAACATCCGTACCGCGCAATCGGTCAGTCGAGCCACTCTTTGAGCACTTCGTCACGGTGCTCCCCGAGGCCCGGCGGGGGCTTGTTCGAGGTCCAATCCGCCTGGCTCAGCCGAAAGCCAGGAGGGAGGCTGAAAACCTCGCCGCTCCCTCCCGGGTGGGCGTGGGCGCAGGGGCGCGCACGCTCCAACGCCTGGGGAACCGAGGCCATCGGTCCTCCGGGGATCCCGAGCGTGGCGAGCGTCTCGGTCCAGACCTCGACGGAGCGCTCGGCCACGCGGGGCGCGATCAAGGCGTCCAGGGCCTCGCGGTTGGCGATCCTGGAGGCGTTCCTGGCAAAGCGCTCGTCGAGGTGCCAGGCCTCGCCGAGGTGCTCGGACAGCGCCGCGAACATCGAGTCGTTGCCGCAGGCCACGTTCACCCAGCCGTCCGACGCCTGGTAGGGCTGGTAGGGGTGGATGCTCGGGTGCGTATTCCCGCGCGCCTTGGGCTCGGTGCCGGCGTTGAGCCAGGCGCTCGCGTGGTAGCTCAGGAGCGCCAGCTGCCCGTCCAGCATGGAGATGTCGACGAAGGCGCCTTCTCCCGTGCGCTCCCTTCGGACGAGCGCCGCGAGGATACCCTGGACCGCGTTCATGCCGGCGACGAGGTCGGCGATCGACGTGCCGGTCTTGTAGGGGGTGCTGCCGTCCCCGGTGATCGCTGCGACCCCCGACAGGCCCTGGATGACCAGGTCGTAGCCGGCCCCGGGTCGGTCCTGGCCGAAGCCCGAGATCGAGCAGTACACCAGGGCGGGGTTGGCCTGGCTCAGCGCATCGAAGCCCAGGCCGAGCCGGGCCGCCACGCCGGGCCGGAAGTTCTCGATGACCACGTCCGCGCGCGCCGCGAGGCGCTTGACCAGGGCCAGGTCCTGGCCGTCCTTCAGGTTCGCCACGAGGCTGCGCTTGCCCCGGTTGATCGAGAGGAAGTAGGTCGAGATGCCCTGCGAGAAGGGCGGGCCGAAGCCGCGGGTGTCATCGCCTCGAGCGCGCTCCACCTTGACCACGTCCGCGCCCAGATCGGCCAGGGTCATCGTCGCGAACGGGCCGCTGAGAACCCGGGTGAGATCCAGGACCTTCAGGCCCGCGAGAGGGTTCGACATCTTCGAAACCTTTAGAGTTGAGGCCTGAGGAATAGCCCGTGGAAGCAGCGCTCGGCATCGCGTTCTGGCTCGCGTCGACCGTCTATGGCGGCGCGCTGGTGGGCTTCGCCATCCTGCTGAATGCGCGCAAGCTCGTCGTGGACGGGGGCGCAGAGCACGTGGTCCGCGTCTGGCGCGCCTGGGGACCCGGGCAGGGACTCTCGCTGGGCCTCCTCATCCTGACGGGTGCGGTGGGCTACTACCTGGAGACCGGCGGCTTCTCCTGGCCGACCGACACCCTCGAGCAGCAGCTCACCGCGGGCGCGCACGCCACCTTCCTGGTGCTCTGGGCCTCGAGCTTCCATGCCGAGATCTGGACGCTCGAGCCCTGCCGCAAGCTCGACCAGGGCGGCGTGATCAGCGACCGCGCCGCCTACGAAGCGACCGCGTCCAAGGTGGCGAAGCAGGTCGCCTTCAACGCGCTCTTGTTCTGCATCGTCGGAGCTCTTCTCGTCGCGCGTTAGCCGACCTCATGCGCAAACCCGGACCGCTGACCGGACTCCGAGTCCTCGATCTCAGCCGCCTGCTGCCCGGGCCCTTCTGTGGCTGGTACCTCGCCGCGCTCGGGGCCGAGGTCATCCGCGTCGAGCCGCCGAAGAGCTCCGACTACACCTGGAGCCTGCCGCCGCTGGTGCAGGGTCACAGCGTCTTCTTCGCCGCAGTCAATCGCGGCAAGAAGTCCGTCGCCCTCGACCTGCGCGTCCCGGCCGGGCTCGAGGCCTTTCACGCGCTGTGCGCCACCGCGGACGTCCTGCTCGAGGGCTTCAAGCCCGGTTCGATGGCGCGGGTGGGCCTCGACCCCAAAGAGCTCGTGGAGCGCTACCCCAAGCTGGTGGTCTGCAGCCTCTCGGGCTTCGGCGCGACCGGGCCCCTGGCGCTGGAGCCCGGCCACGACCTCAACTACCTGGGCTACGCCGGAGTCGTCGCCGCCGACAGCCGCGGCGCGCCCTACCCGGTCCAGATCGCGGACGTCGCCGGCGGTGCCTTGACGGCGGCCCTGTCGATCTGTGCGGCGCTGGTCGGCCGGGACTCCGGCGCCGAGCGCTGCCTGGAGGTGTCGATGACCGAAGGCGCCATGGCGCTGATGGCCCCTCACCTGGCCATCGCGATCGCCGAGGACCGCGCGCTCGTCCCTCAGGGCGAGATGCTCAATGGAGGCCTGGGCAACTACCGCTCCTACCGCTGCGCCGACGACCGCTGGATCACCCTCGGGCCCATCGAGCCGAAGTTCTGGCTGCACCTGGTGTCTCAACTCGACGAGCCTGTGGAGCCGACGCGCGAAGCCCTCGCAGCGCTCTTCGCCACGAAGCCCCGCGACGCCTGGGTCGAGCATCTCCAGGCCTGCTGCGTCGGCCCCGCGCTGCAGGCCACCGAGCTCCCCGCGCTGCCCCACCACATCGCGCGAGGCGCCTTCGAGGACGTCCTCGGCGTGCCCATGCCCCGCGCGCCCTTCCCCTGGGCGACCTCGACCGAGGTCCCCCGGCTGGGCGAGCACACCCGTGCCATCCTCGCCGAGGTCGGCGTCGACGCCGACGCCCTCGCAGAACAAGGAATCGCCAGGCTATGACCGACTTCGTCTTCGGTTTCGACGAGACCCTGTTCGTCGTGGTGGCCAGCGGGATCATCCTGGGCATCATCGGGCCGCGCTGGTGGCGGGAATTCAAGAAGCAGAAGAAGTGAGGTTTCCGGGGCTCAAGCTCGAGCTGCCGATCTTCTTCGGGCTCGCGCTCCTGGCCATCGCTCCGGCGCTGCAGTCCGGCCACGTCGTCGGCGACGGGGTCGATGCCTACGGCACGGTCTGGTTCTACTGGTGGGTCCAGCACTGCATCACGACGGCCACCGACCCCGGCTTCACGGACTTCTTCTTCTACCCGCTGGGCAAGGACATCTTCGCCCACACGGGCAACAACATCGTCGACGCCATCGCCGCGGCGCCGCTCTACTGGCTCTTCGGGAACACCGGCTACCAGCGCTGGTTCGTGCTGCTCCTGCTGGTCGCGAACGCCTTGTCCTTCCGGGTGCTGGCCCGGGGCCTGTTCGAGAACCGCTGGGCGGCCTTCGCCGCGACGGTGGCCTGGATGGTGAACCCCTACGTCATCTTCGAGATCACCTGCGGGCGCCTGACCCAGGCGTTTTTGGTCTTCCTGCCGCTGGCGCTGCACTTCTTCCTGAAGATGGAGCACGACGGCTGCTGGCGGAAGCCGCTCCTGTGCGGCCTCTTCGTCGCGCTCCAGGCCTGGACCTACTGGTTCATGGGCTGGTTCATCGCCTTCGCCTTCGCCGGCATCGCGATCCACGCGCTGGTGAAGAGCGAGCACCGTGGCAAGCTCCTGATCCGCTACGCGGCGGCGGGGCTCACCTGCGCCGCGCTGGTCCTCCCGGCGGCGATCAAGATGGCCGGACTGGCGGCCGAGGGCGCCGTCCCCGGGCTGTCCGAGGGCCCGGTCGACCTCTTCGCGCTGCCTCCGATGCTGGGCAACAACGTCAGCTCGAACCTGCACGGGCTGCTGCTCGCCGAGACCGAGGGCGTCCCGATGCTGAGCAGCTGGGCATGGGCTCCGGTGGTGTTGGCCTGGTTCGCCTTCGGGCGGGACCGCTGGAGGTGGCTGCCCGGCTTCGTCTTCGTCGCGATCCTGGCCGTCGGACCGGTCTACCAGGGCCCGGGCGCAGAAGGTCCGGTCGTGCTGCCCTGGTACATGGCGCTCTACCACGGCCTCCCGGCCTTCGACCGCCTCTGGTTCCCCTACCGGATGCTGAGCGTTCTCTTCCTCTTCCTCTGCGTCGGGGTCGGCCAGCTCGCCGAGCGCCTGAGGTGGCCCGCGCTGCCCGGCCTGGCCATGGTCTTGGTGGTCGGCACGCTGGTGGAACAGAGCCGCTACGGCATCTTCCCCTTCGTCACCCGGGATGCGACCCTGCCCCACGCCTTCGAGATCGTGCGGGACGAGGGCGGCGGCGTGATCCACCTCCCCTTCGGCATCAGCCAGCCCGCCATCATCTGGCAGACCCACCACGAACAGAAGCTCTTCGGGGGCATGGGCGAGAACGCCAGGCTGCTGTGGCCAGACGGCTTCAAGAACCGCCTGCGCAACAGCTTCGTCTCCGCCCTCGTCGAGAGCGTCCGGACCCGTGGCGAGGTCCAGGACTACAGCCAGGGCCAGCGGGAGCGCTTCCAGGCCGAGGGCTTCCGGTGGGTGGTGCTGCACCGCGATCTCGCCGAGGTCGACGTCCGCCAGTGGGCCAAACAGCCGATGAGCGACGCCGAGCGCGTCGAGGCCGTCTTCGACATCACCGCGGCCTTGGTGGAGATCCTCGGTGACCCCGCGCACGTCGACGGCGCCTACGTGCTCTGGGACCTCGAGGGAGAGCTCGAGACCACGACCCCGCCGGAGCTCTGGGAGCAGACCTGGCCCGCCCACGAAGGCACGGCCTATGAGCGAGCGCTGAAGGAGCGCGGTCGGTTAGGCGAAGGCTCGTGAGACCCAAGCCGCTGTTCATCATCTCGGACGGAACGGGCGATACGGCCGAGAAGGTCGTCCACGCCTGCCTCCTGCAGTTCGAGGGCGCGCCCGTCCAGCCCCAGACCTTTCCTCACGTCAAGGACGCCGAGGAGATCCGCCGGCTCTTCAAGCTGGCGCGAGAGCACGACGCCCTCGTCGTCACCACACTGGTCCGCGGCGACCACCGGGACGAGGCCGCGCGGCTGGCCCAGCAGTACCGGATCACCTTCGTCGACATCGTCGGGAACATGCTCGCGAACCTCAGCAACTACCTGAAGGTCGCGCCGCTGGAGACCGCCGGGCTGCTGCATCGCGCCGATGACCGCTACTTCCGCCGTGTGGCCGCCGTGGAGTTCACGGTCAAGGCCGACGACGGCAAGGAGCCCCGCATGCTGCGCGAGGCCGACATCGTCCTGGTCGGCGTGTCGCGGACGAGCAAGACGCCCTTGTCCGTCTTCCTGGCCCACAAGGGCTACAAGGTCGGCAACGTCCCCCTCGTCCTCGACCGCGAGCCGCCCGAGCCGCTGTGGGACGTGGACCCGCGTCGCATCTTCGCGCTGACGATCGACCCGGAGTCCCTCCAGGAGATCCGCAAGCAGCGCATCGAGCAGATGCGCATGTCGGACCGGACCAACTACTGCCAGATGGACTACATCATGGCGGAGCTGGACTTCGCCCACGACCTCTTCGACCGCAACCGCGAGTGGCCGGTCATCGACGTGACCAACAAGGCCGTAGAGGAGACCGCCGCGAACATCCTCAAGGTGTTGATGGCTCGCGGACTGGCCACCCACGTGGCCGAGGTCGGCCAGCTCTGATCCGCGTGGTCGGGGCGGTGGCCGTGCGCGAAGGCCGAGTCCTGCTCGCCCAGCGCGGGCCGGGCTCCTACGAGGGCCTGTGGGAGTTCCCCGGGGGCAAGGTCGAGGCCGGCGAGGACGACCGCACGGCGCTGGCGCGGGAGCTGGTCGAAGAGCTCGATGTGCACGTCCATGTCGGCGAGCACGTGGCCACCGGGCGGGACGACCGCGTCGAGCTCCATTGCTACCGGGTCGAGCTCGATGGCCAGCCGCGAGCCCTCGAGCACGCCGCCCTGCGCTGGTTCCCCATGGCCGATCTGGCGGAAGTGCCGGTTCCACCCGCCGACGTGCCGGCCGTCGAGGCCCTGCTCAGGGGCGTATAGTCCAGGTGGCACGCCTCTCTCCCCCGCGCGCCCAGTCCGTGGAGCAGCCGCCTTGATCGGGTCGGTGATCGACAAGTACGAGGTCCTCGAGAAGGTCGGCGAAGGCGGCATGGCCACCGTCTACCTGGGCAAGCACGTCACGTTGGGCCGGGTCGTGGCGATCAAGGTCCTGCACCCGCACCTGTCGGCCTCGACCCGCAATCGCCTGCGCTTCGAGCGCGAGGCCCGCGCCATCGAGCATCTGGACCACGAGAACATCCTCGAGATCTACGACTACAGCGGACGCGACGTCGACGACTGCTACATCGTCACCGAGTTCGTGAAGGGGCGGACGCTCCACCAGCTCCTGAGCGAGCGCGGGCTGGTCCCGAGCGAGGTCGCCGCGATGATCGGCCTGCGGCTGGCGAGCGCTTTGGCCTATGCCCACCACGCCGGCATCATCCACCGGGACCTGAAGCCCGAGAACGTCATGCTCGCGGACGACGGGACCGTGAAGCTGATGGACTTCGGCATCGCCCGCTTCCTCGACGAGACCACCGTCACGATGACGGGCGCCCTGGTCGGCTCGCCGGCGTACATGAGCCCGGAGCAGGCGTTGGAGCGCACGGTCGACGCACGCAGCGACCTCTTCTCGCTGGGCTCGCTGCTCTTCCACCTCGTGACCGGTCGCATGCCGTTTTCGGGCAGCAACCCGAGCATCATCCTCCGCAACATCATCGAGTCCCGCCGCTCCGAGGTCCTGGAGCTCCAGCCCGCCGCCAGCGCGCGCCTGGCCGATGTGCTCGAGCGGCTCCTCCAGACCAGCCCAGAGGCCCGCTTCGAGGACGCGATCGGGGTCTGCAACGCGCTCGAGGATGTCCTTGGGGAGTCCGGCCTGTCCGAGGCCCGCCCGCAGTGGAGCCTCATCGCCTATCTGGAGGATCCGGACGACTACGAGACCCGCCTGGCCGAGCACCTCGACGTCCGGCTGCTGGCCGAGGGGCGCGAGGCCTTCGAGGAGGGCGACCACCTGGGCGCCCAGCGCATGTTCAACCGCCTCCTCGCGCGGCACCCCGAGCATCCGGAGGTCCTGGAGATCCTGGCGAACGCCCAGTACCCGGATGTCCTGGAGCGATCGGAGGACAAGCGAGGCGGATCCTGGCTCCGCTGGGCGTTGGTGGCCATGGCCGGGATCGGCGCGACGGGGGCCTGGTTCCTGCTGCGCCCCGAGCCGCCCGCGGTGGTCGAGGAGACCCCCATCGAAGAGCCGGTTGTCGTCGAGGACCCCGTCCTGGACCTCGAGGTCAGCGAGGTCGTCCTGGACGAGCCGCCGGTCGAGGACCCACCCGTCGAGCGCGCGAAGGTGAAGACGCCCGGAACCCCGGTCGTCCGGTCGGTCGAGGAGCCGGTCGTCGCAGAGGTCGAGGTCATCGAGGAGCCTCCGCCGGTCGTGCCCGCGCGCCTTGAGTTCCGCATGGCGAGGGCGTCCTGGGGCGAGCTCTACCTGAACGGCAAGGAGTACGGAAAGATCCAGCGGACGACGGCCTTCGAGCTCCAGCCCGGCGAGTACAACGTGCTGGTCAAGAACCCCTACGCCTACGACTTCGAGACCAACCTGACGCTGGCCGAAGGCGAGACCGCTCCCCTGCGGGTCGAGATGCGCAAGCGGCCCGTCGACGTGCGCATCAGCGGCTACGAGCCGGAGTGTGAGCTCTTCCTTGACGGGGGGCTGATGGGCACCGTCGAGGAGCTCGGCTCCTTCCAGGTCTACACCTACCAGGGCAACTTCCAGGTCGCTTGCAAGGGCGAGACACAGGACTTCCCCTTCAACAAGAACGGGGGCGACCTGTTGGAGTTGTCCCCCGGAGCCGGGTAGGTTGCTCCACCCAGGGCCACGACAGGGATGTCACGAATCCGGCCTCGCCACGCGCGGCCTTCCAGCGATGATCAGCTGCTGCTGCGGATCTCCGCCGTCTGGCCCGCGGCTTGCATCCTGTCCTTGTCGACGGGCTGCTACTTCGGCCCGATCGAGCTCGTCCCCCGCGAGACCGCACCTCAGATCTACAGCTCCAACGTGACCTTCGGCGAACCCATCCGCATCGAAAAGGACAAGACCCGCGTCGTCGTCTACGCGACCGACGACGATGAGTCGACGCTCTTCGCGACCTGGGATCTCTCGACGGACGGCGTCATCCGGAACGCCGAGACCAGCTACGACCCCACCTTCTGGACCCAGGTCGAGCTGGACCGCGATGACGACCTGGACGGCCAGGTCCTGACCGTGATGGTCCGGGACGGGCAGTTCCAGGACTCCCAGAGCTGGCTCCTCGAGGTGGTGCGATGACCCTCGCCCTGCTCCTCGCCTGCTACGAAGCACCGAGCAATGAGATGACCTCGATCCGGCAGACCGAGGAGTTCGACGGCGACGCCGACCTGCGCATCGACGTCTTCCCGCCGGCTCAGCTGCCCGACGGCACGGTCCTCGATCTGCAGGACCAGTCCTTCCGCGGTGTCGGCACCACCGAAGGCTGGGAGGTGAGCCTGCCTCTCCAGGACGCCGTCTCCATCGGCGGAACCCTCTCCGGCTTCGTCGTCAACGAGACCGCCGAGGTCAGCGTGCCCGGGGGCGAGTCCAGGGTGCCCGGCTTCTTCGAGGCCTTCGTGCCCGACACCATCATGTCGCGCCAGGTCGAGACCGACGACGAGGGCGACTTCCGGACCGAGCTCGTGCCGAGCGAGGGCTACACCCTGGCCTGGATCCCGGACGACGAGGTCGAGCTGCCCTTCCTGGTCAGCACCGGCGAGAGCGTGCTCGGGGCCAGCGACCTCTCGATCGTGCTGGACGAGGGGCTCCCGCTCTACGGCCGCGTCACCCACGGCGACGACGACGCCGGCGCCCCCGCCGGGACCGTCGTCCAGGCGGTCGACCCGGAGACCGGCATCGGCGGCCCGGTCGTGACCGTGGACCCCGACGGTGACTTCCAGCTGCGCGTCTACCCGGGCGCCTACGAGCTGGTGGTCTGGAACCCGGACAACTTCTTCTTCCCGACCCAGCGCGTCGACGTCTCGGTCTTCGACGCCGAGGGCCTCCTCCAGGACGTCCACTACGACACGCTGACGACCCAGACGGTCTACGGCGAGGTGGTCGACGAGGACGGGGCGCCCAGGGCCAACGTGCGCGTCCGCATCACAGCCGTCGACCTCCAAGGGACCCGCGACGCCGAGCTGGTCGTAGAGACCGAGACCGACAGCTTCGGCAGCTACCTGGCCCGCCTCGTGCCCGGCACCTACGACTTCGAGTTCGTGCCACCGTACGAGTCCGCGCTCGGCCCCACCTCGCTCGAGGGCGTCGAGGTCCTCGAAGAGGGGGAGCTCGAGCCCCTCGTCCTGCCCCAACGGCCGACCGTGCAAGGAACGGTCGTCGGCCCGGACGGCGCCCCGGTCGGAGGCACTCTGGTCCGCGCGACCGAGCTCGGCTTCTACCGCTACGTCTACGAGACGACCGCCAACGCGGACGGTCTCTTCGTGCTCGAGACCGCAGGCGGCAACCTGGCCTGGACCTTCCAGCCGCCGGCCGACGCGATGCTCGCCACGACCTTCGTGAACGCCAAGGCGGGGGACCTCCTCGAGGGCGGCCTCGTCGAGATCACCGCCGGCGAGGTCATCGAAGGCGACGTCTCCTACAACGGCGAGCCGGTGCCCTTCGCCGTAGTGGACATCCGCGACTCGGACAACCGGCTCTTCGCGACCGGCGCGACCGACGCCGACGGGAACTTCTCGGTCCGCGTCGACGTCGACTGAGGCGCAGGAACCCGCGCTACGGCGCGGGGCTCCCAGAGGTTCAGCGGATGACGGCTCCGAGGAGCTCGATGCCGCGCACGTTCTTGCCCTTCTTGGCTGCGATCTCCGCCGCCTCGACCAGGCTGGAGGCGACGATGTAGACGTCGGCGCCCTTTTGGTACACGCGGTAGGCGTTCTGCTTTCCGCCCTTCGACGCGGCGGCCTTCTTCTTGGGTGCGGCCTTGGCCTTCTTGGCCTTCTTCGGAGCGGCCTTCGCCTTGGCAGCGGCCTTCGGACCCTCGGCCCGCGGGGGCGCGCCGATGCCGTGACGGAAGCGTCGGTTGCGAACGGCGTTCGCGCTCACGCCGGCCTTCTCGGCGATCTCCGCGTCAGGGACCTTGCCCAGCAGGTGATCGAAGGGCTCGATCTTGGAGGGGCGACCGGGCTTCCGGCGCTTGGCCGGCGCCTCGGCCTTCTTCGCGGCGGCCTTGGCCTTCTTCGGGGCCTTGGCCTTCTTCGGTGCAGCCTTCTTCGGAGCAGCCTTCTTCGGCGCAGCCTTCTTCGCCGCGGCCTTCTTCGGAGCGGCCTTCTTCGCGGCGGCCGCCTTGGGCTTGGGCCCACGGCGCTTGGTGGGGGCGATGCCCAGGGAGCGGCGGTAGGCGGCGACGGTCTGGTTCGAGACGCCAGCCAGGCTCGCGATCTCCATGTCGGCGACCTCGCCCAGCTGATCCTTGTAGGGCTCGAGCTTGGCGACGGTGGACTTGCGCGGACCGCGGACCTCGGCGGCCTTGGCCTTCTTGGCGCCGCGGTTGCGCGGGCCCGGAGGAGCCGACTTGCGGGTGATGCCGTTGCGCTTGAGCGCCGTGTTGATCGCTCCGGGGGTCGCCCCGAACATCTCAGCCAGCTCGCGGAGGGAGTGGTCGTCCTTCTTCTTCAACAGCTGGGGCCACCACGGCTTGTTCTCGAGCTTCCGCATACAGTTCAGTCCTTCATCAGAGACATTTCATCCCCACCACGCGGCTCGCTAACCGAGATGTCCCTCACCATCCATGCTTGATTCTGTGTCACTTGGGTGGCCGGATTGACCGTCTGCCAGGCCAGGGCTACCTTCGGCCCGTGCTCGCCCTGCTGACCCTGCTGTTCGCCGCTGAAGGAGCGCACGCCGAAAGCCCGCCTGCGCCCTCGGTTTCCGGCGAGGAGAGCCCCCTGGACTCCGCCCTGGAGATCTACCTGGACGGGGACCTCGCCGAGGCCCGGGACGCGCTCCTGCGCATCGTGAACGACCCGGAACTGGAGGACGAGGCCCTGCTCCAGGAAGCCCGGATCTGGCTGGGTGAAGTGCAGTATTTCCTGGGCGAAAAGGAAGCGGCACGCAGCACGTTTCGTACGGTATTGCTGGTACGACGTGGGTACCGAATGGATCCCTTCGTGCACCCGCCCGAGGTCGTCGCCTTCTTCGACTCGGTCCGCGCCGAGGTCGACACGGTCGGACCCGGTCCAGGTCCCGTGCCCCGCTCCACCCCGCCCATCCACGCCTTCCTCTGGCCGGGGGGCTTGCAGCTCCACAACGGTCGCCCCGGCGCCGCAGCGCTCACCGCCGCGACGGTCACCGGTTCGGCCGCCGCGGTGGGCGGGCTGCGCTTCTTCATCGTGCGCCAGGACGTCGATCCCGACACCTTCGGCGTACAGATCTACGAAGGCGACGACGACCGGCTGCGCCAGGTGAAGCAGGCACGGGCCGCCCAGTTCGGCGTGTCCGCGGTCGCCGCGACGCTGTGGATTTCGACGACGGTCGGCGGCACCTCGCGCGCCATCCGTCCGACGATGACCCCCGGGGGCCTGGGCCTCAGCATCCGCTGGTAGACCGGTTAGGCTCGGGCGGTGTTCATCCGCTACGTCGACCCTGCCACCTCCCGCGCAGTCGACTTCGAGCTGAAGAAGCCCATCGTCTCGATCGGAAGGGCTCCCGGCAACGACATCGTGCTCGCGGATCCGGCCATCGCGCCCACCCACGCGAACCTGCTGAAGAAGCCGCATCACGTCACCGTCACCGTGGTGAAGCGCGGAGCCGAGGTCTACGTGAACGGGCGCCGCGCACGCAGCGCGGATCTCCAGGTCGGCGACAAGGTCCTCATCGGTCGCTACGAGCTCGAGGTCCACGCCGGCAACCCCGCCGCCGCCACCGAAGCCGACGGGGCCCAGGACCTGGACGGAATGGGCCAGCTGGTCATCTTCAGCAAGCAGCTGATGGAGGAGCAGTCCCCGGACAAGCTCTTCCGCATGTTGTTGAAGGCCGTCGTGGAGATCTCCGAGGCCGAGAAGGGCTTCGTCATCTTCTTCAAGGACGGCCAGCGACACCTGGCGGCCTCGCACAACGTGGGCAAGGAGACCCTCGATCTCTCCCGCGTCTCGGACTCGATCATCGACCGGGTGGTCGAGAGCCGGAAGCCGCTGATCGTGTCGGATGCGGTCCAGGACAGCCGCTTCGGAAACGCGAAGAGCGTCGTCGACCTCCGCCTTTCGAGCGTGATGTGCGTCCCGCTGCTGTACCGGAACGACCTGCTCGGCGTGCTCTACCTGGGCAACGACAGCATCGCGAACCTCTTCGAGACCGATCAGCTGGAGCTCCTGCTGATCTTCGCCTCGCAGGCCTCGATGATCGTCCACCACGCCCTGATGCTGAACGAGCTCAAGGTCAGCAACAAGAACCTGCGGGACCAGCTCCGGTCCGCCTCGCAGGGCGAGATGATCGGCAGCTGCGCCGACATGAAGGCGGTCTTCAAGGTCCTGCGCCGGGTCGCGCCGACCGACATCTCAACGCTGATCCTCGGCGAGACCGGGACGGGCAAGGAGCTCGTCGCGCGCGAGCTGCACAACCTCTCCGGGCGCAGCAGCGGGCCCTTCATCAGCATCAACTGCGGAGCCATCCCCGAGCACCTCCTGGAGAGCGAGCTCTTCGGCCACAAGAAGGGCTCCTTCACCGGCGCGGTCAGCGACAAGATCGGCAAGTTCGGCGCCGCTGACGGCGGCACGCTCTTCCTCGACGAGATCGGCGAGATGCCGATGCCGCTGCAGGTGAAGCTCCTGCGCGTCCTGCAGGAGCGGAAGATCGAGCGCGTCGGCGAGTACGAGGGCAGCCCGATCGACATCCGCGTCGTCGCCGCGACGAACAAGGACCTGGGCGACGAGATCCGCGAGGGCCGCTTCCGCGAGGACCTCTTCTACCGCCTGAACGAGGTCAGCCTGACGCTCCCGCCTCTGCGCGACCGGGGCGACGACATCGTCCAGATCGGTCAGTACTTCCTGAACCGCTTCGCCACTCAGTACGAGTCCAAGGTCCGCGGCTTCACCAACCAGTGCACGCTGGCGATGAAGGGCTACTACTGGCCGGGCAACGTGCGCCAGATGGAGAACCGCATCAAGAAGGCGGTCATCATGTCCGACCGGGCGCTCTTGCAGCCCGAGGACCTGGGCCTCGACAAGAAGGACAAGCGCCACGTCAAGCCGCTGGCCCGCGCCGAGGAGGACTTCAAGATCTCCTATATCCGCGACGTGCTGGAGCTCAACAACTGGAACAAGGCCCAGACCGCCCGAGACCTCGAGGTCGATGCGCGGACTGTCTTCCGGTACATCGAGAAGATGGACGACTGAGGCGACTCAGCGCCCCCACTTCAGGTCGGGCCCGATGTTCGTCGTCTGCTCGGTCGCGGTGGCCCGGTAGTGCTCGGGCAGGCCGTCGCGGTCCTCGTCACAGACCCCGTGGACCTCGAAGTGACGTCCGTTGACGATCACCCAGTAGGTGCCTCCGACCTCCCCGTCCGGTGCCCAGCCGAGGGTGTCGAAGGCCGTCCCGCCAGGCCAGGTACGCAAGGAGCCATCGATCCGGGCGAGCTCCACCGGGACGGGGGTGGTCACGGCGACGAAGCTGTCGAAGGCGGCGTCGTAGCCGATCTCCGCCGTGTAGATGCCGTCGACGTTCGAGGCGCACTCGCTGTGCGATGGTGGGTAGGTCTGGGGCACCACGGTGGGGATGATGATCGCCGCGCCGCAGAAGAGCGTCATCACCACCACGGCCACGACGACAGCCACCAAGGCGCGATCCGAGCTCTTCATGGTTCAATCCTGCACCATGAAGACCATCGGGCTCACAGGCGGGATCGCGAGCGGCAAGTCCACGGTCGCGCAGATCCTGCGCGAGGACCTCAACATCACCGTCATCGACGCGGACCAGGTCTCGCGTGACGTGACCGCGAAGGGCACCCCCGGCCTGGCCTGGATCGTCGAGGCCTTCGGACCCGACGTCCTCGACGCTGCCGGAGGGCTGGACCGCGCGGCCTTGCGCTCGATCGTCCAGGCCGACCGCAATCGCCGCAAGTCCCTCGAGGGCATCACCCACCCCTTGATCCGTCAGGAGATCGAGGACCGCCTCACTGCACTCGAGGCGGCAGGTGCCGCGGTCGTGGTCGTAGAGGCCGCGCTGATGATCGAGACGGGCAGCTACCAGCACTACGACCGGCTGGTGGTCGTGACCGCCGCGCCCGAGACCCAGGTGGCCCGCCTGATGGAGCGAAGCGGCATGGACGAAGAGGCGGCGCGCCAGTGGGTCGACAACCAGATGCCCACGGCCGACAAGGCCGCCCTCGCGAACGTCGTCATCGAGAACGACGGGGAGCTCGAGGCTCTACGGGACCGGGTCCTCGGAGCGTGGTCGGAGCTCGAGTTCTGAGCGCCGCGCGTTGTTGCAGAAGGGCCCCTCCGAAGGGCTGAGCCGGCAGGCCTCGACGAAGAGGCGATGGCGCTCGGCGGCATCCTCCGCGTGCAGGGCCGCGGCGTTGAACACGTTCGGGTCGGAGCTGTACTTCATGGCCCACAAGCAGGCGTCGCCGACCTCGTCGCCGTAGACGCACGCAATCGACGAGGCCCAGACCGCCTCGGCATCATCCGCCGAGGCCATGAGCGCGTGCGAAGCGCCCTGCTTCTCCTCGCCCCGGATCAGATAGGCCCTGGCTTGAACGGCGCGTCGCTCGCGCTCCTTGCGTTCGTCCTCGAAGCCGTGGGCCTCGAGCAGCGCCAGGGCCAGGCCCGGCTCTTCGTCCACGAGGGTTCGGGCGTAGTTCAGGCGGATCTCCGCGCTCTCGGGCAGCCGCTCGTGCGCGGTCTCCCAAAGCGTCGCCTCGGATCGCCAGGGGCCGACCTGAAGCTGGCCGAGGACCACGAAGGGCAACGCCGCGAGCGCCGTGGGTCGCCAGCGGCAGACCAGCAGGGCCGCTCCCGCCACGCCAAGGACCATCAAGCCATCGCCGTAGCGGGGGTTGGCCTGCAAGAGCCCGCTCACCGGGAGCACGCACACGGCGAGCAGCGCAGCGCCACCGGCCTGGACTCCGCGGAGGCGCCAGGCAGACAGCGCGCCGAGCGGCAGGATCACCAACCAGCCCAGCGGGCCTCCGAGGGTCGGCATCTCGTAGGCCGGGGCGAGCGGGACCGGCAGGAACGGACGAGTCGTCAAGAACAGCGCGCGGCCCCCCGACTCCCATGCCCCCCGGAAGCTGGCATCGCCCCCCACCTCGACCACCAGTGTGCGGAGCGCGAGGAAGAGCAGCACCGGCAGGAACATCCACAGCCAGCGGCGGTCCCGTGGCTCGAGGGCGAAGGCCACCAGGGGCGCGAAGACCGCCAGCTCCTTGCTCAGGCAGGCCGCGAAGACCAGGGCGCAGGCCACATAGGTGCGGCGCGAAGCCAACCCGTGGAACAGCAGCGCTGCGCAGTAGAGATCGGTCCTCGAAGCGATGTTCACCGTCGCTTCGACCAGGAGCGGGTGGCAGACGAAGAGCGCCGTGCCGACGGCGGCCGGGGTGAGCTCGGCGTGCCTCCGGAGCAAGCGAAAGAGCCCCAGCCCGGCCAGCCAGAGCGCGACGAGGTTGTCCGCGTGGAAGGCCCAGGGCGCTCCATCGCCGAGGCTGTGGTCGACGTAGTACGAGAGCGTGATCAGCGGGCGCCAGTAGGGCGAAGCACGGACCGGCGCGAAGTGGAAGAGGTCGTGGCTCAGCGCCGTCCACAAGGTGGCCCAGTCGCCGACCTGGGGGGTCTGCTCGATGAGCACCCGGTCGTCGTAGACGAACTCGAAGCCCAGCGCTCGGCCGAACATGCCCGCGACCGCGATCGCGAGCAGCACAGCCGCGTAGCGGAGCTCAGTAGATGAGGATGGACTCGACGGGGACGTCACCGAGCGCCTTGCGACCGTCGAGGAAGGAGAGCTCGATCACGAACGCGTAGGCCGCGACGGTTCCGCCCAGCTGTTCGATGAGCTTGCCGGTGGCGTTCGCCGTGCCGCCGGTGGCGAGGAGGTCGTCGACCACCAGGACCCTCTGGCCCTCACTCACGGCGTCGACGTGCATCTCGAGCCGGTTCGTGCCGTACTCGAGCTCGTATTCGTAGCCGACCGATTCGTAGGGGAGCTTGCCGGGCTTGCGCGCGGGCACGAAGGGCACGCCCATCGCGATGGCGAGCGGGCACCCGAAGAGGAAGCCGCGGGACTCCATGCCGACGATGACGTCGATCTGCTGCCCGGCGAAGGCCTCCGCGAAGTGGGCGCAAGTGCGCTCGAAGAGGGCGGGATCCTGGAGGATCGGCGTGATGTCCTTGAACAGGATTCCCGGCTTGGGGAAGTCGGGGATGTCGCGAATCGCGGCCTTCAGATCGGAAACCAGGTCCGGCATGCGGGGCTCTCCTTGGGGACCGGAAGTCTACCGGACGGGACGTTACAGCCACGGCATGAGCGACCACAGCCTGAGCCAGGAGCTCCTCGCCTTCCGCGACAGCCTTGGCGGCGAAGACAGCACCTACGGCGGCCTCGTCGATACCGTCGGCGACCGCGGCTTCGGTCTGCTCTTGCTGATCCTCGCGCTCCCGGCGGCGTTGCCGCTTCCGGCCCCGGGGTACGCGACGCCCTTTGGCATCCTGATGATCGGCCTGGGCTTCCAGATGCTGCGCGGACGCGAGACCCCCTGGTTTCCCGAGAAGGTCCGCCAGCGCACGCTCTCCTTCCGCGTCGTCGACTGGAGCGTCCGCAACGCGAAGTGGCCCCTGCGCTTCGTCGAGCTCATCGTCCGCCCCCGGCTGAGCAAGCTGGCGCGCAACCGGACGTTCCTGCGCGTAGTCGCGGTGACGATCATGCTCATGGCCTGCTCGATGAGCCTGCCGATCCCGCTGACGAACACCGCCCCCAGCTTCGTCATCTTCGTCCTGGCCGCGGGCATGATCGAGGAGGACGGGCTGTTGCTCTTCGGCGGCATGTTGCTGGCGCCGATCGCGGCCGGCATCGCCGGGCTTGCCCTCTACACGGCGATCACGATGGGCCCCGAGGCCGTCGAGGAGACGGTCAAGCCCCTCGTCAAGGGCTGGCTGGGCCTGGGCTGAGCCAGTCCAGGCCGGCCAGCGCGCCCGGATGCGTGAGGTCGGCCGAGAGCGGAGTCACGGTGGCGTAGCCCTCGCTGCAGAGGGGGCCGTCGCTCTCGGGGATCGGCTCGAAGCGGCTGTGCTTGCCGCCGATCCAGTAGTAGGGGCGGCCTCGCGGATCCTTCCGCTCGTCGACCAGCGGCTCGTACTCCCGGATGCCCAGGCGCGCGGGCACGATGCCCTTCACCTCGGCGCGATCCGGCACGTTCACGTTGAGCAAGGTCCGCGGCGTGTGGCCGTGCTCGACCAGGCCCGCGACCACCTGGGCCGCGACCCTCGCCGCGGTGTCGAAGTGGAGCTCCGCCGTCGGGGCTCCGAAGCGGTAGAAGAGCGACACGGCGACGCTGGGCAGGTGCAGGAGCGCGCCCTCCATCGCCGCGGCGACCGTCCCGCTGTAGAGCACGTCATTGCCCAGGTTCGCGCCCTTGTTGATGCCGGAGACCACCACATCCGGCCGCTCCGGCAGGAGGTGGAAGACGCCCATGTAGACGCAATCCGCAGGCGTACCGCTCACGGAGAACCAGCGCGGACGGCGCTCGATCGCCCTCAGCGGCTTGTGCATCGTGAGCGCATGCGACCGGGCGGACTGCTCACGCTCCGGAGCGACGACCCAGACCTCGCCCAGCGCAGTGAGCGCCTCGGCGAGGGGCGGAAGCCCGTGGGCGTAGAAGCCATCGTCGTTTGCGAGGAGAATGCGCATGTTGACCGGCGGGTAGCACGGGATCTCCCGTGGCGCTCGCCGCCCGCAAGCGGTAGGAACGAGGGACGGGAGCGAGCAAGATGCGTCCGTACATCGCCGACCTTTTCCGTCGCATGAGAGACCCGGATCCGCGCGAGCAGGATGAGGCCTTCGATGCCGTCCTGTTCGAGCGCGAGAAGGCCGTCCCGGACCTGGTCGCGGGCTACACGCGCTTCTCCGACGACACGCTGCTGCGCTTCTTCGCGGTCCAGCTGCTGGGCTTCTCGGGCTCCCCCGACGCGGTCGGCACGCTGGTCGAGGCCCTGGACGACAAGGACCCCATCATCCGCGGCGAGGCCTGCCGCTCCCTCGAGGATCTGCGGGCAACGGACGCGGTCCCCGGCCTGCGCGCCCGCCTCCAGGACGTGGACGCAAACGTGCGGGAAGCGGCCAGGGAGGCCCTGTCGGCGCTTGGTCGATAGGGCTGCTCGCCTGCACCGGGGGCCATGACAGCGGCGCCTTCGTCGAGGCAACCACGGCCATTGACCTCGAAGGCGCGAGCGCCGCCTGCGCCCGCATCGGCGACGAACGGCTGCGCGGCGAGTGCCTCAGCCATGTCGTGCGCGAGCACGGAGCGAGCGACCCCGAGCGGGCGTTCCAGACGTGCCAGCTCGCCCACGACGGCTGGCGGGACGAGTGCATCTTCACCCTCGCCG
>Ga0114933_10000513_pt1 | contig 47197 bp, 45 predicted proteins | sample 4SBtaG_FD_89691 | JGI IMG/M metagenome (GOLD analysis project Ga0114933, IMG submission 89691) | Deep subsurface microbial communities from Kolumbo volcano to uncover new lineages of life (NeLLi) - 4SBTROV12_W25 metaG | ecosystem: Environmental > Aquatic > Marine > Volcanic | place: Kolumbo... | reverse complement strand
TCATTTTATCTGCTCGGTGCATTTAGTTCTGAAATGGCATCACTGATGGCATCTAGTTTGAGTGGAATGGACATGAAGCGTGCATTTGTAGTTCACGGATTAAATGGTTGGGATGAACCAACACCTGCTTCTAGCTTTGAGCTATTCGATGTGAGTGAGAACTCAATTTCTCATAAAATCATTGATCCGTCTGAACACGGAATTAAGAAATGCAAGGAGAAGGATCTGAAGGGAGGAGCATCCGAGGTGAATGCCAAGGCACTTTTAAAAGTTTTTGAGTGCAAAGACAAAGGTGCTCATGAAGATGCATTGGTTTTAAATGCCGGTCTATCGCTTCAAGTTTCAGGTGAAGTAAAAGAGCTGAGCGATGGCATAGAAATTGCAAAAGAAACAATCAAGAGCGGTAAAGCAAAAAGCTTTCTTTCAAGTTTGACGAAATGATGCGTGAACAAAAAAATAATTTTCTCCAAGAAATGGCTCTTTCAAGTATGAAAAGACTCGTGAAAAATAAAGCCAATAAATCAGAAGAGGATCTCCTAAGGATTTGTGAAGGAATCAAGAGGAAGCCTCCATTAGAATTTCAATCGGGATTTATTTTCATCACAGAGATAAAAAAAACATCACCATCTTTGGGCGAGATATCGAAACCAGAATTTAATCTTTTTGAGCAAGCTGAGACTTATGTCAACAATGGTTCAAATGTGATTTCTGTACTCACCGAACCATCGAAGTTCTCAGGTTCCTTGCAAGATTTAAATGATATTTCAAAAACTTTTTCAGGAACTCCTACTATGAGAAAAGATTTTCTGGTTGAGCCCTATCAAGTTTCGGAAGCTTTTGTAAATGGGGCAGGGGGTGTTCTTTTAATATTAGCAATGCTTACTGGTAGCATGCTTAGAATGATGATTGAGCGTGCAATAAAGCATGAAATGTTTGTTCTTTTAGAGGCTTTTGATGAAGAGGATATTCAGCGTGCCAAAACCATTATTTCAGAATTTAGCCCTTACAGCTTAAACATTCTGCTTGGTGTCAACTGCAGGGATCTAAGAACATTGAATATCAACTTCTCAAGATTTGAGAATCTTTCTAGCTTAATTCCAGAGGATGTTATTTGCATTGCCGAAAGCGGAATCACTAGGCCTTCTGAAATTGAATTTATATCAAAGCTAGGCTACTCGGGCGCACTGATTGGAACGGCATTGATGCAATCAGAAACACCGGATCAATTATTGAAGGAGATGATGGCAGCATCGTCGGAAAAATAAATGAAAACTTTGATCAAAATATGCGGCATCAAAAGATTGGATGACTTGGAGTGCGCAATTCAGCATGGAGCAGACTTGATAGGGTTTGTTTTTGTAAAGTCTTCTCCTAGGTATATCGAACCAAGGTCTGTAACCAGCTTATTGCAATCTGTATCTGAAAAGATAAAAACAGTTGCAGTTATGCAGCATGCAACACAAGCCAACCTAGATTCTATACTAGAAGCTTTTAAGCCCACATATATTCAAACTGATGCCGATGATTTTTCATCACTTGATTTGCCAAATGACATTAAAAAAATAAGGGTTTATCGTGAAGAACAGGGCTTTGATTTATCAAGTATCGATGATGAATCACTGGCGCTTATGGAGGGCCCAATCAGTGGTTCAGGACAAATGGTTAGTAAAGAATTTTTGAAGAAAGCATGCAAAAGAAAAAGACTTCTAATCGCTGGAGGACTCTCTCCTGAAAATATCCAGAGTATCTTGAAAGAAGTTAAACCATATGGTGTAGATGTCAGCAGCGGAGTTGAAAGCAGCAGGGGAAATAAAAGTAAGGAAAAAATTATTCAATTTAATAAAATTGTCACTACATTTGATGAGTCAAAGCAATGAAAAATGAAGATCAAAACCTCTTAAAGGCATTACTCAATGGCGAGCTTCCTGATGAATCAGGAAGGTTTGGCAGTTTTGGAGGCCAATATGCACCTGAAACCCTAATGCCGGCTTTAAAAAAGCTAGAAAAAAACATCAAGATTTTTTTGAATGACGAGACATTTCAAGAAGAGTTCATGAATGAGCTTAACAGTTGGGCAGGTCGACCTACCGCGCTTACTTATGCAAGCCAATTGAGTAAAAGATGGGGAGTTGAAGTTTTTCTTAAAAGAGAGGACTTGACTCACACAGGCGCACATAAAATCAATAATGCACTTGGCCAAGCCATGCTTGCAAAGAAGTTGGGCGTGAAAAGGATTGTTGCAGAAACTGGTGCTGGTCAACATGGAGTAGCTTCAGCCGCAGCTTGCGCAAGACTGGGTCTTCCATGCACAGTCTATATGGGAGCAATAGATATTGAGCGACAATCTCCAAATGTAGATCGCATGAAGCAATTGGGTACCGAAGTCATTTCTGTAATGAGCGGAGATCAAACCTTGAGAGCAGCCATCGATGAAGCATTCAGGGACTGGGTATCTGACCCCGAAAATACACATTACATAATTGGTTCCGTTGTGGGACCTCATCCATTCCCTTACTTAGTAAGAGAAATGCAGTCCATCATAGGCAAGGAGGCAAGACAACAAATGTTAGATTTTGGAGAAAACCTTCCCGATGCAGTGTTTGCTTGTGTTGGCGGTGGGTCAAATGCAATCGGTTTGTTTCATGCTTTTTTAGGCGATACCGAAGTAGAGCTATTTGGAATAGAGGCAGGGGGAACAAGCGATGATTTGGGAGAGAATGCCGCAACACTTGCTTCAGGAAAACCAGGGATCCTTCATGGAACTTATTCCATGTTATTGCACGATGATGATGGGTTGATTCAAGAGACACATTCAGTTTCAGCCGGCCTTGACTATCCTGGTGTTGGTCCTGAGCATGCTTTTTTGCAATCGATAAGCCGAGTAAAATATACATCGGCAAGAGATGATGAAGCCTTGGAGTTATTGAGAGAGGTTTGTGAATACGAAGGAATATTGCCTGCTATTGAAAGTTCTCATGCTTTTGTTGAGGCAAGAAAATGGGCCAAAGAAAATCAGGGAAAGCGAATTTTAATTGGACTCTCTGGACGAGGTGACAAGGACATGCCCACCCTCAGCAAATTAATGAATGAGTGATCAAATGATAGGCGGTAAACATATTGAGGAAAAAATAAGGACCCCAAAGGCAGCGGGACCTGCGATTATCCCATTCATAACAGCAGGGTATCCAAATACTGGGGACTTCAAGCAAACGCTCCACGAAATCGCAAAAAAAGCCGATGTGATTGAAATTGGCGTTCCATTTTCTGATCCCATGGCAGACGGGGTTACAATCCAGAGATCAAGCCATCTGGCCATAGAGAATGGAGTTACACTTAAATGGATCTTCAATCAGCTAAAAGAAATTCAGTTAGATATCCCAATTGTTTTGATGAGCTATTTAAACCCACTTTATGTATTTGGCATGGAAGATCTTGTTGAAGCTTCAATCGCTTCTGGCGTGGATGGTTTTATTGTTCCAGACTTGCCAATTGAGGAAAGCAAAGAACTCAATAACCAACTGATTGATGCTGACCTTGCTTTGATTCAATTGGTTACGCCAGCGACACCATTGGACAGAATCGAATTGATCTCTGATCAAAGCAGAGGATTTGTATATGCTGTTACTGTCAAGGGAGTTACAGGTGGAGAAGATGCTTTATCTGAAGATGTAACAGACTACCTACAGCAGGTACATGAGATCTCGAGAATACCTGTTTGTGCTGGATTTGGCATCAGAGAAAAGTCTGATGTAGAAATGATTGCTGACTATGTCGATGGCGTCATTGTTGGGTCTGCAATTGTAGAAACAATTGAACAGGGCAATAGCCCAACGAAATTTTTAGATCAGCTTAAAAACTAAAGGTCGAAATGGGAAATATAATTCTCAAATCTATTTTCTACCTCTCCAGAAGTCTTAAAGAAACTTTTATAGGAATAAGAATGGTCGACTTTTAATTTTTTACTTTCGATCCGTGTTGCCATTTTCTCTTCAAGCCTCTCATCTTCTTTTATTGAGAGTTTTTCAAATATGCAATGGACAGTTTTAATTGGATCATCAATCAGTTGATCAAATTTTATGTCGATCATTTGATCTTCTGGAATCAATTCACGACTATTTAAAAGTTTCTCACTTGCTTGTTGCCAGTATGAAAGCATTTGCTTACCCACCAGAAGCGGATCGACGTGATCTGAATAGCCAAGCCTGAGATTATAAGCAAGATTACTGATTGACGGCATGCTGAATTTAGGATTCCGGTGTATGAAAATAAATCGCGCTTTCGGATAAGAGTTTAGAATTTCTTCTATGTGATCTATATGGCATGGATCTTTTAAAAGCCACATGATTTCATCCTCTTTTGTGGACAATGCATTCAGAAAATTTTTGTGAACTCTAAATGAAGATTCAAATGAAGAACCTGAGATAAACTTAAGGTAGTTAGGCAAGTTTGCTGAATAAACAAAGCTAATACTTTTAAGATCGTATGCCATGATCAGCTGACACTCCTCCGGATATGACTGATGCATTGGATGTATCTTTGCCAGTTGAGGCACTAGGCGATTGATACTTATAAGCTCAATTTGAGTTCTTATTTTCTTTATTAAGATTTGAAGTTTGTTTTTTGCAATTGAGTTTGCTTGAAATATTTCCCAAGTAAATGGACTCCTCAAGTATGAATGAGCATGCAATAAGTCAAATAAGAAACTTGTTCCTGATCGAGGCAACCCCGTGATGAAAATTGGACCATCCTGATCAAAAGGAGGGATGTTTTTACTCATCATTTCCATGGATAATCTGATACCAAGCCTCTTTGAAAGACCTTTATGTACTAGGAATTTCCCCAAGTCATTCAGTCTTGAATGATTTTGATAATCGCTGATCAAAATATCCAATGTGCTTTGAATGCTTGGATCTATAGTGAGAAGATCAGCATCGATGGCTAATTTTTCTAAATTTTGCAAAACAACCCGAGTATTACTGCTTTGGCTTAGATATTAGCAGAACGACAAGCCCAATGGCGATAATTGAAAATGCAGCCAATTGATTTAATCCAAGCAATATTGCCCCTACAATCAAAAAACCTATCCCAATAATTCCCATGTATAGTTGTCTTACAAAATACGTGATATCTACTTGAGGTATATTTTGTTTATTCTCTTCGTCCTCTAGGATTTTTCTCATAAGAGGTGGTATTGATTCAATGGTCTTTTTGATCTCAGGCAGATCCTTATGAATCTTTTTAAATGTATTTGTAATGCTGAGTTGCTCCATTCTCCATTCTTCCATAACAGGTTTTGCACTTGAGACCAAATCCAGTTTTGGATAAAGTTGCCTTCCCAAGCCTTCGATGTTTAGAAGAGTCTTTTCCAACTGTATCAGCTGAGGTTGATTAACCATATTGAAGTCTCTCGCTGTCTCAAAGAGTCTAAAAAGCAACTGACCAAAGGATATTTCTTCAAGCGGTTTATCTGCAATGGGATCACACACAGTTCTGATTGCAGATTCAAATTCATTAGCCTTGGTTTCTTCTGGAACCCAGCCAGCAGAAATAAAATTATTTGCGATTTGTCCATAATCTTTTTCAAAGAACGCATTGAAGCTTTTGGCAAGATATTCTCTATCTTTTTCATCAAGACTACCCACGATTCCAAAATCTACCGCAGCATATTTTGGATTTTTTGGGTCATTGATATCGACAAAAACATTTCCTGGATGCATATCTGCATGAAAAAGATTGTGATGAAAGACTTGAGTAAAGAATATCCTGACCCCGTTTTTTGCCAGCCGCTCAAAGTCAACACCAAATTCTTTGAGCTTTTCTATATTGTCTATGGGGATACCACGAATTCTTTCTTGAACAAGGATATTTTTTCTACAAAAGTCCCAATGGATTTTTGGAACTTTTATAATATCTGAACCTTCCCAGTTTCTACCTATTTGTGCACAGTTTGCCGCTTCTCTCATCAAGTCAAGCTCATGTAAAACCGTTTTTTGATAGCCTTCAACCACTTCGATCGGTTTAAGTTTTTTTGTCAGAGAGAATTTATCTAAAAGATCTGCCATCAAAAAAAGGATGTTCATATCTTCTTTTATCAGATCCCAAATATTTGGTCTTATGATCTTAACAATGACTTCCTCGCCACTTTTGAGTTTAGCTGCGTGAGCCTGAGCAACAGAGGCTGAAGCCAAAGCCTTTGCATCAAATTCTGAGAAGATCTGACTGATTCCATCTGGGTATGATGCATTCATGACCTCTAAAGCAAGTTCTTCAGAGAATGGAGGGACATCATCTTGGAGCTTTGAAAGCTCTTTTGCAATATCTTCAGGTAATAGGTCAGGCCTGGTAGATAAAGATTGACCAAACTTGATATAAAGAGGGCCTAATTCTTCAAACGCAAGCCTGATTCTTTCTCCCCTGGGCTGATTTGTTTTGCCTCTTAACCAACGTTTGGGCGATAGAAATAGAAATATTTTGAGGTGATTTTTTGACCCCATTTCCTCAATGAGCTCATCCAAATGAAATTTTATAAAAACATTCAGGACGGATGAAAATCTTCTCAGTGCTCTTATGGTTGCCAACTTCAGTCCTTATAACCAATATGAAGTGCCACGATTCCACCCGTTAAATTCTGATATTCTGCACGATCAAATCCGACACTTAAAATCATCTGTTTCAACTTCTTTTGATCCGGATGTACTCGAATAGATTCTGCCAGATATTGGTAGCTTTCTCGATCATTCGCGACCCACTCGCCAAGTGTTGGAAGAATATTAAATGAATAAAGATCATAGATTGGAGAGAGCATCTCATTTGGCTTCGAAAATTCTAGTATCAGCATCTTTCCACCCGGTTTGAGTACACGATGCATTGATTTGAGTGCATTTTCTTTTACAGTCACATTCCTTAGACCAAATGCAATCGTGACACAATCAAAATGATTATCATCAAAGGGTAAGTTTTCTGCATCTGCTTGCATGATTTGTATATTTTTGAGCTTCCCCCTGTCCAAAAGTCTGGATCTGCCTTCTTCAAGCATGGATTCATTGATGTCTGTCATAACCACCAATCCTGATTCACCCACTTGTTCTCTTAATAGTGCAGCAACATCCCCTGTGCCTCCCGCAACATCAAGGGCTTTCATGCCAAGCTTTAGACCTGTTTTAGTAAGCATGAATCTCTTCCATAGCCTGTGCACACCGATTGACATCATGTCGTTCATTAGATCGTAGTTGGTTGCAACAGAGTCAAAAACTTCTTTTACCTTTTCAGTTTTTTGTTCCTCTGTAACTGTTTCGTATCCAAAGGACGTTGTTTTATTGCTTTCTTTTTTATTCATTTCTTTCCGGATCTTGGATGTGCCTTGTCATAGGTTTTCGAAAGATGTTCGAAATCTAGATGAGTATATACCTGAGTGGTTGAAATGTCCTTATGCCCCAGTAATTCTTGTACTGCCCTTAAGTCTCCACTTGCCTCTAGCATATGAGTCGCAAAACTATGTCTCAGTAAGTGCGGATAAACATCTTGTTGAATTCCATTTTTTTTAGCCCAGTGCCTGATTCGACTTTGAATCGATCTTCTGCTCAGACGGTTTCCTCTAGAACCAACAAAAAGCGCTTCCTCTGCTGGGTCCGCTAATTCATTTCTGCAAGACAGCCAACCTTTCAATGACTTTATCGCCTCATTTCCCATCGGGAGCATCCTTGTTTTATCTCCTTTCCCTGTGACAGTTAGGCTTTTGTCCGATAAATTCAGGTCTATCGGATTCAAGCCAACTATCTCAGAGAGTCTTAATCCTGAAGAATAAATGAGCTCCATTATTGCTTTATCTCGAAGGCTTACCGGGTCTGTTTCTTGAATATTCAAGAGTTGATTAATTTGCTCTATATCTAAAATCCCAGGAAGTTTCTTTGGCGCTTTTGGTGTTTTTACACCTTCGGCAGGATTATTCTTGATCATGCCTTCTCTCAGAAGATAATTCATGAAGCTTCTGATGGCAGAAAGACGTCTTTGAATGCTTTTTGCGCCCAATCCTTCAACGAAGATCTGAGATGCATATGTTCTTATATGATGAGGTTTTACTTCTGCCCAAAGAGACAATTTCTTAACTTGAAGGTGATCAGAGAAATGTTTCAAATCTCTTTGATAGTTTTTTATTGTGTTTTGAGAATATCTACGCTCAGTCTCCAGGTACCTAAAGAATGCATTAGATAGTGCTAAAGCTTCTTTCTTCATTTAGAGGAAGTAGGACCATCTATTTCTGAAGTATTATTCAGCACATCAAAAGCTTCATCTTTTTCTCCAAGTTGAGCGAGGATCAATGCCAGCTCCGTTTGTTTCTGAGAGTCATTTTTAAGTTCAATAGATCGCTCTAGACATTGCTTTGCCTTGCTCCATAAGCCTTCTCTTCGTGCAAGACGACTTGCTGCAAGCCATAGATTTGAGTCTCTCGGCCTTTCTTTCAGCCAAATCTCAAGTTGCGATGAGAGTCCTTCTATATTTGATATTAGGAGCTTTGAGTAGAGAGAAATATGGTTTTCATTCCAGTAGGATGGAATTGCTTTTTTTAGCTCATTTTCTGCTTTAATGTGGTCTTCTTTTGCCATCCATAATTCGCATTTTGCAGTGATAAAGTCAGGCTGCTTATCCAGTGATCTCGGCAGACCACCAAATAGATCTTCCACAGTTTTTTGACCTTTTAGTTTTCTTGATAACTTAAGGATAGTTTTCGATAATATTTTCCCATCTATGGTTTTTGCATATTTTGGCAATTGACCTATGATCGATGGATCTCCGACAGCACTTTTAATCATGAATAAAAGATTTCTTGCTTCAGAATTTTTTGAGGAGTCCTCGATGAGATTATCTGCAAATTTCTGAGCCAAAGAATATTCATCAAGACCAATAAGCAGTTTGCATGCATGAGAAAATATATAGGTTTTATGTTTGGGCTCTTCAACAATCAATTTTTCAGCTATTTCAGAGATGGATTTAAAGTCATTCTCTTTGGCAGCTAGGTTCATTCGATCAACGACTGCATTGATATTTTTTCCGTCAGACGAAATAGAAGAATCAAGTTTTTTTGCAGCTTTTGCATTTAAGCCTTGGCCGATCAGAGCTTGAGCTTCATGATGCAATTTAACAGAACGCTCCTTGCCTCTCATCTCCATTTTTTCACGAATCATTTTCGGTGATCTCCACACAACTCCGAATATGCGAAAGACAAAATATAAAATAATCAAAAAACTCACAAAAATTGGAACGGATGTTTCAATGGAGTAATTAAGGAACTCAATCAAAACATATCCATTGTCTACAATAAGATATTGCCATCCAATAAACACCAAGAGTCCAAGAAGAATAAAAATTAAGAAAGACTTCATTGATCCTTGATCTCCTCTACTATTTTTAGCAAATCTTTGATGCCAACATCTTTTGGATTCATGCGATGTGACTTTAATGCAGTTAAGTTCTCAATAAGGATCGGCCTGTCATTAAGTTTGCTCTGATAATAACGATCCAATTTATCTTCCAGAGCAAGAACGGCACTCAAATATCTTGTTTCATTTCCAGATTCAAGAGTAAGTCTTATAAGATCAATATTAAGAATAATAAGAGATTGAATGACACGCTGTTCTTCGCTTGAGAGTTTTGTGATATCAAGGTTTGATTTTGATTTAATAAGAATAATACTAGACCAGTTTTTTTTGAAACTTTCCAATTTACTCTCAGTCCATACTCTCAACCCATCAACTGTAAAAGAGGGCATTGTTTCCGTTATTGATAAAGCAGAAGTTTCTGAATTATCAATTATCAAGTCTTCAACCTGATCAAGGATCAATCTTATGTCATCCTCTTTATTTTTTTTGATGAAGAGGTCAATTGATTCAATCAGTGAATCCATCTCGAGCAAGAAACTCTCATTTTTTTTGGACAAGCCTAATGCAGAGATTCTCGCCTGCTTGATCAAATCGTTAGCGCGTTGATTATTTCGACCCAAAAACAGTTCCGAATCAGCTAAATTTAAAAAGTATTCAATTTGTAAAATGAGCCAATAATCCCTGTCTTGTCTGTCAATATCTTCAATCGACCCAATTTTTGACTGAATCTCACTAATTAATTTTCTTTGCTCCAGAAGCTCAGTTTGAGCTTGCTTTGTAATTCCTTCTAAGGTTGAAATTTCAACTCGATAATTACTTTGCAGTGTTGAGTTATTAATCAATAGAGAAGATATTTTTTTATTTGTTTGATAGTAATTCCATCCAGATATTGATGCGAGAAGAACTATAATCACCGCAAGAATGATTACCGTCATTGGTGGTCTCTGTTTATTTTCTGTATTACTCATGCAAAATCAGTTCAGATATTACTCCCTAGTGATGATAACCAAGTTTTCTTAGTGAATCGATGACTTGTTGCACAAGATCAACAAACTGATGGATACCTTAGGATTGATTAAATATCAGGAAGAAGGGTAATGGAATTGTATGTTCTGTTTCAGATCAGATGAGAGGCTTTTAGCTACAGGGCAATTGATAGCTGCTTTTTCAAGCAGCTTTCTTTCATCATTTGAGAAATTCACGGGAAAATAAAAATCAATTTTGATTTCAGTGATTCTTCTTGGCTCAATTCCCATGGATTTATCAATCTTGGCCTCAGTCCCTTCAATCTCCAGACCTTTTCTGTTAGAAACGATCCCCATGATTGTTAGCATGCAGTTAGCCAGAGCGGTTGCGACGATATCGGTAGGAGAAAAACCAGCTCCTTTACCTTCGTTGTCTACAGGGGCATCAGTGATATATGTCTCACCAGATTGCGTATGAACACTTTGTGTTCTGAGATCTCCAGAATATGTGGCGGTTGATGTTGGCATATTTAAGCAATAACTTTGAAAGCTCCTTTCATGATCGCGTAGTGGCCTGGGAAAGAGCAAAAGAAAGTATATGCATCTCCAGCTGAAAGGCTCTCAATTGAAAAAGTAACCGAGGTTTTTTCACCACCTCCAATGATACTAGTCGCGGCAAGGACGCGATTGTCATCGACCGGAACATAGTTGTTTTTTAAGCCAGCTCCAGCTGCTGCAGTCGCAACAGGCATAAAATCTGCGTCACTAGAGAGTACCCAGTTATGGCCCATGATCTCTGCAGCCATAACTCCTGTATGCTTCAAGATCACTGTTACATTGGCACAAGCAGCACTGACTTTCATTTCTTTGAGATTGAATTGGAGCATGTCATTGCCTTCAATGACCTGTTCACAAGAGTCTTCTGCATTCCATTCATCAGCCGACGAAGAAACTGAAGAATTAGCAGCATTTGCAACTGCTACTTTGTCTTCGAGTACAAATTCAGGCTTGATCCTATCATCTACATTTCTTTCTGGATGATATTTGCTAGTGGTTTTTGAAACCTGACCTTTGATCATGCTTCCGCCAACTTCACCCATGCCCTCAAAAATAAGTATTGCAACTGCACAACCAACAATGAAAATTATGAATCTTTTGACTGAAAATCCTAAACCTGAATCGCTCACACAAACTCCTTATTACTGTCCACATCGATTATCGCAATGCAGACATCATTTCTTATTCGGTGTGAAGTATAAAACCAAATGTTTTTGTAATAAAGAGGATAAAGCTATATTTTTTGTATATGTCGTTCTCAAAAATTGAAAAAATACACTTCGTTTTAAACCCTAATGCAGGTAATGGTAGCCCCTTAAAAATTTTCCAAGAGATAGAAGAAGAGCTCATATTGAATAATGTGAAATACACCATATTTAAGAGCCAAGGAAGAAATGACATTTTCAATCACGTCATGTCCAATGAGATACCCGAATGCGATGTCATCTGTGCAATGGGCGGAGATGGAACTATTCATGAAACGGCAGACGGTCTTATGCAGTCTGGAAAGGCTAGTGATTTAGCTTTCTCAGTTATTCCTTCTGGTACTGGCAATGCTTTCGCGCAGACTCTAGGAGAACTAAAGCCAAAAAAGGCAATTCGGAAAATCCTTGAAGGAGAAAGACTAAAAATTGATGCCATGGAAATCAAACAAGGCCCTAAGCTTTCATATGCAGTCAATATAATTGGCTGGGGAATGGCATCCAGAGTCAATCAAATTTCAGATCAACTTAGAATGTTGGGTGGAATCAGGTACAACATTGCATCATTAATTGGAATTGCCGCAATGAAGAAAAAGAGGCTGGTATTGAGAATGGGCGACAAAGTCATTAATGAAGACGCTCTCCTATTTCTTGCGCTCAATACTGTATACACTGGCAAGGGCATGAAAATGGCACCCGATGCTGATTTCAGTGATGGACTGATTGATATCATCATGTTCAAGAGTGCCACAAAGTTACAAGTGGTTAGTATTTTCTTAAAGCTATTCTCTGGAAAACATATTTTTGATCCTAGAGTGACGTATAAGCAAGTGAATAGTTTTAGCTTGGAAAGTGAGGGTGATGACCTGAATATCGATGGAGAAAATCAAGGTCATACCCCAATCGATGTAAGGGTGATCAAAAAATGCATAACTTTGATCAAATGATTTAGAATATCGACATCAATATGAAATTTAATAAGAAAGTTCCATTGATGATCCTGGTCATCTGTCTATTCCTAACACTGATTTCTGTGTACCAAGAGCACGAGAAAAAAGCACTTTACGGAAATGCCATTTCACCAAAGCCGCATGATGCAAAAACCTATTTAAAAGATTAGTGGATCCGTTAAAAAAGGCAGCAGTAGATAAGTGTCTTTCTTTTGAAAGTATTCACAAATCAATAAAAGAATCTGAATTATTTAGAGAAGAAACTTCTAATATAACATTTAGAATCAATCCACTGACGGACAAGCCAGAAGCAGCAGAATTCATTTCAGGCAGATTTAGGATAAATATTTCAGCAAATGTGAAGGAGCATCCAGTCACTGGCGAATGCATCAATCAAGAACCTTATGAAGTGATTTCATGGCAGATCAATACTTTTAGTTTGGAAGAAGGTTGTGAAACACCGCCAGACAGTGGCATTAACAGAAAGATATTTAAAAACGCAGATAATTCAATCAAATACTTTTTCAAGCAAATCTCTGACCTTCAGTCACGGGCATAACGATCTTCGTATCGAGTGATATCGTCTTCACTCAAAAGATCACCAATCTGAACTTCAATAACTTTTAATATTCCATTCGAGTTATTACTGAGCCTGTGTTTTGATTTTTGAGGGATATTTGTTGATTCATGTTTCTTTAGATCGAAGGTATTATCATCACACTCTACGGTGGCTACGCCTTCTGAAACATACCAAAATTCTGACCGGTTTTCATGGGATTGAAGAGAGAGTATTTCTCCTGGGTTGATGGTCATTCTTTTCAGTAAATAACCATTGCCCTTTTCAAAGGTTTTGTATGAACCCCATGGTTTTTTAACTTCACCTCCGACAAGGCTAGAGCTTGATTGTATTTTCCCTCCACCGACATTGAATTCCATTTCTATCCCATATTTTTCACAAACAAAAGATTCAGGTATGTCATCTTCATTTCTTCGATCACCTCCATTTGCAAAACATGCAATATCTTCATCTTTTGCGAGCCACTCAATTGTCTTACAAACCGTCATATCATCGTCAATAGACTCCACAGCCCTATCAACACCATCAAAGCTTTCAAGGATTTCTAGCCGTTCTTCAATTGGCATAAACACATAGCCTTTCTTATCCACTAAGAAGCGATCACAATTTGCAATGACAATTAATTTTGTACCAAGCTTCGAAGCATCCTTAATCATACGAAGGTGACCAATGTGAATGGGATCAAATCCTCCGCTGATAACTATTGCGCCATCAAATTTCATCGTTGTTCTCTTCTTTTAAATAAGGCATGTAATGACAAAAGACATTGACAAATTTTTCTCCTTCGAGTGGAGCCGGTCTTCCGTGGTCAAGTGTAGCGCTTTCATAAAATATTACTTCACCAGGCAATAGAAAAATTTCATGATTATTTTTTTGATGATCTTGAATTTCTAGAGCCCAAGGTATATCTACCTTTTGTTCGATGTTGATAATCACGCCTATGATATGGGTTTCCTCTCTGTCACGATGTGGCTTCAGTATTGCTCCTCGATTATAGATTCTTACTCCATAAACATAGGTTGGCAATAATCTAATTCCAGACCAATCTTCGGCCTTACTCAATAATGATTGATGAACTTCATCTCTGAGGTCATTTGGCATTTCGATAGTGTGACTCGCAGAGCCTTTTCCATCTGTTTCTATATATCCACCTGCAACATTCTCAACTTGCAGTGATGCGCTGTTCTCTTCGTAAAACTTGAGGATTTTTTGGTGAAGGCCTTTATTCAATTTATCTTTTTTGAATCCAACATCGGTATAGATCGGAATTTCTTTGTGTGCATTTTTGAATGCATGGACCATGTTTTGTATATTTTCCTCTTTCGTTGACTTTTTCTTTTCTGGCTGTAATTTAAAATCTCCTACACGTATATGCAGTTCAGCAGCTATAAGCTCAGGATGAAATCCTTCATGATAAAGTATTGAGTAAAGTTCATTTTTATCGCAACCTCGATCAATATTCTCAGATATCCATTTTCTCCATTCTTTAGACATTGCTTTTTCTTCGCAGGAAAAAACGCCAATGTTTCTCTGTGTATTCTTTTTGTATTTATCATAGTCGGGATAGAAAGAGCAGACGGTTGGCCAGATCTTATTTTTTTCATCATCCGTTAATTTTTTTGCGAGGTAATATTTTTTTTCTGAGCCAATTTGAACAGCAATTCTCGGATTTGCCATGACATTGAAGTACCAGTTTGGATGCATCGGCATTCCACCCATTGATGCTACTAGGATAGGCTTATTATCATTCATGACTTTGATAAGTGGCACCTTTCTGACCTTTCCTGTTTTAGAGCCAAAAACAGACAATATCATGATCGGATACTTTCCACCCCATTTGCCCCAAATCTTGCCATTGCTAACTTTATAAACAAGAGCATTCAAACTGGAGATTGCCCTCAGTGCTTTTCTGATTCGCGAAGCTTCTTTTAGAGAATATCTTTCTTTGCTCATTTTGTTTGAATTATACCATTTGCAATTTTTCCAAGTATTGGAACTGCAGCACCAAGTTCACCTGCATTTTTTGCTGAAGCATTTCCCATAATAGACCTCTTATAGACACCCTGCGCAATGCCAGCCAATCGAAAGAACCCAAAAGCAAGATAAAATGGCCAGTTTGGAATGTGATCAATTCCCATTTTTTTGCAGTATGAATCAACATATTCTTTTTCGGTTGGAATACCTGTTCCATCTAAAGAAAGTCCATATAATCCCGGGGTAATGCCTATTTTTGGGATATACCAGTTCATGCACTGATAAGCCAGGTCAGCGTAAGGATGACCGATTGTTGATAGTTCCCAATCTAAAACAGCCAGAATCTTGTTCTCAGAGTGACTGAAGATCATATTGTACAGACGATAATCACCATGAACGATGGAAATCATGCCATCATCGTCAGGCATATTTTTTTCAAGCCAAGAAATCAATGATTCAATCTCAGAGTATGTCTCAGTCTCTGCTGCACGATACTGCTTTATCCATCGACCAACTTGACGCTGAAAATAATTTCCTGGTTTTCCAAAATCCATCAGTCTCTCTTTCTCAACATCGATAGAGTGAAGCGCTGCCAATACATCGACTGTTTGTTGATAGATTTCTTTTCGGTCACTTGAATCTAATTCTGGCAATGTTGGATCCCAGTGAATTTTTCCGTCAACATGATCCATGAGATAAAAGATGGTTCCGATCACTTCTTCGTCATCGCAAAGCATCAGAGTTTTTGGAACTGGAACCGATGTTTTTTCCAGAGCTTTTATGATCCTGTACTCTCTGTCAACTGCATGAGCAGAAGGCAACAACTTTCCTGGCGGCTTTTTTCTTAAGACGTATTTCCCATTCGAAGTTATCAAGAGATAAGTTGGATTTGATTGGCCAGTTCCAAACTTACTAATTTCTTTTAACTCACCTGTTTGAGGAAGATTGTTAGTTAGAAACTCAGAAAGCTTCTGATGATCAAGCGAATGAACAGAATTTTTATCCAAGATTATTAGGCCCTTCCTGCGTCAATCATCGCTTCCTGTTTGAGCACTTTTTTTGCAAGGGACGCCAAATGCACCTCATCTGGGCCATCAGCCAATCTCAGGGTTCTTGCATGGGCATAAGCTTCTGCCAAGAAAAAGTCATCCGAGACACCACCACCACCATGAACTTGTATAGCTCTGTCAATGACATTACACGCCATTCTTGGCCCCACAACTTTAATCATACTGATTAGATCGCTTGCCTCTTTGTTTCCATACTTATCCATCTTGTCAGCAGCCTTAAGCGTGAGTAACCTTGACTGCTCGATTTCGCTCGCAGAAACTGCAATCGACTCTCTCACTGAGCCTTGTGCGCTCAAGGGCTTACCGAAAGCAATCCTCTTTTCTGCTCTTATACACATCATTTCGAGAGCTCTGCTCGCCATGCCAATCAGCCTCATGCAATGATGAATTCTTCCTGGGCCAAGCCTGCCTTGAGCGATTTCAAAGCCTCTTCCTTCTCCTAAAAGCATGTTCTCAACTGGAACTTTCACATCTTTAAATTCAACTTCTGCATGCCCATGTGGATAGTCATATCCGCCAAATACTGAAAGCGGTCTAATTACATTCACGCCAGGCGTATCCATTGGTATAAGAATCATCGATTGTTGTTTATGTCTGCTTGGATTATCCGGATCAGTTTTACCCATGAATATGATGAGCTTGCAATCTTCATTCATTGCACCTGAGCTCCACCATTTTCTTCCATTGATCACATAATGGTCACCGTCTCTTACAATTGGCGACTCAATATTTGTTGCATCTGATGAAGCCACAGCAGGCTCTGTCATACAGAAGACCGATCTGATTTCACCATTCAGGAGAGGACTTAACCATTCATTTTTATGCTCATCAGTGCCGTACCGATCCAGTACTTCCATATTCCCAGTGTCTGGTGCGCTGCAGTTGAAAGCTTCCGAACACCATGGTGCACGTCCCATGATTTCTGCAAGCGGCGCATATTCTAGGTTATTTAGTCCAGCACCATTTTCTGAGTCTGGAAGAAAAAGATTCCAAAGTCCTGCATCTCTGGCTTTGCATTTGAGTTCAGACATGATTGGCGCTGCTTTCCATTTGTCCTCTGTTGTTTTGAAGTGTTCAGCATAAGCTGCTTCATTGGGATAAATATTTTCATCCATAAAGGCATTTAATTTACTCATGAGATCCAAAACTTTTTCTGAATAATCGAAGTTCATATTTATCTCCTTAGTTCCTTTTCCACTATATCGTAGTATGTCTTTGTCGCGCTCATAATGGTTTCATTCACCGTCATCCGTTTTGCAACATTTTCCATGGATTTTCTTGCATCATTGAGAGTTCTCCATGGGACATCATCATCGCTCAAAAGCCTTTTTGCTTCAAATTCTTGGTAGTTCATTTTGATCACTGGATCGCAGTTTTGATCCTCAGATGCCAATAAACGTTTTGCGAAGTCAATTAAACGTCCATCATTCATTTGATGAATAATGTTGACTCTGTCTTCATTAGACTCTGATTCTAAAAATGCCTTACTGAGAAGTTTGTCATGTGAATCGATGAATTTTGAATAAATTTGGGATTCAGAATAATCCGGTTTTTCCCAAGGCGTTCTTTTTTTTGCATTGATATCGCACGCAATGACCACGGACTCTTTGAAACCAATATTTTCTTGGATTTTGTTGGCTCTTGATCTCGCTTCATCAAATGATAATCCGTTCAGTTCACATAAATTTCCTGGCAACAGAACAGGGCTTCCATTGGCTTTTATGTTGAAAAATGGAGATCCTTTTTTATTCAATATTGAAGCAATTTCCTCTGGCGTCATATAAAGATAATCGTCAGGATTAAATGATAGATCAAAGAGAATAAGATTATTGGCGTAAGATGGATCTTGGCAAATAAAGGTGGGAGTTCTCTTTACCGGAATTCGCTCCTTGTATTTCACTTCTCCATAATTCAAGAAGAGATTTTCTGACATCAACTCAATCACCCTTTTTTTATTGCCAGATGCCAAGGATGAATAAAATACTTCGGGTACTTTCTCTTCTATGAGCTCAGCAAGCTTTAAAAGTGTTTTGACATCATCCACAGCGGCATGAGCATCGCCAGGATCTATGCCATTTGTTGTGGCCATCACTTCTTGTTTTAAAATAACTTTTCCATCTTGATTTTTGTGGAAAGCAATTCTATTTGGAAAAAAGCAAAAAGTGGTTTGAACAAGAGAATAAAGATCAATGTGCAGTCGGTCTTCTGCTGCTTTAACCAATAAATACGGATCAAAAAGATGTGCAAAAAAGGAGTGTCTTAGGATTATTAAATCATAGGCAGCTCCGTTGTAGGTTACCAAAGCCTTCTCATAGCTTTTCTCTAAATAGCGAGCAATTTTTTTAATGAGATCAAATAGGGACAAGGGCTCATCCATTAGTTCCAATGGATTGATATTTGTCACATTCAACGCCCCTGCATCTGGAAGAATATGATGTGGCAGACGACATTTGTCATCAATGATGATATCGGGCGACTCAAATGTTAGATTTGTCTCTAAAATGGCTGCTGATGTGGGTCTTTCGTATTCAATATTTCGATTTATCCCGGTTGTTTCAAGATCTAAACCAATAAGATTTTTTGACTCAAATTCAGCTTTTGAGTTTTCCCAAGTAAATTCTTTTATCGCCATTTTCACACCTTTCTATCAAACCAATTAGACTGTATGATTGAGGAATATGCAAAGGAAGAATCTACTTTCCAAAATTTTTATTTTTACACTGGTTGTCTCCCTCATCTCATGTGGACAAACAGGAGAGCTTTATTTGCCAGATCAGAAGAAAGACCTCAGAATTGATATTACAGAAAACTCACTGATTCCGAATGAGTAAAGAGAAGCTATTACTGGTCGATGGTTCCTCTTATTTGTATAGAGCATTCCATGCATTGCCTGATTTGAGATCATCAGATGGAAGACCGACGGGTGCGATCTACGGTGTTCTGAACATGCTTCAAAAACTCATTAAATCTGAGAGACCAGATTATCTTTCGGTTATTTTTGATACACCGGTCAAAACCTTTAGACATGATATTTTTCCTGAATACAAAGCTAACAGACAGAAAACTCCCGAGGATTTAATTGCACAGATTGAACCTCTTCATCAGGCCATAATCAATCTTGGACTTCCACTTATTGCAATCGATGGAGTAGAGGCTGATGATGTGATTGGAACCCTTGCCATGGAGGCTGAGAAAAAAAACATCAGAACATTGATCGCAACTGGTGATAAGGATATGGCGCAGTTGGTCACAGATAATATCCATCTCATTGACACAATGAAGGACAAAAGAATGGGTCCAGCAGAGGTTTTGGAGAAATTTGGAATTTTGCCAGAGCGATTTATTGATTACTTAACTTTGGCCGGCGATACATCTGATAATATTCCAGGCGTAGAAAAAGTTGGTCCAAAGACAGCCATCAAGTGGATCAATCAGTATGGGTCTTTAGACGGCGTGATTCAAAATGCTGATCTAATCAAAGGTAAGATAGGGGAGAATCTCATTGCAGCCTTGGATCAGTTGGATTTATTCAAGACTTTGGTCACTATAAAATGCGATGTTCAAACGGATTCTAATGTCTCTGATTTAGTCATAGGAGAGTCGAATGAGGAGCTTTTATACGATCAACTCAGTGATTTAGGCTTGCATGGACTGATCAAGCAATTTGATATCCAATTACCCGAAAAGAAATCAGTTGTCGAAAGCAATTATCAAACAATAAGGACAAAGAATGAGCTAGATGAACTTATAGAGGTTATGAGAAAGGCTCCTTATATTTCATTTGATACAGAAACGACAAGCTTAGATTATATGCATGCTGAATTGGTTGGTGTTTCAATTGCATTGAAGCCAAATGAAGCTTTTTACATTCCAATAAACCACAAGTACGAAGGCGCAGAAAAACAACTAGAGGAGCATCTTGTCTTAGAAACTTTAAAGCCTTTTTTAGAGTCAGGTGAAATTCCAAAAATTGGGCATAACCTGAAATATGACAGACACATCTTGCAGAATCTAGGCATTGATTTGAGAGGAAAGCTTTTGGACACAATGCTATTTTCTTATGTGAATAACAGCACCATCACGAGACATAATTTGGATGCTGTTTCAAAGAGATACCTGAATATTAACCCAACTTCTTACGAAGATGTTGCTGGCAAGGGCGCTAAGCAAGTACCATTCTCAGAGGTACCAATAGAGGTAGCATCAGATTATGCATCTGAAGATGCTGACATTTCTCTTAAGCTTTATGAGCACATTGAGCCGTTGGTACAAAAAGAAACAAAGCTTGAAAAGCTCTATTCTGAGATCGAGGGCCCACTCATATACACACTGGGCGATATTGAGAGAAACGGCGTTTTGATTGATTCAGAAAAATTGAATCAACAAAGCAAAGAGCTTGAGGCCAAGATTTTCAAACTTGAGAAAAAAGTTCAAAAAAATGCAGGCGAGGATTTTAATTTAGGCTCACCAAAACAACTGCAAGAAATCCTCTACGAGAAACTCGGTTTGCCAGTAATTAAAAAAACGCCAAAGGGTCAACCTTCAACCGCTGAGTCTGTGCTTCAGGAGCTTTCAATGGATTTCCCAATTGTTCAGGACATTCTAAGTTATCGTGCCATATCAAAGCTAAAATCCACTTATACCGATAAATTACCCAAAATGGTCAATTCCAAAACAGGTAGAGTGCATACTTCATATCACCAAGCAGTGACTGCAACTGGAAGATTGTCGTCTTCCGATCCCAACCTTCAAAATATTCCTATAAGATCGGAAGAAGGTCGAAGAATAAGAGAAGCATTCATTGCACCAGATGGCTATAAAATTTTGGCTGCAGACTATTCACAGATTGAGCTCAGGATCATGGCTCATCTCTCAAAAGACAAAGGATTAATGGATGCTTTTGCAAAAGGTCAAGACATCCATCAGGCCACAGCGGCAGAAATATTTTCTGCAAATATTGACGAAGTGACAGCTAATCAGAGGCGTTCAGCGAAAGCGATAAACTTTGGCCTAATATATGGTATGTCTGCATTTGGTCTATCGAAGCAATTGCAGATTACAAGAGCAGAAGCACAAAATTACATTGAACAATATTTTGATCGGTATCCGCAGGTTAAAAAATACATGGACGAAACAAAACTGAGCGCTAAGAAAATGGGTTATGTAGAAACAGTATTTGGAAGGAGACTCTATTTGGCTGACATAGAATCATCTAATTACCAAAGGAGACAGTATGCAGAGAGGAGTGCGATTAATGCGCCAATGCAGGGTACAGCGGCAGATTTGATAAAAATGGCTATGATTGATTTACATGGAAAAATCAAAGAGGAGTCGTTTGATGCAAAAATCATCATGCAGGTTCACGATGAGCTAGTGATCGAGGTTAATGAGGGTCAATCGGATGAGTTGTCTGACCTTACTACAAGCATTATGTCAGAAATCTTTAAGCTTGATGTTGATTTAAAGGTCGATGCCGATATTGGAAATAATTGGGATGAAGCCCACTGATTCAAGATTTTAGTAATTCAAGAATCTTGGCCTTTGCCTCCTCTGTGCCTGATTTCTTCAATGACGAAAACAACTGAACACTCGCAACTGAATCAACAATGGATCGAACGGAATCAAACGATTTCCTACAGGCTTGTTTTTTGAGTTTGTCTGACTTTGTTAAGAGAATATGAAGCGGCTTATTTAGAGGAAGGTAGAAATTCAGGAAAGCATGATCCAATTCCATAATTCCACGTCGGATATCAATGATAAGAATAATACCCCTCAGGGTATGTCGATATTTGACATATTCACTGATCATAAATCCCCATTCCTTCTGTTGTTTTTTTGAGGTTTTTGCATATCCATATCCAGGCAGATCCACTAGACGTTTTTTTTCTTCAATTTCAAAAAAATTAATAAGTTGAGTTCTTCCAGGCGTTTTACTTATCCGAGCTAAATTCTTTTGATTTGTTATGACATTGATTGCTGAGGATTTACCTGAATTAGATCGACCAACAAAGGCAACTTCAGCCCCAATATCTTCTGGAGATTCAGAGATATTGGAAGCGCTTTTCATAAATTTTGTTTTATTAAAATTCATTTCGAATAAATTCACATTATTTATATAATTCAAACTTTCAATTACAAGATTTAAAAGGGATAATGGCCGTCAGTTATGAATACTAGAGTTTTAGAGAGGGAAATGAAAGAAAGCGTGACTAAATTTTCATCAATTTTTTGTTTCATGCTAGTTATTTTGGTAAATCCACCTTCAGGCATGGCAAATGGCGATCCTGAGGCTGGCAAAGCAAAATCAGTAGTGTGTGCTGCATGCCATGGACAAGATGGTAATAGCATTAATCCTGATTGGCCAAGCTTGGCTGGACAACATGAGAAATATCTCATTCAATCAATCACATCATATAAAAATCAGATGAGGAAAAATGCAATTATGTATCCTCTGGCGATGAGTCTGAGTGAACAAGATATTGAGGATCTAGCAGCCTATTATCATTCTCAAAAAGCTGCTCCTCTCACCTATGATGAAGAGTTAGCGAAAGAAGGCGAAAGCATATACAGGGGTGGAACTCAGAACGGTGTTGCAGCCTGCATAGCTTGTCATGGACCCAATGGTAAGGGGAATCCAGGTGCAGGATATCCGGTACTTGCTGGTCAGCATGCATCATATACAATCATTGCTCTTAACGAATATGCAAATGGGAATCGAGAAGCTGGAATCAATAATATGATGCAATCAATAGCGCCTAGAATGACAGAGAGAGAAATGAATGCGGTCGCAGAGTATATTCAAGCATTGGGACGATAATCTATGATTGACTACTTTAAAAAAGCAAAGAGCCATATTATTTTAGTCTCGGCACTATTTTTCACAATTGGCTATGCTGACAATCACTCAATCTATGAAGAAGGTCGTCATTATAAAAAGCTTGGCCTGGCTGAAAAGGTTGTTGCTGAAGATAATAGAGTAGAGGTTCTAGAGGTCTTTGCTTACTCTTGCAATCACTGCTTTAATTTTGAGCCTTATCTTGATCAGTTTGATCTTTCAAAGGCAGATTATATCGATGTTGTGAAAATGCCAGTCATCTTTAATGACGCTTACAAAATGCACGCAAGAATATATTACACTGCTGAATCATTGGGTAATTTAGATGTAATGCATACAGAAGTTTATCGTGCAATTCATCTTGATCGGAAAATGTTAATGGATGAAGATGAGATTTATGCATTATTTAAAAAACATGGAGTATCTGAACAAGAATTTCAAAGTCGTTTTAAGTCATTCACTGTTGAAAGCAAGATCAACCGCGCTCAAAGATTAACCAGAAAATATAAAATAAGATCCACACCAAGTATGATTATAAACGGAAAATATATAGCCAACGGACCTAGCACAAGAACATTTGAGGATATGATAGCTGTTTCAAAAGAATTAGCTGAGAGAGAATTCTTATCAAAGTAATTATTTGCTCTCTCTATTAGGATAAAAAGATGAAAGTTGTCATGGTTGGAACTGGTTATGTGGGTTTAGTATCTGGCGCTTGTTTTTCAGAGTTTGGTGCTGAGGTCATATGTGTCGATAAAGACGACAAAAAGATCAAAGCACTAAAAGAGGGGAAGATTCCAATTTATGAACCAGGATTAGATGAGATTGTTGAGAAAAATCTTAAGTCCGGACATCTTGAATTTTCAACAGATCTTAAATCTGCTGCTGAAAAGGCCGATCTTATATTTATTGCAGTTGGCACACCATCGAGGAGAGGCGATGGCCATGCTGACTTGAAATATGTGTTTGCTGCAGCTGAAGAGATTGCAAATAGTATTAGCAAATATACCGTTATTGTTAATAAATCAACTGTGCCTGTTGGAACTGCACAGAAAGTTAAAGATATAATTGAAAAATCCAATCCAAATGCAGATTTTGATGTTGCTTCTAACCCCGAGTTTCTTAGAGAGGGTTCTGCAATAGAAGACTTTATGAGGCCTGATAGGGTCGTAATTGGTGTTGAATCAAAGAAGGCAAAGGAAATAATGAAGTCGTTATATCAAACTCCAAGCTTGATAAAGACGCCTATTTTCTTCACAAACTTAGAGAGTGCTGAGTTGATAAAGTATGCCTCTAATGCTTTTTTAGCAACAAAAATTAGTTTTATAAATGAGCTCTCAATGCTTTCTGAAAAAACAGGAGCAGATATACACTCAGTCGCTGAAGGAATGGGATTAGATAATCGTATTGGAGCAAAATTTTTACAAGTTGGTCCAGGATATGGAGGCTCATGCTTTCCTAAAGATACTTTAGCCCTAATTCAAACATTCGAAGATTTTGAGCTTGATAACAAGATCATTAAATCAGTTGTTGAAATTAACTCAATGCAAAAAGAAAGCATGATCAAAAAAATTAGAAATAGTTTAGGCGGTGATGAATCAGGAAAAGTCATTGCAGTTTTTGGATTAACTTTTAAGCCTGAAACAGATGACATGAGGGATGCACCAAGCTTGACAATATTGCCGCCTCTAGTTGAAGCTGGCGCTATAGTTAGAGCCCATGATCCAGAAGGTATTGAACAAGCGCAAACTTTATTACCAAAAGCAATCGAGTACTTCCCAGATATTTTTGAAGCGGCAGATGGAGCTGATGCAGTTATCCTCATGACGGAATGGAATCAATATAAAGACCTCGATCTTCAGCTATTGAAAAATAAAATGAAAGGCAAAATATTTCTTGATTTAAGAAATGTGTATGAGCCAAATGAAATGAATAATGCTGGATTTGATTATTATTGCATAGGAAGGGGACATAACTTTTAACCTGCTCCTTTTAGCCAGCCACTTTCTCCATCAATGTAATGTTCCTTCTTCCATATTGGAACCCTGATCTTAACTTCATCAATTATATAGCGGCAAGCTCTGAAGGCCTCATCTCTGTGTTTACTAGCAGTGATAACTATGACTGCGGTCTCACCAATTTCTAACGAACCGATTCTGTGAACACAAAAAGCATCATTCAAGGCATATTGTTTTGTAGCCTCATCTAATATTAGATTACCTTCTTTAATAGCGAGAGATTCATAGCATTCATATTCAAGCTTTATGACCTCCTGTCCTTCATTACTATTTCTCACAATACCTTCAAATAATGCTCGTGCTCCTATAGCCTTGCCCCGACCAATAGATTTATTTGTCTCAATTTCAATGATATCGGATGTGATTTTAAATTTATTCATCCACCTGTTACTGGCGGGATGAATACCAGATTGTCTCCATTTCTTAACTCGAAATCCCAGTCTGAGAATTCATCATTGATTGCAATTTTAAAATTCACTCCAAGGACAATACAATGTTTTTCTTCGATTAACCCGAGCACATTGCTTGGCGTAAACCCTTTTTTTATTATAAAAGTTTCTTGAGTTAATCCTGTCAATTCTCTGATTTTTGCAAAATAAATAACTTGTATTTTTAATAAATCTGCCATGAGTACCCTATCAAATGCTTAAGATTAATCTTATTCCAACGTATATTACCAATAGAGATGTTAATCTTCGAACAATTGATCCAGAAAAAATTCTTACTCCAAAATAATTTCCAATTTGCCCTCCAATAAAGACTGCTGCAATCAGAAAAATATACTCATTCAGATCAAAACTGATGTTTGTATTTATATTTTTAAAAATTTGACCCAGTAAACCAGAAATAGAATTTAACAAAATAAACAAACTGGAGAAAGCTGAGATTTTTTTCGAGGGCAGATGATTCTGAAGATGAAGGATTGGCGCGAAGAATATGCCGCCACCAATGCCAATTATACCTGCCAAGAGTCCAAGTAGAAGGCTTATAAAAATGTTCAGAGAGTCTTGATACTTTATATCTTTTTCATTTGGATGATATTCATTTGGTTTGATCCACATTAAAAATCCAGAGGAAATAAGACTTATTCCTAGCAATAGGATAAAGACCATTTCACTAATATGAATTGATCCTCCAATGAATGACGCTGGTACAGAAACAGTAATTAATGGAATTGAAAATTTCCAGGGAATAAGATTATTTTTCCAGTATCTTAAAGAGTTTCCGAGAACAACGATTATATTGCATGAGAGCGCAATTATTGGGATAAGTTTGATGTCATAATCTGCGAGTATCAGAAGCGCATTATATGTAGACCCACCACCAAAGCCGACAGTTGCATAAAGGAGTGCAGTTATGAAAAATAAAAGAGTGGTTATGATTGAACCCCGTCAATCCTTTGAGCAGTCATTCTGGAAATGCAACAAAGTGTTTTATCACTGAATTCTTCCATAGATTTATATATTCTAATTTCCCAAACTTGACTTCTTTTGCCAAGAAAAACTGGTTTAGCAATGCCTGTTACATGTCCTGATATTACTGGCCTGACATGATTGGCATTAATTTCCTGCCCAACTACTCTATATTTTTCAGGATCTACACAAAGATATGCGCCAGTACTCGCAAGCGTTTCTGCAAGTGCCATTGAAGCCCCACCGTGAAGCAACCCAGCCGGCTGTTTTGTTCTCGAGTCTACTGGCATTGTACCCTTGATATAGTCATCACCAATTTCTGTTATTTTTATGTCCAATGTTTCAACAAGCGTGTTCTCATGAGCTTTTTCAATGATAGCTTTCCTATCTAATTCTGTTTTATGCCAAATTTGTGTCATTTGCTTACTAAATAGTATTAATTTAAGGCAACATTATTGCTTTATTTTCATTAAGGTGCAAAATGCATTTTGTATGCATGCTTTATCAATAAAAAATCTTTCAAAAAAATATAAAAGTGGAGTGCAAGCCCTAAAATCTGTCAGTTTTGATGTTCAGAAAGGAGACTTTTTTGCTCTACTTGGGCCGAATGGTGCAGGTAAGACAACAGCTATAGGAATTATTACATCTCTTGTAAATAAATCTTCAGGATCAATAGAGGTTTTTGGTTATGACATAGATAAAGAATTAGCCAAGGCAAAGTCATGTATAGGGGTTGTACCTCAAGAGGTTAATTTGAATCTTTTTGATTACAACTTCAATATTCTTGTTAATCAAGCTGGATTTTATGGAATCACCAGAAATGAAGGCAAGAAAAGAGCGGAACAGTATCTTAAAAAGATGCAGCTATGGGATAAAAGAAAAACCGATGCAAGAAGTTTATCGGGAGGAATGAAAAGAAGACTGATGGTTGCTCGAGCGCTCGTCAACCGTCCAAAGTTGCTGCTCTTAGATGAACCAACTGCTGGAGTAGATATTGAAACCAGAAGAATGATGTGGAATTTTCTTAGGGAATTGAATCAAAGTGGAACAACAATTATTTTAACGACCCACTACCTTGAAGAGGCAGAGCAGTTATGTAATAAGGTCGCGATTATTGACGAGGGTGAAATTATAGAAAATGATTCAATGCAAAATGTATTAAAAAAACTTAAGACAGAAGTCTTTATTCTCAATATTGAAAAACCACTTAATGAAAAACCAATCATCGAAGGTTATTCAACAGATTTAAATTCTCCTCATGAAATTGAAATTACAGTGACTCAAGATCAGGGCATAAACAGCGCATTTATTTCTTTAGAAAAGCAGGGAGTTAAAGTACTAAGCCTACGAAACAAAAATAGTAGACTCGAAGAACTTTTTCTTGATCTTACACAGGGACAAACAGGAGATCGTTCATGAGAACACAAATTGTTGGAATGATGTCACTCGTGAGAAAAGAAACCACTCGTGTTTTAAGAATCTGGGTTCAGACTCTCATCCCACCAGGCATCACTATGTCATTGTATTTCATAATATTTGGAACATTAATTGGGAAAAGAATAGGTGAAATGGAGGGATATCCATATATGGAATACATAGCGCCTGGACTTGTCATGATGTCCGTTATAACGAATTCCTATGGAAATGTCGTTGGCAGTTTTTTTAACGCAAAGATCCAGGGCCATATTGAGGAGCTGTTGGTTTCTCCCTTGAGTGAAGTATCAATAGTAATTGGATATCTTGCTGGCGGAATAATAAGGGGGTTATCTGTTGCAGTGGTTGTGACCTTTATCGCATTATTTTTTACTCAAATAAATATCAAGTATCCCATAATGACTTTGTTTGTGATCATTATGACAGCAGGAGTCTTTTCCTTGGCAGGATTAATAAATGCAATTTTTGCGAAAAAATTTGACGATATTGCTGTGATCCCATCATTCGTTTTGGCTCCTTTGACATATTTGGGCGGAGTTTTTTACACAGTTAATTTGCTTCCTGAATTTTGGCAAACTGTTTCAAAATTCAACCCAATCCTTTATATGATCAATTCAATGAGATACAGCGTCATTGGAATTTCTGATGTCTCAATTCAGAATGCTTTAATGATGATTATTATTTTTTTTATTATCTTATTTTTTTCTGCTGTAATTTTACTAAAAAAAGGCATAGGCACTAGGCAGTAACTATAATTTTCGATTGATGATAATTTTTGCCATCTCCTCAAGAGAGCTTGAGTTACCTCTGAATATTGAAAGCGAATCACACGCTTTTTGATAAAGCTCTTCCACCCTTTTTTTTGACTGATTTATGCCAAAAAGTATTGGATAAGCTGCCTTGTTTTTATTTTTATCAGACTCAACTGATTTACCAATCGTCTCAAAATCTCCTTCGGCTTCGATTATGTCATCCTGTATTTGGAAGGCGATACCGATTGCTTTAGAAAAACCATTGAGTGCCGTAATCTTTTCTTCGCTTAACTCTTTGAAATATGTAGGAGTTAAAATTGACGCTTGAAGCAATCTTCCAGTTTTGAGCATATAGATATTTTCAACACTTTTAGTGTTTAGTTTTTTATTTTCAGAGTCTAAGTCTAGGGATTGCCCCCCCGCCATTCCAGAAGAGCCAATTGACTCTGCGATCATAGAAATAAGTTTAAGATGAGAAGTTTTTGATTCGGGAAGTTTTGCTAGAGCCATGTTTTGAAATGCTAAAGATTGCAATGCATCTGCCGCTAATGTTGCTGTGGCTTCGCCAAATTCAATATGAGTGGTTGGTTGTCCTCTTCTCATAGAATCATCATCCATGCATGGTAAGTCATCATGAATAAGAGAGAATGAATGAAGCAGTTCAATTGATGCAGCATAGGGAAGGACATCATGAAAATTTATATCCAATGTCTCTGCAGAGGCAAGCATCATCAAAGGCCTAATTCTTTTTCCACCATTCATCACTGAATAGAACATTGCTTGAGTGAGTTTTTGGGGTGATTGATTTGGGTTTGGGAGACTATTATCTAAAAAATCATCGACCAATTTCTTATACTCTGGGATTTTTGTTTTGAATGAGGCCATAAATTAAACTGAATTTTCTACAATATGCAGTGGTAAAGTATACTACTTTAAAAGCCTAAAATTATCTGGATAAGAGAGAAATTTTGACACAAACAACAGCCATTGCACATCCAAATTTTGCCTTAGTGAAGTATTGGGGAAAGAAAGATATTGATCAAAACATGCCTGCAATGAGCTCTATTTCTATAACTGTTGACTCAATGCACTCAAAAACAAAAATATATAAAAATTTATCATCTAAGCAACATAGGTTATTTATAAATGGAGAAGAAGAGCAGGACATATCAAAAATTATTCCGTCCTTGCAATATCTATCAAAAATCTCGAAGTCTAATGATTTTCTAGTTATAAAATCAGAAAATAATTTCCCCACCTCATCTGGACTTGCTTCATCAGCATCTGGGATAGCATCTTTTGTAACCGCTTATGAAGCACATTATGACATCGAATTGAAAATGAGTGACAGAGTAAAAGCATGCATGTTAGGTTCAGGCTCAGCCCCTCGATCCCTCTTAGGAGGATTTGTTTTAATGGATCAAAATCGCAGCTATAGATGCTCACAAATCCTAGGTAAATCAGATTGGCCCCTTGATGTATTAATTTGTATCGCTTCAACTGAATCAAAAAAAATCAGCTCAAGAGAAGGCATGGAAATTTCTCGGAAAACATCAACTATTTATAATCATTGGCTTGATATTAATCAAGAGCATATCAATGAGGCATTGGAGGCTATTAGAGAGAAAAATATCTTAAAGTTAGAGAGAGTAACTGAAAAAAATTGTGAACTCATGCATGAGGTGATGAAAACCTCAAGTCCTTCGATTGTATATAAGACTGACGTGACCAGAAGTTGTGTCACTGAGGTAGAGAATTTAAGAGTTTTAGGGCACAAGCTCTTTTACACTATTGATGCCGGCCCCCAGGTTAAAATTATTTGTGATCCCAGTTCATCTAATGCCATTAAAGAAAAGATTATAGAAAAAACAGACGTAATTGAAATTATTCATGCAGGAATTGGAGGGCCACCAAGAGTAGTTAATGAAAATTGATACTAAAGCATCAGGTAAAGTATTTTTTACCGGCGAATACATGGCTCTTGAAGGCGGGAAATCCATAATTCTTTCTACTCCTCAAGAGGCAAGAGTTTCATTAAGTGACAATAATAAGCCACACAATTTATTCAATTCATCTTTAAGTAATAACTCATATCCTTTTATGCTAAATGATGATTTAAATATTAACTGGCTCAAAGAGGATCCTGAGGAACTGGGAAGCATTTTACAGCAGTCGATAAGAAAATTTAAAAAAACCTTTACAGGAAAAACTATAAGCATTGACACAAATGAATTTTTCTTTGAGAAAAAGAAGATTGGTATCGGCTCGAGCGCAGCAATTTCTGTAGCGATTACAAAGGCTTTCAATAAATTTTATGAGATGAGGCTTACTCCTCAAAAAATTATTGATTATTCAATTGAAACTCATAGAAATGCTCAAAATTCAAAAGGGAGTGGCTTTGATGTTGTTGCATCTTATGAAGAAGTAAGAGCTTTGTCTTGCAGGCTCACAAATAATAAGAAACTTGAGTATGAACAAGTTAATATTCCGGATGATTTGATTGTGATTGCAGTTTTAAATGATACATCCATAGAGACATCAAGAATGATTGACAGGTATCAAGCCGGAAAAGAAGAGTATCCATCTTATTTTTTAAAGCAAGCCGAAAAGATGAAGATGGAATTGGATTATATTCATTCTTTCATCTCTAAAAAAGACAGTAACTTAATACTCAATCATCTTAGGGCATACAACGATTTATTATTAGATTTAGATAGAAAGCTTAATATTGGAATTTTTGATAATCATAATGAAATGATTAGGTTTGCGGAGAGCGAAGGGATTTTTTATAAACCATCTGGATCTGGTGGAGGAGATTTAGGACTTTTGATTAGCAATGAAAGCCTCAGAATAGAAGAAGTTTGTGAAATTCTAGATTCAAGAGGTTTGAATTACTTTCAGGTATAAAGTAACTATCTTAGTTGATCAACTTCCTCTTGAGAAAAATCGTCTACATTGATGATATCGTCAGCAAGATCATTATATTCTTTGAGTTCTTCGATTTTATCAACACTAATTATTCCTTCATCAGCCGCATTTCTAAGAAGTTCTTCAAAGGTAGAACCATTTATCAACCCCTTTTTCTTAGCCTTTAAAATAACTGATCTATCTTTGTAAGATGATTCATACAACTCCAAAAGTTTATTCATTTGAGCAAAATGATTAGATGGCTCATTAATTTGATAGATTCCATAGATAAGCTTGTCTCTTGTTTTCGTATTTCTAGATACCAATTTACCAAGTTTCAAAGTTTCTTTAATACTAGGAGCCTTGAGATTCTTACCTGTTGGAAAAATAAGAAACCTTGCCATCATCGCAACATACTTATTTGGAAAGTTATCTAATGTCTGGCTGAGTTTTTCCTGCGCTTCATTTAATAAGGTTTTCTGGCTCCATGCTAATAGTTCAAGATCCAGATCTTTCTCAGGAGTGTCTTCAAAGTGCTTTAGTGAAGTACTTGCAAGATAAAGTGAGCTTAAGACATCTCCCAACCTAGCTGAGATTGTTTCTCTTCTTTTTAATTCTCCGCCCATCACAAGCATAGATAGGTCTGTCAAGAAAGAAAATCCAGCGCTAAGTCTATTAATTTGCTTATAGTAAATTGCCGTTTCACCTTCAACAGGACTTGATGTGAACCTATCAGTTAATCCCCTTACTAGGGATCTGACAGCATTTGATATTGAATGGCCAATATGCCCGAAAAGGTGGAGGTCAAATTGCTCAAGAGATTCATTTTCATCTTCTATATTTACTGCTTCAATTTCTTTTAGTACATATGGATGACATCTAAACGCACCCTGTCCAAAAATTATCAGGCTTCTTGTCATTATATTTGCACCTTCAACGGTTATACCTACAGGTGTACTTTGATATCCACCGGCCATATAATTTTTAGGCCCCAGCATTACAGCTTTGCCTCCATGGATATCCATGGCATCTATTCCTATCTGCCGAGCAAGTTCTGTAGTGTGATATTTTAGAATTGCTGAAATAACAGAAGGCTTTTCTCCAGCACCAATAGCCATAGCAGTCGTAGATAGAGTAGAAGAGATAATATAGGATCTTCCTGCCATTCTACCAAGAGGTTCAAGAATGCCTTCAAATTCTGCTATAGGCATTCCAAACTGTTCTCTTGCTCTAGCATAAGATCCTGTTACAGCTACAGCTGATTTTGCTCCACTCATAGCTCCCGACGGAAGAACAATAGCTCTTCCTGCAGACAGACAATCTGTAAGCATTTTCCATCCCTGACCTGCTTGCTCAACCCCCCCAATAATATATTCAAGGGGTATAAAAACATCATCGCCGGTGATGGTGCCATTCATGAAAGGATTTCCAATAGGTATATGCCTTCTGCCAGTTTCAAGTCCTTTTAGTCCTTTGGGAAGTAAAGCACATGTAATTCCGTAGTCGTCGACTTCTCCAATTAAATGATCTGGATCATGCATTTTGAAGGCGAGACCAATCAGGGTCGCTATTGGTGCCAGGGTGATGTATCTCTTACTAAAATTAAGTTTGATGCCAATAATTTCTTCTCCTTCAAATTCACCCTTACAAACAATGCCTGTATCTGGCATAGACGTCGCATCAGATCCAGCATAAGGCCCAGTAAGAGCAAAACAGGGAACATGTTCACCAGACGCAAGTTTAGGAAGCAACTCTTCTTTTTGTTCATCTGTCCCATAGTGCATGAGCAGCTCAGCTGGCCCCAGTGAGTTAGGCACACCAACCATGGAGGCCGCTGTTCCACTTCGTGAACCAAGTTTCGCCATGACGTAGATAAGCCCAAGCGGAGAAAACTCAAGACCACCGTATTTTTTAGGAATAATAAAAGAAAAGAATCCTTTTTCTTTAATAAAATTGTATACCTCTTCTGGAAGGTCGTAGTCCCTATGTGAAACTTGCCAATCATCAATCATTTCACATAACTCGTTTACAGGACCATCTAAGAAAGCTTGCTCTTCTGGAGGCAGCATTGCCTTAGGGTTAGATCTAAGGACATCCCAATTTGGATTACCAGTAAATAATTCCGCATCCCACCATACATTCCCTGCCTCGATTGCCTCTTGTTCTGTTTTAGAGATTTTTGGCAGTAATGCTTTGTACACATCAAGTATTTTTTTTGTGATGTAATTTCTTCTTATTTCTGGAATGTTTAGCGAAACGAGAAGACCGAATAGAATCCAAAGTATAGAAATATAGATGGTACTTGGGTTACCAATCAGCATGTAAGCAACAATAAACAAACCCGCTACCAGGGTTGCCTTTCTTAGCTCCATTGCTGTATAGGTTACCCATGCGATGAGCAAGATTGTGGCTATAAAAAATATCATTTAGTCCTATTAAACTTTCTACTATTAAAAAAAATTCGATTTATTTCGGATCATGGATTTTACAGATTAAATTTGATCTTGTCTAAATTTACAGCAACTGTTGAATTGCTGCTCTTTCCTCGAGTAGCTCTTCCTCTGTTAATTTCATTGAGGCCATGCTGAAGTCATCAATCTCTAGGTTCTGAATTATGGAGTAAGATCCATTCTTACAAATTACCGGGAAAGAATAGATTATACCTTCGCTGACACCATATGATCCATCACTCGGAATAGCCATGCTTACCCAATCATCTATTTTGGTATCTAAAGTCCAATCTCTCATATGATCGATAGCTGCTGAAGCTGCTGATGCCGCGCTTGATAAACCTCTTGCTTTTATGATTTCCGCGCCCCTATTTTGAACACCCGGAATAAAATTATCTCTGACCCATGCGCTATCAAGCAATGAAGTTATATTTTCACCATTAAGCTTTAAATTACTTACATCAGGATATTGAGTAGTTGAGTGATTACCCCAAATTGCCATATTTGAGAGTTCACTTGAATGACAATTTAAGTGAGAAGCAAGTTGAGCAAGAGCTCTGTTATGGTCAAGTCTCATCATTGCTGTAAATGCATTCTTATCAATGTCCGGCGCATTTGACATTGCAATTAGGGCATTGGTATTCGCAGGATTGCCAACTACAAGGACTTTGATATCTCTCGAGGCATTTTCATTGATTGCTTTCCCTTGTGCCGAAAAGATTTTTGCATTTTCCTGAAGTAAATCACTTCTCTCCATGCCTGGGCCTCGAGGCTTAGCCCCAACCAAGAACCCATAATCACTATCCATGAATGCTATATTTGGGTCATCAGAAATATTTATTTGACCCAGAGTTTCGAATGCACAATCTTCCAATTCCATCGCTACGCCTCTCAGCGCATCTAGAGCCGGAGTTATCTCCAAGAGGTTTAGATTAATTTTTTTGTTTGCTCCCAAAAGTTGTCCGGAAGCAATCCTAAATGCAAGCTGATATCCAATCTGTCCAGCTGCACCTGTTATGGTTACAGTTTTTGGCATTTTGTTTCCCTTATTTTGATTTAAAGGCTCTGACAGCTTCGCTCCATTCTTCTGCGAGTTTAGTTTCATCTTCGACAGAGGCATTGTACTTTTGTACTTGCATAAGTTTTATTTCATCGTAACTTTCAACATCTTCAGATACTTTTGCTAGCTCTTCATCAAGACAAACGCGATATTCAGCTATATCTTCTTGAAATGTTTTGATTTTACCCATTGTTTCAACCATTTCAGCTTCAGTCGCCTTTTTTCCTGAAGGTATATCAAACTTTTTCTTTGGATATGTACACTCAGCATGAGAAATTGAAGTGAAAGCAAGAAGAGAAGTTAATAAAAATATTTTTTTCATATTCATCATTTTTTCCAATTTACTATAATGTTTTGTAAGGAATAGTGATTATATCCAATTATCTCATGTTTTTTTTATTACTTTTTGTATGAAAATATTTGAGATAATTTATTGAATTATCCCTATAATTCTTAAACTAAATGACATATAATCCTTTTCGCTTTGTACATGTAACTAAGTGTAAAAAGTTAAAATTGTTGTTTACAAACAATGTGAATTAATTGAAAATCACTAACAAAGTTTTAAAAACTAGAGTTAGTACCTTAAAATAAATTAAAAATTATGGGGATCATCACAGATGAAACTATTTAAAAAACTTGCTACATACTTTTCAATGGTAACTCTTGTTCTATCTGGAACAAGCTTTAAGTCTATCGCCTCAGAGGGTGATGAAGATGATGAGTCTTTCGATGATCCAAATGCTTCAGCAGAAGACTCTTCTAGCGACGGCTCTGCTGCCGGAGCTGGAGAAGCAACAGGAGCGGGTGCAGGAGTATGGGTTGCAATAACTGGTGCTGTCCTAGCTTTATTTAGTGGCGGATCATCTGAGGATGCAATTATTGTTCCTCCAACACCTCCAACTCCAGCGCCAACGCCAACGCCTACGCCTACGCCAACGCCTACGCCTACGCCAACGCCAACGCCGACGCCAACGCCAGCAACTACTGGTACAACAGCAACTAGTGCTACATCAGCAGCTAGTACAACTGGTACAACTGGTACAACAGGTACGTCTGCTACAACTGGAACTACTGGTACGACAGCGACTAGTGCTACAACTGCAACTAGTACAACGTCTGGTGACAGTGGTTACAGAGTAAGCCCAGGTAGAAAAATAATTAATATTGACTAAGACTTTTATAGTAAATATTTAAAAGTAGTCTCTCATTAACAATTCCACTAATTGGTGAGTGAGTTACAATAGGTAACTCACCACCAGTTAATTTAGATCATGAAATTGAAACATAAGCTCCTAATTCTCAGTTATTTTTTAATGATATCTTCATATTCTTTAGCGGATGATAGGGTTCTGAATGATCCATATTATTACTCCGGCAACATGGAATACTCTGCAAATGCCTTTGGTGGAATAGGCTTGATTCAAATGCCTTCTGCCAGATTCTCCAAAGAAGGTGAGTTCACCTTTGGTATTTCAAGAGATGATCCATACAGAAGGATATATGCAACAGCTCAAGTATTTCCTTTTCTTGAAGCAACCCTGAAGTATACGGAGGGCACATATAAATTGTATAGGCCAACCATTAGGCAAACATGGAAAGATAAAGGTATAGATTTAAAAATTAAGTTACTAGATGAAAGAAAATATCTTCCTGCATTAGCAATTGGTATTGCTGATTTTGGCGGTACAGGAGCATATTCAGGAGAGTATTTGGTAGCAAGCAAAAGACTGAATAACTTTGATTTTACTGCTGGATTAGGCTGGGGAAGATTGGCTGGATCAGAGTCAATAGACAATCCTGTTGGAGATATTCTTGGAGAAAAATGGTTCAGAAGAGGTGGACACTTTAGTCTTGGTGGAAAGCTTAATCTGGGAAATAGCTTCAGTGGGCCATACGCAGGAATTTTTGGAGGAGTTGAATATTTTACTCCCATTGAGGGACTCTCCATAAAACTTGAATACGATTCTAATGACTATAGTGATGCTGAAGGAAAATCTCTCAATGTCCTGTTTCCAGACCCTGATGATAGTGAAGGATTTGTGATTGATACAAGATTTAATGCGGCTTTACATTATGGTTTTACAATGGGAAAAAGAGACAAGGTTGATCTGAATCTCGGATTTGTCCACGGTAATACTCTGTATGCTGGCTTCAATGTTCATTCAAATTTAAATTACGAGGGCGCGCCTAAATTTGTATCTCCCAAGGAAATACTCAATAAACCAACCGTGAAGCCATATCACCAGTTGAATGAGGGCTGGCAGGAATATTTGCCAAATTTAATTATGTGGCAGTTAAGGAATGAAGGATTTATTGCACATAAAGTTATTTTTAATGACGATGAGCTTATTGCAGAAGTAAGTCAAGGCAGGTTTAAAAACACTCTTCATGCAGTGGAAACGGCTAGCAGAGTTCTTGGGAATAATTCGCCGACAAACATAAGAAAAATTACAGTAGTAAATATTGACAGAGGCATTGAGACTATTCGTACAACTACTTTAAGAAAAGATCTCGTTGAACAAGTAAGAGATGGCCCTGCTGATCCTAGTATTTTCATCGTTAATGAAATGCCAGAATATGGTGAAAACACCTACGAGATTGAGAATGATCCTCTGTACCCAAACTTTTACTGGACAATCAAGCCTCATGCATCAGGAACGCTTCAGCATCAGCAAAAGTTCTATTTTTATCAGTTGGAGGCATTATTTCAGGCTGAGTATGCAATAAAGAAAGGTCTGTATGTTAATGCTATTGTTGGTATTGATATTGACAATAATTTTGATGAATACACATATCATGTTCCAGATGGAGAACTCTATTATGTTAGACAAAATAGGAGGTTATACCTAACTGAAGGTGAGTCTGGAATTAGACAGTTGGATATAGAATATACTACCAAGTTCCATGAAAATGTTTACGGCAGGTTCCATGCCGGCCTTCTTGAATGGATGTATGGCGGTGTTGGAGGCGAGGTACTTTATGTTCCCGATTCCTATAGATGGGCCGTCGGTGTAGAGACTCATTGGTTAAAGCAGCGAGATTGGGATCAGAAATTTTCATTTCAAGACTTTGAAACTACAACAGCATTTGTAAATTTTCACTATCGACTTCCTTTTTATGATCTGTCTATGCAGGCATCAGTAGGTAAATTTTTAGGTACGGATAAAGGTGTAAGTTTTCAAATGCAAAAGAGATTCAAGTCAGGAGCTAAAGTGGGGGCTTCAATTCAGCTGACGGATTGTGATGCAAGATGTGTGGGCGAGGGAAGTTTCAATAAAGCTATATTCTTTAGTTTGCCGATGGACCTGTTTTATAGAAACAGAACAACCAGGGAAATCACCCATTATGGATGGTCGCCTTTGACGAAAAATGCTGGACAAAAAGCAGCTACAGGAAGTTTATATGAGGTTGTAAATAGCGCTCCAGAGAACCTTGAGACCGTTCGGGGCAAACCATGGAATATCTCTAAAATATTCTCTGGTTTTAGTCGAAAGTCAAAACAAAGCTCATAAACATACCCGATTCAGAACTCAATTATGATTGATCTTTAAAAATCTCTAAGGGCCTCTTTAGTTACCTTGACCTTTACAAATAGATTTCCAGTTACTACGATCAATTTGATGACCATCAAAATATTGCAGACAAGATATGCCTATAATTAGTGATGATATATTTAAAGCGCTTAATATCGGTATTGAGAAAGAATCTCTGAGGGTTCTCAACGGAGAGATATCGAAAATACCGCATAAAACTGAATTGTTTGGATCTCCGCTTACTAATCAATTCATCACCACTGATTTCTCTGAGTCACAAATGGAATTTGTTACTCCTCCCTTTAAGACATTCTCCGAAACATTAGGTTTTCTCGAATCGATTCATCAAAATGTGTCTACCAAGATTAATGATGAAATCCTTTGGCCTTTGAGCATGCCCCCATTTATCGATACTGATTCAAATATACCTATTGCATATTACGGTGAATCAGAATTGGCAGTATTCAAAAGGGTATATAGGCAAGGTCTTTCAAATAGGTATGGAAGGCAAATGCAAGCAATCTCAGGGATACATTATAATTTTTCAATTGACGATAATGCACTGATTCATCTATCGAAATATCAGGGCAATCTAGATCGCAATATGAGAGATAATATATATCTTGGTGCAATTAGAAACATAGCTAGATTCAACTGGCTACTTTTATACTTATTTGGAGCATCTCCTTTTGTTAGCAGAAGCATTCTTGGAACAAAAAAAGATGGTTTCGAGAAACTTGATCACCATACTTTATTTTTACCTTACGCTACATCATTAAGAATGAGCGATATAGGTTATCAGAACTCTAAACAGAGAGACTTACGGATCTCCTTGAATACAATTGAGGAATATATTGGCCAGCTCAAGACTGCTACAAATTCTATTTCAAATGAATTTTCACAAATAAAAGACAAAGAAGGATTTGATATTTCACAATTAAGCCCGAATGTACTCCAAATTGAAGATGAGTACTATTCTCCATCAAGACCAAAGAGTTCATATATATCAGATGACAGAATGCTAAAAAAACTTGAACACCACGGTGTTAGCTACATTGAGTTGAGATCAATAGATTTAGATCCTTTTGAGCCATGCGGAATCGGGCCTAGCAAGCTGCTTTTTTTAGAGTTATTTCTTATCCACTGTATTAAAAAGGATAGCCCTAAGTTAGATGAATATTTGACAAAAGAGATAGTAGAAAATGATTCTCTAGTAGCAAAAGAGGGAAGAAGACCTGGATTGACGATTAGTAGAAACCATAAACAAATACTTATGAAAGACTGGGGCATGGAAATTTTAGATGAGATGGAGGAGCTAATTTCTGAAAGTAATCCAAAAAAAGATTCATATATTGCATCTTTAAAAGAGTTAAAAAATCAGCTTATAAACCCAAGCTTGACCCCTTCAGCACAGGTTTTTAATAAAGTTAAAGAAAGTAGTCTTTCATATGAAGAATTTGGCGCTAATCTTGGCAAGCTGCATAAAAATTATCACTTAAATTTATTCGATAACCGAAGCCATAATGAAAAAATTATTCAAGAAGAAGTAGATAGATCTAAAATAAGCTTAGATAAGATTAATAATGCATCTGAAGAGTCCTTTCGAGAATATATGCGTAATTACTTCTCCGATTAAAAAATCTAGACAGAAGCGATAGAGATAAAGCCCATGAAAATAATAGAAGTTCCAAGTATAGATGAAGCAGTAAGTGCTGCAAAAATTATTCTCAATGAAATATATCAAGCAAAAAGAATTAAACATATTGCATTCACTGGGGGCAGATTTGGAGAGTCTTTTCTTTCATCAATTGATAATAATTTTATAAATCAGGAAACAGAGATATTTCAGACAGATGAGAGGCTAGTCAGTTATGATGATAACGCGTGCATTCAGGCAATGATTAAAAGACTTTTATCCAATTCAAATCTTAATCTAGAAACTGATAAATTAAACTTCTTTGAATTAGATGTTAGCCATGATCATTCGATGCATTCAATGTCAAATTTGTTGAATAAAAAGAAAGTAAGTGTATTTGACTTAGTATTTTTAAGCTTGGGTGAAGACGGCCACATAGCAGGTGATTTTAGAGAATCAGATATATTCAATGACAATAGAATTTGTTACACGGATAAAGCAAAAAAACCTCCCAAGAAAAGAATTAGTTATACTGCATCATGGTTACTCAAATCTGAGCATATCTTTCTAGCTGCTGTGGGTAAGGAGAAAGAAAAAGCTTTCAATGATTTTATAAATGGAAGGGGATTACATTCATCCAAAATAAATAATGATAAGAAAATAATTATTTTTAAAGATGAGGATTTCAAATAGAGTAAGATTCTGGGAAATATAATTAATAATACAAATCGGTTGGTTATTTAAATGATTGCAATAATACCGGCAAGGAGTGGCTCTAAAGGTTTGCCAAATAAAAATATGATGTTTTTTAATGGAAAGCCGATGATCCAGGCCACTATTGATGCTGCGAAGAGTTCAAAATTTCTAGATTCTGTATATGTTTCTACAGATGATGAGGCGATATCTGATTTTTCAAAAACTTGTGGCGCCGAGTCTCCTTTTTTGAGACCTAAAAATTTGGCTGATGATGAATCGCTCATCAATCAGACACTTAAATATACGATCACAAAGCTCGAGAATGAATATTCCTTAAAGATAGATTCAGTTGTTTTGCTTCAACCAACTTCTCCACTGAGAACGAGCCAAGATATCGACAATGCAATCACTATATTCAATCAAAAGAGCGCAGATTCAGTGATCAGTTTTGTTGAGTCAGATCATCCTATTGCATGGAATAGGAAACTTGATAATGATAATAGAGTGCCCATGATAAAGGATGAGCCTTTCTCAAACCGTCAAGAACATAATTCAACCTACCATCCAAATGGTGCAATTTATGTCCTGACTAAGGAGATGGTCATGTCTGATAGGTTCTACTCTAAAAATACCTTCGCATATTTAATGCCTCGAGAAAGATCAATTGATATTGATGATTTATTTCAATTTAAATTCGCAGAATTCTTAGCCAAAAGCCAATGAAAGTTTTAATTACTGGTTCCTCAGGGTTTATTGGCTCAGCATTAGTTAATGCTATAGCAAAAGAGGACTATGAGATTATTGGTATAGATAATCATTCAGATTATTATGATATTTCTCTAAAAAAATCTCGGTTGGCTATAAATCAGAGCCTCAATTGCTTTAGCCATCATGATTTGGATATTACAGATTTTGACTCACTAAAGAATTTATTTAGTGATTATAAACCTAATATTGTTATCCACCTTGCTGCTCAAGTGGGCGTGAGATATTCTTTAGAAAATCCAAGGTCTTACATTAATACAAATCTAGTAGGTTTCAATAATATAATCCAGCTATCAACAGAAAATAGCGTTGAAAACTTTATATATGCTTCCTCAAGTTCTGTTTACGGTGGTAACACTAAAATCCCTTACACCACTTTACAGAATGTCGATCATCCAATCTCTCTTTATGCAGCAACAAAGAAAGCAAATGAATTAATTGCTCATTCATACAGCCATTTATATCAATTACCAACAACCGGGTTAAGATTTTTCACCGTATATGGACCATGGGGAAGACCTGACATGGCTCCATTCATATTTCTAAAATCCATCCTTGAAGGAGAAACTATAGACATTAATAACAACGGAGACCATAAAAGGTCATTCACTTACATTGATGATGTATGTGAGGCAATAAGCCGGCTCCTTGAGGCTCCTGCAAGTTCGAATGAAAATTGGGATAGCGCTCAACCACTGCCGAACTCATCAAATGCCCCATGGGAAATTTATAACATTGGAGCAGGTCAGAGCGTACAGCTGATGGATTTTATAAAGCTGTTGGAAAAGAAGACAGATATTGAATCTAAGAAGAACTTTCTTCCAATGCAACCAGGTGATGTTCATGTCACAGATGCAGACTGTTCTGATCTTGAGGAAAAGATAGGCTTTGTGCCTCAAGTTTCAATTGAGGAAGGTTTATCTAACTTTGTTGATTGGTTCAGACATTACTATAAAATCTAACTTAAAAGATTTATACTCAATAGCCATTTTGAACTTACTACTATTTTTTTAATAAACTCATAAATTATTGGAATGTATAACATGAGAATATCAATATCACAGGGAATATCAGGTCTTATAGCCATTGCCATAATGGCTTTCAGCTTTATATCTCAAGAAGCAAGATCTCAGCTAGCTTCTCTAGGCGACATAGAAATCTTTAGGGAAATGCAAGAGGCACAAAAGGAAAAGCCTTTGCTTGAGGAAGATCAGGTAGAAAACGAACAAGATAACTCCATAAAATCTAAGATTCAAATTATCGAATCAAGTAGCGAATTTGGATACCAAGGTGGAAATAGCTTTAGAAATAGGCCTAAGCCAAAAGAATTCAAAGATAATGTCGTATATTTTGGCTATGATTACTTTACAGACGCGCCTGCAACATACGCAATGCTTTCAAACATTCCAGTTCAGTCAGACTATATTGTTGGGCCGGGCGATAATTTTAAAGTCATAATCTATGGAAATAAGAATAATCAATGGACACTTGAGGTTACTAAAAATGGTGATATATCAATCCCAGAGATTGGACCAATCCCTGTTAGCGGACTAAGTTATCAAGACTCCATAACGGCCATTCAGAAAGCTGTCAGCTCGAAAATGATAGGAACTGAAGCCACTGTCAGTCTTGGCGCTCTAAGATCCATCAGTGTTTTTGTCCTGGGAGAAGCATTCCAGCCAGGAATGTATACCGTGAGTTCATTATCCACATTGACCAATGCGATTTTTGCCAGCGGAGGAATTAGAACCTCTGGCTCTCTGAGAAATATCCAGTTAAAAAGGAATGGAGAAGTCATATCTACTTTTGATTTTTATGATTTGTTATTAAAAGGAGATACATCCTCAGATGCGAGACTTAAGCCGGGAGATGTTGTTTTCATTCCCCCAATTACAAAAACAATTGGAATAGCAGGTGAGGTTAGAAGACCTGCTATATATGAATTGAATGAAGATGAAGATTTGAATGATCTGATAGATTATGCCGGATATTTCAATCCCAAAGCTGACTTTTCTTCTGTTAGCTTAGAAAGAATTAATTATGAGAATGGTGGATATCAGTTAATTCCGCTTGAATTGAATGAGAATGAAAATAATTTTGAGCTCAAAGATGGTGATTTTTTAAAGGTTTATTCAATAACAGATAGCATGAATGAAGCTATTCTTGTTTCGGGACATGCTGAAAAACCTGGTTTATATCCATGGAGAGATGGCATGCTTATGAGTGAGGTCATAGCATCATATCAAGACCTTTTGCCCATGACGGATCTAAACTATGTTCTTATTAAAAGAAAGAATGAAGACAGTGGGTTATTCACTTTTTATCAGATTGATATTGAAAGAGCGCTTTCTAAAAAAAGCGACAATAAATTTGAGCTTCAAGATCAAGACGAGCTATTGTTTTTCCCGAGTCTTCTTTCTCCAGAGTTAATTACTACAGAATTGGTTGAAGAGAATTATGAAGGAAGGGATATGGAATTTGAAGCTTCCATGACATACCTCGCAACTTCATTAAATAGAGAGCAATTTATCACTACCATTGAATACGAGGAGCAGCAAGCGATGGGAGAGCTCTCCAATGCTGATGATCTAGTTGCAACGCCAACAAAATTATTTTATCAGTACAACATTTACAATTACTGTAAGTTACCCCAAAAAATAGTACGAAAGGCATTGGCCACTGCTGGTTACATGGATGAACCTGAGAATGTTTCTGCAACACAGTTAAGATACATTACAAACCAGGATGAACTTCAAACACTTTTGACCAATATTGATCGAGAGGGTAACAAGGAAACATTTGATGACGTTAGCCTTACTACCTTTTGTAGGGATCAAATAATAAAACCATTCATGGATATAATCTTGAGACAGCCATCGAGTGCCCAAACAAAAAGAGTCGTGTCTGTATTTGGGAATGTATTTTTTCCAGGCCAATACCCACTGAGCGAGGGAATGACCCTTCTTGATGCAATAAATGCAGCTGGCGGATTAAAAGAATCCTCGTACTCTTCGGAGATTGAAATAATTAGAAATAATAAGAGGGGAAAAGAGTATGATTCGCGCAACCTAAGCTTTGACTCAGGTAATAGAAATTCACTGAATCAAGCTGTCGAAGCGATGGATATTATAAATATTAAGCAATTGGCAACTGAAATCAGAACAGTCGAAATAACTGGAGAAGTTTACTTTCCTGGTGTTTATCCAATTTCAAAGAATGAAACTTTATCACAAGTGATTAACAGAGCAGGAGGATTTACTAGCGATGCCTCAGCAATGGCAGCAAGCTTTACAAGAGAGTCTATTAAACAAGCGGAACTAAAAAGAATAGGCCAAGCACAAGCTGAGTTAAGAAGATCATTGATACTTTCTTCACAGAAACAAGGTTTCGGTGAAGCGGCAGGAGATATATCACAACTTACTAATCTGCTTTCTGGAACGGATAATATTAATCAGAGCGAACTTCTTGGAAGAATGGTCGTTGACCTTGATGGAATTATGCAAAGAAATGTTACGGATGTATCTTTAGAGGATGGAGATAGACTGCATATTCCAAAAAAACCACAAACAATTTCTGTAATTGGCGAAGTGTATGTTCCAAATGCACATCTATTTAGTGAAAATAATTCAGTTGATGAATATATAAGATTGAGCGGTGGACAAAATGACTTCGCTGATAATGACAATATTTATTTGGTTAAAGCTGATGGCTCAATAGTTTCTCCAGATCAATTGAGTGCCAGTGGATTTTTTAGAGGCAGATCCGATAAGCTACAGCCTGGCGATACAATTGTAGTTCCACTTAATCTATCAACATTCTCAAGCATTCGAGCAACAACAGAATTAACACAGATAATTTATCAAATGGCACTTGCTGCTGCTGCAGTAAACAGTTTCTAGTTATGAATGACCTACACTCAAAAAATGTTGAAGAACCAATAGATATTGCAGATCTAATACAAAATGTTTTAGACAATGCTAAGTTTGTGGCAATCATGACAGTTGCTATAGCGGCTATATCAGCAATCTATATTTCATCTGTTGAGAGGACATATATAGCAACTACATTGGTAAAATCATCATCTCAAGTGGGCTCTACAGGAGAAAGTTCAGCAGCCGGTTTAGCAGGCTTATTAGGCATACAGGCATCCGCCACACTTTCACCAACAAATACTGACATCGATTCCACAATGGCCATGATGTACTCAAGACCATTCATTCAGGACTTTATAGTCAAACATGGCCTAATGACCAAGATTTTTGAGGATGATTGGAATAAAGAAAACAACTCTTGGAAAAGTGAAGAGCCAAGTCTTATCGATGCATATGAAGTTATCAGAAAAGCAATCAAAATTGAGTTTGATCCTGTTGCATGGACTAGAAGACAGATAGGATATGCAACCATTGATGTATCTTGGAAAGATAAAGAAACAGCAGCATATATTGTTAATAATCTTGTGATTGATATTAATACTTTCCTAAGTGCAAAAATGATTAAGGAATCTGAAAAAAGCATAGCTTTTTTGGATGATCAATTTACAAAAACAAATGTTTTGAGCGTTCGGGAGAGTTTAAGTAAGTTAAAAACAGAACAATTGAGAAATATGATGTTGGCAAATTCATCAGAGGATTTCGCACTTACCGTTATCGACGATGCTTTGCCTCCAGAATTTCCTACAAGCCCAAAAAGAGTTCAATTTGTTTTTATCGCAACTTCACTGGGTTTTCTAGCCTCAATAATTCTCATTTTCTTAAAGGACTCTATAGTACCTATATTAAAGAGGCTAAAATTCTCACTTTAGCAAAGCAGTGAAAAGCACATCATGAAAGATTGCCAATTAAAAAATAAATTAAAATCTGGCGAGATAGTACTTGGGACCTGGACAGTAATTTCTTCACCAACATTGACAGAAATCATGGGGTCCTCTGGATTGGATTTCATAATCATTGATCACGAACATGGACCATTTGATTTTGATACTTCGGAAAATATGATTAGGGCTGCTGAGAATGTAGGATGCACTCCATTGATTAGAGTTCCAGAAAACAATCAATCTTATATTTTAAGAGCGCTTGAAATTGGATCTCATGGGATATTGGTTCCTCAAATTGAGAATCGGAATGAGGCTGTCCAAGCAATACAATCAATGTTTTATTCGCCAATGGGTAATCGAGGAGTATCTGCATTTACAAGAGCGTCTGATTTCAATGCAATGGGAGAGAAAGGAAGAAACTTATCGGTCAATGATAAGATTCTATCAATTTTACTGGTGGAGTCTGCGGAAGCTATAAATAATATAGAGGAAATCATAGAAATCGATGGAATAGATGTAATCTATATTGGCACATATGATCTTTCACATTCACTCGGAACACCCGATGATATTTACTCTGAGAAAGTCTTAAGTGCGCTCGAGAAAACTGTCAAAATTATCAGAGATAAGGGTTTGGCGTGCGGTGTTCTTGCTCAGAGCAAAGAGGATGTTAAAAGATGGAGTAATATGGGTTTTCAATTCATACCGTAT
>Ga0114933_10000512_pt1 | contig 47246 bp, 47 predicted proteins | sample 4SBtaG_FD_89691 | JGI IMG/M metagenome (GOLD analysis project Ga0114933, IMG submission 89691) | Deep subsurface microbial communities from Kolumbo volcano to uncover new lineages of life (NeLLi) - 4SBTROV12_W25 metaG | ecosystem: Environmental > Aquatic > Marine > Volcanic | place: Kolumbo... | reverse complement strand
TAATTGATCACGCCGTAACAATTGGGCCCCAGAATCGGCATCCCGCCCGCAGACTCAATGAGTGCGTCATTGAGATCCTCCCCGTCTGACACCTCTTTAAAGCCTGAGGCATAACACACAGCGCCCCCCGCGCCTTTTTGCGAAAGGCTCCTGACAATATCAACCGTGGTTTGGCGGTTGACACCGATGAAACTCGCGTCAGGGCTGGAGGGAAGTTCCTCTACGCTCTTGAAACAACGCAAACCCTCCACCTCGTCCGCACTGGGATGAACAGGCCAAATATCGCCAGCAAATTCCATGCGCCGACATTGACGCACGACTTCCCGGGCCTCGCGGCCACCAAACACCGCGATACTGTGGGGCTGGAGAAGACGCTTCAGGGACAAGGGGGCAGGTCAGGTCCAGCGGGGGCGCAGCATATCGCGCGAAATGATATGACGCTGGATTTCGCTGGTGCCCTCCCAGATCCGCTCGACTCGGGCGTCCCGCCAGATTCGCTCCAAAGGGAGATCTGACATCAGCCCCATGCCACCGTGAATCTGGATGGCTTCGTCGGCCACAAAGGCCAACATCTCGGTGGCGTGCAGTTTAGCCATAGCGTAATCGGTATCAGTCGCTGTGCCGTGATCCGTCTTCCAGGCTGCCTTGAGTGTCAGCAGCTCCGCTGCTTCGAGCTGCATCTTCATCTCAGCCAGCTTGAATCCGATCCCCTGGAATCTCCCAATAAACTGGCCAAACTGCTGGCGCTCTGCGGCCCAGTCGGTCGCATGCTCCAGCGCCCGATACGCGCGACCCAGACACATGGCTGCCACCTGAAGCCGGGTCGCACCCAGCCAGTCGTTGGCGACATTAAAGCCCTGATGCTCAGCACCTAACATCTGGGATGCAGGCACCCGGCAGTTCTCAAACTCAAGAATACAGTTGTGATAACCACGATGAGAGACGCTGTGATACCCCCGGCGTACGGTAAACCCGGATGTTCCTTTATCGACAAGAAATGAACTGATCAGTTTCCGAGGGCCGCGGGAAGACGCCTCTTCACCAGTCGCCGCAAAGAGAATCACAAAATCGGCAATATCCGCGTGGCTGATGAAATGCTTGGTGCCATTGATGATGTAATCATCACCGTCACGCTCCGCCCGACACTGCATCGACCGAAGATCAGAACCCGCGCCAGGCTCAGTCATCGCCAAGCAATCTGTCTTTTCTCCGCGGATGCAGGGAAACAGGTAACGCTCACGCTGCTCCCCAACACACGCCTGGAGAATGTTACTCGGCCGGCCGACAAGATACTGCAAGGCAAAGTTTGCCCGACCCAACTCTCGCTCCACTAAAGAAAGTGACACGCTGTCGAGACCGCCGCCGCCGAGTTCCTCCGGCATGTTGGCTGCGTAAAACCCCTGCTCGATCGCACGATCACGGATCTGCTGAGCCAGCTCCGGCCGCACTTCATCTGATGACTCAACCTCATCCTCGTAGGGATAAAGTTCCTTTTCCGCAAATGTGCGAGCGCTATCGATCAGCATCTGCTGTTCTTCGCTCAGCGCAAAATCCATCGGTTTCTCCTTGTTTTGCAGTTTGGTTTGACCGCGACGATCTGTGTCGGCGTCCCAAAAAGCATGTTTTACTGATTGAAGATTATGGGTTCGCCCCACCCAGAGCTATCAACTGATACATCGTCGTGCAAGCGATGATTTCCGTCAAGGCTCAAAGCGCCCCCACATCAAGCCCCTCGGATCTTATGCGAGAACTGGCAAACCCCTCTACGAGGTGCATTTCAATGGATGTCTTTCAGACCGAGCGTTCTGAGCGCGACATGCGAAAGCAGTAAAACGGCTTTCGGAAAAGCGAATCTGGGTTAGGCCAAATCCCTCAGGCTTTAGCAGAGGCAAGATTGCCGATCAGGCAAATGCGGGATGAAGAAAATCCGGCGAAGTCGTGTCGTTGGCGTCATCGAACGCCACTGTCTCCCAGCAGTCCTGTCGCCCGTCAAGCTCACGAAGGAGGCGGTTATTGAGACCGTGCCCTGATTTATGGGCACAGAAGCTACCGATCAAGGGGTAACCCAAAAGATAGAGATCTCCGATCGCGTCGAGAATCTTGTGCTTGACGAACTCGTCACCGTAGCGAAGGCCGTCATCGTTAATCACCCGGAAGTCATCCATGACGATGGCGTTATCCAGACTGCCGCCGCGGGCGAGTCCAGCTTCTTGCAACGCCTCCACATCCTGGAGGAATCCAAATGTTCGAGCGCGACTGACCTCCTTGGCAAAGGAAATCTTGGATAGATCGATAGTCGCTTCCTGGGCCGACGACTGCATGGACGGGTGGTCGAAATCAATACTGAAACTCACCTTAAACCCATCATAAGGCTCAAAGCGCGCCCACTTGTCGCCATCTCTGATCTCTATCGGTTTGCTGATCCGGATGAACTGCTTGGGGGCAGACTGAATCTCAATCCCAGCAGACTGGATGAGGAATACAAAAATTCCGGCACTGCCGTCCATGATTGGAACTTCATCTGAGTCGAGTTCGACGATCGCGTTGTCGATATGTAGTCCCGCAAACGCGGACATCAGGTGCTCCACCGTCGACACACGAATGCCATTGTGTTCGATGGTGGTAGAAAGTCGCGTGTCACTCACGCGATCGAGTGCTGCGGGAATCTCCGCGACCGGTTCAAGATCAACTCGACGAAATACGATCCCCGTGTTGACCGGTGCCGGCCGCAGAGTCAGGTAGACTTTCTTTCCAGTATGCAAGCCGACGCCTGTGGCGCCGATGACATTTTTAAGCGTTCTCTGCCGAATCATCCTGCCTGATTTCCCGGTTTTCCGAGGTTTTTCACACTTTTCTCAGCGCGTTGACACAATTTTACACGGAAAAATCAGAGATTAGGACTTTTTTTGAAATATTTTCACCCTTTTTTTTGCATAATTCTCGAAATTGAGCCATTCCAGCATGTCGCTTAAAAATCAGTCGGCCTGACGCCGCAAAAAAGCCGGGACATCCAGATAATCCATATCCACTGCGGCGTTCCCCTGCAGGTCAACATCACCTGCCGCACGCGGCCGCCGGCGAATCACGGTCGGCACATCGTAATCATCTTCGTGGCCGGCCGAATCGTCTTCCATTCCCTGATCCTTGACCAGACTGATCTGGGGCGCTTTGCGAATCCCTGTCGCGACCATGGTTACCCGCAATTCATCATCCATCTCGGGATCGAGAACGGTACCAATCACTACGGTCCCATCCTCGGAGGCATACTCGTTGACAATCTCGCCAACCTGAGCGAATTCATCCAACTGCATATCGGGTCCCGCCGAAACATTCACCAACAGGCCTTTGGCGCCGTGGATGTCGACTTCTTCCAATAACGGACTGGAAACAGCGCCTCTTGCCGCCTGCATTGCACGGTCCGGTCCGGTTGCCGTTGCGGAACCCATCATCGCCATTCCCATCTCTGCCATCACCGTGCGCACATCTGCGAAGTCAACGTTGATGAGACCAGGTCGGGTGATCAACTCTGAGATACCCTGCACTGCATTAAAGAGCACCTCATTCGCCTTGCCGAAAGCCTCAAGCAAAGTGACGTTCCCGCCCATGACTTCCATGATGCGCTCGTTTGGAATCACGATCAAAGAATCGACCAGTTCGCCGAGTTCCTTGATTCCCTGTTCGGCCGCGTCGATACGTCTCTTTCCCTCAAATGCAAACGGCCGTGTCACTACCGCCACGGTAAGAATCCCTTTCTCCCGCGCCAGTTGCGCAATCACTGGCGCGGCACCGGTACCTGTCCCTCCGCCCATGCCGGCGGTTAAAAAGACCATGTCCGTGCCATCCAAAGCAGCAGCGATCTTGTCCCGGTCTTCTGAAGCTGCCTGGCGGCCGACCTCCGGGTTGGCCCCCGCGCCAAGACCGCGGGTCAGGCCCTCGCCCAACTGCATCACCTTGGAAACGCCCGAACGGTGCAACGCCTGGGCATCCGTATTGGCGGCAATAAATTCCACCCCTTCCAGACTGGCTGAGATCATATGATCCACGGCATTGCCGCCACCTCCGCCAATTCCGATAACTTTAATAACGGCCTGCTGGCCAAATACTTCCATGAGTTCAAACATAGTAGTTCTCCTCAGATAGGGGTTGAACAAAAGACAATGACTGTATCGGGAAACAAAAAGCGAGTCGTTGACGGGGATCGGACTTCGTCATGAATGTATGCATGCTCAGTCCTCCTTTAATCGGGATGAAAACCAGCGCTTCATCTTGCTGACAAATTCAACGGCCGCAATATCCGGCAAAGCGCGGGGCTTTCTTTTTTGCTGGGTTGGATGCTCAAGACCAAACAGCACCAACCCGACGCCGGTCGAATAAGAGGCATTTCGAATCAACTCACTGCGGGCGCCGTTGTACTGGGGCACGCCAAGACGAACCGGCATGTGGAAGATCTCCTCGGCGAGTTCCACCATTCCGGCCAGTTTGGCGCTGCCGCCTGTCAGCACAATCCCCGTACCTAAAAGCTCTTCAAACCCACTGCGCCGCAGTTCTGCCTGAATGAGCAGGAAGAGTTCTTCTACCCGCGGCTCAATGACATCCGCCAGCGTGGTCCTCGCAAGCTTTCGCGGTGCCCGCTCACCGACACTGGGGGTATCGATCATCTCTCCCTCAGGGGCCAACTGCACCAGCGCTGTTCCGAAGTTCTTTTTGAGCTCTTCTGCAGCCTGAGTCGGCGTTCTCAGAGCCACTGCGATGTCATTTGTGATCTGGTCCCCGGCGACAGGCAGAACGGCAGTGTGGCGGATCGCGCCATCGGTAAAGACGGCAATGTCTGTTGTCCCACCGCCAATATCGACCATGGCCACCCCGAGTTCGGTTTCGTCGTCATCCAAAACCGCATAACTCGAGGCCACTTGTTCGAGCACAATCTCCTCAACGTCAAGTCCGCATCGAGTGATGCACTTGACTATGTTCTGGGCTGCGCTGACTGCGCCAGTAATGATGTGCACCTTGGCTTCAAGGCGAACGCCGCTCATGCCAATGGGCTCACGAATGCCGTCCTGACCATCAATAATGAAGTCCTGGGGGAGAATGTGCAGGACTTGCTGATCGTTCGGGATGGCCTGTGCCTGCGCCGCATCGAGGACCCGCTCAACATCTTCAGCGCTGACTTCATTCCGATTCTTGATAGCAGCGACACCGCTGGAGTTCATGCTGGTGATATGGGCCCCGGCAATACCTGCGTAAACCGAACTGATCCGGCATTCTGCCGTCAGTTCCGCCTCCTCGATGGCCTGCTGGATCGACTGCACAGTGGAGTCGATATTCGCCACCACGCCCTTGCGCAAACCTTTCGACGCATGCTGTCCGACCCCCAGGATCTCGATTTCCTGGTTCTCTTTTACCTCGGCGACAACCGCAAGTACCTTTGAAGTGCCGATATCGAGCCCGACAATGATTTCGTTAACGAGTCGCTTCGTCATGATGTTTCGATCAACCTCTAGCTTCCTGAAAGTCCAGCCAACTGAACCGCTGTTTCGGTGTTCTCTTGCTCCCACTGCACCGCAAATCCGCTTGCGTAGCGCATATCAACCTTGTCGATGCGATCCGCCTTATCCCCAAGGGCAATTGTGAAACTGCGGGTAAACCGATCCACCTTCTCAACGACCCCGTCGCGGCCCAGCAGCAATTCAAACCGAGCTGGCACGAGGGATCCCTCTGCACGCACTTCCAATGTCCAGCGACCAGCCTTGCTGACGAAAAGCTCCAACGGCTCTAAACCCGCTTCCTGCAACAGGGGCATCACGGAAAAGAAGGTGTCTACCAGAGTCTCGCGTTGTTCTTTGGGTCCTCGCAGTACGGGGGAGGCACGCAGAGCTTGACCAGGTGCAAGGTTGATATAACTGTCAGACGCGCTCTCGTTGGGATTCTGGAGGGTCTGGAAACGGGCCATCGCCTGCGTTTCCACCACCTGCAGTTCCAGCGCATCTGGCCAAACACGGCGCACCATCGCCTGATAGATGCCGGGCAAGGTCTCAAGCGCCTTCTCGACCTGGCTCAAGTCCACATTCAGGTAGTTACCGTGGATGCTGCGCCACGCAGTGCGCTCGACAATCCCCTGATCTACGTGCTGGACCCTGTTCGAGATCATCACTCTTTCGATAGTGAAGTAGCCTGACCGGATGATCTGATCCACAGCCAGCGCGCTGACCAGCAATAGCACCAAAGCCGCAATCACTTTCCAGCCTTTGCGTTGATCAGTCCCGTCACCCGTTTTCTCGGAGGTCTCCTGCGGACCAGATACAGGTCTGATCTCAGGCAGGTCGATAGTGTCAGTACTCATTGATGCTCTCCTACAAATCGGACTTCCGGCACAAGGCGAACACCGGTGTGATCCGCAACGGTCGCTTGCACTCTCTCGATCAAGCTCTCAATGTCTTTCGCACAGGCCTGCCGGTCATTCACGATGAAGTTGGCATGCTGCATCGAGACCAGTGCGCCGCCGATACGCAGGCCTTTCAAGCCTGAACTTTCGATCAGGCGTGCAGCGTGATCGTTTGGCGGATTCCTGAAGACTGATCCGGCGCTTGACTGTCGAACCGGCTGGGTCTCGGACCGCTTCTCGAGTAACGACCGAACGCTGGCGTCCTCACTACCCGTTCCCTGGCTTAACCGAAACACCCCTGCCGTAAACCAATGGGCTGGAGGAATGTCGACTTGCCGATATGAGACCGCAAAGGACCCGGCCGGGCGGTTTTCAAACCTGCCTGCGCGATTGACGAGTTCCACTTCCTCAACCAGGCTCCAGGTCTCAGAGCCGAACGCGCCGGCGTTCATGGCAAGCGCGCCGCCCATCGTTCCGGGAACACCGGCCAGAAATTCGCCACCGGACCACCCAAGCTTGGCTGAAAACCTTGAGAACCGTGCACAAGACACTCCTGTTTCAACTACGAAGCGTCCCTCTCCAAGGTCTCTTAATTCCCGAAGGCCTCGATGCGCCGCAATCACGGCACCGTCAAACCCGCCATCCCTAACTAACAGGTTGCTACCCAGGCCCAACCACAGCACTGGTACTTCTGGATCCAGCCCCTTGAGAAAGGCGCTCAGGTCTTTGCGATCGGCGGGCTCAAAGAAGTAACGGGCCGGGCCACCCACCTTCCAGCTGGTGTGGTTTGACATCGGCTCGTCGCAACGAATCGTGCCGCGAACTCCAACGAATGCCGTCTGCTTGTCTGCGGTCATGACGTCAGTCACCCGTAGGTCCCCTCATGCAGACGGACCGGAGCGATCAACTCCCGTGCTGCACGGCCGATGTCTCCCGCACCCAGGGTCAGTACCACATCACCATCACGCAACATCGGTGAAAGAGCCTCTTTGAGTCCCGTGAGATCAGAAACAAAAACCGGATCTGTTCCACCGCGTGCCCGGATCGATCGACACAGGGCCCGGCCATCGGCCCTCGCGATAGGTTCCTCTCCAGCCGCGTAGACTTCTGTGACAACAAGACAAGCCACGCCGCGCAGAAGTGCGCTGAAGTCATCCAGCAGTTCCTCCGTCCGGGTGAAGCGGTGAGGCTGGAACACGACGACCTTGCGTCGATCGGGCCAGCTGCCCTGGGCCGCTGCCAGGGTTGCCTCGATCTCTCTAGGATGATGCGCATAGTCATCGACCAGCAGCGCGCGCCCGGTGTCGAAAAAAATTTCTCCCAAAATCTCAAAACGCCGGCCGATCCCACCAAAATTGCGTAACCCTTTTACGATAGAATCCGGCGCAATACCGACCTTGTCTGCGACAGTAATGGCGGCAAGGGCGTTACGGACGTTGTGCAGTCCCGGCAGAGCCAGATCCACCTCGATAACACTGCGATCCATCAGTGAGACGGCAAACTGCATGCGGGTGCCATGTTGGCGGATATCGATTGCCTGATAGTCCGCCTCCGGCTCTACCCCATAAGTAACGACAGGTCGTCGGATGTGCGGCCGAAGATCGCGAATCACGGCGTCATCCGAACACAATACCGCCAAACCGTAGAACGGCAGATTGTGCAAAAACTTCAGAAAGGTGTCCGTCAGCTGACCAAAGTCACCGCCATAAGTCGCCATGTGATCGGTATCAATATTGGTCACCACCGCAATATGCGGCTGCAGATGCAAAAATGACGCGTCGCTTTCGTCTGCTTCGGCAATCAGCCATCGTCCGTTACCCAAACGGGCATTGCCTGCCTCACTTTTAACAAGACCGCCAACCAGAAACGTGGGGTCAAGCTGCGCTTCAGCGAAGACGGTTGCAATCAGACTGGTTGCGGTGGTCTTTCCGTGGGTACCCGCGACGGCAATACCGTTCCGAAAGCGCATCAGCTCTCCAAGCATCTGAGCCCGAGGCACAACGGGTATTCCCTGATCGGCCGCAGCAACCACTTCAGGGTTGTCGCTGCCGATGGCATTGGAGGCGACTACCACATCAGCACCCGTTACGTTTGCCGCATCATGCCCCAGCCAAACCTGGGCGCCCTTTTTGGAAAGATGACGCGTCTCTGCCGAGTCCGCCTGATCAGACCCACTGACCTCGTACCCCTGATCGATCAACACCGCGGCGATACCGCTCATACCGGCACCGCCGATACCGACAAAATGGACATGCCGCACGAATTCACGCATGGGCCAACTCCAGGCAGCAACCTGCCACCTTGGCCGTGGCATCCGGTCGCGCGAGCTTGTGGGCCGCGTGACCCATTTTGGTCAAGAGACTTCTGTCCTTTAGCAGGCGATCGATCTCTTTTGCGAGTCTTTGTGCGTCCAGCATTGATGCCTCGATCACGACTGCAGCACCGGCGCTCGAAAGCGCCTGCGCATTTGCCGCCTGATGATTTGAGGCCGCAAACGGAAACGGCAGCAATATAGACGCCAATCCAGTCGCGCAGAGCTCTGTCACGGTCATTGCACCCGACCGGGCAATCACCAGATCGGCTTGCCGATACGCAGCACTCATGTCATCGATAAACGGAACCACCCGCGCGGGGACTTTTACATCGGCGTACGCTCGGTTTACTTCGTCTTCCCGATCGCGGCCGCACTGATGTGTGACAGTCAACCGAGAATTGAACTGTGACTCTACCAACGCCGCCGGCACCAGATCATTAATGGAGCGTGCGCCCTGACTGCCGCCGAGGACCAGCACGCGCAGTGGCTGTGCTACGTTAATGGAATCCTCTGCAACTCGGCTTCGAACAATCTCCTGGCGAACCGGATTGCCTGTACACTTGGCGCTCGCTCCAAGATGTCTCACGTTCTCGAAGCCGGTCAGCACCCGTTTGGATAAGGGCGCAAGCAGCCGGTTAGTGACGCCACAAACCGCGTTGGCTTCGTGAATCACAAGGGGTCGGCGCAACAACCAGGCCGCAAGACCTCCCGGGCCTGCTGCAAAGCCCCCCATCCCCAGCACTGCATCCGGCATTCGTCGACGCGTGATCCTGAGTGCCTGGATGAGCGCCCTCAACAGCATCCAGGGCATCATCGCTTTTCGCATCCAGGAGCTACCCACAAGCCCCTTAATCTCAAGCCATTCCATCTGAAAGCCTGCAGCAGGAACCACACGGGCTTCAAGCCCTTTGCGGGTACCCAACCAGACTATCTCAATACCCTGATCACGAAGATGCTCAGCCACACTCAATGCGGGATACACGTGCCCGCCCGTGCCTCCTGCCATGATCATCACCGTAGTCAACGCGCCCCCACGCGGCCTTTCGACAGGCTGTGCTCTATGGATATCAACAAACCGAACGCCAGCCCGTTGATCAGCATGCTGCTGCCCCCATAACTCATCAATGGCAGGTTCAGGCCTTTGGTCGGCACCAATCCAAGGTTGACCGCAAAATGAAACATCACCTGTACGATCAGCAACAGACCGATCCCCTGCGCGAGCCGGGCCCCGAAATAAGCCTTGGCAGCAGCCGCCCTTGATGCAAGATTGAAGACCCGCCAGAGCACCAAACCATAAAGACACAAGAGCGCCGCGACACCCACCAGTCCGAGTTCCTCTCCCACCACTGCAATCAGGAAATCATTGCTGGCATGGGGCAAATAAAAGAGTTTCTGCACGCTCGCGCCCAAACCAACGCCGAACCATTCGCCGCTACCTAACGCAATCAATGCCTGAACCAGTTGAAAACCTGATCCATAGGGATCCGCCCAGGGATCCATAAAACTGGAAACCCGGTCCAACCGGTATTCGGCCGTCGCGATCAGTACCGCGACCGCACAAACCGCCACGGCAATCGCACCGAAAATGTACCGAAGGGGTGTTCCGGCGAGGAACATCATACCCAACGTCACCATCATGATCACGGCGGTACATCCGAGGTCAGGCTCAAGCAGCAGCAACACCCCGATCGACCCAATCACCGCGGCAGGGATCAGGATGCAGTTCTGGAATGAATCCATCGCCGATGCGTGACGCACAAAGTGATCAGCAAGAAAAAGGACCGTCAGCACCTTGATCAACTCTGAGGGCTGGAAATTGAACAAACCCAAATCCAGCCATCGCGTACTGCCGTTGACCTCGTGACCGATCCCGGGAATCAGAATGAGGGCAAGCAATGCGGTTCCCATGCCCAGCAGGCACCGGGAGGCGCGCTGCCACAGATCAAGGGGGGCACATGCTGCGGCAACGCCCAATGAAAGCGCCAAAACAATACCGAAGAGGTGCTTGACCAAAACTGCCGCCCCGCCACCAATGCCCCCATGGGTACCGATCGCAGCCGAGAAGACCATCACGACACTGAAGGCCAGTAACACCGCTACCGGCGCCAACAACAGCGGATCGGCACTCGCCAATCGGCGGGGTATCTGCAAGGGGATTTCGATCACGCTCATCTGATCATTTCCCGAACCAGGTCCGAGAACACTTCACCCCGGTGGGCAAAATTCCTGAACATGTCGAAACTCGCGCATGCAGGTGAGAACAAGACTGCGTCCCCCGACTGGGCCCAGCGCGCTGCCAATCTCACAGCCTGGGGGAGATCATCGGCAAGCGTGACGGGAACCCGATCACCGATCGCCGCCGCAAGAGCCACACGATCTTCACCGATCAAAAGGACCTGCCTGGCATATCGCTGTATTGCCTTAGCCAAGGTGCTGAAGTCGGCATCCTTTGATTGACCTCCCGCAATCAGGACGACGGGTCGATCCAGACCGACCAGCGCCGCTTCGGATGCACCCGGATTTGTGCCTTTGGAATCATTGACCCAAAGAACACCCTCGCGCTCAAGTACCGGCTCGCATCGATGCGGTAATCCACGAAATGCAGATAGGGCATCCAGAGCCGGCGGGTTGATTTCATAGCCAGCGGACTCAATCAGCCCAAGCGCGGCGAGAGCATTCATGACGTTGTGCCGTCCGGTCATGGTCAGCGACGAAACAGGAAGGACCCTGGTATGTCCCCGAACGATCCAGTCGTCACCGTCAGAATCCGTCGCGAGCCCGTAGTCTGCCGCACGCAACGGCGCATCCAGGCCGAAGGAGATAATCTCGACCGCACTGGAAACGTCCATCTTCTGCAGAGTGGGATCGTCGCGATTGATAATCCCCTTGACAGCGCCTTTCAGAATTCGCCGCTTGGCATCGAGGTATTGCGCAACGGTTGCATAGCGGTCCATATGATCAGGCGACAGATTCAGAATGGCCGCTGCCTTGGCCTTGAGTGAATCGGTGGCTTCCAACTGGAAACTGGATAGTTCCAGCACCACGACGTCCGGTATGGGGCCTTCCAAAAGATCCAGGGCCGGCATCCCGATATTGCCCGCCACTGGAGCGTTCAGCCCCTGGGCTGCCAGCATCTGGCCCACCAGTGTGGTTACCGTGGTTTTTCCGTTTGAACCGGTAATCGCCAACATCGGTGCCGGACAGGCGCGTACAAAGAGCTCGATATCCCCAACAATTTCAACCTGCTGCTGACGAGCCTTCTCAATCACCGGCTCCGACAAGGCAATGCCCGGACTGACGACCGCAAGATCACCACGCCCAAGATTGGGGGTCGTGAACTGTCCCAACTGAACCGGAACATGGGGAAACTGTCGGGTCAGTTCCGAATAACACGGCGCCACGTCGCGACTGTCCTGAACCTCGACCTCGACTCCCAACGCAACGAGGTACTTCACCGCGGAAAAACCGGATGCGCCCAGTCCGAAAACGGTTGCCCGTGACCAAGGCGCTGGGTGCAGAGTCGTTGCCAAAGCGTTGTCCATTACTGCCTTACCTGACCTTGAGCGTTGCCAAACCGATCAACACCAGGATCAGGCTGATGATCCAGAACCGAACCGTCACCTGGGGCTCGCGCCAGCCTTTCTGCTCAAAGTGATGATGCAAAGGCGCCATGCGGAAGATTCGTCGCCCAATCAGACGGAAGGAGGCGACCTGCAACATGACTGAAACAGTCTCGATAACAAAAATGCCTCCCATGATGGCGAGCACGATTTCCTGACGGACAACCACTGCAATCGTGCCCAACGCTGCTCCGAGAGAAAGCGCACCGATATCGCCCATGAAGATCTGGGCCGGATAAGTGTTGAACCACAAGAACCCTAATCCCGCCCCAACTAGCGCAGCACAAATAACCAACACCTCCCCGGCGCCAGCAATAAAAGGAATACCGAGGTACCCGGAAAAAAGAGCGTGGCCGGTGAGATAGGCGAAAACGCCCAATCCACCGGCCACTAAGACGCTTGGCAAAATTGCCAAACCGTCCAGGCCATCGGTGAGATTGACGGCATTGCTGCTGCCGGCAATCACGAACCAGGTGAGAAGAATGAAGCCCAGGCCCATCTCGAGCGCAACATCTTTAAACAGCGGAACGATCAACGATGTCTCAACCGGAGATTGGGCTGTCAGGTAGAGCGCCAATGCCGCCGCGAACGCCGCAACACTCTGCCAAAGAAACTTCTGCCCTGATCCCATACCCCGAGAGTTTTTGCGAAGGATTTTCTGGTAGTCATCCAGTCCGCCAATCAGGCCAAATGCCAGGGAGGTCAGCAGCGTAATCCAGATAAAACGGTTTTCAAGATCTGCCCAGAGCAGTGTGGAAAGCACAATGGCCGCCAGAATCAGAACACCGCCCATTGTTGGCGTATCCCTTTTTTCCAGGTGCGAACTTGGCCCGTCATCACGGATAGGCTGCCCTGCGCCAATCTGCTCAAGTCGCCGGATCAATGCGGGGCCGACAAGAAAGCTGAACAGCAGCGCCGTCAGCACAGCGCAGATGGCACGAAACGACAGGTAACGAAAGACATTGAACACGCTGTACTCAAGCGCCAGATGTTCAAAGAGCATCTTCAGCACGCGATGGCTCCGTCCTCGGCTACGCACACCAGCGCGTCAGCCACCTGTTCCATCCGGGCACTACGGGATCCCTTGATCAAAACGGTCAAACCCGGGCTGAGTATTGGGCGAGCGGCCTTGATCAGGTCTTCTGGGGAAGCAAAGCATCGGGCGTCTTCCCCAAATGCCTCACCGGCTAATCTCGCGAGGGGCCCACAGGCAAATAGCAGGTCAATACCGGCCCGGCGGGCTTCGCGCCCCGCTTCAGAATGAAACTCCTCGGCGCGTGTTCCCAGTTCGGCCATATCGCCGAGGATGAGCGTCTTACGACCCTCACGGCCAGCCAGCGCCCGAATCGCCGCCTTGAGCGAGGTCGGGTTGGCATTGTAGGTGTCATCAATCAGGGTCGAGCCACGGGCTCCGGCGCGGACCTGCAATCGGCCGGGCTGGGCCTCAACCCGCTGCAGTCCGGCCCGGATCTCATCGGAACTGACGCCGCAGGCCCAGGCCACACTCGCTGCCGCCAACGCGTTTGATGCGTTGTGTCGACCCAAAAGATTCAACCGGACTTCAAATTCATCATCAGGCAAACGGATCTCGACCGTCTGGCCCTCGCTATCTCCCGTCACTTCACCGCTGACCCGGGCGCGGTTTTTTAACCCAAACGTGATGGTCTGGAATTCCTTCACCCTGGCAGCCCAATAAGCCACAAAGCGGTCGTCAGCATTGATCACGGCGGTACCCCCTGGGCGCAGACCGTGAAAAATCTCCGCCTTGGCTCTGACGACGCCTGCAAGACTGCCCAGGCCTTCAAGATGGGCCAACGCGGCATTGGTGATGAGGGCGGTGGTTGGGCTGGCAAGTCGTGACAGGTAATCTATTTCGCCGGGGTGATTCATCCCCATCTCAATAACTGCGAACCGATGATGTTCACGCAGACCAAGCAGCGCCAAAGGTACGCCGATATGATTATTAAAATTGCCCGGGCTGATGTGAACCGCACCCGCCTCAGCAAAAATAGCGCCAATCATTTCCTTGACAGTGGTTTTGCCGTTACTGCCGGTCACACCGATCACCGGGATATCAAAACGCGCGCGCCAATGTGCTGCGAGCTGCCCCAGCGCGGCAGTGGTGTCCTCCACGATCAGACTCGGCAGCGCATTTGAGCCTGGGTGCCGGGTGAGCACCGCTGCAGCACCCAAGCGCTCGGCATCTGCCAGAAAATCAGAGCCCTCAAAACGCTCGCCATCCAAGGCCACAAAAAGAGCGCCCGGCTTCAACGTACGGGTATCGGTCGATACTGAAGTGATCTCAGCATCACCGCCCGTTAACGTCCCCCCAAGCATCTTGGCAACATCGTCTAAGCGGAACATGGCATCGTCCTCAGTATCTCCTCGGCTATCGCCTGATCATTGAATGGCAAAACCTGATCGCCGACGATCTGGTTTGTTTCATGGCCTTTTCCGGCAATCACTACCAGGTCACGAGAGGCTGCCTGCTCCAGAACATAGGCAATCGCAAGATCACGCTGGGGGATGCGTGCCTGTGCCGGGGCACTCAGTCCTTCGGCAATATCCGAGAGGATCGCGTCAGGATCCTCACATCTGGGGTTATCGTTTGTTAAAACAACGCGGTCTGCACCGACGGCGGCCGCATGTCCCATCGCGGCACGCTTGCCCCGGTCACGCTCACCCCCGCAACCGAATACGCACCACAATTCCCCGTCGGTGTAACTCCGAAGGGACTCCAGCAGTGTCGAGAGGGCCTCGGGGGTGTGCGCGTAATCGACCACGACCGTCGGTCGGCCCGCACCGGACCCTCGGCAGAACAGCATACGTCCCGGCGCAGGCTGCAACTGGCTCATGACCTCGCTGATGCATGAGGCACTGTAGTCGTGTGCGACAAGCGTCGTCGCCACAGCGCTTAGATTGGCGACGTTAAAATGGCCTCTGAGTTCAGAGCTAAACGCTATTTCTCCAACGGGACTGTGCAGGTACAGCGTGATGCCGCCAGATCCCACATCGACTTTGATCGGAAAGACGTCAGCGCTGTCACCCTGACCATACGTCCACAACTTGGTAGAGAATTCCTGGCTGGCGAACGCACGCCCCACCGAATCAGTCACATTGATGATGATGCTTTCCAACTCTTTGCGCCGGAACAACAACAGCTTCGTCTCGGCGTAACGTTCCATCGTCTGGTGGTAATCAAGGTGATCCCGGCTCAGATTGGTAAACAGTGCTGAATTGAACTCGATGCCTTCAATGCGTCCCTGGTCAATCGCATGTGATGAGACCTCCAGACAGACGCTATCGGCCCCCTGCTTAACCAGATCAGCGAGTTGTGACTGCAGGGTGATTGCGTCAGGCGTCGTCAGAGCAGCAGGCTGTAGGTCGCCTGTCATGCCCCACCCCGTGGTACCAATCAATCCGCTCTGGTGCCCCAGCAGACCCAGCGCCTGGGCAAGAAGAGAGGCGCAGGTCGTTTTGCCGTTGGTACCTGTGATGCCAATGACACACAACGCATGCGAGGGCGACCCGAAGAAACGGTCGGCAATGAGACCGACTTGCTTTTTCAGATCATCGACCGGAAAACAGTTTGTGCGGGATTGACTCGTATCCCATTCGCGGCCTTCCACGAGAACCGCAGCGGCTCCGGCACGTAACGCCTGATCCACGAACCGGCGGCCGTCGGTCTTCTCCCCTGGCACGCCGAGGAACAGACTGCCCGAGGAGACTTCCCGACTATCCAGCGTCAGATGACTGATCCTCGTTGAGGGCAAGTCGGTATGCGACGGCACCAGCCCGTCAATCAACTGGCCGAGCGGTTGCTCCGGCTGGGTCATGGTGAGGTTCATGCCCCGTTCTCTCCAGGTGACATGCTGGCCACAACCGTGACCCCTGAATCCAGGTCGGCGTCCGGTCGAATGCCGTGCATACGCAACGCGTCCGCCATGATTCGCGCGAAAACCGGCGCCGCCACTTCGCCGCCGAAGTATTTCCCTCGAGGTTCATCCACCATTACAGCCAAAACGAAACGAGGTGCTGACACCGGAGCAAAGCCCACAAAGAGTGACTGATAACGGTCTGCCTCATACCCGCCAGTCGGGCTCACCTTATGTACAGTTCCGGTCTTTCCCGCGACACGATAAGCCGGCACAGCCGCGCGCTGGGCGGTACCGTCAGCACTCACAACCTGCTCAAGCAGCGCGTTGATCTGATGCGCGGTCTCTCCCGAGAGCACCTGCTTTCCAGGCACCTTTCCCACTTGCCGCTTCAGGGTCACGGGCCGCAAAACCCCTCCCGAAGCCAGTACTGCATAGGCACGGGCGAGCTGCACCGGCGTTGAGGATAGGCCGTAACCAAAAGACAAGGTCGCATGCTCAATGGGGCGCCAGCGCTCTCTTTTCAGCAGACTCCCATCTACCTCACCTGGAAGTTCGATACCGGTTGCCTGACCGAACCCGACCTTGGCAAGGATCCCGTATAACTCCTCAGGCGCCAGTTCCATCGCGACCTTGGCCGTACCCACATTGCTGGACTTGACCAGCACACCGCCGAGCGTCAGATCTCCGTAATCGTGAATATCCCTGACAGGATCACGGCCGATATAGTGAATACCCGGACTCGTGGAAACAGGTGTCTCTACAGAAAAGCGTCCGCTGGCGAGCGCCATCGACATCGTGAATGGCTTGACCGTCGACCCGGGCTCAAATACGTCCGTTACCGATCGATTGCGAAAGTGCTCTGGCGTCATATCCGAGCGGTTATTCGGATTAAAGTCCGGCACGTTTGTCATCGCCAGTACTTCGCCGGTGTTCACATCCAGCATGACGGCCGACGCGCCCAACGCCCTGGTATCCCGAACGCTCTGTGCCAAATGATGCTGTGCTGAAACCTGAATCCTGAGATCCAGGCTCAGTTGAAGATCACGCCCGTGATAAACGGGCCGGATACTCTCAATATCCTCTACGATTCTTCCCTTGCGGTCACGTAGCACGCGCTTACGCCCCTCGACTCCGGCCAGGTGGCTGTCAAACGCCCGCTCGATTCCCTCCTGTCCCCGATCATCCACATCGGTAAAGCCCAGGACATGACTGGTAATCGGTCCCGCCGGATAGTAGCGACCGTACTCCCGAAGCGAAGTGACGCCTGGAATTTCCAGACTTTCGACCCGCGTCGCTTCTGCCGGCGGCAGGTGTCTGCGCAGGTACATAAACTCGCGGTCCTGGTATCGATCCAGCAGGCTTGAGATCTGGGACAGGCTCATCCCCAAAGCCTCGGCAAGCCGTGGCCATTCCTCAGGCGCGTGCATCAGGGTGAGCGGATGCGCCCAAACGGCATCGAGGGGCGTACTGACCGCGAGCACATCTCCGTTGCGATCAACGATTCGGCCTCTTTCAGGTTTCACCGCGATGTTGCGCAACTGCCGAGCGGCGCCCTCTGCCTGCAAACGGGAACTGTCAAGAATCTGGACCTGGAAAGCACGGACCCCCAGAACGCTCATTCCAAGACACACCACCCCGAGTACGATTCCCTGCCGCAAACGAGAGTAAGTCTTGGGGGTTCGCCGCTTGGCAGTCAATTTCACGGCCTTGCCTCCAGCTGCACCACGACAATATCCGTGGGGCCGGGGGTCACCATCCCCAACTCCTGTCTGGCCGTTTGCTCAACCACGTTATGGCGGGCCCAGGTTGCCTTCTCCAGTTGCAATCGGCCCCATTCGTCATTTAGTTGGTCCCGTTGTTCTTCGGCCGATCGCACCTGAAGAAACTCAAGCCGGTTCTGGTGGCGTACAACCACTACGTAAAGCGCTGAGACCAGCGAGATCACACTTAAAAATCCGATCCACTTCATGCATAACCGCCGGGTGATTTTTCTGCCCAGCGCAGAATCGCGCTGCGGGCACGCGGGTTGCCTGCCACCTCATCAGCAGAGGGTCGTTGCGGTTTTGCCGGCCGCAGGATGACCGGTGAAATCTCATCAGCCCGGATGGGAAGATCTGGTGGAAAGGGGTCTGCCTTGGCAACGTCGTGAAAGAATCTCTTAACCCGTCGGTCCTCAAGAGAATGAAAACTGATAACGACCAGACGACCGCCTGGCTCCAGCATCTCAATCGCCTGCGGCAACACCGCGTCGAGTTCCGCGAGTTCCTGATTGATGAATAACCGCAGCGCCTGAAAAGTCCGGGTGGCGGGATGCTTTCCCGGCTCCCGTGTAGGCACACAGGCATCTACCAGAGACGACAATGCACCCGTCGTATTCAGGGACGCTTCATTTCGGGCATCGACGATGGCGCGCGCAATGCGGCGGGCATAGCGCTCCTCGCCCAAACGCCTTAAGACATCGATCAGGTCCTCTTCCGCGACATCCGCAAGCCAATCCTGCACGGGCACACCCTGCGAGGGATCCATGCGCATATCAAGAGGTCCATCACGCATAAAACTGAATCCCCGACCGGGATCATCCAGTTGCGGTGACGACACGCCCAGGTCAAGCACAATGCCAGAAACCTGGCCCGCGATTCCGGCCGCATGCAGTTCATCGGAGAGTTTTGAAAAAGGAGCGTGAACCACCCTTAGCCGGTGCTCCCCCTGTGCCCAGTCCCGAGCAATCGCACACGCCTCAGGGTCGCGATCCATCGCGTAGATACGCCCATTAGTGCCCAGTCGGTCAAGCAGAGCACGGGTATGACCACCGCGTCCGAAGGTGGCATCCACGAGGATGCTGTCTTCACCGGGATCCAGCGCCTTAACCACCTCTGCCGTCATAACGGGGGAGTGGGGTGCGGCCAGCACGATTCTTTCGCCCTACAGTGAGAGGGATTCAAGCTCTACAGACAGGCGCTCTTCACCTGTCTGCACAGCCAGCCATTCGTCACATCTTGCCTTCCATCGTGACTCATCCCAGAGTTCAAACTTATTACCCTGCCCGATCAGTACGATGTGTTTCTCCAGCGCTGCAAATTCACGAAGGGGTGCTGGAATCCTCACGCGGTTTGCACTATCCAGTTCACAATCGGATGCGTAGCCAATCAGAAAGCGTTTCAGCGCTTGAGCGGCCGGATCAAAACTCGGCAGAGCGACGACTTTTTGCTCAACCCGTTCCCACTCGTCCTGCGGATAGATCCAGAGACAGCGCTCTCGGGTGTTGTTGACGGTTAGCACAAGCCGGCCCTGGCACCGCTCAGCGAGCAGCTCTCGATGAATCGTCGGGACAGCAAATCTTCCTTTGCTATCGAGATTTAAGGTGCTGGCCCCTCTAAACATCGTTAACGATGACCTCCTCCATCTCTGCCCTGTGCCCCTGACCTCAAATTTGTTTATCTGTTCTGTAAACCACCGTCGTCCGTAACGACGAAAACCGCCTCATGCCCGCAATGGGTCAGTTCTGAAAAGAAATCCCGGCCCCTCGCGGGGCCGGGCAATCACCAAAGGAGGATGAGGATTGGGATGGATTAGCCGCCATCCACGGCATCAGAAAAAATTCCAGGTTTATTTGTGTTGTTTTTTCAGGCCATTGGGCGGAAAGCTGTTCGCAAGATTTTTTTACCCACATTTTCCAACCCTTTTTTGATCTTTTTCCCACAAATTCCCACTAAGCGACACTATAGGTACCCATATATCGGACTGTCAACCCTCAATTGACTGAAAAATCAGAGTTTTTAAGAAATGGCCTGACCAGGATCCAGGCCTTGGCGACAGGAGATCAGGCGGCCCTAGAGGCGGTTTCAGGCCGTCTGGCCGGATATAACTTCAAGTAATCTGTGGATAACTTTCTTAATATATTTGATTTAATGAAGAAAATTGGAGTCGGCCTGTAAGCCGGGTTCTGTCGAAGACAACCATTCATCTGGGACGTACGTCACCGCACGCCTCAAGCGACCTACCCGGACCCAGCGCGGGCCGCGCATAAGGGTCCCTATTTGGTCTTGCTCCAGGTGGGGTTTACCCTGCCGTCCCCGTTACCGCGAACGCGGTGCGCTCTTACCGCACCTTTTCACCCTTACCGCGAACCGTCTTAAGACAGATCCGCGGCGGTATGTTTTCTGTGGCACTTTCCGTTGGCTCACGCCGCCCAGAGGTTATCTGGCACCCTGCCCTGTGGAGCCCGGACTTTCCTCCGCCCTGCTCCGCCATAAACCTTGAGGGGTCTGCAGCAGATTTCAGGACCGCGGTTGCCCGGCCGACTCCAGTCGGCAACTTAAACCGGCCAGAAGGAATGTGCAAGTTGCGATTAAGAGGAAGCGCGGTCTTTTTCAGATTGCTCCAATATACGTTTGTAAAAGCTGTTCTTTTTTCCACCGGTCAGCTGCGCTGCAATGTCACTCGCCTTGCGTGGTGGTAACGCTCCCGCCAGCAGTTCGACCAACAACGCCTCGTCAATGGGTTTGCCAGAGTCGGCTTCTTTTGCCCCTTTCACAACCAGAACAATTTCACCTTTAATCTTCTCTTGTCGCGCTTGAAGCTTTGCCACCAGTGCTTCCGCTGTGGCGCGCTCAACCGACTCAAACCGTTTTGTCAGTTCACGGCAATAAGACACGAGTCGACCGCCACCAAAGATTCCGGCAATATCAGACAGCGTGTCCGCCACCCGCTTGGGAGACTCAAAAAATACCAGTGTGCGGCTCTCGGTGGAGAGAAGACGCAGGCGGGTACGACGGGCCTCAGCGCGCGCTGGGAGAAAACCCTCAAAAACAAAGCGGTCTGTCGGCAGGCCAGACACCGAAAGTGCGGCCGTCACTGCACTTGGGCCCGGCACGGCCACCACACGAAGTTTTTCGCTTGTCGCCCTATCTACCAGGCGATAGCCCGGATCACTGATCAGTGGTGTGCCGGCATCAGACACGAGGGCAACCTGCTGCCCCGAGGCAAGCATGTGAATCACTCTGGATAGTTGGCGTACTTCGTTGTGCTCGTGCAAAGCAATGAGTTTGGGTGAAGCGACGCCAAGATGATTGAGCAGCCTCCGGGTATGACGCGTGTCCTCGGCAACGATAACGTCAGCTTCATGGAGCACTTCGGCAGCACGGGCGGATACATCCCCAAGATGGCCAATTGGTGTGGCCACCACATACAGGATACCGGGAAGTCGGGAAACGTTCGAAGTCTGGCTCACAATGGGGATTCCACTGGTTCCGCGATGCGCACAACTCCGTGGTCGCGGTAACGCCAAGTGTATCCGGTATACTGAATTCATGCCTTTGTACTGTGTCGGCAGCTCCGCCCTCCCGCTCTGGATAGCGGCTATCGCCATGCTGATGTCTGGATGTGCAGCTCTTCCGCAATCCAAAGATGCTCAATCCAAAGACGAACCGAAATCGGCGTCTAGCACGAAAGCCCAAACCAATTCCCAGGCGATCGCCCCTTCGGCGCCCGTTATGCAAGATCTCGCGCGCGCCGAACCAGCCACCTCGGCATGGACATTTCTCGAACGCGCGCTCGATGCCGAGGCTATTCAAGCGCAACTCCTTTTTCTCGCCAGTGTCCAACGCTTTCTTCAGGCGATGCGCCTTGAGGACGCCGAAATCATTCTCAGTAGAACACAGTCTCTTAACGCAAATCCCTGGGCTACCCGTCAACACACATTGATGCGAGCAGCTCTTGCGCTGGCGAGAAAGGACTTGCCCAAGGCGCGCCGGTTGCTAGCCCGCGCCGAGAATAGTGAGCTTGATGACGACCAGTGGTTTTTGCTTAACGACCTTAAATTGCAGATTCTGCTTGCTGGCAAAAACCCCATTGAGGCATTAAACCTCATCAACGCTCTTTCACTCGATAGCAGGTCACAGCCTGACGTCGACGCTTTGCTTGCCCGGGTTTTCAATGCACTGTCGATGCTGACTTCACAGGAGCGTAACCTGCTGAAGCAAAATCCCAACATCGCAAAGGACAGCCTGGCCTGGCTGGAACTTGTGCAAATTATCAGTGCTTCAGCGTTCGCACTAGAGACACTGCGTCTTGAACTCGACAACTGGTCTACGAAATATCCAGGGCATCGCGCGACGGCCCTTCGCAGTGAGTTCCGACCTGCATCCTGCGCCTCGGCAAACCCGACCCGCATCGCCTTGCTGCTGCCGATAACCTCTCCTTTTAGTCAAGCGGCATCGGCGTTTCATGACGGCTTTATGCGCGTTCATAACGGAGACTATCCTTCTTCCCGACCGCTTGTGTCACTCTACGATTTCGGTGACGACACCAATTCCATCGGCGATGTTTATCAGACAGCAGTGGCAGCGGGTGCCGATCTCGTGGTGGGACCTCTCGGTCGGGATGCAGTAGCAAGTTTGACGAGCCAATCGACGCTGAGCGTGCCGACACTGCTGCTAGGCTCAAGCAACACTGAACACACACCAAATACCTTCTTCGTAGATCTGTCACGCCGCAGCGAGGCATTGTCACTTGTGACCCATGCCCGGGCGCGCGGCCTCGAAAACGCCTTGGTACTCTATACCATGACCAAAGCAAACAAGGCGGCTGCCGACACTGCTGTCCAAGCTTGGCAGGATCAGGGCGGTCAGATTACAGACGCGGTGATTGTGGATTCAACACGCAGTGATTTCTCAGAAATGATTTCACGCATGCTGGGTCTTTCCCAGATCGAGGCGCAAGCCAACGCTTTGCAGAATACTCTCGGCGACACCCTTCCCTTGACCGTCGTGCCGCGGATCCGTCGGGACCTCGACGTGATATTGCTTTTTGCAGATCAAAAGACGGCTCGACTGCTCAAACCCCAGATTGATTTTCGCCACGCCGGAAAATTGCCGATCTACTCACAGAATACCGTCTTCACCGGAACGCCGAACCTGATCAATGATCTTGATCTTGAGGGAGTGCTTTTTTCAGACATGCCTTGGGTTGTACGTCGAACAGGCCGCTTTGAGCGCTCTGACAAGATGCTCACCGATGCGGAACACTATCAGGGATCTGGCGTCGATCGTCTCTATGCGTTGGGTATGGATGCATACCGTCTTGCGTGCGAGATACAAGTCCTGCCACATGATTCAACCCGCCGGGTTTCCGGCGCTAGCGGCACTTACTTACTGCAGGGAGGCGGCATCGAAAAACAGCCCGACTGGGTCATTTTTCGTCAGGGCATCCCTGAGCCTTTCACGCCAGTCATTTCCCGATAGCACCCCACAGGAGCAGTGATGGGAAAAGCAGTTTCAACGCATCACTGGTCAGAGGACTTTGCCCTCGATCAACTCCAATCGAAAGGTTTGCACCTGGTGGAACGGAATTACCAGACACGCCGGGGAGAGATCGACCTGATCTTGCAGGAAGAAGCATCTTTGGTATTTGTTGAGGTTCGGTACCGGGCAAGCAGTGCCTTCGGCCGACCCGAAGAGACCGTAGACGCGAAAAAGCAATCGCGGCTCCGCTTCACCGCTGAAGTTTTTTTGCAGCGGTATCGCACCGGGTACGATACGATATGCAGATTTGACGTATTTGCCGTCAGTGGAAAAATGCCGAATCCTGACTGGCAATGGATTCAGAATGCCTTTTGAGCCCTTGATCTGATTTCCGTTACGGACCTGATCACTGCTGAAAGCTTTAGAATCCCTGGAAAGATCCACCCCTCATTCGGTTGCCTCCATGAACCAACAGATCGTTGATCACTTTGCCAGCAGCGCGAAAACCGCCTTGGCCACTGGAGAAATGCTCGCCGAGGAGATCAGCTGCGCGGCCCGATCGATGCTCGACACCCTCGACAACGGCGGCAAACTCCTGCTCTGTGGCAATGGCGGATCTGCGACGGATGCAATGCATTTCAGTGCGGAACTTCTGGTTCGCTTCCTAAAGGAGCGTAAAGCCCTACCTGCCATTGCCCTGGTGAGCGACACCGCCACACTCACCGCCACTGGCAACGACTATGCGTTCGACCAGATTTTCTCCCGGCAACTAGAGGCTTTGGCCACCCCGGGCGATCACCTGGTGGTCATCACCACATCGGGTAATTCCCCCAACATTCTGAACGCGGTCAAAGCCTCACAAGCGACGGGCGGCATCAAGATAACCGCACTCACGGGTCGTGGTGGCGGCGCTCTGGCGTCGATGCTGGGACCACAAGACTGCGAACTGAGGGTCCCCTCCGACAGTACTGCGCGGATCCAGGAAGCCCACGCTATAATCATTCACTGCTTTTGTGATCTGATCGACCAGCACTATTGCGGAGAACATTGATGAATCCAGTCCGCTCTGGCAGAACCTCAAAACCGTTCCGTCACTCCATTTTGGCGCTTGCCATCGCCTGCCTTGTCAGCGGCTGCGGCATCGTGCTCGTCACTACCGCTACTGTCCTTGCGATTGATGTTGCCCGCGACCGTAGAGGTGCCAGCGTTTACTGGGATGACAACAAGATGGAGTTTGATATCAAGCGCTCTATCGATAAACAAGAGCAGATTGAACACGAACACGTCAATGTCACCATCTACAACGGTGTGGTGCTTCTGACGGGAGAGGTGCCAGATCAGCGCGATATCGATACCATCATCGATCTCGCGAAAGCCCATGAGGGATCGCGGCAGGTGATCAATCGGCTTGAGCTCGCCGGAAAAACAAACATGAACAGCCGTGCCAATGACGGCTGGATCACAGCCCGGGTAAAAACTGCAATCGCCACATCAGCCCCGATCGAATCGACCCGCATTAAAGTCGTGACCGAACGGGCCAACGTCTATCTGATGGGACTGGTTACGTCGGAGGAAGCCAGTATTGCCGTTGACGCCACTCGGTCCGTAACGGGAGTCGTCCGAGTCATCAAGGTGTTTGAGTACATCTAATCGCAAGCCGCTGACTGCGTGAGCAGCGCTGAAAAAATCTTCTCCGACTGGGACGCGCTTACGCAGCACGTCGATAAACATCTGCGTCCGCTGGTTTTCACCAACGGGGTTTTTGACATTCTCCACCGGGGCCATGTCGCCTACCTTGAGGAAGCCGCGACCCTTGGCGCCACACTTGTAGTCGGGCTGAATTCTGACTCCTCGGTTCGCAGGCTGGGCAAGGCGCCAGGTCGACCGATCAACCCATTGGAAGATCGTCTGGCAGTGATTGCCGCTTTAGGGTGTGTCAGTTGTGTCACCTGTTTCGAGGAAGATACGCCTCTCAACCTGATCTTAAAGCTGAAGCCAGACCACCTCGTTAAGGGGGGAGATTGGAAACCGGGTGACATCGTCGGAGCCCGGGAAGTGCGCGAACGCGGCGGCGCCGTGCACAGCATCCCTTTTCAGCATGAGCGATCCACCTCCGATCTGGTGGATCGCATCCGGAGCAACTAGCACCGCAGAAAAACCTTGGGAAACTCCCGCTCAGACCAGACGCAGCATCGGCTCAAGTTCGGACAAGGCAAGTTCGTAAACGCCGCGTTTAAACGAGACGACTTTGCGCGGGGGCAGCCAATAATCCACCCACCGCCATCGGTCAAATTCTGGCGCCTCGCTGTGGTTCAGGCAGATCTCGTGATCTGAAGCGAGCATCTTCATCAGGAACCACACCTGCTTTTGCCCCTTAAAGGTCGTACTGCGCGACCGCAAACTGCCGGGAACATCGTAGCGAAGCCAGTTTCGCGTCCGACCCATCAACTCCACGTTCTGTGGGCGTAAGCCGACCTCCTCATACAGTTCACGGTAAGCAGCCTGCTCGACTGTCTCTCCCTGCTCTATTCCTCCTTGGGGAAACTGCCAGCCATCGTGACGACTCCGTCGGGCCCAGAGGACCTGGCCGGTGCTGTTGAAAAGCACGATCCCCACATTCGGCCGATAGCCATCATCATCCGAAACCGAGTGCAGTTGTTCCGCCATCAGGCCTTTCCGAGTGTATTGATATCGTGCATTAATCGCCTGCAATCCAAGATTTATACCACAGAGCGCCGCACATCCGAATTGCAGTTCTGTCGCCGGCACTAGAAGGCTTCCCTGGCGGCCTGACTCACCGTTATGGCCAACTTAAGGGCTGGCCGAAGATTCTGCCTGCCAGGTGGCGTAGCGGGATTTAAATAACGCCTCCAACTGATCGATTGTGTCCTCGCTGGTCTCCCCATGCATCATGTGGCGCGCCATCAGACCCGATGCCTCATTGAATAAAGTATCCCGGTTCAACATGGGATAGGTTTGGGTCAAACGCCGGATGGCATTGATGACACTCTCATGTTCCGGACGCGGAATTTCCATGATCTCTGGCACCGGCGCAGGCGCGACAGGCCGCCGATCTCTGAGATACCTCGCAAAATCGAGCAGGCTCGCAACTTCGGCATCGGTCAATGCGTCGATGACCGCCCGAAGTTCGTGCTGGTCAGATTTTGCCATCGAGTCGACCCAAAAATGCGGCCGCAAAACTATCTTGCCGACTGTTTTTCCACGCAGTGCGCTTCGGTGAATTCGAGGAACTCATCCATCGCCCGCAAGCGGAACTTCTGGCGCTGATAAACGATTGAAAAGGGGCGCGTAAGCGGAGGATCCAGACTCAACTTGGACAACATGCCCAGTTCCAGCTCCTTATCGAGCGTCGCGACAGACAGGATCGAGATACCAAGGCCCGCCGCGACGGCGCTCTTGATGGACTCCGGACTGCCAAACTCCATGGTCAAATTGAGATCCGAGGTATCGTGGCCAGCCGACTCCAGATAGTCGACGATCACATTACGGGTTCCCGAACCCTCCTCACGGCTGATAAACGGATACTGAAAAAGCGCATCTACGGCAGTGACAGAGTGCTCGGTGAGGGGGTGGTTCGGAGGGGTGACTACCACGAGCTCATCATCCCAGCAGACTTTGGACACCAGATTCTTATTACCCACCGGGCCCTCAACAATACCGATATCAATCTCGTTGCTCTCAACCATATGAAGCACCCCATCAGTGTTGGCGACATGCAGGCGCACAGCGACATCCGGAAACTTGGCCTGATATTCACCAAGAATGCTCGGGATAACGTACTCACCAATAGTCGTACTCGCTCCAAGAACAAGCGGGCCCAGCACATCACCGGTCAACTTTCGGACCTCGTTATCCATTTCGCTATAAAGCGAGAGGATCTGATCAGAATAGCCCTTCACAAGATGGCCGGCCGAGGTGAGACTGATCCGGTTGTGAGTGCGGTCAAACAAACGTGTATTGAAGTAATCCTCCAGCTGGCGAATCTGGAATGTGACGGCCGGCTGGGTCATGTGCAGCGCTTCTGCTGCTTTGGTGAAACTGAGCAAGCGGGCTACCGTTGCAAATACCTGAAGCCGTCTGTCCGCCATGAGTTCACTCCCCGCCTGGTGTAAATAACCCTATCGCAATCAGTCTCGTTTTAAAACTGATTGGGATGAACTGATTTTATGGGCAATAAGCAGATATTGGTAGCACGCCTAACTAGCGAGTTCGGATCGTCGCGCGCCAGCCTCAATGACAAATCGCCGAAACGCTTCCGCAGTCGGTGAGAGCCGCTTGCCTTTACGGTGAGCCACATACCACCGTCGCATAATCGGCATCCCGTCAACATCCAGTTCCACAAGGCGCTGCAGAGTCAATTCTTTTTCGACGGTATGGGCGGATACCACCGCAAGGCCCAGACCCGCCTCAACCCCCTGCTTTACGGCTTCGTTACCCATAAGCTCCATACTTTTTTGATAGGGAAAACCCTGATCCGAGAAGAAACGCTCCATAGCAACACGCGTTCCCGATCCCGGCTCACGCACAACAAAATGCGCCTCGGCAAGATCTGCCAAGGCAATCCTCCGCGCATTCGCCAAAGGATGATCAGGCGACCCAATCACGATCAGCGGGTTATCCATAAATGATTCTGAAACAAGATCAAGATCGCCCGGCGGCTTACCCATGAGAGCCAGATCCGGCAGATTCGCTTCTAGTCGGCTGAGCAGTGATTCGCGGTTAGTCACATCAAGAGAAATCTCGACCGCCGGGTTTTCCTTTGCAAAGTCGGCGAGCAACTGCGTTGCGAAATAATTGACCGTTGAGGCAATGGCCACCCTCAGTCTTCCGGAATCTTCCCCACGAAGATCGTTCATCTCTTCAGATGCAGCTCCAAGATGCTGCATAATGGTCCGCGCGTGGACAAGCATCGCGTCGCCGGCTTGTGTTCGATAGATTTTCTTTCCAATCTGCTCAAACATGGGCAGACCAATAGAACTTTCCATCTGCTTGATCTGCATCGACACCGCCGGCTGCGTGAGGTGCAATTCCTCTGCTGCCCGGGTATAGCTGAGATGTCGGGCAACCGCCTCGAACACCTGCAGTTGCCGAATAGTGATGTGCACGTTCCTTCCCTCTCGCTCAAATCCCCTATTGAGTTGGGGACGGACTTTAATCTTCTGAGATAAGTATAAACTTATTTGCCCAATACAATAAATTTGCTTAACCTAATGAACCAAATCTATATTGCGTGGGATTGCACTACTTAACCAAGCCGAATTACTGCATTGAATGCAGCCGCTGGGAGAAAACCTGATGTCCGCAAACCACCCCGTTATCGCTGTTACCGGCTCTTCAGGTGCCGGCACAAGCACCGTGAAGACGGCTGTTGAGCATATCCTGACACGCGAGCACCTTAAAGCAATAATCGTCGAGGGTGACAGTTTCCACAGATTCGATCGCTACGAGATGCCTGAGGAGGTCGCGAAAGCGCATCAATCCGGTCGGGATCTCAGTCATTTTGGCCCCGACGGCAACCACTTCGGAAGACTTGAAGCCTTATTCAGGGATTACAGTGAAACCGGTCGTGGGAAGATCCGCTACTACCTGCATAACGAATCGGAAGCCGCCCCATACAAACAAAAGCCCGGCACCTTCACCCCTTGGGAAAACATCACAGAAAAGACTGATCTACTCTTCTACGAAGGATTGCATGGAGGCATGGTCAACGGCTCAGTCAACATTGCACAGCATGTGGATCTGCTCGTGGGTGTGGTACCCATTGTCAACCTCGAGTGGATCCAGAAAATTCATCGTGACACCGAGAGCCGCGGTTATGAACCCGAAGCTGTCACTGAAACAATTCTGCGCCGCATGCACGATTACGTTCACTTTATTGCACCTCAGTTCTCGCGAACTGACATCAACTTTCAACGGGTTCCCACGGTGGATACCTCGAACCCTTTTGTTGCCCGCGACATTCCCACCCCGGACGAAAGTTTCGTGGTGATCCGCTTTCGCGATCCCGCAAAATTTGACGTCGACTTTCCTTATTTGCTGGCCATGCTGCATGACTCATTCATCTCCCGCCGAAATACTATCGTCGTTCCCGGCGGAAAAATGGGGCTAGCCATGGAGTTGATCCTTTCTCCTATTATTGACGGGATAGTGAAAAAGAAAAGAGAACTGGAGCGCAGCGCGCAATAGAGGGATTACTGGGTGGCAGCCTCAAGTCGTCGAGCCGCATGGCCGTCATCAATCACACTGCGGACCGTTGCCGCAGCAGAAGCGGCATCCGGGCAGCGCCCTAACTGAATCAGACACAGGGCCGCCCCATAGACGAGACTCTCTCGAACGGGGCCCGGCTCTCCTGCCAAAGCGGCGAGCCCTGCCTGTGCTGATGCATCAGCAAGGGCATCAGCATCAATCGTGCCTTTGATCTCATCATCGGCCGCTTGCTGGGGCAAATCCTGCGGCAGCGGCACAGCCCGCTCTGCGGACTGGATATCGTATTCCGCCGGATCAAGCCTCACTTCCCGATCAGATCCCTCACCTTGGTAGCAAAAAAGTTTGGACGGTTGATTAAGGGAGGGGATAACTCCGCCTTCCACGCCTCGCACAACAATGGCAGAGTCATAACCGGAAGCCCGTGCCAGTGCGGTATAAATGGGAGGATACGGCTTGTGAACATAGCCGGTAAGGAGATGGGTTCTCTTCGCTCCGCGCACGGGGCCCAGCAATACCTCCAGCGTAGTGAGACAAGGCCTCTTGACGATCTTCGTGCGTAGCGAAACCAGTTCATGCAGTTTTGGGCATGCTGCCCGTTGATCGACGTATGCCCACCCAATACGATCATCTTCAAGTCGTCGGGCAGCGTCGGTCGAACTCAGATCAACATGGACCCCGGCAGCACGAAGTACTTTTCGGTGCGTCGCCCCATATTTGGGCCCGATGGATTCCGCCCCATTTGCGAGTGTGGCAATGCCGCAGGCGGCGAGCACCGGCGGAAGAAACGGTGCTGCCGGCATTCCCCGAGTGAAGCCATCGAAGGGATCAGACAGATCCAGCACGTCATCGACGGCGGCCGTCGCCTGATCAGTGGACTCGAGCAGCGCATCCAATACGCCTAGGTTTTCAGGCATGGTTTCGCGTTTCATTCGGAGCGCGATAAGGAAGATGGCAGCCTGAACGGGATCTGAATCACCTGAGAGGATTAGACGCATCCCGTCGCTTGCCTCTTCCCGGGAAAGATCCTTGCTCAACTCCGGACCGGTGGCAATCTTCTGGATGTATTGACGCATCGTCATGAGAAAATGACCATACTGGATGTTGCAGATTAATATTCAGTGAAGCCTAAAGTTTAAACCTGCGGTCAAAAGATCCTCTATACCCAATTGGGTAGTGGGACGTAGTGGGACGCAGCCGGAGTAGCGCAATACCCGCAGCCTGATTTACCCTCTCCCTGAGAAAAAACAATCCCGACCGAAAGTATGGAGATAACCCAAGAAGAAAACGACATGAAGCTCTCGAGTGGGATTGCAGCATTCGAAGCCAAACATTTCACCCAGGCAATGAAGTTGTTGAGTCCACTTGCAGAGAGTGGATCAGCAGACGCGCAATATCGGCTTGCCATCATGTATCAGAACGGGCTGGGTGTGGTGCGTAACGAATTGCTCGCTTACAAGTGGATGAAAAGTGCCGCCCACCAGGACTATGGCCCTGCGCTACATGGGCTTGGGTTCATGTATATGGATGGGGACTGTGCAGCGCAGGACGATACGCGCGCGGTACACTGGTTTGAAGCGGCAGTGGCACAAGGCCTCGCCGGTGCAATGGTTGCTCTCGCCCAGATGCTGGAACAGGGTCGCGGTACAGCTACCGATCCACAAAGAGCTCAGGCGCTCTACAAAGAAGCGGGATTTTAGGTTTGCTCAGTTGAGCTGGATTCGCTCCCCAAAGGGGACAGATTCCGGGCCCTTCACCAGCCAGATGACGGGAAAAGTGGGCGCCGCGTCGGGGAACCGGCCCTTGGCATCTGTAAAGTAAATCAGTAAATCCGGTGCCATATCTAGGCTCTCTGCCCACTGAAAAACAGGAGAAAAATCAGTTCCTCCGCCTCCGGAAAGTGATTCGGGCGTTTCAAGTTGCTCCCAAGGCTCATAAACCTGGGGCGATTCGGGAGCCAATTCAGAGTCGCAATAAACAAGACTGACTCGCGCTTTAACCTGTCCCTTTAGTGCATCTACTTCATTCACAAATTCAGACATCTCGGCTGTCGAGACAGAGCCGCTGGTATCCACGGCCACAGCAACATCTACTATGCCGCTACGCAATGCAGGCAAGATGGCCTCACCTTCCCGGCGGCCAGGCCGAGCGTAGTCGAAGTCATCCCTGGAACGCATGCTCATGTAACGTGCCAGCAGTTGTCTCCAGGGCAACGTTGGAGCAATCAGCTGGTCGACCAATCGTGCGAGCGTTCCACTCAGCTTTCCGGCCTGGCCCGCCTGTTGCGCAGCACCTGCCAGGCGCTCTTGCCATTGCTGCTCCAGTCGTGTCCGTTCATCGGGAGTGAGCGCCTCAGGCGGTGCCGGATCGGCCCCCAGCCCGGCGGAGGGGTCGGGCAAGCGGGATTCAGATGTTTCCTGATCCTGAGAATCGTCGTCGTAGAGATGACGGTCATGCGGCTCGTCTTCAGAGTCCTCTTCCAGCATTGGATAGATTTCTTCCGCGCTGAGTCCTGTGTAGTCCGGCATATAAAGCACATCCGGCGGAGGCGTTAAGCCATCTTCAATCAAAAGCGGGTTAACGGCGAAGTCACAAGCAATATCCCACCTCAATTTGTTGCGATGCAAGCGCCTGGCGAAATGGGCGAGTGCACAGTGGAGTGCTTCATGCGCGAGGGCAAATTCGATCTGAGACAATGACAGACTATCGAAGTACGACGGATTGAAATAAATCTTGCGCGCATCCGTGGCGGTGGTTGGGCACCATGATGCTTCAGTCTCCTGCATCGGCAGACGCATGACCAGAGCGCCCAGAAAGGGGCGATCCAGGATCAATCGGGACCGGGCCGCGCTGATGCGGGCGAGGTTATCTTTCCCGGCTTCGTCCATCACTCATCACATCAATCCTGGGCCAGCATGACATCGGCCACCTGTCTGGCCCAGTCGGGAAAACCCGGCGCCGCAAAAAGTGGAGGACCGACGGCACGATGGAGATCGGACACCAACATCACGCCCATTTCTTTTTGAGGGAAGAGTCCTGCGTAATCCAGTATTCGAGAGTAAAGATCGATGGCGCCAGCGTCTTCTCCGACCTGGGCTGCCCGCCCCACCAGCGCGGCAGCCACTGCGTACTGCAGATCCAAATCCTCTGGCACTGTTAACCACTCTCCCGCCAGGATAGCGTCAATATCGGGTAATTGATCCAGATTGCGAATAAACGCATGCAATTCAATGCCTGCTGCGGGTCCAATACAAGCCTGCAATGCGCCGCTCAGCATATCCGGGTCTTGCGAGAACTTTTGAAGAGCACGGTGCGCAAACTCCCAGGAACGCGGCGACGGAAACGCAACCGGGTTCTGCGCAGGATCAAAGTCAAACAGCATGTCAGGTCGAAAGCGGAGAAAACCAATGACCCGCTCATCGACACCTGCGTGAAACGCCCAACGAACCCAGTCGTCCAAATTAATGTCGACCTCGTAATGGCTGAAGCGGTTCGCCAGTGGTGCCGGCATCGCGTACGTGACACCACGATCTCCCTGCCGGTTCCCTGCAGCCACGATCGCCCATCCGTCAGGCACTTCGTAATCCCCCAACCTCCGGTCGAGGATCAACTGGTAAGCGGCTGCCGACACGCTGGGCGTCGCGGATGTGATCTCGTCGAGAAAAAGAATGCCTTGCGAACCGTGTCTATCCTGGTCCGGAAGCATGGAGGGAATAGCCCACTCAACGCGCTCATCAACGCGAAACGGTATTCCCCGCAAATCACTAGGCTCCAATTGGGACAACCTAATATCAATCAACGGCAGATGGTCATCGCCCGCTACCTTGGCGACGATTTGGGACTTCCCGACACCCGGGGGGCCCCACAGCATCACCGGAGTATGAGAACGCTCGCTGAGGCTTGCGATCTCACGGCGAAGAAGTTTTTCAAGATGAACGGGGCGCATGAAACCTGGTTGAATGTTAAAAATAATTTTGCGCGCTAAGTTTATCTCAGCCCACTTCACGGACCCTTGATCCCGATTCCAACCGGCCCCTCAACAAACCTATCGCTACCTGAATATGGCTCTTGGGATAGAGTCCTGGCGCCACAACGCCGATCCGCGTAATAAACTCTGCTCATGGATGCCCTGCCAATCTTCCTGAAGTTGCGCAATACGCCCGCCCTCGTGGTCGGAGGCGGCTCCGTGGCCGAGCGAAAAATCGACCTGCTGATACGAGCCGGAGCCAAGGTGACTGTGGTGGCGCCAGAAATTGGATCCAAAGTAAAAGCGCTTTTGGATCAGCAGAAACTGCACTGGATCGAGGATCGTTTTGAGCCAGCCCATTTGAGTCGGGCGTTTATTGCGATCGCAGCAACCGACAACGAGGATGTGAATCGATCAGTCTCAGAAGCGGCTCGGCAACAGAACCTGCCCGTGAACGTCGTCGATCAGCCGGATCTTTGCACCTTCACCGTGCCCTCTATCGTCGATCGCTCGCCCGTCATTATCGCCATCGGTACCGGCGGCGCGTCCCCGGTTCTGGCCCGGATGCTGAAAGCCCGACTGGAAACACTCATCCCCGCCGCATACGGCCGGCTTGCCGGCATCGCCCGTGAGTTTCGCGATCAGGTCAAAGCAGCACTTGGCAGTGTTGACTCGCGCCGCGGATTTTGGGAGAAGGTTTTTCAGGGGCAGGTTGCCGAACTCGTATTTGCCGGCAAGGAAAATCAAGCCCGAGCGGAACTCAGGGCGATGATCCAGGCAACCGAAGATGCAGAATTCGAAAAAGGTGAGGTGTACCTGGTCGGTGCCGGTCCCGGCGATCCGGATCTCTTGACCTTTCGCGCTTTGCGTTTAATGCAGCGGGCAGATGTGGTGCTCTATGACAGACTAGTGGCTCCTGCCATTGTGGATCTGGTGCGTCGAGATGCCGACCGGATTTTTGTCGGAAAAGAAAAATCCAATCACGTGATACCTCAACCCGAGATCAACGAACTGCTCCTGAGTTTGGCCCAAGAGGGGAAACGGGTACTGCGGCTAAAGGGCGGCGACCCTTTCATCTTCGGCAGAGGAGGTGAAGAAATTGAGGATCTGGTACGACACAACATCCCATTTCAGGTCATTCCCGGCATCACCGCAGCGACAGGATGTGCCTCTTACGCGGGCATCCCCCTGACGCATCGGGATCACGCTCAGTCCTGTCTTTTTGTTACAGGACACCTTAAGGACGGCAGCGTCGATCTCAACTGGGATGCCTTGTGTCAGCCCGGTCAAACCGTTGTGGTCTATATGGGATTAACAGGACTTGAGTCGATCTGCCGCGAAATGATTCACCATGGGCTCAAAGACACTACACCAGCAGCGCTCATCCAGCAGGGTACTACGCTTAACCAACGGGTGATTGCCGCCACCCTTGATAGTCTGCCTGATGCAGTGGCTGCGGCTAACGTCAGAGCGCCGACCTTGCTTGTTGTCGGCAGTGTTGTCACCCTGCACGATAAGCTTGCCTGGTTTGACCCTGACGGCGGGCCGCCAGACAATCTTGCACTTAATGAACCGGGCCGAGGCGCAAACGATGGCCTTTGATCCTCCCAAACCCTCCTCCCGCGCATGGATAGACGTCGGCGCCGCTCAGCATCTCCCGCCCGGCACAATGCAGCGCTATGAGAGCGAAGGTCAGCGCATCCTGATCGCGAACGTCGATGGTACGCCGTTTGCTGTGGACGACACTTGCACCCATGAAGACGCCTCGCTTTATATGGGCGCCTTGCAGGGTGATAAAGTGAAATGCCCACTTCACGGCAGCCGATTCTGCCTTCGGGATGGGCGGGCACTTGATGAGCCTGCCGAGATCGATCTTGCGTGTTACCCCGCCCGCTTTCAAAACGGCCGGGTAGAAATTGTTCTTGCTCGCAGGCTCGATTAACGCCTCCAAGAAATCCTGCATTCCTACAAGTCAGTGCGAGACGGGACTTCCGTCTTCTGGCGTTGCAGCACCGAATTCACACAAGGCTCTCAGCAGCTCTGCCCGGTCGCCCATTACCACTGCCTCGACAAGCCCCTGCTTTTCTTCCGGAGAAAAGGGCAGACTGCTCGCGAGGGTATCAATCAGCTCGGGTGGCTGCAGGTGATCGAGAGCGCTCCAGTCGACCGACAGATTGCGGCTTTCTGTAAAGCGTTTTGCCGAGGCAATGATCTCTGCCGTGTCAAGACCAGAATCTTGTGTATCAAGATCATGGGCAAATCTTCCCCATGAAGCCTGAATGCGACGATATCCATTCTTCATTTCCACTTCATCTGAGATATCGAATCGGCACACCCCCGCAAGAATAATCAACAGACGATTGTCCCGGGTCTCGCTGAAGCTGACGATGCGGCCTGCACAGCCCGTCTCATGCAATTCAGGATGCTGCGATTGCGCCTCTCCCTTAGGCTGTACCATGCCGATCAACCGGGGCGACGCCATTGCATCGAACACCATATTCAAGTATCGATCTTCAAAGATGTTGAGCGGCAACTGGCCATTAGGCAGAATGACGGCGCCAGGCAGAGGAAACACCGGCAAAACATCTGGCAGCTCGCTGAATAGGTGAGTGAATCGGTTTCGCATAGGCTTCGAAAATCAAAATTTGTGGCTTAGTCGTCGAGAGTATCCGGAAATTGACGTCGAATGCTTGTGAAGCACAACGTCAACATATCAGCCAGTCAATATAAACCATGTCAAAAATCGCCGTCATCGGATTTGGGTCACTGCTCTGGGATCTGGATGATCTTGCCCCGAAGGTTTCGGGAAAATGGAAGATGTACGAGGGGCCGGTTCTGCCGCTTGAATTTTCCCTGGTCTCAAAAAAGCGTCATTTCGCGCTGGCATTGGTGATCGATTATCTCGATGGGGCGCCCTGCCCGACCTGTGTGATCGACAGCATACGTTCCGACATCAGCGCCTCCGTAGCAGACCTGGCTGAGCGCGAGCGGATGGCACCTTCCAACATCGGCTTCATCGACCGGGACAGCGGACAATCTCATAGTCATAGAAAAGAAACGCAAGAGACGTTCTGGCGCTGGATTAAAGATACCGATTACTCTGGAGCAGTGTGGACCGACGGCGAACGCAACTTCGAAACGATGGCCGGTAAACGTTTCAACCTGACAACTGCCCAGGACCATCTTTGGTCACTCAAGGGAGTCTCATTGGAAGAAGCCAGAAGGTACATCCGTGAAGCACCATCACAGGTGCAAACACCGCTACGGAAAGCTCTGGAAGACTCACCTTGGTGGCATCATGAGCCAGAAGACTAGGTCAGGATCTGCCCGACCAGGGATTTGATACCATGAATTCACGGTACGTCGGACGTTTTGCGCCGTCCCCTACTGGCGAACTGCATTTCGGATCGCTGGTAGCGGCAGTCGCCAGCTACGCTGACGCCAAACACCATAACGGAGCCTGGCTGCTTCGCATTGATGACGTAGATCAGCCCAGAAGTATCGACGGCTCTTCCGAGTCCATCATTACGGCACTTGAAGCATTCGGCTTTCGCTGGGATGGCCCTATCCGCCGACAGTCCGAACGACAGCATCATTACCAGGACGCCATTGCTGATTTACGCAATCGGTCGCTGGCCTACCCCTGCCGCTGCTCACGAAGGCAGATCGGGAAAACCGCTCGCCAGGGAGTCGAGGGTCTGGTGTATCCCGGCACCTGCCGTAACTGGCAGGGAACGGGTGACGAGCAGACATCTATCAGGCTGCTCACCAGTGACGCCGAAGTGACCGCGATCGATAGAATTGCGGGCGACATTACCCAGAATCTTGAAACGGATATCGGCGACTTTGTTATTTTCCGAGCTGACGGGATCGCCGCTTATCAACTTGCTGTTGTGGTAGACGACTTCCTGGATAACGTTACCCACGTTGTTCGTGGCGCAGACCTTGTACTCTCAACACCCCGGCAGATGTACCTTCAAAGCAGGCTTCACTATCCAACACCGGAGTATGCGCACGTCCCGCTAGTAAGAGATCGCGATGGGGGAAAAATCAGCAAAAGTGATCGCGCACATCCTCTTGATCCAGCCCAGCCGTTATCTGCGCTCAAAGCAGCCTGGCAGTTTCTCAGGCAGATTCCGATGCCAGAGTCGGTTCAGGATCCTGAACTTTTCTGGAGCCACGCCGCCAAGACATGGTGTATTGACCTCCTGCGAGATGCTCACTCAGCATATCCTGACGAGAGAACTGCGTGAAACACCCACCCCTTGAGGAGGTCAGGCATTTCTGGTTTGAAGACGCGTGCCTCGCGCCCGAGTCGCTGGCCAGGCATCAGGCCCGCTGGTTTGCGCCGAGCGACCAACTCGACCGAGATATCGAGAAACGTTTTGGCGCTTTGCCGGACGCCGCAAGATCCGGAACCCTGCGCTACCGCCCGGATGACCCCCATGATCTCCTCGCCATCATACTGATCCTGGATCAGTTTCCACGACAGATTTACCGCAATACTCCGCAGGCTTTTGCCTATGATCAACAAGCGCGGGCCATTTCTGGCGCCATGATCGAAAAATCAATCTTTCAGGTTCTGAACCCGGTCGAACAGGTCTTTGTGTTTCTGCCGTTTGAGCATTCCGAAACGCTATCGGATCAGGTCCTTTCTGTTCAACTGTACGAAACACTGTTGCAACAAGCGCCTCAGTCTTATCGCTCGTTTCTTGAAAATGCTCTCGACTATGCTCGTAGACACCACTCAATCATAGAACGCTTCGGACGCTTTCCACACAGAAACGCGGCCTTATGGAGGGAATCCACCGAGGAAGAAAAGAGCTTTCTCGCCGCGGGGGGGCGATACATTTAGCGTAGAGTCAGCTACCTCATCGATCTGAAAAAACAATACCCTTTAGACGCCACTTCAATGCCGACCACCTCACACGAAATGAAGGGCGTACTGCTTTGTCTTTGTGGGATTATCTTGCTCAGCCCAGATAGCCTTCTCTTAAGACTGATAGGAGCCGACCTTTGGACGCTCGCCTTTTGGCGAGGCGGCCTCTCCGCAGTGGGTCTTGCGGTCGCCGTGCTACTTATGGAAGGGCGTCAACCGGGTCAACAGCAACTCCTCCGGCTGACCCGGCAAGGCGTTGTGGTCGCAGTCAGTTTTGCGATTGCCAATCTTGCTTTCATCTTCTCCATCCAGAATACAGCCGTTGCCAACACTCTGGTCATCATGAGCTTATCGCCCCTGTTTGCGGCGCTGCTCAGTTATTTTCTCTTTCGGGAACCTATATCCGCCGGCACCTGGGCCGCGGCTGTCGCTATTTTTCTCGGTCTGACCATGGTGTTTTACGGGAGCCTTGCAACGGGTGGTGTAGTGGGCGATCTGGCCGCACTGGTCACCAGTATGTGCGTTGCCATCAGTCTCGTTCTTATGCGCGAGTACCGCGATATCAGTATGGTGCCAGCACTGGCCTGGAGCAGCGGACTGGCATGTCTGGCCGCCCTGCCTTTCGCGTTTCCTGCCTCCCTCAGCGGAACAGCCTTCCTGCTTATGCTGGTACTGGGATTGATCGTACTGCCTGCCAGTCTTACGATGATTGGACTGGCCCCGCGATATCTGCCTGCACCCGAGGTGAGTCTCATCCTGCGTCTGGAAGCGCTGCTCGCGCCGCTTTGGGTGTGGCTTGTACTGGGAGAGGTGCCCAGCCGGCAAACATTGATTGGTGGAGGGATTATCCTGGCTACCCTGATCTGCCTATCCCTTTACACCATCCGGATGCAGCGAGGCCGCACAGCGTGACGCAGCCAGCCACCACACCGGTTGGTGCTTCCGAACGCTATGCGGTCTGGTTGATCGCAGCAAGCAGTCTCCTGATTTCTGTCAACGGGTTCATGCTGCGGAGTATCGAATCTGCCAATGAATGGCAGGTGATCTTTGGTCGCCAGGCGTTTTTTACGCCTGCGATCCTGATCGTGCTGCTGATTCGGTATCGGACACATCTCTTAAGACTGTTTGTGGAATCAGGATGGGTGGGTCTGGCTGCGGGCGTTTGCCTTGGATTAGCTAATCCGACCGTGATCCTGGCAATGACCCACACCACGGTGGCCAATGCCATGTTTATCCTGGGAGCCTGTCCACTGATCACCGCTGTACTCGCCCGGATTTTTCTTCGTGAACAGCTCTCTCGCGCCACTCTTGTCGCGATTGGAGTAGCGATGATCGGCATCGGGATTATGCTTGCCGATGGCCTGGGCGCGGGATCCTCGCTGGGCAACGCGCTTGCGCTGCTGTGCGCTCTTTTCTTCTCAATGTTCGTCATCTTTTTGCGGGTCGGCAAAGACAGGAACATGCTGCCCACCAGTATTACAGGCGGCGCAATCGGCGCTATCGTGGGGCTGGCTGGCGCGGGATTTGACTACCACCTGACGATGCATGACAGCCTCTTATGCCTGATCTGGGGCGGCGGCATTGTCACCATCGTGCACTTTCTATTCATCCAGGGCTCAAGACATGTGCCCGGCGCCGAAATCATGCTGATCACCCTGATCGAGTTCACCCTGGGTCCCATCTGGGTCTGGATGGGTTTCGGCGAAAGACCCACCGCAATGGCCCTGGCGGGGGGCGTTCTTGTGCTGGCCGCTGTAGCCGGCCGGTCCATTACGATGCTTCAAAAACCGGGCGCGGGAGGTTGAGCAGAATCAAATATGTTCAGATTCGTGTGCCGCCACCTGCTGGCTGAAGTAATCATCGCAGGTTCCTTCCCGCAATACGTCTGCCGTTGCGCAGTGCAGTCCACCACCAAAGGGATAGGCATCCCTGAAAGCCAACGGCAAGACCTCAAACCCCAGTCCGTCCAGCTGCTCCGCCTGCTGATGCTCGCTTTCCTCCACGATAACTGTCTTGTGATCGAGGATCAGCACATTCATCGACAACCAGACACTTGAATAACACAGCGGCGGCGGTGCATCGTTGGAGGGCTGTGCGGCATCAACAATCTCCCAATCATTCGCCTTGAAGATCTCCCGCTGCTCATCGGGCAGTTTTCGATTGGGATTGTTCATGATGAGGCCGGGCCGCAACGGAACAAACGTCGCATCAATATGAATCGGGTAGGGGTCACCGGGAAAGTTCACCGAATGCACCCGATGATCCGGAAAATGCCGCTGCAGCCACTCCATGCCGCGGCGATTGGTCGTCAGACCGTGCTGACAAAACAAGTCCTTGCCGATGCGCAAAATGTCCGCAGCATCAAAAAGGGGCTCGTGTTCCGTGGTAACAAAATCCAGCGCGGCAGTACGCTTAAGCCGCTCCTCGATCGTAATCTCGTCAAAGTAGCCCGCTTGATAGGAATCGTCGGCAAGTCGTGGCCGCGGCGCCTGCTCCCACCGGAAGCCCGGATCCTCATCAAAGTAACGCTGCATGAGGGTGTGATACGCGAGAAACTCCCAGTAGCGACAGCGAAAAGACATCGGAGCGCTGAGGATTTCTTTTCCCACCGTTAACAGAACATCGCGCGGCGGCATACAACCAAACATGGATCCGGTCGTAAAGTCGGGCGTAATCACCGCCTGATTCCATTGAATCGGTTCCGGTCGATCAACCCGAACGCCTCGGCTTTTGAGCAAGTTCACCAGGTTATCCAACTGGGCGTTCGCCCGTTCCACGGTGGCCAGGGGACGCGGACCCCACATGCCCCGCATGTCACTGTCTTCAGGTACCTTGGCTTCCGTAGCGGGCTCCGAAGGCGGAATACAAGTAAAATCCGCACGCCCCACAATGGCATGCCTCAGTGGATCAAAGTCATTCCATGAACTCACAACCGTGGACTGCATTTCTATCTCTCCGTGTGCATTTTGTTCAATTCAAAACCTGGCCAGAAAACATCCTTAAGCATCACCTGACGCCTGCGCCAACGCCTCCAGGACCTTGGCGCGTCGAGAAAGCCACCAGCCGTACTGCTTAGGCCACTGATTCCATTCCGGGTCTGCTTCCAGCGAGAGCGCCGCATTCAGCGGCCAGTTGGGGTCCAGCAACGCCTCCCGGCCAATCGCGACAAGATCGGCCTGCCCTTTGGCAACGATCGCCTCGGCTTGTTCAGCCGTCAATACCAATCCGACCGCCTGAGTCCTGAGCCCAGCTTCCTCTTTTACTTTTCGAGCGTAAGGCACCTGAAAGCCAGGCTGTGGTGGTGGTCCTTTTGCCGCCGTTGCGGAACCGAGGATGCCGCCCGAGGAGCAATCGATCACATCCACACCCAAGCCCTTCAGATCTTTGGCAAGCGCAACAGTATCCTCGAGTGACCAGCCCTTAGGCGCCCCGTCAACCGCGGACACGCGAACAAAAAGCGGTTTGCCTTCCGGCCATGCTTCCCTGACCGCCTCAACCGTCTCAAGCAGCATTCTCGAACGTCCCGAGCGATCGCCCCCATACCCATCGGCTCGATGATTGCTCACCGGCGACAAGAAGCTCGCCGCAAGATAGCCATGCGCCGCATGGACTTCCGCAATATCGAATCCGGCTTGATCGGAACGCCTGGCAGCCGCTGCAAAATCCTCCACAACCTGAGTGATCTCAGCAGAGGTCATTTCAGCCGGAAGCAGCCAACCCTCGCCCACGGGTTCTGCCGAAGGTGCGATCACCTGCCAGGGCTCTTCGCCACGTCGCCGGTCGCTGTCATCAAGCGGGCCGTTCCCATGCCAGGGCCGCTGCATGGCGGCCTTTCTTCCCGCATGGGCAAGCTGTATCGCTGACGCAGAGCCCATACTTCGGATAAAACCGGTAATACCCGACAACGCCTGGGCATGTGCATCCGACCAGATCCCGAGATCTCCGTGGGTAATGCGGCCTCTGCGCTGCACTGCTGCGGCTTCTGTAAAGACCACTCCGGCACCGCCCTGTGCAAACTTTCCAAGGTGCACTATATGCCAGTCATTGGCGATGCCGTCGCCGGCGCTGTACTGACACATCGGCGAGATAACCAACCGGTTCTCGAGGGTGAGGTCGCGGATCTTTAGTGGGCTAAAAAGATGTGATTCAACAGGCATAGTTAAAGTACAGCGAAAAAACCAGAGCGCGCAATCATATCGGGCAGACGCCATAGATTCCAGAAAAATCACGCCCGACGGGTCTCATTACACTGTGACTCGGATAGACTTGTCGGGCACCGGTAAACATGGAATCAGATTCTGATGTCCGACAAAAGCGCCACGGCCCAGCTGCTGCTTCAGGCACGAAAGCCCGGAAAGGCTCTGACGGCTCTTCCCAAAAGCGCCCTGCCCGCCGATAAAGCTCAGGCCTATGCCGCGCAGGCAGAACTTGTATCTTTGTTAAGCATTCATTCCGGCAGACCCGTGGGTTACAAGGTAGGCTGTACCAACGCTACAGCACGGCAAATGCTTGCGCTCGACTCTCCGTTCAGCGGCCGGTGTTTTGAAAAAGAGCTTTCGGCTTCACCCGCGACCATTGATGCCGGAACGCTCCACATGATCGGCATCGAGCCAGAGATCGCGGTACGCATCGGTAAGGATCTCGCCCCTTCGAAAAACTGGCAACGAGCAGATGTCATCGACCACATTGAAGCTGTAATGCCCTCGGTGGAAGTTGTGGAAAGTCGGTTTTCGAGCTGGCCACTGATGGGCTTTTTGAGCGCGATCGCCGATAACGGCGTGCATCGCCATCTGGTACTGGGCAATCCGGTCGAAAACTGGTCTGCCGACAGTATTGAACAAACCGCGGTGACGCTGACCGCAAACGGAATCACCGTGCGTGAGGGAGTTGCCAGCAATGTGGACGGCGGACCTTTTGGCGTCGTCGCCTGGCTTGCCAATCACCTCAACGCCATGGGGACGACTCTGGCAGCAGGTGAGATCGTCACTACAGGCGTGATGACCGATATTTACGACAGTGCCCCGGGAGAAACAATTGTGGCTCACTATGATCTTCCCGCAGTAGTGGAATTACAGGTAAAGCCGCTATGACGATGGACCTCATCCGTCTTTCCGCACGTTCGGTGCGGGATCTCCTCAAGGACCGGCAAGTCGGCCCGCTCGAGCTTCTCGATGCGCTAGAGCACCGCATCAGTGAAGTGGATGGCGCCGTCAATGCCTTGCCAACACTTTGTTTTGAGCGGGCTCGACAACGTGCCCGCGAAAGGGATCTTTCCGGTCTGCCGCTTGCCGGCATCCCTGTGGCCATCAAGGACCTTTTGCCAGTCAGCGGCGTGCGCACCACATTCGGTTCCATGGCATACCGCGATCACATCCCCGAGGTTTCTGATCTCCTTGTCGAGCGCATCGAGGCAGCCGGGGGCATTGTCTATGCAAAATCCAACACACCCGAATTTGGCGCGGGGGCCAATACCTTCAATGATGTCTTCGGATTTACCCGGAACCCCTGGAACACCGCGCTTTCGGCGGCAGGATCCTCGGGAGGCTCAGCCGTCGCACTCGCGACCGGGATGGCGTGGCTAGCCACCGGATCTGATCTTGGTGGCTCGCTGCGCAACCCGGCGAGTTTCTGTTCGATTGTGGGGCTGCGTCCCAGTCAGGGCCGCATCGCATCAGACCCAGGCGAGACCGCATTCAATCGTCTGAGCATGGAAGGGCCCATGGCGCGCAACGTCAATGACGCGGCCATGCTATTGGATGTCATGGCCGGCTATGACAGTCGGGATCCGATGTCCCTTGACAACCCCGCCGAGTCATTCGAAGAGGCTGCGATCCGCGAGCATGTGGCTCCCCGGATCGCGTTTTCGCCGGACCTTGGCGTCACCCCGGTCGATCCTGAAGTCGCCGAAATTTGTGAGCGGGCGGCTTTGCGGTTTGAAGAGCTCGGCGCCCACGTTGAGAAAGCGCAGCCCGATTTTTCAGGTTTGCAGGATGTTTTCCAAGTCCATCGCGCGCTTTCCTTTGCGACTTCTCTTGGCCCTGAACTCGAGGCGAACCGTGACACCTTCAAACCGGAAATTGTCTGGAATGTAGAAAAGGGGCTCGCCCTCACAGGCCAGGACATCATGAATGCGATGGTGGAAAGATCAGCAATCTACAGGCGGGCAAACACGTTCTTTTCTGATTTCGATCTGATTTTGACGCCCGCGACCGTTGTGCCGCCCTACCCGGTCGAGCAGCGCTTTGTTCAACGGGTTGGCGATCATGAATTTTCGAATTACATCGAGTGGTGTTCGATTGCATACGCCTTTACCGTCCTTGGCGCTCCGGCGCTGTCGGTCCCCTGCGGATTTACCCAAAGCGGGTTGCCAGTGGGTTTACAGATTGCAGCGCCCGTTCGCGAAGAAGCAAGATTGCTCGCGGCTGCCAGCGCCCTTGAGAATCTGCTAAGGTTATCTGGCGCATTGCCCATTGATCCTCGAGCCCCTGACTCATGACCCACTACAGCGCTTGCCCGCATGACTGCCCTTCCACCTGTGCATTGGAAGTTGAAAAACTCGATGACAACACCATCGGCAAGGTCCGAGGCGCCTCAGAACAGACCTATACGGCCGGCGTCATCTGCAGCAAGGTTGCCCGCTACAGCGAACGAATCCATCATCCAGACCGCCTGACCCAGCCGCTGAAACGCACCGGCGAAAAAGGCAGTGGCCAGTTCTCGCCGATCAGTTGGGAGGATGCCCTGGATGAGGTCGCCGAGCGACTGCGCGAAGCTGAGCAGCGCGACGGCAGCGAGGCTGTCTGGCCCTACCAGTATGCCGGCACCATGGGACTGGTAATGCGTGACGGGATCAACCGTCTTCGTCACGTCAAAAAATATTCAGGCTTTCACTCGACGATCTGCGTCAACATGGCCTGGAATGGCTTCCTGGCCGGAACCGGACGCCTCACCGGCGTGGACCCACGGGAAATGGGCAAGTCGGATCTCGTCATCATCTGGGGCACCAACGCCGCAAGTACCCAGATCAATGTCATGACCCATGCACTGAAGGCACGTCGTGAGCGCGGCGCCAAGATTGTTGTTATTGATACCTACAACAATGCCACGGCCAAGCAGGCTGATCTTTTCCTTTGTGTTCAGCCGGGAACCGACGGCGCGCTCGCCTGCGCGCTGATGCATGTGCTGTTTCGTGACAACAAGGCCGATCGGGAATATCTCGAGGCATATACGGACTGTCCCGATGCCCTTGAGGCCCATCTGCAATCTCGCGATCCCGCGTGGGCAGAACACATTAGCGGTGTGCCTGTCAGCCAGATTGAAACCCTGGCTGGAATGATTGGCGAGACTCCCAAGACTTTTTTTCGCCTTGGCTATGGTTTTACCCGGCAGCGCAACGGCGCCGCCAGCATGCACGCGGCGCTTTCTATCGCCGCCGTGGCTGGCAATTGGCGTCACGAGGGAGGCGGGGCTTTTCACAGCAATGGGGGCATCTACCACTGGGATAAGACGCTGCTGGAGGGTCTGGACCATATTGACCCAGATGTGCGGGTGCTGGATCAATCCCGCATTGGGGCTATCCTGACCGGAGACAAGCAGGACATCAAAGACGGTCCGCCCGTTACCGCGCTCTTTATTCAGAATACCAATCCCATGTCGGTGGCGCCGGATCTCAACCGGGTGCATGAGGGTTTTGCGCGCAAGGATCTCTTTGTCTGCGTACATGAACAGTTCATGACCGAAACCGCCGAGATGGCCGACATCATACTGCCCGCCACCATGTTCCTTGAGCACGATGACGTCTACCAGGCAGGAGGCCATCAACACATTACGCTCGGCCCCAAGATCGTTAATCCGCCCGAGGGCTGCCGCTCAAATCATGAAGTCATCTGTGCACTGGCAAAACGACTTGGCGCCCAACATCCAGGCTTTGAGTTGACTGCTCGAGAAATCATTGACCGAACACTCAAGGACTCAGGCTGGGGTCAACTTACCGATCTCGAACAGCAGCACTGGATCGATTGCCAACCCGACTTCCGGGAGGCGCACTATCTCGAAGGCTTCGGCCACGCCGACGGGCGGTTTCACTTCTCACCTGACTGGGATGCTCTTCTGCCACACGGTTTTGGCCCGGCCGGGGCTGTCATGCCTACCCTGCCAGATCACTGGGACGTTATTGAGACGGCGAACAGCGAAATGCCTTACCGCCTGGTCACCGCACCTGCACGCCATTACCTGAATTCAACGTTTACCGAAACCCCAACGTCCAGTCGGCGCCACAAGCGGCCGAGCGCCATGCTGCATCCGGATGATGCCCGTGACCTAAAGATCAACAACGGCGACACCATCCGGCTGGGCAATCTTCGCGGGGAAATTCCCATTGCGGCAGAAGTCGTTGAAACCGCGCAGCGCGGTGTAGTGATCGTCGAGAGTATCTGGCCAAACCGTGCATTCGCCGGGGGCAAAGGCATCAACGCTCTGACCGGGGCAGACCCGGTCGCCCCGGTCGGTGGTGCGGCTTTTCATGACACAAGAATCTGGATCCGACCCGCGTGACCCAGATCACATCACAGCTTAAAAACTCCGCCGCGTTATCAAAACTGACCTATAGTTCTGTTACCCGTCTCACGCACAGCAGCGATCTCACACGATCCTGGGAGCGCAGTTTTGGAAGTGAACATCTTTGGCGTCGTTTTGATATTGCTCATCGTGATCGCAGCGTGGCTGATCTGGACCTATAACC
>Ga0114933_10000510_pt1 | contig 47411 bp, 46 predicted proteins | sample 4SBtaG_FD_89691 | JGI IMG/M metagenome (GOLD analysis project Ga0114933, IMG submission 89691) | Deep subsurface microbial communities from Kolumbo volcano to uncover new lineages of life (NeLLi) - 4SBTROV12_W25 metaG | ecosystem: Environmental > Aquatic > Marine > Volcanic | place: Kolumbo... | reverse complement strand
CTCCTCCAACAGCAATATAATGTCCAATATCGAGATTAATGTAATTATTTTTAGAATTATCTAAAGCAAAATTCCATGCGATATCAGTGGATTGAAGATGTCCATGGTATCCAACTTTAACATCATGCTTTTCTGCATAGTAAGAAATTCTTTTTGTATTAGTCTCATCCGTTAACTCTGCAGTAACATAATCAGCACCCAAAGCTTTTGTTGCTTTCATGGCATATTCAATTTCTTCATCTTTATTCCTAGGTGACATACAATATGGTTTATAAGCAAAAATATTTATTCCCTTTTGATCAAATTCTTTTTTTACTTTCTTAAATTCCTTCATTGAGACATTTGCTCTCCAATCAGCACTATCTCTTCTAGATCTTGGCATACCTATAGTCCTTTCTACATGATTACCCATCAATTCTATATTATCAGATTTAGAATCTAGACAATATTGAATAATGGTTTCCATATCTTCTGTTCCAGCTTGAAAGGAATAGGTAATAACTGAAATATCAACTCCTCCAATATTCTTTATAATTGGTAGATGAAAGCTATAACCTATCATTCCAAGAGATAGTAGGGATGTCTTTTTTATAAAATCTCTCCTATTTTCCATTTTAATAACTATTTATTAAACTTTTTAATTATTTATATTTCATAAATTAAGTTAATATTATATAAAAACAAAAATGCTAAAAGCAATAATTTTTGATCTTGACGGAACTCTTGTTGATAGTTTGCCTTATCATCATGAATCATGGAGAATATTTTTCAAAAAAAATAATATAGAAGAAAATGACTTCAATGAAATATATAAAAATTATAAAGGGGGCGGAACACTTGAACTAATGAGCAGTGTTTTTGGAGATATATACACAAAAGATGAATTAGAAAAATTGAGTGATGATAAAGAAGTGATTTTTAGAGATATCTACAGGAGTAAAATATTTCCAATAAATGGATTAATAAAGTTTTTAGATAATCTTAAAAAGAACAATATTTTATTATCTATTGGAAGTAATGCAATAAGAAAAAATGTTTTGATGACAATAGAAGAACTAGGGATAACCAACTATTTCAGTTCTATTATTTGTGGAGATGAAGTATCAAAGGGAAAACCTGATCCAGAGATGTATATAAAAACCTTATCTAATCTAAATGTCAATAAAAATGAATGTATAATTTTTGAAGACTCAATTGAAGGAGTAACAGCTGCAAAAAATGCGAATATAAAAGCTATAGGTATTACGAGTTCTCAATCATCAGAAACTTTAAAGTCAGTTGGAGCTTTTAAAACCATGGAAGACTATACTAAAATAAGTATTGATAATATATTAGATTATTAGTGTATTTGTACTTCGGGTGGGAATCGAACCCACACTCCTAAGGGAACTGGATTTTGAATCCAGCGCGTCTACCAGTTTCGCCACCGAAGCTAAAGGCCTCAAAAATAATAAATTACTTAATAGTAAATAATCTTTATTAAAATTATACCGAATAATAATTATTTATAAATTTGCAAACCAATTAATTAGTAGTGGAGACACCTGTAAAAATATTTTCTTGTACTCAAAGTGAAAATCTCTCTGAGAAAATTGCCCAAGTATTTGGTCAATCGCTTGGAAATGTTGAATTTCAAAGGTATAGTGATGGAGAATTCCAACCATCTTTTGAAGAATCAGTAAGAGGGTCTAGGGTTTTTCTAATCGGATCTACCAACCCCTCATCTGATAACCTTATGGAAATGTTATTAATGCTTGATGCAGCAAAAAGAGCCTCTGCTAGACATATAACTGCTGTTATCCCATATTTTGGATGGGCTAGGCAAGATAGAAAAGATAAGCCAAGAGTCCCTATAGGTGCCAAACTAATTGCTAAACTAATTGAATCAGCTGGTGCAACAAGAATCATAACAATGGATCTACATGCAGACCAAATTCAAGGATTTTTTGAAAAACCTGTTGATCATTTATATGCGTCAGCCATTTTCGTACCATATATTCAATCCCTAAAAATAGATAACTTGACAATTGCATCTCCTGATATGGGAGGATCAAAAAGAGCATATGCTTATTCTAAATTTTTAGATTCAGATGTAGTTATATGTTACAAGCAAAGATCTAAGGGGAATATTATTACTCATATGGAGTTAATTGGTGATGTTAATGGAAAAAATGTTATCCTAATCGATGATATGGTTGATACCGCTGGTACCCTTACTACTGCCGCTGATCTTATGATTGAGAGAGGCGCAGAATCTGTTATCGCAATTTGTACTCATGCACTGTTATCAGGTGATGCATATGAAAAAATAGAAAATTCTAAACTTAAAAACTTAATAATTACAGACTCAATTGATTCTATAAAAAAAACTAACAAGATTGAAGTATTATCTTGTTCAAAAATATTTGGTGAGGCTATGTATAATGTTCATCATAACAAATCAATTGACGAATTATTTATAACTTAAACTTGAAAAAATGAAATCAATAGAAATAAAAAGCAGTAAAAGAGAAACAATAGGCAAAGTTGATTCTAAATCTCTTAGAAAAAATGGATCTGTTCCTTGTGTACTTTATGGGGGGAAAGAGACAATTCACTTTTCTGCAACTGAAATTAGTTTCAAGAATCTTGTATATACTGCCGCGGCTCATACTGTGACTCTTGATTTCGGAGATAAAAAGATAAATGCTATTCTGCAAGATATTCAATTTCATCCGGTAAGCGATAGAATTATACATGCTGACTTTTATGAAATTCATGATGATAAAGATATTACAATGGATATTCCTGTAATAATTAGTGGATCTGCTCCAGGTGTTCTTAATGATGGGGGAATGTTAAGCAGAAACAAGAGAAAAATTAGAATAAAAGCTATTCCTTCTAATCTTCCTGATTCAATTGATATTGATATTTCTTCTATGCAATTGGGGGATAAAGTAACAATGGCTGATATTCAAAGTGATAAATATGAAATTTTACATCCTGAGAATACTGTAGTATGTCAAGTAAGAACATCCAGAGCATCTATGATAATTGAAGAACCTGTTCTAGAGGTTGAAGGTGAAGAAGGAGCTGAAGGAGCTGAAGGAGCTGAAGGAGCTGAAGGAGCTGAAGGAGCTGCTGAAGGAGCTGCTGAAGGTAAAAAAGATGAAGGAGCTGCTGAAGGTAAAAAAGATGAAGGAGCTAAGGATCAAGATGGAGGTGATAACAAGGGGTAATATTAGAATAAATCTTAACTTTAATTAAGATATTTTAGTATTTAATGGGTTTTCTGCAAAACTTTTTTTCTGGATTCAACAAAAAAGAGCTTATGAATAAGTTTTTAATTGTCGGGATTGGTAATATCGGTGATAAATATACAAATACAAGACACAATATAGGTTTTCTGGTCATAGATGAAATAGCAGAAGTTCTAAAATCACCCCTCTCATCTGTAAAACATGGACATAGAGCTGAAGCTAGCTATAAAGGGAAAAAGGTTATTCTTCTTAAACCTTCAAACTATGTTAATAATTCAGGAAAATCTTTATTATACTGGAAAAATAAAGAAAGAATCCCAAATAAAAATATTTTAGTTGTATGTGATGACCTTAATCTATATTTTGGAAATATAAAACTTAAAGCAAATGGAACTTCAGGAGGTCATAATGGATTAAAAGATATTGAAGAATACTTGAAGAGCATTAATTTCCCTAGACTTAGAGTTGGAATTCTTAATTCAAAAAACTTTAATAAGACCGATTATGTTCTTGGCGAATGGACTGATAAAGAAAAAGATGATTTAGGTAATATCATCTCAAGCAGTTCAGAAACAATCCTATCATTTATTCATAACGGAATAGATCAAACAATGAACATTCATAATACTAAAAATCTCATTGATGAGAATATTTGATAATCTTAAATCATATTCATCTGAAAAAGAGTCAATACTTACAATAGGAACTTTTGATGGTGTTCATATTGGCCATAATAAAATCTTAAAAAGATTAATTCAAGATTCTAAAAAAAACAATTTATCTTCCCTAGTTATGACTTTCTTCCCTCATCCCAGAATGATTTTAAATAAGTCTCATGATATTAAAATGATAGATACAATAGATGAAAAAATTAATCTTTTAGAAAAAACTGGACTTGATAATCTAATTATACACCCATTTGATAATAATTTCTCTAAGATTAGAGCAAAGGAATTCGTTGAAGAAATACTAGTTAAAAAATTAAAAATTAAAGAAATCATTATTGGGTACGATCATAAGTTTGGAAAGGATAGAGAAGCATCGGTGAAAGACTTAAAGAAATTTGGCCAGGATTATATCTTTAATGTTAAAGAAATTCCTGCTGAAGAAATTGATTCTATTGCAATTAGTTCAACAAAAATTAGAGATGCAATATTAAATGGAGAGATCGAAAAATGTAATAAATTTTTAGGTAGAAATTTTATTCTAACTGGTAGTGTAGTCTATGGAGAAGGTCTAGGGAAAAAAATAGATTTTCCAACAGCAAATATTGAAATTAAGGAAACATATAAAATAATACCAAAGAATGGTGTTTATCTTGTTAAGACTAAAATTAATTCTAACACTTACTTTGGTATGATGAATATTGGCATAAGACCAACAGTTGGGGGAAGAAATAAATCATTAGAAATTCATTTTTTTAATTTTAAAGATAATATCTATGGAAAGAATGTATCTATAGAAATAATCAAAAAAATTAGAGATGAGGAAAAATTTTCTTCTATTGATCAACTTAAAATTCAACTAAAAAAAGATGAACAATTTTGTCTCAAATTAATCAACAAATAAGTTTATATTTAATAAAAATTATATAAATGCTTTCGATTTATAGATTTAGAAAGAATAAAGAGGAGATAGTTAAAGGTTTAAAGAAAAGAAAATTTGATAATTTAGAAGTGATTGATAAAGTCATTGAATTAGACATCTCAAGAAAAAAACTTCAACAAAATCTTGAAGAAATTCTTTTTGAATCAAATACAATTTCAAAAGAAATTGCAGAAATTTTTAAGTCCAATGAATCAGGTAAAAATGTTGATGAGCTTAAGAAAAGATCATCAACGCTTAAGTCTGAATCTAAAACAATTTCAGAAAAATTAGACTCTATTAAAAAAGATCTAAATAAGCATCTTATTACAATCCCTAATATTCCAGATGATGAGGTTCCAGATGGCTCAAGTGAAGAAGATAATATTAAAATTTTTATCAGTAATAATAATATAAAAGAAACTAAAGAATTTCAAAATCATTGGGACATTGCTAAAGAATATGATATCCTAGATTTTGAACTTGGAAGTAAAATAACTGGCTCTGGATTTCCTGTATATAAAGGAGCTGGAGCTAAACTTCAAAGAGCTTTAATTAGTTATTTTCTAGATAAAAATATTAATGCAGGATATTTAGAATACAATGTTCCTCATCTAGTAAATCAAGAATCTGCTTTTTCTACCGGTCAACTTCCAGATAAAGATGGACAAATGTATCATATAGAAAGTGATAATTTTTATTTAATCCCAACTTCTGAAGTCCCTCTAACTAATATTTATAGAGATGTTATAATTGAAAATAATGAATTACCTATTTGTATGACTGCCTATACACCTTGTTTTAGACGAGAAGCAGGCAGCTATGGATCTGAAGTTAGAGGATTAAATAGAGTTCATCAATTTGATAAAGTCGAAATAGTAAGAGTTGAACATCCTGATAAATCTGAAGAAGCATTTGATACGATGATATCACATGTTAAATCAATATTGAATGAGCTAAAATTAGATTATAGGGTTGTTAACCTTTGTGCCGGAGATTTAGGATTTACATCTGCTATTACATATGACTTTGAAGTTTACTCTAAAGGTCAAAACAAATGGTTAGAAATTAGCTCAGTTTCTAATTTTAGAACTTTTCAATCTAATAGACTTAATTTAAGATATAAGGCTGAAGATGGTAAAAACAAGCATCTTCATACCCTAAATGGAAGTTCTCTTGCTCTTCCTAGAGTTATGGCTGCACTACTAGAGAATAACCAAACAAAAAAAGGCATTACAATTCCTAATGTTCTACTACCATACACTGGATTTGATATTATTAAATAGAAATGAAAAAAAATGTAAAACCGAAAAAAAAAATTGGTCAACATTTTCTTTCAGATAATAATATTGCAAATAAAATAGCTGAACTAGTAGATTTTAAAAAACATAAACAAATAGTTGAGATTGGCCCTGGTATGGGTGCATTAACAGATCACCTGATTGACTCTGCAAAAAAATTATCTATTATAGAAATTGATAATGAATGCATAGAATACTTAGAGGAGAAATATCAAAAAAAAGAATTACAAATAATATCTGCCAATTTTCTTAAATATGATTTAAAATCTTTTAAAGACAATGAAATATTGATAATTGGCAATTTTCCTTATAATATTTCATCTCAAATTATTTTTAAGGTAATTGAAAATAGAGAGATAGTAAGTTCATTAACTGGAATGTTTCAAAAAGAGGTAGCTGCTAGAATTTGCAGCAATAGTGGTACTAAAACATATGGAATACTATCGGTACTAACACAATTATACTATGATGTTGAAATCAATTTTGATGTAAGCCCCAATGTTTTTAAACCTAGACCAAAAGTAAATTCTTCAGTATTATCATTAACAAGAAAAAAATCTAGTAAAATAGACTGTGATGAAGAATTACTATTCAAAATTGTAAAGCTCTCTTTCCAACAAAGAAGAAAAAAAATAAAAAATTCTTTAAAAAAATTAGATATTCCAGAAGTTATCCTAGAAGATAGTATCTTTGAGTATAGACCTGAACAATTATCAAGTTCTGAATTTATTAAATTAACTCAAATTATTAGTAATGAGCCAATTTAAAATCAACGAAGAATTAATCGACAGGATTAAAAAACTTATCTCATCTGGGGATAAGACTAAATTAATCGAGAATCTTAAAGATGTTCATTATGCTGATATAGCAGAGATTTTTGAATTACTTGATATAACTGAGGTTGTCTATATTATTAAGATTTTTGATAAACAAAAAAGTGCTGATGCTCTTGCAGAGCTTGATGAAGACATTAGAGAGGGTATAATTGAAAATTTATCTGAAAAAGAAATTGCAGAAAAAATTGAGGAATTAGATTCAGATGATGCGACTGATATTATTTCTGAATTAACAGAAGAGAGACAAGAAAGGGTTTTTTCTCAATTAAAAGACAGTACACTTGCCGGAGATATTAGGGAGCTACTTAAGTATGAAGAAAATTCTGCTGGTGGTCTAATGGCTAAAGAACTGGTTAAGGTAAATGAAAATTTCAGTATCTCTAGATGTTTAGATGAAATTAGAAAACAAGCAAAAAATGTTACAAGGGTACATTCAATCTATGTTACAGATTCAGGCAATAAGTTAAAAGGAAGAGTTTCATTAAAAGATCTTCTTACTGCAAAGCCTAGAACAAGAGTCAAAGATATTTATATTCCTAAAGTAGATTATGTTAATGTTAATCTAGAAGGTGAAGAAGTTGCAAAGGTTATGTCTAAATATGATCTTGAAGCTATTCCTGTAGTTAATAACAGAAAAATACTATTAGGACGTATCACTATTGATGATATTGTAGATTTAATTAAAGATGAAGCTGAAAAAGACTATCAATTAGCTTCAGGTATCTTTTCTGAGGTTGAAGCTAATGATTCTATTTTTCAATTAACTAAAGCAAGACTTCCATGGCTCTTTCTAGGATTACTCGGAGGTTTAGGGAGTGTATTTATTCTTAAAGACTTTGAACAAATAATGAGTGAGCCTAATTTAAGGAATTTATTTTTTTATACTCCGTTAATAGCTGCTATGGCAGGAAACGTTGGTGTACAATCTTCAGCAATTATTGTCCAAGGTCTAGCAAATGATCTTGTTAAGGGTTCTCTTTTTTCTAGATTAATAAAAGAAATTAGTCTAAGTTTAATAAATGGTTTAGCATTAGCTATAATATTGATAATTTTTGGTCAAATAGTTAATCAAGACCTTTTAATGAGTCTAACTATTGCTGGATCGATGATGGGAGTTATTGTTATTGCAGCATTAGTAGGAACGTTTGTTCCAATAATCCTTGAGAAACAAGGAATTGACCCTGCAATTGCTACTGGTCCGTTTATTACAACTGCAAATGATATTTTTGGAATCTTTTTATTTTTTTATATAGCAAAAGTTGCATTAGGATTTTAATATGATAAAAGTACTTATTCTATGTACTGGAAACTCATGTAGGAGTCAAATTGCTCATGGTTTTCTTGAACATTACACAAATAACTCAGTAAAAATATTTAGTGCAGGTATAGAAAAACATGGAGTAAACAAAAATGCTATAAGATGTATGAATGAAATTGATATTGATATTTCAAAACATACCTCAAATAAAGTAGATGATTACCTTGATATAGATTTTGATTTTATAATTACAGTTTGCGATAATGCAAATGAGACTTGTCCAATCTTTCCAAGCAATTCTATAAAAATTCATAAAAATTTTAAAGATCCTTCAAGAATTCTTAATGGTAAATACGGAGAACATTTTATTTTAACAAGAGATGAAATTAAGAACTTTATTATTGACTTTGTAAAGAAATATCTACCTGTTTAAAAATTTATTTATTGATTCTTTATTCATTCTAACTATTTTCCAAGCATTTAAAGATTCAATTTCAGCACCACTTTTTTTATAAAAATCAATTGCAGATTTATTCCAATCAAGAACAGACCACTCTACTCTATTTACTCCTCTATTTTTTGCTTCATTTAGAAATGATTTATATAGAGATAACCCTATACCTTGCCCCCTATATTTTTGAGTAACTATTAAATCTTCTAAATGCAATGTATCTCCAACCCATGTAGAATATCTTTCAGTAAAAAAAGCAAGACCAACAATCTTATTTTCTACTTCTGCTAAAAAACATTCAAATCTTGGTCTATCTCCAAATCCATCATTAATTAATTCTTCTTCAGTAATTTTTACAGCATCAGGCTCCTTTTCAAAAATGGCTAACTCAATTAAAAGCCTAAGTATATCTTTTACATCTTCCTTTATAGCCTTTCTTATTTTATGATTTATCATTTTATGAATTTAAAAAATTTATTGTCTTCTCTAAGAAAAAATTTGGATTATCTGCATGAAGCCAATGGCCTGAATCCGGAACTTCAATTATTGAAGCATTAGTATAATGGTAATTAATTAGTTTATAGTCTTTTTTATTTACATAGTTTGATAATTCTCCATGTAAAAAAAGAGTAGGGCCATTGAAACCTATTGAACTCTTGAATTCATTTGAAATACCATTTTTACTAAATTCATATAATACATCTAGGTTAAATCTGAAGCCGAGTTTAGATTCACTCTCCCAATAAACACTCTTTAGTAAAAATTGTCTTACTCTTTCATCTGAAATATAAAATGATAATTTATCATTAGCCTCTTTTCTTGAACTAATTAAACTAAAATCAATTGATTTTAAACCTAGTAAAATACTTTCGTGAACATTCTCATATTTTTTTGGAGCAATATCAACAATAACAATTTTCTTTATAATATCCGGAAGTTTATTTGAAATATAGAAAGCTAAATTCCCTCCCATTGAATGTCCTATAAAATCTGCTTTAGATATATTTTTGAACTTAAAATAATCTTTTATATCCTCTGCCATAAAATCAAAGTTAAAGTCATCATCCCAGAAACTTCTACCATGATTTCTTAAATCTAATAAATGAACAGTAAATCCTTCTAAAGAGATTTTTTTTGCATGAGTTTTCCAGTTATCTCCCATACCAAGAAATCCATGAAGTATTATTACATGTTTATTACTGTCTCCAATAATTTTAGAATGAAGAATTTTCATTATTTAAAATATCTAAATATGATTTAATTGTTTTTTCAAGACCATTATATATTGATTCACAAATCAAAGCATGCCCAATTGATACCTCTAGAAGATTTTTTATTGAATCATTGAAATATTTTAAATTTTCCTGACTTAGATCATGACCTGCATTCAGACCTATATCTATTTTTTTAGCATAATGAGAGCATTCAACATATTTCCTAATAGCATTTTCTTTATTGTTAGCATATTGTTTTGCATAATTACCAGTAAAAAGCTCTATTCTATCAGCTGATAATTTTTTAGCATATTCAATCATCTCAATATTTGGATCAACAAAAATAGATACTCTAATTGAATAAGATTTTAATTCATTTATCACATCTTTCAAAAAAGGAAAATTATCTTTTGTATTCCATCCAGAATTTGATGTTAAAGTATCAATTGAATCTGGAACTAATGTTACCTGAGTAGGCTTAATATCTGAAACAAGTTTCATAAACTTTTCATTTGGGTTTCCTTCAATATTAAATTCCTTTGTTATAGTCTTTCCAAGATCAATTGCATCACTATATTTAATATGTCTTTCGTCAGGTCTGGGATGAATTGTAATACCATCAGCACCAAAATTAATTATATCAATTGCAGAGTTTAATAGATCAGGTAAGTTCTCACCTCTAGCATTTCTTAAGGTTGCTATTTTATTAATATTAACGCTAAGTTTAGTCATTAAAGCTGATTTAGACTTAATTGCAAATATAATGTATTATAAAGTCATAAAGTTTGTATTTTTGATATATGAAAATTGCTCTATTTATTTCACGTAAAAATCAGCTATCTGTTGATTGTTGTATAGAAATAATTAATCTATTAGGGGCAGATAATGATATATCAATTGATCAAGCTTATAAAAGCTATTTTTCAGAGGATATACTTTCAAAAATATCTTTTTTTGACTCTTCAAAAACGATTGAAACAAATCATGACTTTTTATTTTCAATTGGTGGAGATGGAACAATTCTTAGATCAATAACATACATAAAAGATTCAGGTATTCCAATCTTAGGAATAAACACTGGAAGATTAGGTTTTTTAACAGGTCTTCAAAAAGAATCGTTAAGAAAAGGTTTAGAATTATTAAAAGATAATAAATACCAAATTGTAAAAAGATCTACTATTACAATTAGGTCAGAGAACAATAATATTGATTTTGGTGAGAGCCCTTTTGCTTTAAACGAAATAACGATTCATAGAAAAGACACTACATCTTTACTAAACATTTCTTGTGAAATTGATAATATGTATCACACAGATTATTGGTCTGATGGCTTAATTGTTTCAACTCCAACAGGATCAACAGGTTACTCTCTTAGTAATGGAGGACCAATAGTAGCTCCAGAGTCTGGAATTATAATTTTAAACCCTATTTCACCGCATAACATTAATATGAGACCCTTTTTAATTAATGATACATCTTCTATAAAAATTATAGTTAAAGAAAAAGATTATTCTTTGTCATTAGATTCAAGAATATACAGTATAGATAAAAAAAGTATCTTACTAATAAAAAAATCTGATTTTACTATAAATACAATAGAATTTGCAGAGGACAATTTCTTCAAAAAGCTAAGAGATAGGCTATTTTGGGGGCAAGATATGAGAAACACTGATTCAATAAACAAATAATATGATTCCAAAACATGTAGCTATTATAATGGATGGTAATGGAAGATGGGCAAAGGATAAAGGTCTCCCGAGAGAATTTGGTCACCAAAATGGAGTTAATTCAGTGAAATCTATTGTTCAAGAAGCCTACAAATCAGGAATTGAATATTTGACACTGTATGCATTTTCGATTGAAAATTGGGATAGACCATCCGATGAGGTTAGCTCATTAATGTCTTTGTTGGTTAGTACTTTAAGGGATGAATTTGATGAAATTTTTGATAAGGATATAAAACTTAATGCTGTAGGAGAAATTAATAGTCTCCCCAAAGAAGTAGTTTCTGAATTAGAGTTTATTATTAATAAAACAAAGAATAACCGGAAGATGAATTTGACACTAGCATTAAGTTATGGAGGCAAACAAGAGATTTTTAATGCTGTTAAAATGATTGCTGATAAAGTTAAAAATAATTTAATTGAATTAAATAATTTTGATGATTCGATAATAAATAGCCATCTTTACACGAAAAATTTACCAGATGTTGATCTATTAATAAGAACAAGTGGTGAACAAAGAATTAGTAATTTTCTGTTATGGCAAATTGCTTATGCTGAATTATATTTTACTGATGTATATTGGCCTGATTTTTCGAAAGATGATTTTAATTTAGCATTAGAGAATTATAAAAGTCGCGAAAGAAGATTTGGAAAAACAAGTGAACAAATATAACCTACATAAATATTTCAAAATATATATTGGATTTATATTTATTTTGACTTCAACTATTTCTTATTCTCAAAATAGTTACAACAAAGGTGGTTATTATGTATTAGACACTATAGTTGTTTCAGGATTAAAAAATTTTAGTGATAAAACTGTTGTTGCATATAGTGGGCTGAGAAAAGGTCAAAATATTCAAGTTCCTGGAGAAGAGATAAGTAATGTACTTAAAAAGTTATGGAATCTTGAGTTATTTAGTGATGTAAACATTTACATATCTGATATATCAGGTCAATCAGCTAAATTAGAGATAAGTGTAGATGAACTTCCTACTCTTAATGAATATAAAATAAATGGAATAAAAAAAGGTCAGTCAGAATCTATTATTGATGAAACAGAACTAAGCGAAGGAAAAAGATTATCTGAAAGTTTTTTAACAAATACAAAGAATTATATAGAGAATAAGTTTAGAAAAGATGGTTTTTTAAACACTACAGTCAATCTTATTACAAGACCAGACACAATAGGTTCTAATAAATTAAACCTAATAGTTGATGTTAATAAAGGTGAAAGAATAAAAATTAATGATATATCGTTTAATGGAAATGAGGTATTTAAAGATTCTAGGTTAAAGACAAAACTTAAAAAGACAAAGAAAAAGTTTCTAGGAAGGTTTTGGAAAAAGTCAAAATTAATTCCAGATGACTTTGAGACTGATAAAGAAAGCCTTATCTCATATTATAAAGAAAAAGGGTATAGGGATGCTAGAATAACTTATGATACAATAATAAAAAATGATGAAGAAACAATTGATATAGTCTTAGATATAGATGAGGGAAATCAATATTATTTTGGAAAAATCGATTATATCGGAAATAGTTCGTTTTCAGATTATCAATTAAATCAAATTCTAGGAATTGAACAAGGTGACTCATATAATGGAGTTCTTTTAAAAGAAAGGATTCAAGATGAAAAACCAGATGCTAATGATTTATCAAATTTATATCAAAACAATGGTTATCTATTCTCATCTGTTAACGCAGTTGAAGTAAGTGCTGAAAATGATACTATTGATTTTGAAATCAGAATTAATGAAGGTAAACTTGCTAGTTTCAACAAAATTTCAGTTGTTGGAAACACAAAGACGAATGATCATGTAATATACAGGGAGCTTAGAATTAAGCCTGGAGAACTATATAGTAAAGATAAGGTTGTAAGAACTATAAGAGAGGTTGGGCAGCTTGGATTTTTTGATGCTGAACAAATAAGCCCAGATTTTAAAAATGTTAATCCTAATCTTGGTACGGTAGATATTGAATTAGGATTAATTGAATCAGGTGCTAGTCAGATTGAATTGCAAGGTGGTTATGGTGGAGGAGGTTTTATTGGGACACTTGGGCTATCATTTAATAACTTCTCTGCAAAAAATTTAGCAAAAAATTGGAGGGAAAGAGGTGGGATTCTTCCCCAGGGTGATGGACAAACTTTTGCATTAAGACTTCAGTCTAGTACTTTTTATAATACCTACAGTTTTAATTTTATGGAACCTTGGCTTGGTGGAAGACAACCAGTCCAATTTTCTTTTTCTATTTCAACTACTAAACAGTTTAGGTATGATTATTTTACAAGAAAAGCTGATAAAAGTCAATTCTTTGAAATAAGAGGACTAACAATTGGAATGGCCAGAAGACTTAGTATTCCTGATGATTATTTCCAATTATCTCAAGCAATTTCATACCAATATTATAAGTTGAACAACTATTACACTGGTTTGTTTACATTTGGAGATGGAGAGTCTCATAATTTGTCATATAATATCTCCTTGCTTAGAAATAATACTTATACAAATCCTATTTTCCCTACTGGTGGTTCAAGCTTTACAATTAGTGCTAGGCTTTCTCCTCCATATTCTCTTATAACTGGAGATGATTTTTCTGATGTTGAACAAAGGAGTGAATTTACAAATTATAAAGGCGAGCCAATTCAAGCATTAATTGATCAAGAAAAGTATAGATGGCTAGAATTTTACAAACTAAAATTTAATGGAAGTTGGTACACTAGACTATTTGGAAAATTTATACTTAAAACACAAACTGATTTTGGGTTCTTAGGGACATATAACAAAAATAAGGGGAATATCCCTTTTGAACGTTTTTATCTTGGTGGAGATGGTATGCAACAATATGCATTGGATGGCAGAGAGACCATAGCCTTAAGAGGATATGAAAATGGTTCTCTTTCCAGTAGAGATGGGTCAATTATCTACAATAAGTTCTCACTTGAGCTAAGATATCCTATTAGTCTTAAGCCATCTGCTTCAGTTTTTGCACTAAGCTTTCTTGAAGCCGGAAATGGTTTTGATGATTTTAAAGATTATAACCCATTTAATGCTAAAAGATCTGCAGGGATTGGAGTAAGAGTTTTTATGCCTGCATTTGGTCTTCTTGGGATAGATTTTGGGTATGGCTTTGATAGAACAAATTATTCAAACTCTAATCAAAGATCAGGTTGGCAAACCCACTTTGTAATAGGTCAACAATTTTAATTAATAATTGGATAAAATTTACGATATTGCAGTGCGTAATTTTAAATAAGACTATGATGAATTCAATAAAGAAAACAATAATAGCTTTTTTAATGGCTTTGGCACCATTAACTACCTTTGCTCAAACTAATGAGGTCGCTCATATTAATGTTCAGCAATTAATTAGTGAAATGCCAGAAGTTATTGCTGCTCAAAATGAATTAGCTAAGCTTGAAAAAGACTATACTACACAGATTGAGAATGCATTTAAAGAATTTCAGACGAAAGCACAAAACTATTCTTCTGATGCTGCAAATCAAACTGATGTTACTAATCAGGCAAGACAAAAAGAACTTGAGAGTATGCAACAGAATCTTCAAGAATTTAGAGAATCAGCCGCACAAGAATTACAAAAAAAACAAATGGATTTAATGACACCTTTACTTGAAAAAGCAAGAGAGGCAATAAACAAGGTTGGAAAAGACCAAGGGTTCAATTATGTCATTGATTCTAGTCCAAATGGAGGGGTAATTCTAGCAAACGGTAAAGATCTATTGGAGGATGTTAAGAAAGAACTAGGATTCTAATTAATCTACATAAGGTTTTTTGATATACATAGGCTCAAAGTAAGCTAAATCTTCAAAATTTTTCTTATCAAAGTTTTCTCTAGACATATCTCCCATATGTTTAGCTGATATACTACTTATATGAGTTTTAATTGATTTAAAATTAATAACTTCTTTAATTGATTTTGTATTGCATACAACAACTAAAGAATTTATGTTTTCATACTTAGATAAGAAAATTTCATCAATTATAACTACAGATGGCTTCTCTACCTCATTGTAATTTGAATCTAGTAGCATTGAGTAGTAACTATTATTCTTATCATGAATTAATGAAAGTATTTGTTCGTCTTTCTTGGGCGTGTATGAAAGACCAAGAATTTTCAATGAATTAATTCCAATTATAGGAATATTATAAGGAAAGCATAACCCCTTAGCTACTGAGAAACCAATCCTAAGACCTGTAAAAGATCCAGGGCCTTTTGATACTGAAACAGCAGAAAGATTTTCTGTACTAATTTTTTCTTTTGAAAGAATTTGATCAATAAATGAAGTCAATAATTCACTATGTCTGTAGCTATCATCTTCCTGTTCAATGATATTTACAATTTTATTTCCTTTTAACAAAGAGACTGAGCAGTTTTTAGATGAAGTCTCAAGATTTAAGATATATGACATTTAAATTGAAAATAAATTTTAATCTGCAGGGATAGTAAGAGGTATTCCAAAGTAAAACTCTAAAACTTTTAGTTTAAAAATATAATCGAATTTTGCTCTAATATTTTCTGAAACTGCAGACTCGTATCTTTGCTTAGCTTGGATAAAATCAAATGAGCTAAGAACTCCTAAGCGATATCTATCGGTTGTATCTTCAAATGCGTTTTTTAATGAAATTAAAGTTTTTGACGATGCTTCATAAAACTTAATTGCTCCTTTTAAATCATTGTATGATTGATTTACAGTATTTTCAAGGTTAAGTTTATCTTGCTCAAACTGGTATTTTGTTCTTTCAAGATTTATTTCACTTCTTTTAATGTTATTTCTTGTTTGCATTCTATTAAAAATTGGCACGTTAAGCTGTAGTCCAAAAGTTTGACCTTTATTTCTATTGAATTGATCATTAAACCCTGCTGAGTTATCCTCATAAGCTATTCTACTATTAAAACTATAGAATGAGCTTATTGATGGTTGAAGCTGTGCTTTTGATAATTGAATGTCCTTTTCTGCAATAGAAATATTAGTCTCTCCAAGTTTAATATCATTTCTAAAGGTTAATGATTTATTATATATCTCTTTAGGGTTATTCTCTAGTATCTCTGAAAAAGGAACATCAAAATCTTCATTTGCAATTTCAAAACTTTCAAAATCATCTATTAATAAAAGTTGAGCCAAATTAAGTTTAGCATTTCTATAATTGTTTTCTGCTTGAATAACAGATTGCTCTTGAGATGCTAGATTAGCTTCTATTTCAAAAATTTGTTTTGGAGAAAAAATTCCTGCATCAATTAAATCTTGTGTTCTTAAAAGTTCAACTTTAGTTAATTCCAATTGTGACTCTTGAACTTTTAGAATCTCACTATTAAACATAATCTGTAAATACGCATTTGCAACCATTAAACTTATATCATCTTTCATGTTATCAAGTTGATATTTACTAGCTAAAATTTGAAGATTTGCCCTATGAAGTTGATATACATTACTTAGCCCATTATATACATCAAGACCAACTCCAGCACCCATAGAAGAAAACTGTGTAGTGTTTGTTTCCAATAGATTGGTAGTAAAGTTTGTACTTAAACCAATATTCCATTGATGTTGAGCTTGCGCATTAATGGAAGGTAAAAAATTACCAATTGCACTAGATTTATTAATTTGTGAGTCCTTTAAACCTAATTCTGATTGCTTTATACTTATATTTTTCTCTATTGCCATATCAACGCACTCTTGAAGAGAGAGAATCCTCACATCTGATTGAGAAAAAACAGAAGCAATAGGAAGTATAGTAAATAGAATATATTTTTTAATCATCATCTCTAAATTCATCAAAAGCAGATTCCTCAACTTCTATTTTTATTGGTTCTGTTTTATTCCATATTTTAATTTTGGTATCCATAGATAGGCCTGATAATACCTCAACATTAATTCCATCAGATAATCCAATTTCAATATCTTTTCTTTCAAATTTTTGATTTCCAGTTTCTATTTCAACATAAGGAGCTTGTGTTCTTCTATCAAATTGGAGTAGCGCCTCTGGAATAACCATAATATCATCTCTTCTGTCAATAACTAAAGATGCATTTGCACTATATCCTGCTCTGACAAAAACAGATTCACTCAAAGTAACTTCTGCTTCTATTTTGAATTGAACAGCACCTTGTTCTTCAGTTCCTTTTGGAGCAACAAACTTTAGAGTAGCATCAAACTCTTCTCCTGGAATAGCTGCCATACTAACAATTAGTCCTTGACCATTATAAAGTTTTCCAACTTCTGCTTCATCAACTTTTCCTTCAAAGATCATTTTATTTAAATCAGCAATTATAGCGACAGTTGTACCGGCAGAAAAGTTATTACTTTGAATAACTTGGTCTCCTAGCTTAACAGGTATCTCAAGAATAGTACCAGATACAGTAGCTCTTATGTTTGTGTTTGCAGTTGTAGATCCAGAGACTGAACCCTTTTTAATTATCTCTAAATCATTTTGAGCTGCAGATAAATTCTCTTTTGCTTGATTATATGATAACTCAGCATTGTCAAAATCTTGTTGTGAAATTATTTGTTTTGCGTACAAGTCTGTAGATCTTTGAAAATCTCTCTCTGCATTCTTAACAGCAAGCTTTAAATTATTTACTTGACTTTGAACTCTGTAAACAGATGCTTCATCAGGGACAACTTTTATTCTAGCAATTAAGTCCCCTTCATTAAGAATGTCCCCTTCTTCCACAAGAATTCTTTCAATAATACCGTTTAATTGTGGTTTAATCTCTACTTCATCCTCAGGTATTACTTTTCCAGTAACAACAGCTGTCTTTTCTATTGATGAAGTAAAAGGAGTAGTTGTATCATATTCTTCAACAGATTTACTATTAGTTCTAATGAAATAGGCCATAGAAAACAGAAAGCCTAAGATTAATACTGCGATTCCTACTTTTTTAAAGTTCATGATTTATTTTTTTATAAAGTTAAAAATTATTCTTCTCTTAGGGCATCTATTGGCTTAATACTTACAGCTCTTTCTGCAGGAATAAAACCAATTAATGTACCTAATGTAATCATAGTTGTAAATGCTCCAAAAACAATCAACAGAGGAACTGTTGGATTTGTAAATGGAAAATCTTCTAAACTTGCTGTTCCAATATTTATTAAAAAAAGTAACATTGATCCAACAATTATTCCAATTAATCCAGCTAAAATTGTAAGGAATACCATCTCTAATATTATTTGAACTCTTACTTCTCCTGGAGTTGCTCCAATTGCTCTTCGAATACCCAATTCATTAGTTCTCTCCTTAACAGCTATTAGCATTATATTTCCGATACCTATTACTCCAGCAAAAATTGTTGCAATTCCAACAACTAAAGATAAGAATACCATACCTCTACTGAATTTAATAATACTCTCAAATAATGCCCCAATATTAAATGATCCAAAAGCTCTACCATCATCAGGGGATACATTTTTACGAAGTTTTAGATTATCTAAGACAACGGTTTCAAGGTATTCTGGGTTTACATAATCATAACCTGAAATGAACATAAATCCAAAATCATCTCCTGTATTATAAACCTTAGCAAAAGTTGTAAATGGAATATAAATATCCCCATCTGAACCAAATCCAGAGCTTTGTGAATATTTATGAATTCCTACAACTTTAAAATTTATATCGTTTATTTTTATATACTTACCTATTGGATCTTCATCTATTTCAAATAGTCTGTCCCTTGTTCCCTCTCCAATAATAGCAACTTTTCTTTCTAGTCTCATATCTTCATCATTTATCCAACGTCCTCCATCAAAAAGTTTTTTTACAGTTATAGTAGCATAGTTAGGATAGTTTCCAAAAATATTGAAATTATCTGTTTTTGTACCTCTAACAACTATTGGTGCGGAACCACTAAATGCTCCTAACTGATGTCCTGGAGATATATATTCAATTTCTGGGATTCTTTGTTGTATATAATCAACATCACTTATTTTAAATATCGGTCTGCTACCTTCTTCATATCCTTTATAAGGTATAGATCTACTTTGAGCCCAAAAACCCATTGAATTTTTACTAATTCCACTAAATGCTTGATCAAATCCATTTTCAAGTCCAGTTGCAGAACCTGCTAGAGCTATATAAATAAATATTCCCCAAAACACTCCAATTGTTGTAATTACAGTTCTTGTTCTATTTTTTGAAATTGATTCAAAAATTTCATCCCAAGTATCTCTATCAAAAATTTTCTTTAAACTATTCATCTCTTAAGGCAACAATTGGTTTTATTTGAGCAGCTCTTTTTGCAGGAATATAACCTGCTATAACACCAAAAACAATTAGTACTATAGTTGCTGTTATTGCTAGACTAAAGTTTACCCCCGGTCTTGTTATGAAATAGTCGTAAAGTCCAGTATCCACTGAATTCAACAACAAAATTCCTCCAGCCATTCCAAGGAAACCAGAAACTGCAGTTATAAAGATTGATTCAGTCAAAATCATTTTTATTATCTCACTTGGAGATGCTCCCAATGCTTTTCTGATTCCCAGTTCTTTAGTTCTTTCCTTGACTATAAATACCATTATATTAGATATACCTATTATTCCAGCAATTAATGTACCAATACCAACAAATGCTACTATAATTTGAAGCACACTTGCAAATTGCATTGACCTTTCAAATTCATCTGCTACATTTCTTATAAATAAACCACTTGGATCAGTTGGATCAATTGATTTTTTTTCTTTTAAAAATTTCTTTATGTCATCTCCTAACTTAACTGCACCAGAAGCTCCTATTTCAGGGTTAAAAGTTAAAACAATGTCACCTATTTTATCTGAACCCATTAAAATTTGTTGACGTGTGGTATAGGGAATAAAGACATAGCTTTCTTCTACATCCCCTCCTCTATCTTGAAAAACTCCAATAACTTTATATGCTCTGCTACCTATATTAATGAATTTTCCAATAGGATCCTCTTCTTTGAAAATATCTCTTGCAACAAGTCTACCTATTACAGCTACTTTAGATTTTTCTTTAATATCTTTTTCATTTAAATACCTTCCTTTCATTAAAATATGATTTTCGATATATTGATTAGAAGGTGCAACTGCTTGAAGTGAAAAGTCGTAAGATTCTAGTTTATATGTAATTCTGCCACCAAATCTTATTCTTGGATTTATATATTCAATTCTTGAAGCAAATTGTTGACTGATTTCTTTAATATCAGAATTGTCAAACTCTATTCTTCTATTTGATTTAAAACCTCCAAAAGGCTTGGTTGTTTTCCCAGGAAAAACAAAAACTACATTATTTGATTGATCTAAAAATAAATCTTTATATGAATTCTTTAATCCTTCTCCAAGGCCAAAAAGTATGATAAATAGAAGTATTCCTAGAGATACTGTAAAGCCAGATAATACAGCTCTTAATTTATTTTTTCTAATAGATTGAAAAATCTCAATCCAGCGCTCTGCATTAAACATCTTTAATTATATTTTGTTTAATTTTTTTATCCTCTACTATAATTCCATCTTTAAGGTGCACAATTCTTTTACACATATTAGCAATATCATTTTCATGGGTTACAACAAGAATGGTTTTCCCTTCATTATTTATTCTTTGTATTAAAGACATTACTTCTCTTGATGTTGTTGAATCTAGAGCACCTGTTGGTTCATCAGCAAGAAGAACTTTTGGGTTTGATGCCATCGCTCGTGCAATTGCTACCCTTTGTTTTTGTCCACCTGACAGCTCACTCGGGAGATGATCTGACCATTCTTTAAGTCCAACTTTATCAAGATATTCTAATCCTACTTTTTGCCTATCTTTTCTTGGTAGACCCTGATAATAAAGTGGCAAAGCAACGTTTTCTAAGGCATCTTTATAATTGATTAAATTAAATGATTGAAAAACAAATCCTAAAAATTTATTTCTATAGTTTGCAGCCTTAGTCTCATCCATATTTGCAATTTTTATATTATCAAGATGATAGGTTCCGGCATCAGCAGTATCAAGCATTCCTAAAATATTTAGAAGTGTTGATTTACCAGATCCTGAAGATCCCATGATAGCGACTAACTCTCCATCTTTTACAGAAAAATTAATTCCTTTTAAAACATGCAGTGAATTAGCCCCCATTTCATAAGACTTATGTAAGTTTTTTATTTCAATCATAGTACGGATGCAAAAATAATCCTTTTATTATTATTTGGCCTTATTAGTATTATAAATAATCCATATTATTACAAGTACCATAATATATGGGAGAGCCATTAAGTATACTATTCCATTATTAAGACTCTTTGCTGAGTCATAAGCCTGTTCTGATTCCATTATAGCGCTTAACATAGAACATTGAGAATATGATTCTGCACTAAAAATCAAAAACAATATTATAGTAAAAAGGATTTTTTTCATTATTAGGTATAATAAGGTGAGATCATTAGGTATACAATTACTCCAGTTACTGCAATATATAACCAAATTGGAAAAGTAATCCTAGCTATTTTTTTATGCTTATCAAACATCTTAGATATAGCTCTAACATAAGTTACTAGAACCATTGGAATGATAAAGACAGAGAGAGTTATATGTGTTATTAAGATAAAAAAGTAGACATATCTAATAAAGCCCTCTCCTCCAAAAGGTGTTGGATCTGTTGTCATATGGTACAGAACATACATTACAAGAAAAACAACAGATAAACCAATTGAGACTTTCATTAACAACTCATGTCTCTTTACATTTTTCTTTAGTATTGATCTATATGCCAGGATTAAAAGTAATGCTGTTAGACCATTAATAGAAGCATATATTGGAGGCAGAAAAGTTAAAGGAGGAATAGACTCAATTCTAACGAATAATAGAACAACTACAACAGCAGGAATTAGAACTGAAATAAGTATTATTAAACCTCTATACTTTAATTTGTTATTAGATGTTGTTTCAGGTTTATTCATTGATTAATTTTTTAATATCATATTCCAGCATATCGATTCCTTGTAAATCTATGTTCTCATCATTTATACCAAGATAATATAAAAGTGGATTACCATAATCATCATTTCTAGATCTAATGTAGCCTTGCTTGTCAATTAGTGCAAAATATCCTTGATGTTCAAACCCTCCTGCAAAATTAGGATTTTCATTAGCATATATATTAAAACCATTATTTGCTAAATCATAAATATAATCTCGCTCTCCAGTCAAGAAATGCCAATCTTTAGATTTCACCTCTAAATTTTCAGAATATTTTTTTAAAATAATTGGAGTATCATGAGAAGGGTCTATTGTAATAGAGACAATCCCAAAATCATCTAGATCACCAAATGTATCATCCAATTTTTTCATATTCTTATTCATTTCTATACAGATATCAGGACATCTACTAAAGAAAAACTCTAAAACATAAACTTTTCCTAAAAGGTCATCATTACTTATAAAAAGAGAATCTTGATTAGTTAGTACAAAATCTGGAACCTTCCTGTCTTTTCCATCAATTTTAAGGAAAGACAATTCTTCTTTTTGATGAAGCCGATTAGTATCTATAACATTTTCATTTGACAATCTATCTATAATCTTTGGTACTGAATATATTCCAAAAAGAATAATAATTATTAAAAGGCCAATATTTTTTTTACCTATTTTTTTCATTTAAATAAAGAATCATTTTTCTTTAAAGCAAGTCGATATTCAGCTAAAATAATTTTAACATCATCAACCATTTTATTATTTATCTCTGCTACAGACTCAGCATTAAAACCATATAATTTTCCAATATCCTCATCATCATCTCTGCCTCGAAGATTTAGATATCTATCTATTATAAACACATAAGGTGTGCTATTTTCTTCTGATAACTCAATATCTGTAGCAAGACTATTATAAATCTTTTGTATTTCATTATCATCAGTAAAAATAAAGTTCCATCTTTGGAGATCTGTTCCAACCCCTCTTGTTAATTCTTCTTTAAGATTTTTGATATTTTCTTCTTGATCTTTTGTAGTTAGAAATACAAATTGGAAGTCCTGAAACTTATAAAATCTTTTATAAATTTTTTGATTCAAATTTAATGCTTCTGATTTTCTCAAGTTAATATCTCCCCCCCAAAAACCAAGGATTGATATATTATCTTTTAGTGTTATTCCTTGCTCATTCCCTTTTATGTTTTCAATATCCAAAACATTTTTTGTTAGAATAGGAAGTTTTGCAAAATTGTTTATTCCTGAAGCTAGAAAAATATATATAAAGATTGGGAAAAAGAAAAGGAAGCTAAGAATTAAATACTTCTGAATACTTTTTTTCATCAAAAATTCCAGCTTTTAAATCCGCCTAACATAACATCAAAAATATATGATCCTTCAACTAATAGAATGAAGAGTAGGAATGGAATCAAAATTAGCAAGGGAACAACTATAGTGTTTTTAAGGAATGACTTTTCATCTCTGATATGCATAAAGTCCCAAGTAATATAATATGCCTTAATAATAGTCATTATAATAAACATCCAATTTATCAATTTAAGTCCAAGAAACTTATTTAATAATATTTCTGGTTTAATTATACCAAGCGCAACCTCAACTGCAGTTACAATAGAAAGAAATATAAGGACTCCCCATATCTTTTGTTGATTTGATTTAAACTTTATTAGTCCTCTAAAAATTTCTAATTTATGTAAATGTTCTGCCATATTATACTAAATAAAAGAATGTAAATACAAATACCCATACTAAATCAACAAAGTGCCAGTAAAGGCCAACTTTCTCGACCATATCATAATGGCCTCTTTTTTCATATGTACCTAGTAGCACATTTATAAAAATGATAATATTTATGATAACTCCTGAGAAAACATGAAAACCATGGAATCCTGTAATAAAGAAAAAGAAATCAGCAAATAGTGGATTACCATATTCATTTCTATATAAGTTAGCACCCTTAATCACCCTTGTTGCCGAACTTATAGCTGATTCTGCTTCTTCTCTATTTAAGATAATTTTCTTTCCCTTATCATCAATTGCTTCAAGTCTAACAGTAATATTTGGATTACGATTAAACCCTTCTAAAACCTCATCTAAAGTTATTTCAGGCAATTTTGACTCTTCAACATACCATAATCCAACATTCTCTTCATGTGTAAGTCTCTCTTGAGTTAGAGATACAGCAAATTCATCTATAGGTATTCTCTTGTTATTTTCAAGATCATAAAATTGTAAGATCTTTCCTGTTTGAAGCTCAACTGCCCCATACTCTCCTTTAATAAAATTTTTCCATTCCCAAGCCTGAGATCCAACAAAGACTGCCCCACCTATTATTGTTAATAACATATAGAATGCTACCCTATTTTTATTATTATGATGACCAGCATCAACAGCCAAAACCATTGTGACAGATGAAAAAATTAGAATAAATGTCATCAATGCAACGTAATACATTGGAGCATCTATTCCATGTAGAAATGGAAAATGGGTAAATACTTCATCAGCTATTGGCCAAGAGTCAATATTCTTAAATCTTGAAAAACCATATGCAACAAGAAATCCAGAAAAAGTTAGAGCATCAGAAACAATAAACCACCACATCATTAACTTTCCATAACCTGCAACCAAGGGTTTTTCACCTCCTCCCCATGAACCTGATGTGTTTGTGTTTGATATCACTGATGATGCTTGCATCTAGGGCAAAATTTTACGGTACAAATTTATAATATTTTAGCTGAAGTATTTAATAAAAAGGAATAAATATATCCATAAAGCTCCAAGAAAGTGCCAGAATATTAATGCTAATTCAAACCCTAATTTACTATTGTCATATTTTTGATTGTTGAATCTAATTATAACTACTGATAACGCAATTATTCCTGCCAATAGGTGTAGTAAATGGACTAAAACTAAGATATAGATATATGAAGTAGTAACCGAACTTCCTGGACCTGTGAAATAAAACCCAAGTGATATTATTTCTTCAAATCCCAAAAACTGAGAGACAACAAATATAATTGCTAGAACTCCTGTAAGGCCTAGATATATATTCACATTTTTTCTAAATGTATTTAAATTAGAACTATCCGTTAGAGGGTTTGTAAAATATTTATCCAAATTAAATTTTGCTAACTGAAAGAAGATACTACTAAACCCTATTGATAAAGTACTGACTAAAAACCATGATGGTAGAGAGAAAGAATCTAACCAATCAGGTCTACTACTACTAACTATAAATGCACTTGTTAGTCCAGCAAAGGTCATAGTTATGCTGATCATTCCAAACCAAAGCATCATCTTCTTAGCTTTTCTATTTTTCAAAACTATTTCAACTTCAGACATTAGACTATAAATTTATCGAGAACAAATATAGTTTGAATAAAAGTTAAATAAAAGATACTGGCATATTTAAGTCTAGAAGCATTCAAATTGCTCATATATAACATTAGGTTTATGGATCTAGATAACATAAATAGTCCTGCTAAGAAAATTAATAAACCTGATATATTACTTATTGTAAATGAGCCCGAAAAACCTGATAAGGGAATTAGAGAGACTAATATTGTCCAGATAGTATAGAAGACTATTTGAAATGCAGTAGATTTATCTTTTTTTCCTGTTGGAAGCATCTTTAAGCCTGCTTTTTTATAATCATCATCTGATAACCATCCAATTGACCAAAAATGAGGAAATTGCCAAAAAAATTGAATCATAAATAATACCCCTGGCTCTATTCCAAATTTATTTGTCGCAGCTACCCATCCAAGCATAAAAGGAATTGCTCCTGGGATTGCTCCAAAAAAAACACATAGAGGTGTTTTAGACTTAAGAGGTGTATAAAGGAAAAGATATATAAGAGCTGATATTAAACCAAAAAAAGCAGTTCTAAGATTAATAAGATATAATAAAATTATTCCTATTAGTATCATAGCTAAACAAATAAATGTAGCTGATTTCGCACCTATTCTCCCACTTGGAATTGGACGATTTTTAGTTCTATCCATTAAAGCATCTGTATGCTTTTCCATTACCTGATTAAATCCATTTGATGCTCCTATAAGAAAAAATCCACCAAGGATAAGAAGCATAAAAGTTTCAATTGAAAAAGTATTTATTGCTATTAAATATCCTGCGATAGATGAGAATAATACACTCATAGAGAGTCTATATTTCGTTAACTCAAGAACTGCACTAAACATGAATTTATGCTATTTAAAATTTAGTGTACAAAAGTAATGAATTTAGGACAGGTTAGTAACTACTGAAGTCTAAATGTTATTGGAATACTAAATGGAACTCTTACTGGTCTACCTCTCTGCTTTCCAGGGGTCATCTGAGGTAATCTACCTATAATTCTCCCTGCCTCTTGTTCAAGATTCTTATCAGGTCCCCTCATTCTAATATTAGAAATTACACCATCTTTTCCAATGATAAAGTTTACATAAACTCTACCCTGAATTCCCATCTCTTGTGCAATTTCAGGATATCTAAAGTTTCTTTTTATATGTTGATTAATTTTATCTTGGAAGCAAGTTCTTCTTTGAGATTTTGCAACTCTTTCACACCCAGGATAAACTGGAACATCTTCAATAACTGCAAATGGAACTTCAATATCATCAAACTCATCTTCAACCTCAATATCTTCTATAACCATTTCCTCATCAGACTCTGTTGATTCAATAATAGTCTCTTCTACCTCTTCCTCATCCTCAACAACTTCAATAATTTCAGGTGCTGGTGGAGGTGGTGGAGGTGGTGGAGGTTGTTTTAACTGTTCAGTAATTGGAATTTCTTCATCATCATCATCATTAACATTTAAAGCTTCATAATCATACTTTGTTTCGTATGTTTTTGATTCAATCGCTTGCCATGTAATAAACAAGACAGACGCAAGACCAATAACAAAATAAAGGTTTCTGTTTTTATTTAAATCAGCTTTAGGGTTCTTCTTCAGTTGCATTACATTATTTTAAAGTACTAATCTATAAAAAAATATACTTAATTCATACTTATAATTAATTCTATATATATTTTTTTAATTATCTATCATATTTCTATACTCTTCATCAGATAAAAGATTTGAAATATCTTGATCTTCAGGTATCTCAATTTTTATTATCCATCCTCTACCATAAGGATCCTCATTAACAATTTCTGGAGTAGATTCTATGTCTGAATTTATCTCCAAAACTTTTCCCTTTATAGGCATGAATAGATCTGAGACTGTCTTAACAGCTTCTACGGTTCCAAAAATTTCATTACCATCAAGCTCATTCCCAATTGAATCAATATCAATATATACTATATCTCCAAGTTCACCTTGAGCAAAATCAGTAATACCAATTGTAGCAGTATTTCCATCAATTCTTATCCATTCATGTTCTTCAGTATATTTTAATTCTTTTGGGATATTCATATTATAATTTATTTAGAGACTTTTTTATTAGTTGCTGTAATTCGATATTTTTATCATTAAAGTAAATCTCATTTACTACTTTTTCAGATTTACTTCTACTAAACCCAAGTACTTCTAAGGCTTTTAAGGCCTCTAATTTGACATTGAATTTTTCTTGTGCCAAATCTAAATCATTTTTTTCAAAAATATCTACTTTATCTTTTAATTCTATTATTAATCTTTGGGCAGTTTTAAGTCCAATACCTTTTATTGATTTAATTGTATTTAAATCCTCTGATATTAGTGCCTCTTGAATTTCAACCGGGGAAATAGATGAGAGAATAGTTCTAGCAGTACTAGGCCCTATGCCAGAAACTGAAATCAATTGCTGAAAAAGTTTTCTTTCACTTTTTGTCATAAATCCAAATAAAATATCAGCATCTTCTTTTTTCTGAAGATGAGTATAAATAGTTATATTCTCATCATCTCCAATTTTTTCAAAAGTATTTAAGGATATATTAATATCATAACCTATACCATTTACTTCAACAACTATCTTAGTTGGAGATTTCTCTATTAGTCTACCTTTAATATAGGCTATCATTTTTTTCTTATTTTCCTTCGTTGTGAATCAATTGCTGAAATTGCTGCCATATTAACAATCTCTTCAACTGAAGCACCTAATTGTAAAATATGAACAGGTCTATTTAATCCAATTAGAATTGGACCAATAGATATCGCATCATCTAGCTCCTTTATTATCTTATAAGAGATATTTGCAGAATCAAGATTAGGAAAAATTAATGTATTAACCTTTCTTCCATTTAAATTAGAAAATGGAAACCTAGCTTTTAACATTTCTTTATTTAAAGCGAAATCAGATTGGATTGGACCATCAACAATAATATCAGGATTGTTTGTGTGTAATAACTTTATTGCAGAAGAAATTTTTTCTGCTTCTTTAGAATCAGAAGAGCCAAAATTAGAAAACGACAGAATACCTATAACAGGTTCAATTCCAAACATTCTTACTGTTTTAGCAGTATTTACTGCAATTTTTGCTAATTGTTCTGAATTAGGACTTATATTCAAAGATGTATCAGATAAAAATAATGGTCCTTGTTTTGTCAACATTAAGTTAGTTGCTGAAACCCTTTTGACACCTTTAGATTTACCTATTGTATTAAGAATTGGAGTGAAAGCTGAAGGGTAACTTCTTGAATAACCAGCAAGCATACTGTCAGCATCACCTGATAGAACCATCATAGACCCGAAATAGATTCTATCTCTTAACATTTGCTTTACATCTTTTTGTGTTTTACCCTTTCTTTTTAAGTTTTCAAATAAAACCTTAGCATATTTAGATATTCTTTTTACTTGATCTTTGTCCTTTGGATCTATAATTGTTACTTTTTCGTTAAAATCTATAGACTTCATTAATTTTTTTATTACTTTTTTTCTACCCATTAAAATTGGCTCCACTATTCCATCTTCTTTACATATTTGAGCAGCTTTAAGTACATCTAGTTGATCGGATTCCCCAAAAATCAATTTCTTAATTCTAGATTTAGCTCTTCTATGAATTAGCCTAATTAATTTTGTGTCCGTTCCAATTCTTGAATCCAGTGTTTCAATATATCTATCCCAATCTTCTATAGGTTCACGAGCGACTCCAGAATCAATGGCAGCCTTAGCAACAGCAGGTGGAACTTCAGTAATAAGTCTTGGATCAAATGGTTTTGGTATTATATAGTCTTTACCAAAAACTAGCCTAGTCGCTTCTCCATAAGCAACATTAACTTGCTCTGGTACAGGTTTTTTTGCAAGATTAGCAAGAGCTACTACAGCCGCTTTTTTCATTTCTTCATTTATTTGAGTCGCTCTTACATCCAGAGCACCTCTAAAAATAAAAGGGAATCCAAGAACATTATTAACTTGATTAGGGAAATCAGACCTCCCTGTAGCCATAATTAAATCTTTTCTTGTAGACATGGCTAGATCATAATTAATTTCTGGATTAGGATTAGACATAGCAAAAACTATTGGGTCTTTGGCCATCGATTTAAGCATTTTAGCTGTAACAATATCTCCTGTAGATAAACCAACAAAAATATCAGAATCAATCATTGCCTCTTCAAGCGTATCAATATCTCTTTTTGTAATAAAAAACTTTTTCTCATCATTTATGTCAGTTCTTTTTCCATTTATAACCCCTTTACTATCAACCATTATTATATTCTCTTTCTTAAGACCAAAGGAGATATAAAGTTTTGCACAAGCAATTGCTGAAGAACCAGCTCCAGACATAACTAGCTTAACAGTCTTTATTTTTTTCTTAACTAGTTCAAGAGCATTTAAGAGTGCTGCACAGGAAATCATTGCAGTACCGTGCTGATCATCATGCATTACAGGAATGTCTAGTCCTTTTATTAGATCTTTTTCAATACCAAATGCTTCTGGAGCTTTTATATCCTCTAGATTAATCCCTCCAAATGTTGGCGATAATGATTTAACTATCTCAACAAATTTTTGAGGGTCCTTTTCATTTATTTCTATATCAAATACATCTATATCAGCAAAGATTTTAAATAACAAAGCCTTTCCCTCCATTACAGGTTTTGATGCTTCTGGGCCAATATCTCCAAGACCTAATACAGCTGTTCCATTTGATATAACAGCAACTAAATTTCCTTTATTTGTATACTTATATGTGTTATTCTTGTTGTCTTCAATTTCTTGACATGGTATAGCTACTCCAGGGGAATATGCAATTGCAAGATCTCTTTGAGTATTATATTTTTTTGTAGGTACAACCTCCGTTTTTCCCGGTTTTGGTTTAGCATGATAAACTAAAGACTCTCTCCTTTCTCTACTTTTATCCATATCATTATATTATGTCCAAATATAGAAGGATTAATTAAATAAACCGCTCTGATTATTTTTATTTTTACCAAGGTGTTTATACCCTTTTTCGGTAACCTCTCTTCCTCTGGGAGTCCTTATTATAAAACCTTGTTGAATCAAAAAAGGCTCATATACTTCTTCTATTGTCTCAACATTCTCAGATAGAGATGTTGAGAGTGTAGATACTCCCACAGGTCCTCCATTATATTTATCTATTATAGTTGATAATATTTTATTATCCATTTCATCTAATCCGTTTTTATCAACATTTAGAGACTTTAATGAAGACTTTGTAATTTCAATATCAATAGAACCTTCTCCTTCAACTTGAGCGAAGTCCCTTACCCTTCGCAATAATGAATTTGCTATTCTTGGAGTACCCCTACTTCTTTTTGCAATTTCAAAACATGAGTCTTTATCAATCTTAAGACCAAGGATTGATGAACTTCTTTCAACAATTTTGGATAAAAGATCATCACCATAATGTTCAAGTCTATTAGAAATTGCGAATCTCTCTCTCATTGGATTAGTTAAAAAACCAGATCTTGTAGTTGCTCCAACAAGAGTAAAAGGATTAAGATTGATTTGAACGGATCTAGCATTAGGTCCTGTCTCAATCATTATATCAATTTTATAGTCTTCCATTGCAGAATACAAATATTCTTCAATTATTGGACTAAGTCTGTGGATCTCATCTATAAATAGTATATCTCTTTCTTCAAGATTGGTTAGGAGTCCTGCAAGATCTCCTGGTTTATCTATAACTGGACCAGATGTAACTTTAAGACCAACATTTAATTCGTTTGCAAGTATATGAGCTAAAGTAGTTTTTCCAAGACCTGGAGGACCATGAAATAGAGTATGGTCTAAAGCATCTTCTCTTTGATTACATGCTTCAACAAAAACTTTTAAATTTTTAATGATAGAATCTTGCCCTATAAAATCACTAAAACTCAAAGGCCTGAGAGCTTTATCAATCTCCTGCTCTCTTTCTGTGTTTTCATTCATTATATCAAATATACATTAATTGTGATATCTGATTACTCATGATATAGTTAATGTTGGAGTTCTTTTTCTCCTTTCTTAAGAGGTATATTTTGAGGAATAAAATCCTCTTTAGATCCAGGTTTAGAATAGTCATATGCCCATCTATGAACATGAGGTATTTTACCAGGCCAATTTCCATGAATATGCTTTATTGGAGCAGTCCACTCCAGAGTATTTGATCTCCAAGGATTTTTCTCTGTTTTCTTACCATAAAATATACTACTTATAAAATTATATAAGAATATTATTTGTGCAGCACCTGCTATTAATGCAAACATAGTAATGACAACATTTATATTAGCTAAGTCATCAAAATATGGGAAATTTGTATTAGTATAATACCTTCTTGGAAGTCCTGCCATACCAATAAAGTGCATTGGAAAAAAGACTCCATATGCTCCTATTGCAGTTATCCAAAAATGTATATATCCTAGATTTTTATTCATCATCCTTCCAAACATTTTTGGGAACCAATGATATACTCCAGCAAACAAACCATAAAGAGCAGATATCCCCATTACTAGATGAAAATGAGCAACAACAAAATATGTATCATGAAGATTTATATCTAAGGCACTATCTCCTAATATTATTCCTGTCAATCCTCCTGATATAAATGTAGAAACCAATCCAATTGCAAAAAGCATTCCAGGGTTAAATTGAATATTTCCTTTCCATAAAGTCGTTATATAGTTAAATGCTTTTACTGCTGATGGTATGGCAATTAATAATGTAGTGAATGTAAATACTGAACCTAGAAATGGATTCATTCCTGTTACAAACATATGATGACCCCAAACTATTGTAGATAAAAAAGCAATTGCTAGAATTGAAGCAACCATTGCTCTATATCCAAAGATTGGTTTACGTGAATTTGTAGCTATTACTTCAGACGCTATTCCTAGAGCTGGAAGAAGAACTATGTAAACTTCAGGATGTCCTAAAAACCAAAAAAGATGCTCAAATAATACTGGAGAACCACCTTGATAATGAAGAACCTCCCCTTGTATAAATATATCGGATAAAAAGAAAGATGTACCAAAACTTCTATCCATTATTAATAATAAAGCTGCAGATAACAAAACTGGAAAAGATATAACCCCAATTATTGCCGTGACCAAAAAAGCCCATATAGTTAGAGGTAATCTAGTCATGGTCATTCCCTTAGTTCTAAGGTTTATAACTGTTACAATATAATTCAGCGCTGCGAGAAGAGATGATGCTATAAAGACTGCCATTGAAAGGAGCCATAGAGTCATTCCTGCTCCAGATCCTGGTTGAGCTTGAGGCAATGCACTCAGAGGTGGATATATTGTCCAACCTGCTGCTGCAGGCCCAGCTTCAACAAAAAGTGATGCAATCATTAAAACACTTGAAACAAAGAAAAGCCAATAAGATATCATATTCAAAAATCCTGAGGCCATATCTCTAGCTCCACATTGCAGAGGAATTAACAAGTTACTAAACGTTCCGCTTAAACCAGCTGTAAGAACAAAAAAGACCATTATAGTTCCATGTATTGTTACTAATGCTAAATAAACATTTGGATCCATTACGCCATCAGTTGCCCACTTACCAAGTAGAAGATCAAAAATACCGAATGACTGTTCAGGCCATGCAAGCTGAAGCCTGAATAATAAGGACATAGCTATTCCTACGATACCCATAATTAAACCAGTGATCAGATATTGTTTTGATATCATCTTATGATCAATACTAAAAATATATTTAGTTATGAAAGTTTCTTTATGATGGTGATCATGATGATCATCATGACTTGTCTCTGTTTTTGACATCTTTAATTATTTAATAAATTCTTTAAATGTTATCTGTTCATTTAACCAGTCTTCAAATTCTTCTTCTGTTTCAACTATGATCTTCATTTGCATATTATAATGTGATGCTCCACATACTTTGTTACATAGTAACAAGAAATCAAATTCATATGGATCTAAAGGAAATTCTCCTTTAGCAGTTAGTTCTTGACTTTTTTGAAATCTAATATTATTAATTTTTATAACCTTATCTACAACTTCTTTTCTTAATCTCATTTCGGTTGTTGTCACATTTGGAGTAAAGGCAAATTGAGTAATCATCCCTGGAACAGCATTCATTTGAGCTCTGAAATGTGGCATGTACATTGAATGAAGAACATCTTGAGATCTTATTCTAAAGACTACTTGCCTATTAACTGGTAGATGTAATTCTTGAACTACAATATCATCATCTCCATTAGGATCTGTAGAATCAATACCAACTAAATTTTTACCTCCAAAATCTTGAAGGAATCTAACATTAGCATCTCCAAGAACTCCATCTTCCCCTGCATATCTTGCCTTCCAATTAAATTGCTGAGCATATATTTCAACAACAAGCGCTTCATCATTTTCCTCTATTGTCATAATCTCAGTCCAAGTCATTAATCCATAAAGAATGATTCCTGCAAGCGCTATAGCTGGGATAACAGTCCAAACTCCTTCAAGTAGATTACTATCTGGGAAAAAGAATGCTTTTCTTTTCTTATTACCTCTATACTTAAAGGCAAAATAATATAGAAATGCCTGAGTAATTGTTTGAACAACAAAAATTACTGAAAAGGTAAACCATAAAAGAGTATCTGTTTTTTCTCCTTCAAGAGATGCAGACTCAGGTAGAATGACATCACCCCATTTAAAAAAAGAAAATATAGTCAAAGCATATAAAAAGATTAAAAACAAAAACATCAACTTTCCATTAATATCGTTGTCTTTATAATCAGCAACTTCTGTATACTCAGATTTAACTGGTTTAGATAACTCAAATATTTTTGTAAGCTGCCAAACAGCAACAGAAATTAAAATTAAGCTTATTAAAGAGAGTATTATTGTCATAATTAATCGTAATAATAGTATTTAAAACCTTTGCTTTCTTCGGCAAATGGATCTCCAGATGCTAGAAGTGGTGCTTTTGAGATTTCTCTAAAAACAACCAAGATAAACAATCCTAAAAAGAATAGAAATCCTCCAATTTCAGAAAAACCAATTGACCATTGATCTCCAACAGCAGATGGCATAATCATATTAAACACGTCTATGTAGTGTCCAACAATAATTACAATCCCTGTTAGTATTACTATAAAGTGAGTTTTTTTGAAGTCACTATTCATTAGAACGATTAAAGGGAATATTAAATTTAGCACTACCATTCCAAAGAATATGAAATTATAATCTTCTATTCTAGTAATAAAATAAGTTACCTCTTCAGGTATGTTTGAATACCAAATAAGCATAAACTGAGAAAACCACAAATAAGCCCAAAAAACACTTACAGCAAACATAAATTTTCCGAGATCATGAATATGGCTATCCCCGACAAATTTAAGGTAGCCTATTGATTTTAAATAAATAGTTATTATTGCTATTGTTGTTACACCAGAAACCCAAGCTCCAGCAAATACATACCACCCAAATAAAGTACTAAACCAATGAGGGTCTATTGACATAATCCAATCCCAAGACATCATCGATTCAGATATTAAAAAGAATACTAAAAATCCTGCTGAGAAATTAAATAATTTTTTATGAATATTTATGTCTGTTGAATTATCCTGTTCTATTGATAATCTTCTAGTTATATTTCTATATAGGACCCAACCAGAAACATAAATAATAGCCCTAATAAAGAAGAATGGAAGATTTAGATAACTAGTTTTATTTCTTATAATTTCATCATGCGCAACAACATCAGGATCCATCCAAATAAATAAATGGTTGAAATGTAACCCCGACATTAGTAAAATAATTAATACCGAAATACATCCGATTAAAAGATAACCTGTTATTCCCTCCATAACTCTAAATAGGACTATTGACCAGCCAGCTTGAGATGCTCTTTGAATAGCATAAAAAGCAAGAACTCCAAGAGAAATTAACATGAAAAATAGTGCAGGCACATAAATCGAAGCCCAAGGTTTATTTTGAAGTTGATGTAATAGATGTTTGTCATGATCTACTGAATGGTGGGCTGATTCCCCATGATCTGATTCCCCATGATCTGATTCCCCATGATCTGATTCTCCATGATCTGATTCTCCATGATCTGATTCTCCATGATCTGAACCGTGATGTGAATCGTGACTTTTACTTGCTACAATTGCTTTAGCTTCCTCAATATTTGATGGAGCTGAAACAAAACCATAAACTATTCCTGCCAAACCAATTAGCATAAAGCTAATGGCTAATATTTTGATTTGTTTAGAAATTGTATATTTTTCGTTCATATTAATCTTGTTCAAGTTCTTCTTTTAATTGTAGCACATACTGAATAATTTGCCAACGTTCCTCTTCGTTTACTTGACCAGAGTGAGAGCCCATAGCATTTTTCCCATACATTAATACATGGTATATACTTCCTTCTGTTATAATTCTTGATGGATCATTATATGCAGGTATCCCCAGGAATTTTTCTCTTTCAGCCAATATTCCAAGGCCATCCCCTTTATCACCATGACAAACAGAACAATAAATTTGATATAATTCCTTGCCTCTTGATACATTATATTCATTAGTCACTAAAGGAGATAATAACTCCAACTTAGCGAGCTCATAGCCCTCATTTGTATCTTCATATTCATATGGCTCCCATCCTCTAGGAATTGATCCCTCAACTGGTAGTTGAGCTTCGATGCCATTTGAAAATGCATCTGATTCAGCATAAGCCTCTCCGGCTAAAGATTCATACATATCAGGAAAATATTGAAAATTTGGCCTGGATGTGTCAAAACAGGAAGTGAATAATAAACTCACCATGATTAATAAAAATATATTATTTCTCATTTTCATTTTTTTCAATTACTTCTATTGAGACTGCTCCTGTTTTTTTTAAAAAAACTTTCAACTTATTTAAGTCATCCCCTGACTCCATGTCTATTAAAAACATATTATCAGTTGTTAATGGGTTTGGATTCTCTGCTTTTTTGAATGGCCATAGTTTAGATTTCATATAAAAAGTTAGAACCATCAAATGTGCCGCAAAGAAAACCGTCATTTCAAACATTATTGGAACAAATGAAGGCATGTTTTCAATAAATGAAAAACTTGGCTTACCTCCAATGTTTTGAGGCCAATCAACTATCATAATATAATTCATCATTAATATTGCAACTGTAAAACCAATACATCCATAGATAAAAGCAGCAATAGCTATTCTAGTTGGCGCAAGCCCTAAAGCTTTATCAAGTCCGTGAACAGGAAATGGTGTATATACCTCATTTATATAATATTTTTTTTCTCTTATCTTTTTGATAGCTTCTAAAAGAATATCATCATCATCAAATAATACGTGCAAGTTGTTTTTACTCATGATTATCTCTTAATGTTTTATATTTTTCTCCTGAAGACTTTAATATACTCTTAACTTCAGCTTGGGCTATAACAGGGAAACTCCTTGCATACAATAGGAAAAGAACAAAAAAGAATCCTATGGTTCCAATAAAAATTCCAATATCTATGAATGTAGGAGAGAACATTGTCCAAGATGATGGTAAGTAGTCCCTGTGTAGAGATGTAACAATAATTACAAACCTCTCAAACCACATTCCTACATTTACAACAATTGAAATTATAAATGAAATAATTATACTAGTTCTAATCTTTTTGATCCACATTATTTGAGGGGAGACAACATTACATGTCATCATTAAGAAATATGCCCACCAGTATGGTCCAGTTGCTCTGTTTAAAAAAGCAAACTGTTCATATTCCACTCCTGAATACCAAGCAATAAATAGTTCTGTAATATATGCACACCCTACTATCGATCCAGTTATCATAATAATTATGTTCATTAACTCAATATGTTGAAGTGTAATATAACTTTCTAGTTTTAAAACTTTTCTGGTTATTATTAATAATGTTTGGACCATTGCAAAACCAGAAAAAATTGCCCCTGCCACAAAATAAGGGGGAAAAATAGTTGTATGCCATCCCGGAATAACTGACGTAGCAAAATCATATGATACAATTGTGTGAACTGATAAAACTAAAGGTGTCGCCAAACCTGCTAAAACAAGAGAGACCTCTTCAAACCTTTGCCAATCTTTTGCTCTTCCAGACCAACCAAAACTAACCAAGCTATATATTTTCTTCTGAAAAGGCTTGACAGCTCGGTCTCTAATCATTGCGAAGTCAGGAAGAAGGCCTGTCCACCAGAAAACTAATGATACTGTAAGATAGGTTGAGATTGCAAAAACATCCCAGAGTAATGGGGAATTAAAATTGACCCATAATGACCCAAATTGATTAGGTATTGGAAACATCCAGTATGCAAGCCATGGTCTACCCATATGAATAATTGGGAATAATCCAGCCTGTATTACAGAAAAAATTGTCATAGCTTCAGCTGATCTATTGATACCCATTCTCCATTTCTGTCTAAATAATAGTAATACAGCTGAAATTAATGTACCTGCATGTCCAATCCCTATCCACCATACAAAGTTTGTAATATCCCAGGCCCATCCGATTGTCTTGTTTAGTCCCCATGATCCAATCCCTGTTCCAATAGTATATATTATACAACCAACACCCCACAAGAAAGCAATTAATGAAATTGTAAAGGCAATCCACCAATCTCGATTAGGAGGGGTTTCTATAGGTCTAGCAATATCAACAGAAATATCATGATAGCTCTTATCCCCTGAAATCAAGGGCTTCCTTATAGGTGCTTCATAGTGTGATGACATATACTATACTTTAATATTATTTCTAATTTTGGTTTGATAAATCACATTAGGTTTTGTACCAATACTTTCTAGAACTCTATATGTTCTATCTCCTTCTTCAACCTTTTTGATTACACTTTTCTCATCATTAACATCTCCAAAGACCATTGCTCCATCTGCACATGCTTGTGAACATGCTGTTTGGAATTCCCCGTCTTTTACTTTTCGTCCATCCCTCTTTGCATCAAGAATTACTTTTTGAGTCATTTGAATACAAAGTGAACATTTCTCCATAACACCTCTAGATCTTACATTAACATCTGGGTTTAATGCCATTTTTCCAAGAGGATTATTCATGTTATAGTCAAATTCATCGTTATCAGCATAAGTAAACCAGTTAAATCTTCTGACCTTATAAGGACAATTATTAGCACAATATCTTGTACCAACACATCTGTTATAAGCCATCTGATTTTGACCTTGCCTTCCATGAGAAGTTGCAGCTACAGGACAAACTGTCTCACAAGGAGCGTGATTACAGTGCATACATGAAATAGGCTGAAATACAACTTGAGGATTCTCAGCAGCTTTTTCCAATGCATTCAATTTTGATTTGTATTCTCTAAAACCTCTAGCTTCTTCAGCAACTTTTACATCTTCTTGAATTGTATCTTCAGAGGAATAGTACCTGTCAATTCTTATCCAATGCATGTCTCTTGATTTTCTAACTTCCTCTTTTCCAACAACAGGAACATTGTTTTCTGCATGACATGCGATAACACATGCTCCACATCCATTACATGCATTTAAGTCAATTGACAAATTAAAATGGTGGCCTATTGATCTATCAAAATCCCTCCAAATATCAACTTCAGGAGAAGTAACTTTAGTTTCAATATGATTCTTTGATACCATTACAGTAGGATTCCAATAAGACTTATCTTTAGTATTAAAGATTTCAAGGGAAGTCTCTTTTATAATCTCATCTCTTCCCATCATGGTATTATGAAGTTGAATACAAGCAAACTCATGATCACCTTTAACTTTTGAAATTTTTATATTCTGTATTTTATTAAAATCATTATAGAGATTAAATGCATTAACTCCAACATTCATTTCATCACTCATTCCATACTTTTTACCATAACCAAACGATAACCCAATTGTTCCAGAGGCTTGACCTGGTTGAATAATAACAGGGGCTGTTATTTCTTTACCATTTGCACTTATTTTTGCATAACTACTATTTAAAGCACCATTAGCAACATTATAATTTTTTAGTTTAAGTTTTTTAGCATCTGAAATTGAAAGTGTTATATAATTGTCCCATGTAACTCTAGTTATTGGATCAGGGAATTCTTGAAGCCAAGGATTAGAAGCTCTTTGACCATCTCCCATTCCAACCTTCGGATATAATACTAGAGAAAAATCATCTTTTGATTCGGCAAATGGTGAATTTAAATTTACTCTTTTTGTCTTAAGAGATAATTTGTTTTGATTATAATTATAGAAAAATCCGTCTTGAAGTGATTTCCCCCAGGTCTTACCAGAAGATAAAATATTATTTTTCCAATTTGACTTTATCTCATCATAAAAACTTGTATCTCCGTCAATAAAAGATAAAATTACATCTTGAAATTGTTTAGTATCAAAAAGTGGTCTTATGGTTGGTTGGGCTAAATAATAATGTCCTGATTTAAACTCATAATCTCCCCATGATTCAAGATAATGAGATGAGGCTCCAAGGAATTTTGCAACTCTTGAGGTCTCATCTTCTTTCATACTAAATGAAAGTGTAAACTCTAAATCAGAAAAGATTTTTAAAAATTCTTCTGAATCTGGGAGAGAATATCCTGGATTAACTCCAGATGTAATCATTCCAGAAATTTTTCCGGATCTTAAGTCATCCATCATATTTATCAAATCACTATTCCTTCCTTTTTTAATTAATCTTGGTGCCTGGACATCAATAACTTCACTATTTAAATAATGATTTATCATTAATACTATTTCTTGAGAATTAACATCATCAATACCAGAAATTATCACAGACTTAGATCCTGAAGATTTAAGTTTATCTACACATAGATTAACATATTTATCTAACTCTGGATTCAGCGATCCATTAATAGATTCTCCTGTTAGCCTAGAGTATATATGAACTAATACCTTTTTAAGCTCTAGAGGATTAGCTGGGACCCTATTATCTGCATTAGCGCCACTAAGTGTCATGTTTGATTCAAATTGAATATGGTATGACATTGAATTGTTATTCTCTTTACTTGGTACTCTTTTTTTAGACCACCCAGGTGAATAACTTCCACCTTGCCAGTCAGATAAAAAATCTGCATCTACAGAAACTATTGTTTCTGCTTTTGAAAAATCATAGTCAGCTAAAGCTCTTAATCCATAAATGTTCTCAAAAGCATCCAATGCTGAAGAGCTTGAAATAGTATCGTACTCAATGTGCTGAATATTTCTATACTTTTCTAAGAATCTTTCTAAGATTAATTTAGTAGTTGGGCTAGATTGAGATTCAGTAAGAAAAATAATCTTTTTATTACTGTTGCTTAAATTTTCAAGCTTTGTTATTACTTGATTATTAAAGTCATCCCATGAAACATAATTTCCATCAATTTTGGGACCTTGTACTCTATATGTATCATATAAATCAAGTACAGATGCATTTACTCTAGCATTAGAACAGTTAAAAGATTTTGCTTGCTTATTATTTTGAATTTTTATAGGCCTACCTTCTCTGGTCTTAACAATTATACTTCTAAAATCATTTCCATCAGCAATAGATGTAGCATAATAGTTTGCGACTCCTGGGATAATTTGCTCTGGCTTAACTACATAAGGAACTGATTTAATTACCGGTCCTTCACATCCAGCAATTGCTGCTGCTGCTGTACTAAACCCTAGATATTTTAAAAAATCTCTTCTTGAAGAATTTTGATCTTCATTTTTTTCAACGGGGATTTTCTCAACAAATTCATTTTGTTCAAGCTTATCCATTATATCACTTTGAACTTTTAGTTGTTCTAATCCTTTCCAATATTTTTTCACCTTCTGCATACTATATTTCTAATAATGACATTTTGCACATTCAATTCCACCAAGCTGAGCAACAGTTAATTTCTCAACACCATATTTTTTTGAAAGCTGCTCATGTATTTTTTCATAATACTCATTTGATCTGTCAACATTACTTTCTCTGTGACAATCAATACACCAACCCATTGTTAGTGGAGAGTATTGATACATAATCTCCATTTCTTCAACTGGTCCATGACAAGTTTGACATTCAATTTTTGCAACCTCTGCATGTTGAGAGTGATTAAAATAAACAAAGTCAGGTAGATTATGAATTCTTACCCATTTAACTGGTTTTGTATTCCCTGTATAAATCTGATTTTCTTCATCCCATCCAACAGCATTATATAATTTTTTAATCTCGTTTGTATAAAAATCTTTTGTATATCCATTCTCTAGATCTTCTTCTCCATTATATTCTGCAATATATTCATGACAATTCATACATACATTCAATGAAGGTATTCCCGAGTGTTTAGATACTCTAGCAGATGAATGACAATATTTACATTCAATTTGATTTGCCCCTGCATGAATCTTATGAGAATAATGAATAGGTTGAATAGGTTCATAGCCCTGGTCTATTCCAATCTGCATTAGATAGCCATAGACTCCATATGCACTCGATAATAAGAAGGCGATCACTAGAACAAACATTAGGAATTGATTATTTAATATAGCTTTCCATAGTGGAGGTAATGTTTTTTTTGTTTTTGGTTCTATATCAACTCCGCTAGCTTTAGCAATTTTTAATAATGTTCTTTGAACTAGGAATAGCATTGTAACCAAAATCAGAAAAACAATGGTTGTGACAACTAGAATTAAATCAGTTGAAATGCTAGAGGAATTTTGCTGAAAACTTTGATCTGTATTTGAAGTTAATACAGGAGGAGGGGGAGTATAATTTGTATATGCAAGAATGTTATCAATATCCTCATTAGAAAATTGAGGATAATTTGTCATTACGCTTCTATTATATTCTTCCCAAATTGCAATTGCTTGAGGATCACCATCCCTAATCATCTGGTTACCATTTTTGATCCAATTATAAAGCCACTCCTTATCATATTTTTCTGTAACTCCTGAAAGCGCTGGACCAACAGCTTTCTTATCTAACTTATGACATGCAGCACAATTAGTATTAAAAAGTTTCTTACCTAAATCAATATCAGCATCTTGAGCCAGACCAATAAAAGGGATAAATAAAATCAGAAAATAAAACTCTTTAATCTTAAGCATTATTTGAAGTAATTTGAATTTTGAGGCATGTCTGTTTAATTCCCTGAAAATATTATATAAATCAGGCACAAATTTAAAGCATAAACCCCACTTTACAAACTCAAAATTAAACAATTGATCACTTTAGAATCATTCTAAATAATAAATTATGACATTTTGTTAACTTTGGAATTATATGATGTTTAAAAGAGGTAAAATTGTCGTGTTATTTTATTTGTTTTTGTTTATTACGAGTTCTGTATTTGGTCAAGAAAATAATCAATCAATCAATCAAGATTCTTCTATTACCAAATTATTAAAATTAAAAACAGATTATAATAAGAAAATTTTTGAATCCAGTTTCTATACTATCCAAATCTATTATGGAGACTTAAGTGAAGCGGATTCTATATTAAAAGTTTTTTCTGAAGAATTTAATGAAATAGAGACTAGCTTAATATTTGAAACACCAAATTATAAGGTTAGAGTTGGTAATTTTAAAAATATAATTGATGCTTCAAAAAACCTGGAGAACATAAAAAGAAAATTTCGTAGTGCGTTTATATTAAAAAATGATGAATTATAGCTTTTTTCTAACTGCAATTTCTTCATAGCTTTCAATCAAGTCTCCTACCTCAACATCATTAAAATCTACGATTTGAATTCCACAATCATAACCCTTTGTTACTTCTTTTGCATCATCTTTAAATCTTTTAAGAGAAGATAACTTTCCATCAAAAATAATATTTTCTTCCCTAATAACTCTTACACCAGAATTTCTTGTAATTTTTCCAGAGGTCACCATACAACCAGCTATAGTACCTAATTTAGATATTTTAAAAGTGTCGCGCACTTCTGCTGAGCCAATTATCTCCTCCTGCATATCAGGTGATAATAATCCTTCCATTGCATCTTTCAAATCATTTATTGCATCATAAATTATTGAATATGACCTTATATCAACTTGCTCCTTTTCAGAAATTTTTCTTGCACTATCAGTTGGACGAACATTAAAACCAATAATAATTGCTTCTGAGGCTGAGGCTAGTAGTACATCAGAATCAGTAATTGCACCAACACCTTTAAAAATAATATTAACTTGAATCTCTTCTGTCGAAAGGTTTTGAAAAGAATCTGTTAAAGCTTCTACAGAACCATCTACATCACCTTTAATGATTACATTCATTTCTTTAAAATCTCCAATCGCAATTCTTCTTCCAATTTCATCTAAAGTAATATGTTTTTGAGTTCTTACAGTTTGCTCTCTTACAAGTTGTGTTCTTTTTGCAGCAATTTGTTTGGCTTCTTTTTCATCCTCTATTACTTTAAAAGGATCTCCAGCTTGCGGTGCACCATCTAATCCAAGAACAGATACTGGAGTTGAAGGTGAAGCTACTTGCAGCGTTTTTCCAGATTCATCAAACATAGCTTTAACTTTTCCACTATTTTTTCCTGCCAAAACATAATCCCCAACAGATAAACTTCCATTTTGTACTAAAATAGTTGACACATAACCTCTACCTTTATCAAGATAAGCCTCAAGAACTGTACCTGTTGCTCTTTTTTTAGGATTAGCTTTTAAATCCATTACATCAGATTCTAGAAGGACCTTCTCTAAAAGTAGATCAACACCTTTTCCAGATGTTGCTGAAATATCTTGGGATTGAATTTTACCTCCCCAATCCTCAACAAGAAGATTCATCGAAGCTAGTGATTCTTTAACTTTATCTGGGTTTGCATTCTCCTTATCAATCTTATTAATTGCAAATATCATAGGGACACTTGCTGCTTGAGCATGACTAATTGCTTCCTTTGTTTGAGGCATAATATCATCATCCGCAGCAATAATAACGATAACAATATCAGTTATTTGAGCTCCTCTAGCTCGCATTGCCGTAAAGGCTTCATGACCAGGTGTATCTAGAAATGTTATCTTTTGAGAGCCTTGTACCTCAACTGAGTAAGCTCCAATATGTTGAGTTATTCCTCCAGATTCATCCTTTGCAATATCTGATTTTCTTATAAAATCTAGTAAAGAAGTTTTCCCATGATCAACATGACCCATTACAGTAATTATTGGAGGTCGTTTTTCTAATGAATCTGTGTCTTCTTTCTCTTCTTCTTCAATTTTTTCTTCTAGATCTGATTTAACAAATTCCAGTTCGTATCCAAACTCATCAGCAACAATGGTTAAAGTCTCAGCATCAAGCCTTTGGTTCATTGTAACCATAACACCAAGACTCATACAAGCTGAAATTATATCAGTAGAAGTTATATCCATCAAGGATGCTATCTCTCCAACAGTGATAAACTCTGTAATTTGTATTTTCTTACTTTCTTTTTCTTGTTTTTCAATCTCCTCTTCTGTCTTTTGCTTCCTCTGATCTCTCTTATCTTTTCTGTGTTTAGCACCTTTTGACTTAGTACTTCCCTGAAGTTTCTCAAGAGTCTCTCTAACTTGCTTCTGTATTTCTTCATTACTAGGCTCAATTTTTAAGCTAGTATTTTTATTTTTTTTGAAATTCGGTTTTGATTTGTCTAAAGCTTGTTTTTTATCCTTTATCCCCCCCTTACTTATTCTTTTTCTTTTTCGTTTCTTTGAGTCATCTGAAGTAGTTTCTTTTTTATCTTTTTTAATGGAATCCAGGTCTAAAGTTTCACCTGTTTTCTTGGGTCCAGAAAGTTTTTGAAATTGAGTCTTTATTTTATTAGACTTTTTGTCTTCATTTTCTGTTTCAGAAATTTTAGAATCCTTACTGCCTTGGGTAGATTTATCCTCTTTCTTAGGCTCCTTTAGATCTTGAGCTCCATCATCCTTTTTTTCTGTTTCCTTTAATTCATCTTTTTTTTCAAGTATTTCTTTAGCCTCAATTTCTTTTCTTTTTTGGATGTTTATTTTATCTAAAACATCTTTTTCTGATTTGTATGCCTCAAATTCACTTGAAAGTAAATCATAAATTTTTTGATCAATTTTTGTTGTTGGCCTTGCATCAATTTTAATATCCTTAGAGTTAAGGAATTCAACTGCCCTATCAAGAGAGATATTTAATTCTTTTAATACTTTGTTTAACCTAATTGGTCCTGGCATATATATAATTTATAATCTAATCTTCGAATTCTTTCTTTAATATTTTAAGCACATCCATTACGGTTTCTTCTTCAAGATCAGTTCTTTTTACTAAGTCTTCTTCTTGTAATTCAAGAATACTTTTGGCTGTATCAAGTCCAACTTTTCTGAATTCCTCAATAACCCAATCATCAATTTCATCACTAAATTCTTTTAATTCAACATCTTCTTCAGCCCCTTCTCTATAAACATCAATTTCATATCCTGTTAATTTTCCAGCAAGCCTAATATTAAAACCTCCTTTACCTATTGCTCTTGAGACTTCTTCTGGATCTAGAAAAACTTGCACTCTTTTCTCCTCCTCATCGATTTTCAGTGTATTTATTTTTGCTGGACTAAGAGCCCTAGTAATAAAAAGCTGAGTATTATTTGTATAATTTATTACATCAATATTTTCATTTCCAAGTTCTCTCACAATTCCATGAATCCTTGAACCCTTCATCCCAACACAAGCTCCGACAGGGTCTATTCTATCATCATATGAATCAACCGCTACTTTAGCTTTCTCTCCTGGAATTCTGACAGCTTTTTTAATTGTAATTAAACCGTCGAAAACTTCAGGTATCTCCTGTTCAAATAATTTTTCAAGAAATAAAGGCGAGGTTCTTGAAAAAACAATTCTCGGTTTATTCCCTCGCAACTCAACACTTTCGATCACTCCTCTAACATTATCCCCTTTTCTAAAAAAATCTTTTGGTATTTGCCTATCCTTAGGGAGAATTAATTCATTCCCATCATCATCAAGAAGGATAACCTCTCTACTTCTAACATGGTGTACTTCTGCAGTAAAAATTTCACCAACCCTATCTTTAAATTGATTGTAAGTATTATTACTATCATGTTCGAAGACCTTTGAAACAAGATTCTGTCTTAAACTCTGTATCGCTCTTCTTCCTAGATCTACAATTTTAAATTCCTCTGAAACTTCCTCACCAACTTCAAAGTCAGGTTCAATTTTAACTGCATCCTTAAGCTCAATTTCTGCGTTAGGATCTTCTACCTTTCCATCTTCAACAACAATCCTATTTCTCCAAATCTCAAGATCTCCTTTATCTGGATTAATGATAATATCAAAATTTTCATCAGTACCAAATTGCTTTGTTATAGTATTCCTAAATACTTCTTCAAGAATAGCCATTAAAGTTACTCTATCAATAAATTTTTCGTCTTTAAATTCCGAAAACGATTCTATAAGTGCTATATTTTCCATAAAACTTTATTTAAAAAAAAAGAGGGACATAAAGTCGCCTCTGATAATTCTCAAAATGCACGCAAATGTATTAATAATTATCCATTTTACGAAATTGTTGGCCTACTAGGGATCGAACCTAGACTCTTCTGGACCAAAACCAGACGTGTTGCCAGTTACACCATAGGCCAATT
>Ga0114933_10000508_pt1 | contig 47654 bp, 50 predicted proteins | sample 4SBtaG_FD_89691 | JGI IMG/M metagenome (GOLD analysis project Ga0114933, IMG submission 89691) | Deep subsurface microbial communities from Kolumbo volcano to uncover new lineages of life (NeLLi) - 4SBTROV12_W25 metaG | ecosystem: Environmental > Aquatic > Marine > Volcanic | place: Kolumbo... | reverse complement strand
TTTAAGTAAAAATCTTTATACATTTTTTCTATTACATTATGAAAAACTGAGCCAACTATTATGCTTATTGATAAAAACTCTTCAACATTTCCAGTCTCTATGTACTTGAACTTATATTGCTTTGGACAGTTTTGATAAGTATTAAGCCTTGAATTTGACCATTTGTTACTTCTTTTTCTTCTCATTGTAATATTACTCTTATTTCAATTATAATACTTTTTATATGGATTACATTGTTCTAATTTTAATCGCAATTGGATTCTTCTTTATATATAAAAAAATTAACACTAAAAATTTGCAAGATAACAGCGAAGAAGTAAAAGAGCTACGCGATAGTTTAAACAAAGTTCTTGGTAAGATGGAATCTGATAATAAAAATTTAAGACAAGCATTTATAGATGAAAAAGTTAATATGGAGAAATTAGTTCTTGAAGTAGTAAAAGAAAATACTGAAGCTCAAACAGAAAATTTTGAAAAAGAATCACAAAACCTTATTAAAAGTATTAATCAACAGTCAAAAGAGTTTAATGATTATTTCGCTAGAATAGATTCAACTATTGAGTCTCTTGATAGTGCAACTAAAGATATGAAAGGTGAGATAAATGACTTTTCAAAGATCTTAGGGGCCAGTTCAAGTTTGGCTGGAAATTTAGGTGAATATCAACTAGAGAACCTCTTTAAATTTCACAATTTACAAAAAGATATTGATTATATGACTCAAGTTAGCGTCCAAACTAGTGATGGTGAAATGTATAGGCTTGACGCTGTTTTAATATCTGAAGATAAGTGTTTAATTATTGATTCCAAAGCCACAACTGAACTAGAGGTAATAAAAGAGCTTAAAAATGAGGAAACGACAAAAGAGCGGATAGATGAAATTAAAAATGACATCAAATCAAAAGTTTCAAATGAGGCTAAAAAATTAGCAAAGAAAGAATATCAAAATCTCACAGTTAATGGTAAATATACAACCCCAGATTTTATAATAATGTTTATTCCAAATGAGAATGTTTACTTAATTGTTAAGGAGCTTATAGATAAAGAGACAAATAAGATTGAAGATGGTGTTATCATGGCTGGGCCTGATAATCTTAACTTTATAATCTTAATGTGGGCGTATATAAACGGAATACTTAAAGTTCAAAGCCAAATTGAACAAATAAGAAAAGCAGCCTCCGCGGTTCATAATAATTTTGCAAATAGTACTAAAAATTTAAATAAATTAAAGAACTCAATAGAATCGACTGTTTCGAATTGGAACACTCTTGTGGGCAATGTTGAAGGTAGACTCATTCCATCTGTAAAAAAACTAGAAGAAATGGGAGTTAAATCATCACAAGAAATTTTAGAGGTAAATAAAATTGTTCAGTCAACAAGGTCTTTAGAGAAACTTGTTGATGAAGAAAAAGAGTCCGACCAAACAAAACTAGGATTATAATTATACATTAGATATATTTGACTTGATTTTAATTATAATAAGATAGTAGAATATTATTATGAAAAATTTTGTTTTACTTTTTATATTAACCTTTACTTTTAGTGCATTTTCCGCACCTATTAATGAATCCTTAAAAGATGAGGAAAGGGTTGTGTACGATAAATATAATCATATAAGAAATGAAATAAATTCTTTTATAAATAACGAAAAGGCCTTCCTTTTATCTAAAGCATCTGACTATGCAGAAATTACTTATTCGGATGCTGCATCTAAATCAAAGTATTCGTTTTTTAAGAATTCTGAAGGATCAATCGCCTTTTCTGAAGATTCAGATGGTAAAACTCTTATAGATTTTTCAATTTTAACTGTTGTTCCAATTAAACAATCGGCTGATTTAAAACATACTTATTTTACACAGTTAAATGCTATGTCCGTTGAACAATTTCAAGATAGAAGAATAGGAACAAACATAGGGTTTGGTTACAGAAATTATAACAATGAGCAAAATCTGGTCTTAGGTGTAAATTCTTTTTATGATTATGAATTTAGTTCTAACCATTACAGAATAGGTTTTGGTGGTGAATTAAAAAAAGGTTTACTAGACTTAAATCTAAATTATTATGAAGCTTTAAGTGGATCAAAAGAGATAAAAATTAATAATATAAATGGTAATGAAAAAGCGCTAGACGGATTTGATCTTGAGATTGGACACCCTCTACCATATCTTCCATGGACAAAGCTTTTCATAGCCTATTCTAAATTTAACGGGCATTTAGGTGAGGATCCAACATCAATTCGTTATTCCTCCGAGATATATTTAAATAAAAATATAGTAGCTGAAGCTGGATATAATGATGATAGACAAAGTGATGGTATAGATCAAAACTACTGGTTTGTTAAAGTCTCAATTACTAGTACAGATAGAAACAGGCCAACATTATTTGGACCTGAAGGACAACTTTATTCTAAGCAAGCTTTTGGACAGCGTAATGTTAAAACAACATTGCTTGATAAAGTTAGAAGGCAAAATAAAATCACTGTTGAAAGGTCACAATCAGGATCATTTCAGGTTGGAGGTAACTAAAAATGAAGTCATATAAATATTTATTAATTATCTTTTCACTTTTCTTGCTAACTACTATTGACTCATATTCTTGTGCATGCGCAGGTAAAGCCTCTACAGATGTATATAGTTGTACTAGTAGTGATTATGGAAATGCAACTTGCTATACAAGTGCTGATGTATATCAGATGACGGTAACCAGTGGAGAATTTTATAATTCAACAACAGGCGCAACCTGGGTGCTGAAAAGTCAAAATGCTACTTATGATATCACTAGTCAAAACTTTGATTATATGCCTAATATTAAAAAAGTTAAGAAAGGAACTTATGATAAATTTAGAGGATATGCGGACAATGTCTTTGTAGTTAAAGGTGGTTTTACGACAACTGATTCGAAAACATGTGTTACAAGTGGAACACAAGATTCAACATATGGTGACTTTAGAACTGCTGCAATTAGAACTGCAGGGAACAAAGCTAATGTAACTATTACGAATAAAAATTTTGGCTCATCTACTTATCACTATACAGATGCTAATGGAAATCTGATTGAATTAATTGATACTTCTGGAAATAGAATAACCAGTGACAATAATGCTGATAGGATTAGAGTTACTTACTCCCTTCCTACTTCAATGACTCTAAAAGAAACAGATAGTATTGATATTAAAATGTTAATGAAATCTACAACTTCTATCAGGGCTACTTATGCTACATCAGATGGGGCTGGAAAATATAATTGTACATCTATTGGAATGCGTGCCCCTATTTTTACAATGACTGTAACCCAAACACCTATGCAGTAAACTAAATTAATTGCTTTTATTGAATACTGCTATATAGTTCAGTCAAATTGAAAAATAAATCCAAGGAAAATTAAATTAGTTTCAAAAACTTTAATTTATCAAACAAGCTGAATAAATCTATAAAAAATATGGGCTTCTCTACCCCTACGCCAATTCAAAAAGAATCTATTCCAATAGCATTAACTGGAAAAGATATATTGGCTTCAGCTCAAACAGGAAGTGGTAAAACAGCTGCTTTCGCGATTCCTATAATTGAGAATCTACTTGATGATTCAACAGATATTGCAGTGATACTTGCTCCTACTAGAGAGTTAGCAAATCAAATATATGAAGTTTTTATACAGTTATTAGGTTTTCAAAATTCTTTAAAAGTTGTGTCGCTTATTGGGGGAGAGTCAATTTCAACTCAACTTCGGTCTCTGAAAAAGAAGCCAAGAATAGTAATAGGTACACCAGGCCGAATCAATGACCACATAAACCGAAAGTCACTATCTATTAAAAAAACTAAGATATTAGTCCTAGATGAGACTGATAGAATGTTGGACATGGGTTTTGAAATACAAATTGATGAAGTTGTAAAAAGAATGACTAAGAATAGACAAACATTAATGTTTTCAGCAACGATTCCAAGAAACATATCCAAACTAGCTGAAAAATATCTTATAGAACCAAAAAGAATCACTATAGGGTCAGAAAATGAAGTACCTAAGAATTTGAAGCAAGAAACACTAAAGTTAAAATCCAATGAAAAGTATGAACAACTTTTAAATCAACTAAGATCTAGGCATGGGTCAGTCCTTGTGTTTATTAAAACTAAATATGCATGTGACAGAATGGCTAAAAAACTCTCGTTTGATGGAGTGAAAGCTTTGGCTATTCATGGAGATCTAAAACAAAACAAAAGAAACAGAATAATTGCAGATTATAGAAAGAATAAGTTTTCTATTTTGATTGGAACTGATATTGTATGTCGTGGTTTAGATGTACCTCACATTGAGCATGTTATTAACTTCGACCTACCTCAAGTCCCAGAAGATTTTATACATAGGATTGGAAGAACAGCTCGTGCTGGTCAAACAGGTAGGGTATTAACTTTTTTAACTACCAAAGATCATTTAAAGTGGAGAGCGATTCAAAAAATTCTAGACCCTAAAATTAAGAATAAGATTAATGAGGCTAAACCACAAAGTACAAAATTTATAGAAAACGATAAATCAAATACTAAAAAAACTAATAGAAAAAACTTCCAAAAAAAGAAAGATATTAATTTAAATAAAAAGAACAAGCATTCAAAAGTAATAGATAAAAAAATAAAAAATAAAAAAAAATTTAAGACACCTATATTAATGAGATCAGATAATCGTACTAGATTTATTGATGAAGAAATAGTTTATAGAATAATAAAAGAAAACAAATAAATCAGTTCCTCTTCAGCTTAAATGGGCCAATAAGTCTTATTTTTGTTTCATAATCAATATAATCATTATATGCCATTCCAATATTAAAAATCATTCCTAAATCATAAATTTTAGTTTTACTATTAATATCAACTATAGTACCTAGGCAGCCCATAATTGTATCTGAAATAGATTCACCAACCAGGATATAAACATTATCTACTTCAGATATATTTTCATATTTTAAAAAAGCGCATATTTTAGTTTCAATTGATTTAAGCTCTCGAAATTGTTTCCTTGAAAATGAGTGTTGATTGTGCGCATCGCCTAAAGATAGAGCATCTGAGCTAGCCAATAAGCCCGGCAACTCAGGGTATGCAAAGATTCTATCGGTCTTATAGTTAAAATTAATACTACGAAGGGTTTCTATAAAATTATTTACAACATTTGCTGAATTTGAATCAATTTTAACATTCTTAAGATATTCACTGTTAGAAACCTTAAAGCTATCTGACTTTATAGGGCTTCTTCGAAATTGATAAATTTGTTCACGATATATTACCGATGAATTAATAAAGGATACTAAAACGACTATAGCCGTTATATAGTTTGCAGAATTTATTGTTCTATGACTCAAAATACTAAGAAAAAAAGGTATTGAAGTAACACCCAAACTAAAAGATGCCCAAAATACAAAATTACTGTTATTTCCTATTGATGATGAAAATGCTGCTATTAAGCAAATAAGATAGATAAAAATGAACTTACTATTAATTAAAAATTTTTTTTTGTTAAATTTTGATTTTATTAGATTAAAGAAACCTATAATTGAAGGAGTAAATATAGTCAATATAAATAAGTATCTTAATGCTCTATTGGAATAATTAGATGGTGTACCTGCTATATCAAGATATGATTTAGAAAAACCATATAAATCTTTAATAATTAGAAGAAGGATTACTATTATAAGAAAATTTATTGATAGCTTTAAATTGAATTTGAAAACTATATATAAATAAAGAAAAGTTAGAATAATTGAAAAATAGACTACATAAAAGTCTTGGTGAGTAATAATGTAAATCAAATTACTAAGATAAAAAGCTAATAGTGAATCATGAGTTGTCTGATAGATAATCTTTCCAACAGGGAAAATTTCAGCTATAAAATGAGAATGTAAGACAATAAATAATACTGTAAAAGTTGTAGCTACTATGGTGGTTTTTAGTATTGAAATATCAGATTTTTTATTGATATATATTTTAATAAAAAATAAAACCAAAGGAAGGGATAAACTCAGAACAATAAATAGCTGAATTCTTGAACTTATAGAGAATAAAAAAGTAACTAAAAGAAGAACATAATAGGTCCAATCTTCACTGCACCCTTCCCTTGCCGCATTAAAAATAAAAGCTGACCAAAAGAAGCAAGCAATTGTAGCTGATGATGTATATGAGAAAGTTGGAATAAAAGAAAAGAATCCTAAAGTTGCTATATTTACAAGCACCAGCAAAAAAAAGAAATCAATTTCTACCTTATTAAGTTTATCTATATAAAATTTGTAAGCATAAAATAGGGATAAATTTATTGAGATTAGAATTAATATTAAATTAAGTAACCTAAAACCTAATAGCTGATAAGAGAAGATATATCCAAAAAGATTTCCAATAGTGTGAAAAAATGTAAATGTCGGCTCACTAATTCCCTGCTTAAGGTAATAAAGATAGAATCCTTCATCGTCTCTTAAACCAAAATCGCTAAAAAAACTATAAATTAATAGAACAAGTAATCCTGTAAGCAGAATACTAGAAAATACTTTGACTTTACTGAGACTCATCATTATCAATTAAAATACTTATTACATAGTATTGTATCAAGTGCTTTGATACTTTATGTCAAAGAATAGACGCTTGAATACAAAGGGACTATTGATTAGAGTTTTTTTATGAAAAGAAGTTGTGATGTTGTAACAGGAGCTTTCGGATTCATCGGTAGTTTTCTGGCTAGCAAATTGTCTGAATCAAAACCAATACTGCTGACGACTAAAGTAAGGAAAAATGAAACGGGTCTTCCTTACAATATGGCCGAAGGACTAGATTCTTTAAATAATCTTGATGTAGATGTTAATAATATATTTCATTTGGCTCATGATTTTACAAATAAGACTATAAACGGTGAAAATATTAATATTAAAGCAATTAAAGACTTAATTGTTTTTTGTAAAAAAAATGATTCAAAATTAATATATATCTCCTCTTTTATGGCAATACCAGCAACCTCGGACTACGGTAGGATTAAGTTAGATTGTGAAGAATTAGTAAAATCTTATAATAAATCTATAATAATCAGACCCCCCGTTGTAATAGATTCTGCGGGAGGTATCTTTTTCAAACTTAATAATATTTTTAAATATTTACCTTTTTTTCTTATCCCAGGGAACGGAAACTATACAATGTACTATGTTGAAGTAGAAAATCTTGTTGATTTTATAGTAAAATGTAGAGAGATAGACAGCAATGAAATACTTTATTGTTACGATAAAGGCCCTATTGTTTTCAAAGATCTTTTAAAAATAAATAAAAAACTAGTTATAAAAGTTCCAATTGTACTTTTAAGGATTATTTTATTTTTACCAAGACTAATTGGATTAAAAATTAAAAATCTTAATAATGAGGGATTAACAACTCTACTAACGATGCCTAGAATTAATTTCAAGCATAAAAATTATAAAGAATACAAATTCTGATTAATAATAATTTGTAAAATTTTATCGAATATTATGTTTAATAAAGAAAAATTAATGTTATTTTATAGATGTGAACTTTCTTCAAACCTTTAATCATTTTTATGATTCTGCTATTAACGATTTACATCTTCCTAAAGGTTTGTCTGATCAAATTAAGTCCTGTGACTCTGTATACCATTTAAGATTTCCTATCACTATGGATAGCGGAGAAATTAAAGTAATTGATGCTTGGCATGGTGAACATAGCCACCACATGAGCCCTTTAAAGGGAGGAATTAGATTCAGCAGCGTGGTTAATGAAGATGAGGTTAGAGCTCTTGCATCATTAATGACTTTTAAATGTGCTTTAGTAAATGTTCCATTTGGAGGTGGTAAAGGCGGCATTAAAATAGATGCTAAAGATTTCTCTTTTGCTGAATTAGAGCGGATTACTAGACGCTATACCTTTGAGCTTCATTCAAGAAACTCGCTTGGACCTAATACTTACGTTCCTGCTACTGATTATGGTACTACTTCAAGAGAGATGAGTTGGATTTACAGCACCTTTAAGACTCTCTCAAATTCCAATATAGATGCTGCAGCATCAGTCACTTCAAAAAATATCGCTCAAGGTGGCGTTTCAGGTCGAAAAGAAGCAACGGGTCGTGGAGTTTATATAGGCCTTCGAGAGCTTACAAGTGATCAAAATGAAATGAACGATATAGGTTTAAAAACCGGCCTAAAGGATAAAACAATAATTATTCAAGGTTTTGGTAATGTTGGATTCCATACGGCACTATTTTTACATCAAGCAGGTGCAAAAATCATTGGTATATGCGAATACAATGGATCTATCCTCAATAAGGATGGAATTAACCCTGAATCATTAAAACAATGGCTAAAAAATGGAAATAATATTTCTGAATATAAAGAATGTGAATTCTTTGAAGACCCTTATCATGTTTTTTATGAAGAATGTGATATTTTAGTTCCAGCTGCACTTGAGGAGGTAATTAGCGAAGCAAATATGTACAATATTCAAGCTAAAATAATTGCAGAAGGTGCAAACGGACCAGTTACTTATGAAGCCGACAAATATTTATCTAAAAATAATATAATAATCCTTCCTGACTTATACCTTAACTCAGGAGGTGTAATAGTTTCTTATTTCGAGTGGTTAAAAAATTTAAATCATGTTAGATGGGGTAGAATTGAAAATCAAGGAAATAATATGAAAGAAGTTGATTTAATAAATAATGCTTTAAACGAAACTATGTGCGGAGCATTTGAAGAAATTAAGATTAAAAGAGTAACACATGAAAGCAAAATAACATTTAGAGAAGCTGCTTATAAAATTGGGATCGAAAAAATTGCAAATACGTATACTGAAATGGGGATTTTTCCATAAAAATTAATTACTACTTAACGTCGAAGTTTCTTATTCTAATAAGAGATCCAATAATATTTAGAGGTTTTTTGGATTTTTCATGAAAGATGAAATCAATCTTAGATTTCTCACCAGGCTTTAAGATGGATATTGTATGAGAATCCATAATTAAGGGTTCTAAGTCAGCATCGTGAAGAACATATCTTATAAACACATATCTTTGCTTCTTGGAAGTATTATGAATAAAACCTTTTACTCTATTTTCATCTAACAATTTATATTGATGAATAACACCTTTTCTACTCATCTTTCCAATTTTATTCCAATATGAAGTACTACAAAATAAGTCATTAGTTTTGTAAAGCTTTTTACAGTCCTCAACAGTAAAAGAAAAGGAACTAGTGGATAGAAAAAAGAAAAAAAGAAAAAATAAGTATTTCACCCTTATAATATATCAAAAAAAAATAAAAATTACATAGTTTCTTAATATCACTCATACTCAGCTCTAGCTTTTGAGCAAGCACAATTTTGGCAAAATGGATTGAAAGGAGGTAATTTTTTTGAATTCAAAACATCAATCATTTCATCAATCTTGTCCTCAATCCAGTGTGTTCTGGGCTTATATGGAACTAAAATTTCATCAAAAACAAGCTTTGAGTTAAATCCTTTAAGGTCTTTTCTACAGTTAGCTACATAAAAATAGCTAATATCACTTACTTTAAAGCCATTCATTTTAAATAGAAATGAATATATATCCATTTGAATTTTATAAGATTCATGAAAAACATTTGAAAGGTAATCCTCAGTTGTTACTTTACTAAAGCTTGCTTGAGACTTATAATCTACGATAATTAATTCCTCCGTATCGACATTGAACCAAACATCATCAACTCCTCCTTTAATAATAATATTTGTATCTCTATATTTATATTTAATCCCACCTCTTAGGGCATCACGCCATTTATCCATTTCTGGATGATCAAAAGGTACTATGTTAATCAAATTACTCTGTATCATAATTCTATGAGGAACCTGATTCTTTCTGCATATATCGAACTCTTTCTTTAATAGCTCATCAACAGTGCTGTTTAATGTCCAACCTGGCATATCAGGTACTTTGACACCTAGCACTCTGTCCAAATAAAAACATCTTTTACATAACAAAAAATCGTTAAATTTGCTCCGGCTAATCTCAAAAATATTATCTTTAGAGTAAAGGGAGGACTTCATTACTCTTTTACCTTTAGCTTCTACAAGAATACCTTTATTATTTCTATTAATAGAAATCATAATATTATCTCTTATTTATATAAGAACTCTTTTAAATACAAAAATCAAGGATTTTCGGGTAAAATTTAAGTATGGAAGAAGTTAAAACAAAATTTAAGATTGGACAGATAATAAGACACAAGTTGTTTAACTATACAGGGGTTATTTTTGATATAGATCCAACTTACGAGGGCACAGAGGAATGGTATGAAAAGGTAGCTGAGACAAAGCCCCCAAAAGACAAGCCTTGGTGTCATATTTTAGTTAGTGATGATGAAAAAACTACTTATGTCGCCGAAAAAAATATAGAAGAAGTATTAGACCCTAAACCTATAAATCATTCAATGGTGCAATATATATTTGAAAAATTTGATGGCAAAGAATATCAACTTAAATTTAAAGCTAATTAGAAATGGCTAGCTCAGCGTTAGATACCCTTAATAACGAAATAATTAAATGTAAAAAATGTCCTAGATTAGTTCAATTTAGAAACGAAATTTCAATTAATAAAAGGAAGGAATATCTCGAGGAAAAGTATTGGGGGAAGCCAATTACTGGATTTGGAGATAGGAATGGTGAAATACTAATAGTTGGCCTTGCACCTGCTGCTCATGGTGGAACTAGAACAGGACGTGTCTTTACAGGAGATAAATCGTCTGATTTTTTATATAAATGCTTGTATAAAGCTAAAATTTCAAATCAACCCTATTCTGTTAGTAAAAACGATGGACTCAAGCTGTATAATGCATATATAACGACTGCACTTAAGTGTGTCCCACCTAATGATAAACCCACTTCACTAGAGTTAAAACAATGCTCAACTTTCTTTAGAAAAGAACTTAAATATATAAAAAAAGCGATCTATATTGTTGCTCTTGGCAGAGTAGCATTTGAAGCAATAATTAAATATTACACAAATAATTTTGGGAAATTTAAAAATGTGCCTAAATTTGGTCATGATTCTAGATATCAAATGCCTGATAATAAAATTTTAATAGGCTCTTATCACCCTAGTCCTAGAAATGTTAATACTGGTAAGTTAAACGAGTTCATGATGATAAAATTATTTAAAAATATTATAAAATAATTATATATTACCTAGTTTAACTAGCTGTAATTACTATATATTTAAATTATAAATAGTTAAATTATTATAGAATTAGTAACTTAAACTAAAAAAACTATGTAATTAACCTTTTAGGATTTTACTAAATATATAATTAGTCCGCCGTACTAAGGAAACTAAAAGCCTGTTCTATGATATTATAAATCCATGATTTCTTTAAGAAGGCTTTATGGCCTACCCTTAATAGCACTATCAATCTTCTTTTTTTTATACATAACTGGATTCAACACAAACTTTATAAATCCAAGAAACATTGATTGGATATTTTTCTTTGGAAATACTGATTCTACTACTGCCTGGTTTGGATGGGAATATTTTAGATGGACCAATTTTATACAATTCCCACTCATAACTAACTATCCATACGGAGAAGAGCTAAACATATCACTTATCTATAGTGGATCTATACCAATAATTTGCTTATTGCTTAAGCCATTTGAACAATTCTTGGGCTTCCCATTCCAATTCCTTGGCGCATGGCATTTATTATGTGTTTATCTCCAGGGTTACTTTAGTTTAAAAATTCTAGACCTATTCATAGATAGCATATCTGTAAAGCTTTTATTTGTTTCCATAATCCTACTTTTACCTATTTTACCTTTTAATGTATTGCTGAATCATCCAGGTCTATTTGCGAATTGGATTATAATTGCAAGTTTATACTTTTACCTTAAAAATAAATTCAGCTATCAAAGATGGTTTATTTTATTGTCAATTGCTCTTTTGACTCAAGCTTATTTGTTCGCAATGATTCTTCCAATTTTCTTTGCTGACTTGGTTCAAAGATTTTTATCAAATCAAATCTCCTTCTACAAATTGCTGTTAATAATAGGGGCACTATGTTTACTACTAATTTCTTTATTTATTTTATCTGGTATTGAAACTGGTAAGGACACATATCATTTTTATCAAGGATATGGCCACTATAGACTTAACTTAAACTCTTTACTTGATCCTTCTGTAAATTTACCTAATCCAGGCAATGAATTTTATAATTTCTCTACCATGCTTCCCAATCTGAACGATACAACTAATATTCAAGGCTCTGGTGACTATGAGGGCTTTAACTTTATAGGTATCCCAATATTAAGTATATTGGTAATATCAATTCTAAATTATAAAAAAAACCTGCTTAATTTTTCAAAAAAAAATTACTTACCTATTCTTACAGTAACAATACTTTTGTTTATTTTTGCACTAAGCAATAAAGTCATTTTGAACGACTCTCTATTATTTAACTATCCTTTACCTTCATTTATTAAAAATTTTTTTGCTACATTCAGATCATCAGGAAGATTTTTTTGGCCTGTTTTATATATAGTTAGTTTTTTATCTTTCTTTACTTTTTATAAACTTTTTAGTGTGGATAAATGTAAAATTATATTATCTATATTACTACTAATTGGATTCATGGACTCATTTGAAGCATATTCAAAAACAAGGCTAACAAAATCACAGACTCTTGATTACAATGGACCCACTTGGAAGTATAAGTTGCAAGATGAAAACTGGGATTATTTAGGAAAAAATTATTCAAAACTTAAATTTGTTTACCCTGAAGTCATGCCAAATAGTAATACGGCTAAATTAAACCTATTTGCAGTTAGTAATGGACTATCAACAAATGGAGGCTACTTGTCCAGAGTTAAAAAAACTGCTCTTGAAGATGTTAAAAAGTCATTAAGGGAATCCATCAAAAGTTGTGACTTTGATAGCCAATCATTGTACGTATTCTCATCTAAGGAAATATGGGAAGAAGCTTCTAAATGTGATAATAAAAATACGAGCTTGTACATTGATAGTGTATATATAATTGCCCCACAAAAATTAGATAAATAATATACTTTTAGTCTTTTTCAACTAATAGAACTATTTTCATGATAAAGTTAGAAGATGAGAATCTGTGAGATTATATCAAATATAAAATACAAAAGAACTCTAATCACGATAGCTGAAAAACAAGGTGTAGTTGATTACTGGTGGTCATCAGAACTTGAAGATGGTCGACAAGTATTCACAATGGTTGTAACAGATGATTCTAGACAATCTGTACTTGATAGCCTCCAGATACTCTTTGAAGATGATTCTAAGGCAAAAATATTGGTTCTCCCTGTTGACGCATCAATACCAAGGCTAAGTGAAAATACCCAGGACCAAAAACAAGTTGACCAAAAAACTACTAGAGAAGAGCTATATGAGAATGTTGTAAAAGGAGTAGATTTAAACCTGAACTTCGTACTTATGGTAATTTTTTCAACAATTGTTGTTACAATCGGTCTATCTGAAGATAATATTGCTGTTGTTGTTGGAGCAATGGTAATTGCTCCTCTTCTTGGTCCCAACATTGCGTTGTCTTTTGCTGCATCAATTGGCAATAGAAATCTCATATTAAAATCACTTAATTCTATTATTATTGGAATTTTAATATCTATTTCTTTTGGCTATATAATATCTTCTATATCAGATCTAAATTATCAAAGTGATGAAATAATATCTAGAACTAATATTGGAGTCGGAGATATTGTATTAGCTTTAGCATCAGGCGCTGCTGCGGCTCTTTCAATGACTACTGGAATCTCCGCTGCATTAGTTGGAGTTATGGTGTCTGTTGCACTCTTGCCACCAGCCGCTTCATTTTCTATTTTGATTGCAAACGGAGAAAGTACCTTAGCTATGGGGGCTTTAATGCTACTAATAATTAATACAGTATGTGTTCAGCTAGCAGGAAATATTGTATTTATATCACAAGGTATAAAAGCAAGAACCGTAAAAGAAAGAAATATGGCGAAAGGCAGTTTGAAATATTTTATTATGTTTTGGGTTATTTCAATATCAATTCTAAGCTTAATTTTATATCTCTAAAAACTACTTAATATATATTCGCTTTGAAACGTATATTATTCTTCCACCTTTTGTATATAAATAATGACTTTGATCCATTAACATAATAAATAATTCATTTTTTCCTTTTTTTAATAAATCCTTATTTAAAAGGAAATCTACTTTATCTATCATAATTTCCTTTTTATTATTAATAAATAAAAAAATATGTCCTGAATTAATATCTGTCCTTATTGATTGTCCTTCAGCTATTAATTTAAAATTTTTTAATTTAAAGTCTAATTTATAGTTTGATGATGCATCCTTAGTGATATCAACTGAAATGTCAGGATATGGACTAGAGGCTTCTATCATCTTGCCATGGTCATCATGTGAATGTGTTGGAATAATGATTATAAAAAAAAGAAAAAAGAAAGTTAGTAGAATTTCTTTAAATTCTTGAAATAAAGAATTTATTTTATGCTTTCTACCCATTGCTCACCGTAAAAAATAACAAAATATAAGATAATAAAAAAAATTAAATAAATAAATTTCATTTTAATAACTAAAAAATTAAATCAATTATATTTATTAAGATTTAAATTTCGTATATTATATTACTTAATATCTTTAACTATGACAAAGAATGTATTAATATTCACAGATTTAGATGGAACTTTATTAAATTTCAAAACCTTTGATGTTGCACCAATTCTTCCCTTCATATCAAAGTTGAAAGATGCTGGGATCCAAATAATTCCTAATTCTAGTAAATGTCATTTTGAGATAAAAGAAATTATCTCAAAAATTAATCTCGAATGTCCATATATTACAGAAAATGGTGCTGCAATATACATACCAAAGAATTTTTTTTTAAAGCAACCACAAGGGTCTACAGAGCAAGGAAAAAATTGGGTTTTAACATTGGGAATTGAAAAAGATATTATAAATCAAAAAATTAGACAAACTAGCTTTAAAAAATACATGAAATTTATACTTTTTTTGCGTAATATGACGAAACTACAAAAGTCCTATTACACCGGGTTGAAACCTGAATCTTTAGATAGAACAGATGAAAGAGAATTTAGTGAACCATTAATTTGGATGGGAAGCAATGCAGAGTTAGACAATTTTAAAAAAGCTTTAAATGAAGAGGGATTAAGTATTATTCACGGAGCTAGGCTATTGCATTTAACCGGCCTTAATACCAAAGGGGAAGCAATGAAAATTCTATCTGATTATTATAGTGAGATAGATTACTTTGATAACCAAGAAAACAATGAAATTAAAGTAATTTCTTGTGGCGGTAGTAAAAATGATTTATCAATGCTTGAAATTTCCGACTATGCTGTAGTTATAAGATTACCTGATATGAGACCCATTGGTTTAAGAAGAAAAAACAATGTGCTTAACTCAAGAAAAATCGCACCATTAGGTTGGCAAGAAACACTAGAGGAAATGGATTTAATAAAAGAAATACTTAAGACTAGCTAAAAAGTTAAGCAAATTCTGATTCTATTTGCTTGCACCAAGCTTCAACTCTTTCTTCAGTTAATTCTGGTTCATTATCATTATCAATGCCTAGACCTACAAATTTATCATCTTTTTGTGCTTTTGAATAATCAAAACTGTAACCATCAACAGGCCATAAACCAATTGTTGACCCACCTTTAGCTGTAATCTTTTCTTCTAAAGTGCCAAGTGCATCAAGGAAAGTGCCGGAATAAACATGCTGATCGCCACAACCGAAGTATGCAACTTTTTTATTTGAGAAATCAATAGAATCTAATTCATCAAACTTACTTCTCCAATCTTCTTGAAGAAGACCTATATCCCAAGTAGGACATCCAATAATAATATTTTCGAATTCGCTAATTTTTTCTAAGGGCTCTTTGTAAATATCAAAAAGCTCAACTTCACAACTTTCAAGATTTTCTTGTATAAGATTAGCAACCTCTTCAGTGGCTGCACTAGTGGTACCGTAGAATAAACCAATTTTCATTTTTCACCCCGAATTACAATCTGGACCCTAATGGTCCATGTTTAAAATAACTCAAAATGAATAAAAAACAAGTAGAGAAATCTTAATAACTAAAAGTTAGCTATTAAGATTGCAACAAAAGAAAGTACCAGCAATGTGTAAGGCACTAGTGCTCCACCAAGTGAACCTAAGGGTTGCATCGACTTGTCATATTTAGCTAAGTATTCAGCTTTTGAACTTTGTCTTTGTCTTTTCATAATAACCTCCGACTTACATTAAATAGTAATGGAATAAAAATATATGTCAAGGTTTTTTAATAAAATATAGATAAAAACCTGGACAGAGTAGTAATTAATGAAGAATCCGTTATTATAAATGGGTCAATTTGCACACAAAGGGAGCCAATATTATGAAAAAATTAACTATTATTCTTTTTTTCCTCTTGATTAGTTTTTCACAAAATACTTTTGCTAGTAATTGTGATATAAATCTTGAAGCTGATGGAATGATGCAATATAGCGTTAAAAACATTGAAATTGATTCTAGTTGTTCCTCTGTTGTAATCAATTTAAAGAATACAGGAACTTTAGATGTATCTCTTGCTGGACATAACATAGTAATATCTAAAAAGTCAGATTTTAATTATTTAACTTCTATAGTAAATCCTTCTTATGGTATTGAGACTGGATATTTACCCGAAGATAGTAAGGTTATTTATAAAACAAAGTTTTTAGGACCAAATGAAACTTTAGCCCTTAATGTAGATCCTAAGAAATTTACGAAAGGTGAAGAATATACCTTTTGGTGTAGTTTTTTAGGTCATTGGGGTGTAATGAATGGTAATTTCAGCGTTAAGTAATTAGTTTTTAGAAGCTAAATTTAATTCCTATCACAGCTGACATTGGATTCATCTCCATAGAACCATATGTTTCTTTACTTGAACCGCGAGCTAGGTGTACTGATTTGACTATTGTATTCTTAACTTCGCTGTATAAAGATATGTAATTACTAATACTATATTCTGCACCTAAAATGAACTGATATGTAGGATTGAATAAATCACTTGATGATTTAAAGCTAAGATTTGAACTTGCCCTACTCCCAGTAATACCAGACTCATCTAAATCGACTTTCTCTGTAATTCCAACACCCGCACCAAGATAAATATTTGTTTTATTAAATTTTAGAAAATTCGGATAGTAAAGAGCGTTAATCATTATAGTTCTTAGACTGACATCACCACTTGTAGTTTTTATTGCTGTATCAGATGTGACAGAATCTATATCACATACAATCTGATCGATAGAAAGCTCAAATGCAAAATTTTGAAATCTATTTCCTGCAGCAATGGAAAAGGAAGAACCTGCATCATATTTAAAATCATATTTTGCATCTGGAAAAGTGTTATCAATAGCTCCATCCCCATTACCTTGTGTGACATTATTATTTTCGGGCAAGTGTACAAATCCGTATCCAAGTTTTACATAAGACTTATCTAAAATTAAAGGTTTATCTTCAAAAGCATTAGCTATAGTTGAAGAAAAAATTACAAAAAGTATTACAAATAATTGTTTAAACATCATATCTCCATTATTAAAATTTACAGAAAGGTTTAGTGCTTATTATATAAAAAAGGTACGGAAGTCACAAGTAAAAAGATTAAAAATTTCTTCTTTTTATGATATTAGGTTGTATTTTGCTATAATTAATATTGATGAGACCAATTTGGACCACCCTTTTTTTTATTTTATTTACAATACCAGCAGCATTGTATTATAAGGAAATTTATAATTTTTATCTAAAAATTTTAAGTTTAATATCGAACTAAATATTATTTTTAAATTAAATGTTATTATAAAATATGAACTTTTTAAAACAATTAATGAATCTAATACGTGAAAAATATATTTCCTCTTTAATTATTTTAGTTGGAATTATATTGATAATGATGGGGAAATAAACATGGTCTCAAAGATTCCACTCTCATTAACCTATCTAAGAATACTTATTATACCTTTCTTTATATTTACTTTTTTTATTAAATCTGACCTTGGGAGATGGATGACGTGCGGCCTATTTGTCTTTGCATGTCTAACAGACTATTTAGATGGAAAACTAGCTCGTTCATTAAACCAAGAATCTAAACTTGGTGCTCTTCTTGATCCAATAGCTGATAAAATTATAGTTGCAGTAGCAATAATGCTACTGATTCATGATGAAACAATTAAGGACCTAACTTTGTTTGCTGCACTTATCATAATTAGCAGAGAAATTCTGGTTTCTGGCTTGAGAGAATTTTTAGCATCCTTAAGTATTTCTCTTCCAGTTTCAAGTCTATCAAAGGCTAAGACTTTTATTCAAATGTTTGCTTTATCAGTTTTGCTATCTGGTGAACCAGGTAATGATTTTCTTTTAGGTTATGGAAGAGATATAGGTTTATCCTCACTCTGGATTGCCGCGGTTATTACTGTTTATACAGGATACATATATCTAATTAAGGGATTAAAGCATGTTTAAATTTAATGTTTTTGGATAAATTCTTGTAAAGATTTTATTAATCCACGACTAAAATCCATCATATGATTATCTTCTACAAAATATGAGTATTTTTTCGATTTTATATTATTAAAAATTTTTTCTCCCATATAAAAAGGGACAATAGTATCACTGAATCCGTGTAATACTAAAACTGGACACCTAACTTTATCAATTTTGCTAATACTATCATACCTATCCTTTAGAATTAGATTCACGGGCAAAAAAGGGAACTTAATTTTCCCAACTTCTGCAATCGAAGTGTAAGGAGATTCAAGAATTAAACCTTTAAGATTCCGTGAAATAGATAAATTAATCGCAACACCTGTACCAAGTGATTCACCATAAACATAAATGTCTTCATCTCTTATTCCAGACTTATTTAGAAAATTTAACCCCGCAATTGCATCCTTAGTTAAACCAAACTCTGAGGGTTCACCTTGATTGCCACTAAAACCACGCCAAGATATGGCTAGGTAGTTAAAACCTAAGCTTTTAATGGCATTAAGCTTATATATTCTATTTTCAAGAGTTCCTGCATTACCATGAAGAAACAAAATAGTATGAGTATTATTTTTATTACTATAGTAATATGATTTAAGAGATATATTATCTGACGTATTAACCGTTAGTTGCTGGTTATCCTCATTGATTGTTTCTTTGGTAAGATAGTTATTCAATTCTGGAAAGTACAAAAAAGTTCTTTGGTAGAAATAAAAGAAAACTATTACTAATAAGTATAATAAGATAATTCCTGACAATAAATAAAGTTTCATATGAATATTATAATTATATCAATTATTGATTTTTATATCATTTAAAGTATATAATGAAAAAATGAAATATTTATCTTTGTTAATTTTAATTATGACCATAATGATTTCTTGTTCTGCATACAAGTAATCTAATAGGTCTTTGGATTTGCCTCAGGAGTTCCAAACTCACCATCTACTCTTTGACATGACACGTGCCATTCACCCTCTTCTTTTAAAGTGACCACTAGATAACCAGGATTGATTGAATCAAGTTTAAACTTTTTCTCATTTGAAGTAAATTGAAAGCTAGTAGATGGAGATGATATAAAACTTATATCATTATAAGTATTTATGGTTTCCTGATGAATATGCCCGTTAATTACAAGACGTATATTTCTTAATGTTGAAATTTTTTTTAAGATTAGGGATCTATTTTTGGTAATATGGATATCAAGCCATGGTGAGCCTGTTAAAAAAAGATTGTGGTGCATAAAAAGAAGAAAAAATTTATCTTTTTTATCACTAGCTTCCTGTAATAAATTTTCTATTTCTGCATCTTTTATTTCACCATATATATTACCTTTACTGTAAGTATGAAGATTATAGATAACCCAATCATTTTTTAAGATATGGAAGTTGCAAGATTGGCTTAGTGATTCAAAGAAATCATCTGAGATATCATGATTACCTCTAGTAAATAATTTTGGAATATCAAACCTTGCAATTTGAGATTTAAAAAAAAGATATGAGTTTTCAGACTGATCTTGAACAAAATCACCTCCCAAGATAAGAAAGCTTGCGTCTGATTGATTTTGGATGATATCATCAACAACAGCTCTAAAAGAATCAAAAGTATGGATTCCTAGAAAAGGCTCATTGCTAAAAAGATGCATATCTGAAAGGAAAATTAGCTTAATTTCATTCTTATTCATATTAAAAAAATTACTTAATTATTATATTATATCTGTTAGAATTGATATCTATGAATAAATACATTGCAGAATTTTACGGTACTTTTTTATTACTTTTATCAATTGTGGGTACAGCTCATATGATGACCAGTATGAATAGCCCCGAATACATTACTCTATTTGCTATATCTATCGCTGCAGGTGCAATTCTATTTTGTAATATATCTTTGTTCATGAAAGTTTCAGGTGCTCATTTTAATCCTGCTGTTTCATTAATGATGCTTTTAAGAGGAAATATTAATATCAAAGATTTTTCCTTATATTCAATCATGCAAATACTTGGGGGTATATCAGCAGTCTTATGTGTTCATATCATGTTTGGTGAAAACCCTGTGGGAATATCTCAAATTGATAGATCTTCAACCAATATACTTTTAGGAGAATTTATTGCTACTTTAGGACTTCTAATAGTTATAATTCATGGAGATAGATTCTCACCCTCAAATATACCCGTCTTAGTTGGTGCATATATTCTTTCCGCAATTTTCTTTACTTCTTCTACTTGTTTTGCGAATCCAGCTGTTACTATAGCTAGATTATTTACTGATTCAGGTGTTGGAATTAATTTAAGTTCAGTAGCATTATTCCTGATTGTAGAAATATTAGCTGTATTTGTTGTATCTAAGTCAATTGAATAAGTTTAGTGCTTAGCAATTAGCGTTTTAAGAGATTGATCCATTTCGCTGTTTTCTTTAACAAAATCAACAGAAGCTCCAATTTTTTGACTAACAACATGAATTGCTAGGTTTAAAGCCTTTGAATCGGTTATACACTTAAAATAATCAAGCTTACGTAATTCCCTCATTAGAAGGTTTAAGGCTTGATTCTCTATATCTTTTTCACTCATGAAGCCCTTAATATCCCATGTAGAGTTTACTTTGTCAAGTAATTATTTAAAAAAAAATATTTTTTTTAATTGTTTTTATGAAGATTATTTACTAAAATATGTATGGATAAAAAAAAGGTTAAAAAAGGAGTATTTCACAATGATTGGTGAATCTATTAATTTTATGATAACAGGAATGACTATCGTTTTTTTGTTTCTGGTCATTATGGTCTTACTACTCGAGGCACAAGGAAGAATAGTTAACAATTTTATCTCCCAAGATTCAACGGTAGATACTGATTTAAAAAAGAATGATAAACCAAATAATGCCCAAAAAGTGGCTGTAATATCTGCTGCGGTAGAACATCATATCAAAGAAACAAGTAAAAAATGATTTGATGCAATACTATATGATTATTGTGATAATTAAAAATAATGAGTAAAAAATATATAGATATAATGGATACGACCTTTAGAGATGGATTTCAATCCGTCTTTGGTGGAAGAGTACTAATGCAAGACTTTATGCCAGCTGTTGAGGAAGCAGCAAAAGCTGGAGTTAAGCATTTTGAATTTGGCGGCGGTGCTCGATTCCAGAGCCTGTTCTTCTATCTTAATGAGAATGCATTTGATATGATGGATAGGTTTAGAGAAATTGTAGGACCAGATGCAAATCTACAAACTTTATCAAGAGGTATAAATACTGTGGCTCTTGATACAGGTAGTAGAGAAATTGTAGATCTTCATGCAAAAATGTTTAAAAAGCATGGTACTACTACAATTAGAAATTTTGATGCTTTAAATGATGTATCAAACCTTAGTTATAGTGCTGAATGTGTTAATAGGCATGGATTAAAACACGAAGCTGTAATAACTATGATGGACTTACCTCCCGGTTGCGAGGGAGCTCATACTGTAGAATTTTATGAAAAGATATTAAAACAAATACTAGATTCTGGAATGAAATTTTCCTCGTTATGCTTTAAAGATGCCAGTGGAACCTCTCATCCAAAGAAAGTATATGAAACTATAAAAATGGCTAAAAGCCTTTTGCCAGATAGCTCTCATGTAAGATTTCATACCCATGAAACTGCAGGTGTTAGTGTTGCATGCTACTTAGCAGCTTTAGAAGCAGGTGCTGATGGTATTGATACTGCTGTGGATCCATTATCTGGTGGAACGAGTCAACCAGATATTCTTACAATGCTTCATGCTACAAAAAATTCAAATTATAATTTAGGTGACTTAGAGAACAATAAAATATTAAAATACCGTGAGGTTTTAATTGAAAGTCTTAAAGAATATTATTTTCCTAGTGAAGCTCAAAAAGTTTCCCCGCTAATCCCTTTCTCTCCAATGCCAGGCGGAGCTCTTACAGCTAATACTCAAATGATGAGAGATAATAATATCTTAGAAAAATTCTCATCAGTTATTGATGCAATGGGAGAAGTTGTTTCAAAAGGTGGTTATGGCACCTCCGTAACACCTGTATCTCAGTTTTATTGGCAACAAGCATTTAGTAACGTTATGTTTGGGGAATGGGAAAAAATTGCCGATGGTTACGGAAGAATGGTTTTAGGTTATTTTGGAAAAACACCTACTACACCTGATTCAAAGATAGTTGAGTTAGCATCTAAACAGCTTGAACTAGAACCTACTACTGAAAATCCATTGGATATAGCTGATAGGGACGAAAGAAAAAGTCTTGATTATTGGAAGAATATACTTTCTGAAAAAGAAATAGATACTACAGAAGAAAACATATTTATTGCTGCTGCTTGTGCCGAGAAAGGAATAGAATTTCTTGAAGGTAAAGGTAAAGTTAATGTTAGAAAAATTACAGATGAAGAGTCTTCTTCGGATAATAAAGCTTCTAAGAAAAGCAGTAAAGCTTCGACATATACAATCGTTTTGAACGGTGAATCTTTTAATGTTCAAGTTGCCGAAGGATCAGATGTGGAAATAGCACCAACGACTGGTAACAATCAATCCTCGAGTTCACAATCGACTAATGATACAGGCTCGGCAGATGGTGAGAGTGTTCCTGCACCTGTTAATGGAAATGTTATTAAAGTTTTATGTTCTATTGGAGATAGTGTTGAACCTGATCAAACCGTTATGGTTCTTGAATCTATGAAGATGGAGATAGAGGTGAAAGCAGGAGTAAGTGGAAAAGTAAATGCCATTACAGTAGATCAAGGACAAAACGTGGAAGAAGGAGAGACAATTTTACTTGTGTCATAAAATGAGAAAAATTAAATTAATTCTATCAGTACTGTTTGTATCAATAATTTTTTCTTGCTTTTCTTTAGACTCTATTTCAGCAGAATCTGCAAATACAAATATTGAACAAAAAGAATATGAGTCCAAAAATGTAAAGGAGCTTTTTAAAAGCTTTTATAAATCCACAGGGGTTTACGAATTTTTAAATCCAGTAGAAGGTAAACTTGGTCCTGACAAACTAAAGCCTATGTCAATATTCTCACAAAGTCTGGGTAGAATCATAATGATTCTAATATGTATCCTATTATTCTATCTTGCAATTTCTAAAAATTTTGAGCCTTTACTATTACTCCCCATAGGTTTTGGTGGACTTCTTGCTAATATACCTATCGCTGAAATTGCAGGACCTAATGGATTTTTAGGAATTCTCTACTCTCTTGGAGTTCAAAATGGACTATTTCCAATTATAATTTTTATGGGCGTTGGAGCAATGACAGACTTTGGTCCCTTAATTGCTAATCCCAAAACAGCTTTACTCGGAGCTGCCGCTCAATTTGGTATTTTTGGATCTTTAGTAGGAGCCGTATTTATATCTCAAAATACTGATATTATAAACTTTTCTCTTCAAGATTCTGCTGCTATAAGTATAATTGGTGGTGCAGATGGCCCAACAGCAATTTTTATTGCTTCACGATTAGCACCTGATTTATTAGGCGCTATTGCAGTTGCAGCCTATTCATATATGGCTTTAGTACCTATTATTCAGCCTCCAATAATGAAAGCTTTAACAACAGAAAGTGAAAGAAAAATTAAAATGGTTCAACTAAGAAAAGTAAATAAAATAGAAAAAATATTCTTTCCTATTACTTTATTAATTTTATGTATTTTAGTACTTCCTGATGCAACACCATTGGTTGGCGCACTATGTTTTGGTAATTTTTTAAAAGAATCTGGTGCTGTAGATCGTCTTTCTGATACGATGCAAAACTCTTTGATAAATATCGTCACTATTTTTCTAGGTCTAGCAGTTGGCTCAAAACTTGCTGCAGATAAATTCTTAGCTCCTGAAACCTTAGGAATCATTATTATAGGATTAGTAGCTTTTTCTCTAGGGACAGCAACTGGTGTCTTAATGGGCAAGCTTCTTAATAAATTAAGCAAGGATCCTATAAATCCATTAATTGGAGCGGCTGGTGTTTCGGCAGTCCCAATGGCTGCAAGGGTAGTAAGTAAGGTGGGTAATGAAGAAGATTCATCAAATGTATTATTAATGCATGCAATGGGACCTAATGTCTCTGGTGTTGTAGGCTCAGCAGTTGCAGCTGGAGTCTTAATATCAATTTTTGCATAAAATGAAAATTATATTTGATATTGAAACAGACGGTTTTCTTCAGAATCTCACAACTATTCACTGCTTCGTGACATACGAAATCGATTCAAAAAAAATAAGAAGGTTTCGAGATAATATAATTGAAGGAATTGGTTATTTAGAACAAGCTCAAGTATTAATAGGACATAATATTAGAAAGTTTGACGTTCCAGCATTAAAGAAGATTTATAGCTTTTCTCCCAAAGGAGAAATTTTTGATACATTAGAATATGCTAGAAGACTATGGCCTAAAATAATAGAAAGTGATAACGAGGAGAACAGAATACCAATTGAGCTAAGAGGCAGACACTCACTAAAAGCTTGGGGTTATAGACTAACTAATCAAAAAGGTGACTATGAAGGGCCTTGGGATTTATATTCAGAAGCTATGATGGATTATTGCGAACAAGATGTAAAAGTGACATACGAACTATGGAGAAAAATAAGTTCAAGACTTTGAATCTTTCCCTGGTTTAAACCTATAGAAGAAGAATAAACAAAGGAAAAATAGGTTCATAAACCATACTTGAGGGTTAGCCCAAGAAACCCCATCATAAGTAAAATCATTGATTGGCCAAAAGATTTTTGTTGGAAAAAATTCTTTAGTATGAAATGGAAAATCTAATAGGATATGAAAAGCCCATGATAGAGAAGCAAAAGCTAGTACTTTCTTTTTTAGTATTACTAGAACTGATATAACAATTAGAAAGGTTACAAAACTATGTCCTAAATCATATAAGTTAGAAACCCAACTTGGCATTTCTTCAATTACAGGCTTTCCAAAGAGTTTTGCATTTGTAGAACCAAAAAGCTTAAAAAGGGTGTAAGGAATAAAAGAAAAAAGGTCAGGTGCAGCACCAAACAAAAAAGGTGAGTACCTAGCTCCCTTGTAACCAAACAATGCTTTACCCCATAGGGCATGACTAAAAGTATCCAAGTTTAATTTCTCTTTTGTATTAGGTCAAACAAGCTTGAATTCATTGGGAGAAATATGATAGTTTTCTCATCAATTACGGTTTCATAAGTTTCAAGCTTCTTCATGAATTCATAAAATTCAGGATCTTTATTATAAGATGCAGAATAGATTTCCGTGGCTTTTTTGTCACCCTCACCTTTTATCTTTTCACTTTTGGCATATGCTTTGGCCAGGATAATTTCTTTATTTTTATTCGTTTCGGCTCTAATTTTAGCAGATTCTTCTTCACCTTCTGATCTATATCTTTTTGAAATTCTAGTTCGTTCCGCAACCATCCTATCAAAAACACTTTGCTGAACTTCTGAAGGTAAATCAGCTCTCTTGATTCTGACATCTACAAGCTGAATACCATATTCTTTCAGCTTTTCACTACTGCCTTCTTTAACCTTATTCATTATTAATTCCCTATTTTCAGCAATGACCTCATTAATATTGTGTGTCGCCATCTCTTCTCTTAATTCAGAGTAGACTATATCTTCAATCCTAGTATTAGCACTAAATAAATTTCTAACTGACTTATAGAAAATTAAAGGATCCTCTATTCTCCATCTGGCTAGAAAATCAACTACCAATCTTTTCTTATCAAGTGTTAGGTATTGACCTGGAGGTGCGTCGGTAGAAAGCATCCGTTTTTCAAATCTAGATATTTTTTCAACGAAAGGTTTTTTAAAATGAATACCTGGTGTAGTTACAGATCTCTTAAATTCACCAAATTCGGTTATTATAGCTTGCTCTCTTTCATCAATTGTATAAACAAAGGATGGAATTAAAAGAGCTAATAATATCACTAATGGTAAAAACTTTTTCATACTAATCCTTAAAAATATCTCCCAACTGTAGTAAATTCAAAGCACCACTTGAGGAATCGGTTCCTATTACTTTTTTAGGTTTTTGTAGAACTTCTGTTAGCTTTTCTAAATAAATTCTTGATTTAGTAACAGCCTTGTCTTTTCTATATTCTGAATATATCTGGTTAAATCTGGAAGTATCACCCATTGCTGTCGAGATTCTTTGTTCCTTATAACCTTCGGCCTCTCTAATCATTTTTTCAGCCTCACCACGTGCTTTTGGGATAATATCTTCGTAAAACCCCTTAGCTTCATTTATGAGTCTCTCTTTGTCTTCTTTAGCTCTTACAACCTCGTTGAAAGCATCTTTAACTTCTTCAGGTGGATCAACAATTTGTAGCTTAACATCAGTGATTTGAACCCCAGAGGAATATGAATCTAGTAACTCCTGAAGAAATTCTTTTGTTCGTATCTGTATTTGGTCACGCCCAGTTGTCAAAGCATCATCAATCTTTGTGACACCTATAGTACTTCTTAATGCAACTTCAGCACTATTTTTAATAGTTAAGATAGGGTTTCCAACTTTAAATAAATAATTCCCAGGGTCCTTAATTTTCCACTGTATTATAGCTTGTGCACTTACGATATTTTCATCCTTGGTAATCATTAAAGATTCTTGAAGAACGTTTACTCTGGCTCTTTCTGACCTGAAACCAATCTCAATTCGTCTAACTTCTTCCACATTTACTTTGGTTAATTTGTCAACAAAAGGTATTTTTAAATTTAACCCAGGAGAACTATATGATGAGAACTTTCCGAAACGCTGAATAACTCCAACTTCACCAGGCTGAATAGTATATATACTTGAAAGCACAGCAAGTATTCCAAAAAAGATTGGGACTATTATAAAAAGTTTTTTTAAATTATTTCCCGCACTAGGATCCAATGTAGGAATATTACCGTTTGAACCATTGCGTCTGTCAAGGTTATTCAAAAAATCTACTATAAGTTTAATTAATCTGAACATTCATAACTATTCTAACTAACAAATTCAATTTTAACTACTAAAATTAATTAATTGTTAATAAATTTGTTAACTACCGAAGCTATAGTTAAATCTCCAGCAACATTTATAGATGTCCTAAACATGTCTAGTAATCTATCAACACCAGCAATGATTGCAATTGCCTCAAGGGGTATCCCAACCGATGAGAAAACAATTGTCATCATAACTAAGGCTACTGATGGAACTCCAGCTGCACCAATACTACCTATAGTAGCAGTAAGACAAATTATTAAATATTCATGGATTGAAAAATTAATTCCTAAAATCTGACCAATAAATATTGCAGCAAGCCCCAAATAAATTGCAGAGCCATCCATATTCACCGTAACACCTATAGGAATCACAAAAGAGGATACTTCTTTTTTTAAAGCTAGCTTCTCATTAGCAGTTTTTAACGTTAGTGGCATAGTAGCTGCGCTACTTGAAGAAAAGAAAGCAAAAATTAGAGTATCTTTAATGGCTGAGAAGAAGAATAGTGGTGAAATCCCAGTAAAATATTTAACGACAGTTCCGTAAAATAAGAACATATATAAAATGAAAATTAAAATTGAACTTATGACAAATTTTAATAATGAATATATTGTTTCTCCTTGGACTTCTATTAATAAATTAGAAAATAATGAGAAAATAGCTATGGGCGCTAATAACATTATATAATTGGTTGCTTGAATAACTGCATCATTAATCTTGGACAGAACAATAATAGGCTTACTTGAATAAGTTGATACATATCTAAAAATAACTCCTAAAAGAAAAGATAGAATCATTATTGCAAAAGGATTTGCATCTAGAATAAGATCAATAAAGTTAGTTAAATCTATAGCTAAAACAGATAATGAAGAGGAAAGATCTACATTTTCATTTAATATTTCTGAGGTAAATAATGTGGGCTTATTGTTTACCTCATAGTTAATACCCGAGCCAATTATAAGAGCAAAAGTAATGGCAAGTAAAGTTGATAATATATATAAAATAAGCGTTAATGGAACAATTTTTTTTATTTTACTAAATGCGTCAAATGAAGCAATAGAATACGTGATAGTCCCAAAGATTAAAAAAGGGACAAATGCTTTTAGAATTTTAATAAAATATTTACCAAGAAACTTTGATTTAACCACAAAATCAGGGAACAAGTAAGCACATATAATAGCTAATAAAAAAGATATCAACATAAATATTGAAAGTTTCTTATGCATACTAATCCAAATCTACTGCAAATGGCTTCAAGAGATTAAGAGGAATTTTCTTCAAAATTTCGGAATTTGTTGATAATAAATAAACTTTTGGAGCACAATTATTTTCATATGCTTCAAGCCATCTATCAGCACATAGGCACCATTTATCGCCCTCTTTAAGTCCTGGAAAACTATATTCGGGGACTGGAGTCGACAAATCATTTCCCTTGCTAGAAGAAAAAGCAAGAAATTCATCTGTAACTACGCAGCAGATCAAATGTTCACCTAGGTCTGTGGAATCGGTGTTACAGCATCCATCTCTAAAAAATCCAGTAAGTGGACTTGAACTACAAAGCTTGATATCCTCTCCAAATACATTTTTTTGTTTATCTGCCATTTTACTATTCTTTTAAGGGATTAACCTTTCTATTCAAATTTTTTAATAAATCAATTTTATCCTCAACTTTTTTGGCTATTTCATTTGTTAGTTTCTCTGACTTTACAGTGTATAAGACCCAACGTGGAAAAATGAATTTCATCTTAAAATAAATATCAACATCTGAGGCTGCCACATTAGCTTCTAGATTCCCTAAGGATATAAAATTATAGTCTGTTAAAGCATACCCATCATACTCCACAATCGTATTATGACCTGAACTTTTATCTTTTTCTGTCTTAGGTATTCCCTCATTTTTATTAACATTCTTTTTATTTTCTCTACTCGTGCTCATCTTGTATAATCTAAAGATACCTTCTGGCGTTACAACTTTATTAATCGCAATATCAATTGCTTTTTTACCAAAAAGTAATCCACCAAACTTCTTAACATCTTCGAATATTCCTTCTATTGGATTATCAAGATTCTTCTTTCTGAGCTTCTCCCTATTTTTTAAAAAGGCCTTTACATCTTCTCTAAGCGATTCTTGTAAACTAGGCCAATCCATGTAATTATTCAATGTGGCTTTGTCTTGATTTTGAATGCTTACACCTATTTTATATAAACTAAAGAAAGGTGAGATATAAACTAAGAATAAGATAGAAATTATTATAATTAGGGAAGTTTTCATTTTTTTCTTATTCTACACTTAATTAGAAAGAAATAAAAAATTATTTAAGAAAAATTAGCCTATTTCCTTTGTCTTGATTAAAGTAACTTAAAGCCCATTTTGTTATTACAGAAACTTTGCTACCAAAACCTATTAAATATAGAATATGAATAAAAATCCAAAGTAGCCAAGCAATAAAGCCCTTAGATGTAATAAAACCTAAATCAGCTACTGCTTTATTTCTTCCTATTACCGCAAGATTACCCTTATTTTTATATTTAAACTCTGTTTGATATCCCTTTTTGCTAGAAGTTCTATTTTTAATAAGATTTGCCACAAATTGACCGGATTGCATAGCAACAGTTGCAACTCCTGGCAAATAATCATTACCCTCCTTAAACCTTGCCAAATCACCGATGACAAAAATATTATCATGCTCAGGTATTGAAAAATCTTTATTAACAATTACTCTTCCAACTTTATCAAGTTCGACGCCAGTAGAATCAGCCAAGACTTTACCCATAACTGAAGCCATAACTCCAGCACCCCAAAGAATCGTTTTAGACTCAATTTTTTTGTTTTCATTGCCTCTTTTGTAAAAAACTGTATCGTTTTGAATATCTGTTACTAATGAATTAGTTAATACTTCAACACCCATCTCCTCTAAATAGCCTCTAGTAACTTCAGATAGAGATTCTTTAAATGATGGTAAAACATTCGGAAGACCTTCAATTAAATAAATTGAACATTCTTTCTTTGTATTAATGTTCTGGAATTGTTTCTCAAAAGTTCTATAAGCAAGATCTGCTAACGCGCCAGCAAGCTCAACACCAGTTGGGCCACCTCCAACAATAACAAAAGTCAATAATTGTCTTCGTCTAACAGGGTCAGTTTCATTTTCTGCTAGTTCAAAAGCAGTAAATATTTTTCTTCTCATTTCAAGAGCATCTTCTATAGTTTTAAGTCCTGGTGCATTTTTCTGCCATTCATAATGGCCAAAATAATGGTGACTAACACCTGTTGCGATTATTAAATCGTCATATTTTATTCTAGTATGGCTTTTAGTATTTATATGCCTACTTCTTACATCAATCCCAACAGCAGAATCCAATCTAACTTTTATATTTTCTTTCTTACCGAAGATTGATCTAATAGGTGCACTAACATCAGTAGCTGAAATTGTGCCCGTGGCAACTTGATAAAGAAGTGGCTGAAAAAGATGAAAATTTCTTCTATCAATCAAAGTTACATCAACATTAGAGTCAACTAACTCATTCACTGCATACAAGCCCCCGAAGCCTGCCCCAACTACTACTACATGATGTTTTTTTTGGTTTGAATAATTCATTTTTTAATATTATAACTAATTCAATTATTTTTTTTCAGCTGATTGTTACACTTAGAGCATAAAATACCAAAGCCCTCATCACTAAAAGATTCAGAACTAAAATACATCCAGCATCTTTTACACTTTTTAAAACCTGTTTTTTCTACTTTTATATCTAAACTACTTGATTCTGATTCTAGAACTAAAATCTCAGATACAATAAGAGCTTTCATAAGTATATCTTTATTGCTTTCATAAAAGGCATAATCTTTACGACTTACCCCTAAGGATACTTTTGCTTCCAAAGATGAACCTAATACTTTTTTCTCTCTCATTAGCTCTATTTCTTTAAGCACAGGCTCCCTGATACTCAATAATTTGTCCCACTTATTCTCTATTTTTTCATCAACATAGTTATCATTAGTGACCTGATAATTAAAAATACTTTCAGAATTACCATACCTCTCAGACCAAGCTTCCTCAGCTGTAAAAGAAATAATTGGAGACAGCAGTAAAGCAAGTTCTCTAAAAATTATTGATATAGCGGTCTGGCTAGATAATCTTTCTTTAGAATTCTTAGAAAAAGTATATAAAATGTCTTTCTGTGAATCTAGATATATTGAGCTCAATTCTTTTGATGAAAAATATAATAAAATATTTAGAGCTTGATGAAAGGAATATGTTTTGGATAAATCTAAAAATTGTTTTTTTATTTTACCAAATTTTATAAGAATCCACTTATCAATCTCTTCTAATTCATTAAAGCTAAGATTTGATTCATCCTTAAAATCATTAAGATTTCCAATTAAAAATTTAAATGTATTTCGAATTTTTTTATATTTATCTTTTATGCTTTCAATAATATTTTTAGAAATTCTAATTTCTGAAGAATAATCTTCGCTTGCCACCCATAATCTTAAAATATCTGCACCATTTTCGTTAATAACTTTTTCAGGCTCTATAACATTTCCTTTAGATTTTGACATTTTTTGTCCTTTATTATCTACAACAAACCCATGTGTAAGGACTTCCTTGTAGGGAGCAATATTGTTCGTAGCAACAGATGTAAGCAAACTGCTTTGAAACCACCCCCTATGCTGGTCATTTCCCTCTAAATATAAATCTGCTGGGTAAGTTTCATTTTCTATCAATACCGTTTTCCAAGAAGTTCCTGAATCAAACCATACATCTAACGTATCTTCACCTTTTGATAAACTATTAGCAAGTTCTTTATATTTTTGAGGCAATAAATCCGCTATGCTATATTTCCACCAGCTAGACGAACCCTCACTTTGGAAAATATTAATAATATTTTCCATAACTTCTTCATTGAAAAAGACTTCACCAGAATCAATATAATAAAATACTGGTATAGGTAAACCCCAAGATCTTTGTCTAGAAATACACCAATCAGATCTTTCCTTTATCATATTTCCAATTCTATTAACCACGGCAGGTGGATACCACTTTACTTTTGAAATTTCACTAAGAGACAGCTCTCTAAATTTATCAACTGAAGCAAACCATTGATATGTAGCCCTAAATATGGTCGGCTTTCCAGTTCTCCAGTCGTAAGGGTATTTATGTTCATAGTCTTCAACTAAAAGAAGGTGACCAGAGGAATGTAATAATTCAATAACCTTATCATTACCTTCTTTTAGGACATTTAATCCCGCAAGACTATCAGATACTTCGTTTGTAAACCTTCCAGCTGAGTCAACTGGAGAGAAAATCTCCAATTTATTTTTTACTCCTGTTGTGTAATCGTCAATTCCATGCCCAGGTGCAGTATGAACCAATCCTGTGCCAGTCTCCCGAGTAACATAATCTGCTGTTAATATAGGACACTCATCTTTTGAAATTGGAGATAAATATGAAAGATTCTCGAGATTCTTTCCTTCTAAAGTCTTAAAAAGAACTAAATCTTTATTGGTCAATTCTATAATTTTTTTAGAAAGTTCGAGCTCTACTAATAAAAATTCATTATTGTATTTAAAGATACCGTATTCAAAATCTTTATTAACTGATATAGCCTTATTTGCAGGTAAAGTCCAAGGTGTAGTAGTCCAAATGAGAAAATGTAAGTCACCATCAATTTCAAGAATCGACTTAGTATTCTTAGAAGCTTCACATTTAACATATACACTTTTTGAAATATGGTGTTCCGGATAATCTAGCTCTGCTTCTGCTAAAGCAGTTCTAGAACTTGGGCTCCAATTTACAGGTTTAAGTCCCCTATAAATAAATCCATTAAAAAACATTTCAGCAAAAACCTTAATCTGATTCGCTTCAAATTGCTTACTCATGGTTAGATAAGGATTTTCCCAATCACTTATAACACCTAAACGTTTAAATTCATCCCTTTGTGATTTTACAAATTTCATCGCAAACTCTTCGCAATGATTTCTTATTTCTACTTTGGAAATATCTTTTGTTTTAATTTTTTTTAAAACTTGATGCTCTATGGGAAGGCCGTGGCAATCCCATCCTGGTATGTACTCAATACCTCTACCAATAGAAGAGTTATATTTTAGAATTATATCTTTCAAAATTTTGTTAAAGCAGTGACCTATATGAATTTTTCCATTCGCAAATGGTGGACCATCATGCAAAATAAATTTATCCCCAGGTTTGGATTGCATAATTTTATATATATTTTGCTTATCCCAAAATTTTAAAATATCTGGTTCTTTTACAGCGAGATTAGCTCTCATCTGAAAATTTGTTTTAGGTAAATTTAAAGTATCGTTGTAATCTTGGCTCAATTATTTTCCTTTTAGAATCTTAGAGATATTATCGTAAATCCTTCTAGAAAAAATAACCCATTGATCCCAAATATCATTATTATAATTCTCTTGGCTAACTGTTTTTACAATTCTTATACCATATTCTTCTTCAGTTAATTCTATATCATCATCACTTTTAATCATAGACATAAAAACAGAACTTAATTTATGCATTATTTGCACATTTCTCTCTTCTACATCTCTAAACTCAGTAATAAGAAGCTGAACCCCTCTTATTTTGGAACCGCCGGTCATCATTGTCGACCCCATCCCCCAACCTTTTTTTGCTCTGGGTGTTTCAGATCTAATTTGCATTTCCATTAAAATATATCATACACCTTTTTAGAAACATATTTATATAAATAAAGAAAATATGATAGATTAAAGTTTGTTATGTATGACTTCGATATTGCAATAATTGGAGGTGGCCCAGGCGGATATGTAGCTGCTATTGAAGCCTCAAGAAAAGGTCTTAAAACTGCTTTAATTGAAAAAAAATATTTAGGCGGCACTTGTCTTAATAATGGGTGCATACCATCAAAATCTTTACTAAAGTCAGCTGAGATTGCAGATTTATTAAGAAATAAAGCAAAGAAAAGAGGTTTTACCTTTGAAAAACTAACCTATGATTATAGCCAGATATTAGAAAACAGTAAAAAAAACACGAAAAGACTAAAGAGTGGTTTAACTAACTTGCTTTCGAACAAAGACATAACAATATTTGATGGAGAGGCCTCATTTATAAATAAGAATGAGATAAGTATAAAAAATCGAAATAAAGTTATAAAAATATCCTCAAACAACATTATAATTTCTACAGGATCAAAACCTTTTTTTCCTGACAATCTCAAACCAAACAATAAAAGAATAGTGGACAGTGACTACGTCTTAAATTCTAAAGAACTTCCATCGAGTATATGCATATTAGGTGGCGGTTATATTGGCATCGAATTTGCATATTTATATAATAGCTTTGGTGTTGACGTAACAATAGTTGAAAGTACCAATTCTATATTAGGCTTTGTAGATAATGAAATTGTTAATGAGTTAAGAAAAAACTATTTAAAGAATGGAATAAAAATTTTAGAATCAACAAAAATTAATGAAATCGATGAAAAAGATGACTCTATAAGTATTTCATTTTCTAACGTTAATGATCAGGTAGATTTAAACTTCGACTTACTACTGTTGTCAACTGGCAGAATTCCAAATACTGATAATCTAGAATTAAAAAATACCAAAGTAAAGACGGATAATTTTGGCTTCATAAAAGTCGACAATAAGTATCTTACAAATATAGATAACATCTATGCTATTGGGGATGTGATAGGTGGCTCAATGCTAGCACATAAAGCTTCTGAGGAAGGCTCAAAAGTAATAGAAGGAATAATCAATCCAGATATTATTAAGGAAGATTTTATAGTTCCAGCATGCATATACTGTCAACCAGAGATTGCTTATGTTGGACTAACAGAAGAAAATCTTATTGATATGAAAATTGATTATAAAATTTCGAAATATCCATTTAAAGCAAATGGTAAATCTCTTGCAGATGATAATGTAAATGGCTTTTGTAAATTATTGTCTGATCATAATGAAAAGATTCTCGGCGCGCACATAATTGGAAAAGGCTGTTCTGAAATGATATCTGAAATAACTTTAGTAATGCAAAATAAACTTCAACTTGAATCAGTTGTTAATACAGTACACCCTCACCCTACACTTTCAGAAATTTTTTTAGAGGCATCTTTAAATTTAAAGGATAAAGGAAGGAACTCTTAATGATAAATAAAAAAAGGCTTATAAAAACATTTACAGACTTAGTAAAAATTGATAGTGAATCAAGGAATGAAATTGACGTTGCTGTTTATATTAAAAATAAACTCAAAAAATTGGGTATCAAGTATAAAATTGATAATTCAAATAAATCCACTGGATCAAACCATGGAAATATAATAGCAAAACTAGGCAATAGAAAGAATATTCCTACTATTCTACTTTCATCGCATATGGATACTGTCACGAATGGTATAGGAATTAAGCCTAAAGTTACAAAGACAAGTGTTACCAGTGATGGAACTACTATCCTTGGTGCTGATGATAAAAGTGGTCTATCAATAATATTAGAAACTTTAGAAGTTCTTAAAACTAAAAAAATCAAGCACTACAATATCGAAGCTGCTATAACAACATGTGAAGAAATTGGCTTACTCGGTGCTAAACATCTGGATTATAGTTTAATCAATGCAAAAGAAGGTATTGTCTTAGATAGTACAAGTCCTGAGAGATTAGTATACAAGGGTCCAAGCTCTGACTACTTTACTATTGAAATAGTAGGTGTTGAAGCTCATTCAGGAATAAATCCTGACAAAGGTATCAGCTCTATAGTTGCATCTTCTGAAATAATATCAAAAATGAAAACTGGGAGGATAAATTCAAGGACAACAATAAATATAGGAAAAATTAGTGGGGGCTCTGCAATAAATATAGTTCCAGGAAAAACAGAGATTATGTGTGAAATTAGAAGTCACAGCGAAAAAACTATAAAAATAGAGCTGAATAAAATTAAGAAAATAATTCAAAAATTAAATACAAAATATAAGAAAATTAATAAAAAATTTAATGCAAAAATTAAGACAAATCGTATCTATGATTCCATAGATATACCAAAGAATAGTTTAATAATTAAAAATATTCTTAAAACCTGCAAGGAGTTTAAATATAAAGTAGATTTAGTTGAAACATTTGGCGGAGCCGATGCTAATTTTTTCGTAAAAAATGGTGTGGATACAGTAAATCTTGGCACTGGAATGAGAGAATTTCATACAGTAAAAGAAAAATTAATTTTGAAAGAATTTTTTCAATCTGCAAATATAGTAATAAATTCATTAATTATTAAGGATTAAATATTGTTTAAGGATTCTATTGTTATTTCTGAATAATCATCAACTACCTTGTCTGCATTATTTAAGAATTTCCTATCAACTGAATTAGTTATTCCAATACACTTCATACCTGCATCTTTAGCTGCGTCGACACCTTTAGTCGTATCTTCAATAACAACGCATTCATCAGGATTAATTTGATAAGTCTCGTTTATCCTATCTAATAATAAAATATATGTTTCTGGATTTGGTTTGGGGTAGCTTGTCTCATCAGAAGATACAATTTCTTCAAAATAAGATAATAAATCTTCCCTTTTTAAAACTCTGACAATCTCCTCTCTTCTTGCCCCTGAACCTATCCCTAAAATATATGCCTTTGATAATTCTTTAATTAGGCCTATTGAGCCATGATACATTGAGGTTTCTGTATCGAAATTCTCATCAAAAAATGAGTGTTTTTCTTTGATTAAATCTCTTATAAATTCATCATCATGATTTATTTCATTATCTTTCAAAAAATTTTTAAAAAATCCTTCGTCATCATACGCACAATAGGTTTCGTAATACACTTCTTTAGTAATAACCAATTCTAAAGATTTAAGTGCAAAATTAAATGACTTAAAATGTAAGGGCTCAGAATTGTAGATAACACCATCAAAATCAAAAATCACGAGCTTTTTTTCTTTCATAGTGGTTTATCATATATCTTTTTATGATTGAAAGGAAGTCATAATTTAACTTTTAAAAAGTATGAAAAGATAATATAATAAAACTCTATGTTTATTCGTGGAAGAAGATTAAGGCAGAATCAAAATATAAGGAATCTTGTAGAGGAAACAAGTATCTCTGTTAATGATTTAATAATGCCAATTTTTTTAATAGAGGGTAAAAATAAGTCTGAAAATATAGACTCAATGCCTGAGATTTACAGGAAAACGCTTGATAAACAATTAGAAGACATTAAGTCTGCAGCCAAATTAGGAATAAATGCGATAATAATATTCCCTGCTATTGAAGAAAAATTGAAAGACCCTTTTGGTAAGGAAGCGCTAAATAAAAAAGGCTTAGTGCCCAAAGCAATAAGAGCTATCAAAAAAGTATTTCCCAAAATGCTTATAATTACTGATGTTGCACTTGACCCATATAACTCAGATGGACATGACGGAATCCTTAAAGATGGGGAAATATTAAATGACAAAACTGTTGAAATTCTATGTAGACAAGCTTGTATACATGCTGAGTTTGGAGCTGACATTGTAGCTCCATCAGATATGATGGATGGTCGTGTAGTCAAAATAAGAGAAGCATTAGATAGAAAAGGTTTTCATAATACTGCAATAATGTCATATGCAGCAAAATTTGCCTCATCACTTTATGGACCCTTTAGAGAAGCTTTAAATTCAGAACCAAAAAGCGGTGATAAAAAATCATATCAAATAAACCCTAAAAATTACCGTGAAGCTATAAAAGAGATACTCTTAGATGAGGCTGAAGGTGCAGATCTATTAATAGTTAAACCCGCTTCTTTCTATCTTGATATTATAAGAACATCTTCAGAGGCCTCAGTTCTCCCAATAGTTGCATATCAGGTTAGCGGTGAGTATTCGATGATTAAGGCAGCTGCTAAGAATGGCTACATTGATAATGATTCTGTAATGAAAGAGTCGTTAGAATCAATGAAACGTGCTGGCGCATCTATAATTATTACATACTTCGCTCTTGAAATGGCAAAACTGATAAAAAAATAAATAAGAACTATAAAATTATTTAGTAAATTATCTCTTCCTTAATCTAATTTTGAAAATAGTCTTTGTAATTAAGAATAAATACTCCTGCTACTATCAAAATAGTCCCTATTACCTTTTCCGTTGAAAAATCTTCTTTTAAGAATATATATGCATAGAAGCAAGTAAAAAGTGGATAAACGGCGGTTAAGGGGACAATCTTAGATGCCGTTGACCCCGCCAAAGCATTAAAATATATAAAAATACCTATAACTGCTAATAGACCAGGTATGAGAATAATTAAAATATTTTTAAAATTTAATTCAGGCAAAAACATAACTTGATTTGTTGTAATAAAAAAAGGAACAAGCAAGGCAGCTATCATAAAAAACCTTATACTCAATATAAAGGTAGGATTCATAGTGTGAAGACTCATTTTTTCAAAAATTGGAGCCAGCCCCCATAATGCAGCAACTATAAGAGCTAGTAAATTTGGATTAAGATTCATTGATAACCTCGAAAATTTTACTGAAGTCCCTGCTAATGCAAATGTCTATTTCCTTATCAAACTCATTGCCTCTATCAATTAAAATAGATTTCATTCCAATCTCAGTACTAGGGACATAGTCAAGATTATAATTATCTCCAACATGAATAGATTCAAATGTTTTTGCTTGTACCTTTTTTAAAGATAGATAAAACAACTCTTTGTCTGGCTTTGAATAACCAGATTCAGATGAAATTGTGAAATGATCTACAAACTGATTAATCTCAAATTTTTTGCAAACATCATAAATTCTAGAATCAAAATTTGATGTTATCACAACATTAAAACCAATGTCTTTTAGCCTTTTCAAGGTTGGTATGGTGTCTGGATATACATCCCATGCTTCATTGGCAAAATATTCATATAAATCATTAAAGTATTGATCAAATTTATCGAACATTCCTAAATCTATAAAAATATCTCTTACTAAACCATACCACCATTCTTTTTCAGCAAGATACAAAGCTTTTCCACTCAAACCCTTAAAATGCAATCCCTTCCTTTTGGTAAAGTATTTTTTAAAAGCTGCGGATATATCTTTTGGACCATAAGAGGTTTCATATTTTTTTAAAACTTCAAAATAACTTCCACCTAGACCCTTTTCAATATAAAAAAGTGTATCTGCTGCATCAAAAGAAATTGTGTTATATTTGCTCATAATAATAGGGGTCAAAATGATTATACCAGTTGTTACAGAAGATATGATTTATTTTTCTAAGCTTAAATCATTAACTAATGAAAACTATGAGTTGTTGCATGTTAAAAGGTCCGAGGATATGGATAAATTAAATCTTGATATTACTAAATATATTTTTGTTGTTGATTTGAATAGCGTTCTATATAAACAATTAACCAAGAGGGCGAATAGATTCTGCGCTATTGGCTATTATCCTCATGTAAAGAAAGAATTACTATCACTAGGAATGGAAATAGGTTGCAAAATAACAGTAACAAGAAGTGTTTTAGTAAAGAAATTGAATACAATATTAGACGATATTAAAGGTGATATTAATGAAGATTGAATCACCTTGCAACGACAAGTGTTTTAATGAAGATAATCACTGTACCGGCTGCCATAGACATATTGATGACATAATTAATTGGGCAAATATGAACGATAAGGAAAAAAGAGAAGTATACAAGAAGATTGAAGAAAGAAAGAAGCTACTCAACCTTAAATGAGTTTTCAAAACCAAAATCGTTTAAAAAATCTTTCACTATTTGAACCAACTCCAAATTATCAGAGGTTAGATTTACAGCCTCAGAGGAACAAGCAATATAGTCTACTATAGAAGAAAGATCAGCATCTAGCTTATTATCTTTCAACCAGCAGGCTATATAATCAATTGAATCTAGCCAAGATGATAAAGAATACTCCTTAATAGTAAAAGTCTTTGCTCTTCCATCATAAGATAAACCCTGAGAATATCTTTTAATTTTATCAAACGATTTTGTCGAAATATTAGGTTTTTTTGATTCAATATATAGTAGTTTTACTATTGAATTAAAAACCTTAGTTGTTGAAGAAGAAATATTAATTTCATTTATTTCTGCTTTGCTTATAAAAGATTCACTAAGTGTATCATAGGCATTGTTAATGGAATTGAGTCGTTCCTGATCATGAATTTTATCTTTTTTTTCCAAATTGCTTTTTTCTTTTTTTAAACTCATTAATCTATTAAATTGTTTTGTAGCAAACTCCTCATTCTATCAATATTATAACCTTTTTTTGCCGCATATAGCTCAAACTGTGCATTGCTAATTTTACCTAAATTAAAATATCTAGACTGTGGATTAAAGAAATAAAGCCCACATATTGAAGAAGCTGGGTTTAATGCAAAATTCTCTGTTAAAGATACATCTATATTTTTCTCTACTTCTAATAAATCCCAAATTTTAGCTTTTTCTGAATGGTCTGGGATTGAAGGGTATCCATGTGCTGGCCTAATTCCATTATAATCTTCTTTAATCAAGGATTTTAAATTAAATTCCTCAGAGTCACCATTTTCAATTCTGATTTCTCTATGAAGATATTCAGCACAAGCTTCAGCAAGCCTATCACCTATTGCTTTAATAATTATTGATGTGTAATCGTCACCTTTTTTTTCATACTCCATCGCGTACTCATCAACTTCATTTCCAGCAGATACTACAAATGATCCTAAAATATCATTATCACTTTTTTTGCTAGAAACAAAATCAGAGAGGCAGTAATAATTTGAATCTTTGGCCTTTTTATCAACTTGCTGTCTTAAAAAACTAAACTTTTCTAACTCTATTCCTTTATCGTCAATCAATAAGATATCTTCATTCTCAGAATAAGCCTTAAAAATACGTGATAAACCTTTTAAAGATAATACATTCTCATTAATCAAAGTTTTAAGCATTATTTCTGCATCTTTAAATAAATCTTTTGCCTGAGAACCATATTTCTTGTTTCTAAAAATATTAGGATAAATACCCTTAAGCTCCCATGTCCAAAAAAAAGGAGACCAATCAATATATTTCACTATCTCATTGATTTCAAAGTCCCACTTTCTTAGTGAAAAATTTTTTATCTTATGTTTGGAATTACCAAAGTCTATTCTTGGAGCTCTATTTCTTGCTTCTTCAAATGGAATAAAATTAACATTCTTATTTTGTTCATATTTAACAGAGAAATCTTTTTGTTCTTTTTTTATTGATTCTTTATAATCATTCCCAGAATCTTTATTCAATAAATCTCTACAAACACCTACCACAAGTGATGCATCGGGGACATGGACTACAACATCATCTGGATATTTAGGGGCAATCTTAATTGCTGTATGAGCCTTACTTGTTGTTGCACCTCCTATTAGAACAGGTACATCAATTCCATTCTTTTTAAATTCTACTACATTTGCAATCATTTCATCTAGAGATGGAGTTATAAGGCCACTTAACCCTATGATATCAGGATTAAACTCTTTAACTTTATCTATAATGTCACTGCAAGAAACCATAACGCCCATATCATCCACTTCATATCCGTTGCATCTAGCAACGACTGAAACTATATTTTTTCCTATATCATGAACATCGCCCTTAACAGTAGCTATTAAAATTTTACCTGCAGCGGAGACTGAATTCTTATCTTTTTCCATAAAGGGTTCTAAATAATTAACTGCCTTTTTCATTGATCTGGCACTTTTAACAACTTGAGGTAAAAACATTTTTCCATCTCCAAAAAGCTGCCCGACCACTTTCATTCCATCCATAAGTGGACCCTCTATTACATCCAAAGGTGATGGATACTTTAATCTTGCTTCTTCTGCATCATTTTCTATGTTTGTTGTTATACCTTTAATAACTTGGTGAGCAATTCTTTTTTCTAAATCAAAACTCATCCATTCCAATTCTTTCTCCTGAGCATCGCTAGAAATATTAATTCTATTTGCATAGTCGATTAAAATCTCGGTAGCATTTTCGGATTTATTGAAAATAACATTTTCAACTATTGATAGCAGTTCTTTATCGATTTCCTCATAAACCTCAAGCATACCTGCATTAACAATAGCCATATCCAGGCCTTTATTAATTGCATAAAATAAAAAAACAGAGTGCATTGCTTCTCTTACCTTATTATTCCCCCTGAAAGCAAAAGATAGATTACTAACACCGCCGCTTGTTAAAGCCCCTGGACATTGTTTTTTTATTAAAGTAATTGCTTCAAGAAAATTAACAGCATAATTTTTATGTTCATCAATTCCAGTTCCAATTGTCAGTATATTAGAGTCAAAAATTATGTCTCTAGGATTGAAACCAACTTCTTTAACTAAAATATCATATGCTCTTTTACATATTCTGACTTTATCATCAATCTCTGTTGCCTGACCTTCTTCATCAAATGCCATTACAACAACAGATGCACCGAACTCTAAAACTTTGGAGGCTTGTTCTACAAATATATCTTTTCCCTCTTTTAAGCTTATAGAATTAACAATCCCTCTACCCTGGATACATTTTAAACCTGCCTCTATAACTGACCATTTTGAGCTATCAATCATTATTGGAACTCTGGATATGTCAGGCTCTGATGCTATTAGATTTAGAAACTTAATCATGCACTCTTCGCTATCAATTAATCCTTCATCAAAATTTATATCTATAATATGAGCTCCATTATCTACCTGTTGTTTTGCTATATCTAAGGCGCTCTCAAAATCTCCATCTTTAATCAACCTGGAAAACTTAGGGGAACCGGTTACATTGGTTCTTTCACCAATTAATAAAAAATTATTTATTTCGTCTTTTTTTAGTAACTCTAGTCCACTAAAAGTTGAATATTCACTTGTTTTTGAATTTAATCTTGGCTTATAAGATTTAATTTTATTACAAGTTGCTTCGATATGTTCTGGGGTTGTTCCACAGCATCCACCCACAAAATTAACTAAATCACTTTTTACTAAACTCTCCACTCCATCAGCAGTCATCTCAGGAGTTTCATCATAACCTGTTTCTGATAAAGGATTCGGCAATCCTGCATTTGGATAACAAAATGTTTTTGTGTCCGCAACTTGTGAAAGAACTTTCATGTAATCATAGAGAGATGCTCCTCCTAGCCCGCAATTCATTCCAACGGCATAAGGCTTAGAATGCCTAACTGATTCCCAAAAAGCTTCAATGGTTTGGCCAGACAATGTCCTTCCTGACTTATCCGAAAAGGTTACTGATAAAAAAACAGGTAACTCAACTAGGGTTTCTTTAAAAAGAGTTTTAATAGCAAAAATACAGGCCTTTAAATTTAATGTGTCAAAGGTCGTTTCTGGTAAAAATATATCAACTCCCGAATGGTATAAAATTTTTGCCTGTTGATAATATGCCTCAGATAAATCCGCAAACGATGTATTTCTGGCACTTGGGTCTTCAACATCAGGGGATATAGATGCTGTTCTATTGGTTGGTCCAAAAGCGCCCGAAATTAGAATCCTCTTATCATTAACTAAACTAGCGGTCTCTTTTATTGCATCTTTTGCTGCTTTTACAGCGCTTTTATTTATTTCATCTACATAATTTTGTAGATTATAATCTTGCTGGGCTATTGAAGTTCCATTAAAAGTATTTGTTTCTATAATATCGGCGCCAGACAATATATATTTTTTATGAACATCTTTTATAGAATCTATATTTGTAATATTCAAAATATCGTTATTACCCTTAAGGTCAGTTTTATGATTTTTAAATTCCTTTCCTCTATAATCCTCCTCTTCAAAACGATACTTTTGTATCATTGTACCCATAGCTCCATCCATCATAACTATTCGTTTGGAAGATAAATCATCCAGAAAGCTGAAAACTTCAGATTTTGTTATTTTAATGCTCATCGCGCAATTGCCTCAATAATCTAAATCGAAACTCTATCTTTTCATCCTTAAATAAATCTTTTTTCTTAAGATAATCTAAGAACGAAAACTCATCAATTCTTAAAAAAGGGTTATATTTTTTTTCAAAACTAAGATCAAATAAAGGGCTTAGTTTTTCTGGCTTGTAACTAGTTGCCATGTCAGATAATTCCTCAGGTATCTCTGATGAATTTTTATATAAAGATTCTAGAAAAGATATATTATTATACAGATAATCATGACCAGGAAGGAGTAATAATTCTTCAGGTAGGTTTTTTATCTTATGAGTTATGGTTCTAAATAGCATAGATACATCGCCACGAAATTTAACATTTCCTACACCTAGATTGAATATAACATCACCACAAAAAAAATATTTATCTAGAATAAGCGATATGTGCTCATGACAGTGTCCTGGTGTGTGTAATACCTTAATATTTAGATTACCTAGTTTTATAATATCATTCTCAAAGACATTCTGAATTTCAAATTCAAATAAATCTTTACAGTCGATATGAGCTAACAATGGGCATTTATATTTTTCTAAAAAATAATGATTATATTTGATATGGTCTGGATGAGCATGTGTATTAAATATATATATTGGAACCAAACTGTTCTCTTTTAATATTTTTTCTATTTCATCTTTATCCAAAGGATCAATTATAATGCACTCCTTCGATGTATTGCAGGAAAGTACATAATTAATATTTCTATCACTATTCTCAACTAAAAATCTATATATTGTAAATTCATTATTTTCTATAATTTCGTACATTTTCTTAGTATACCTCTATAATAAATACACTTAATTGTTTTTTTTCTAAATTAATACTATAATATAAATGTCGTCATTTAACTCTAATTGCAGCGACATTAAATAACTGCTAAACAGAGAAAGGGCTTTTTCTTTTGTCTTTCCTCTTGAGTTACATTTAAATTTTAGGAGTTTATTATGTCTAACTCATTTGTTGTAAATCTTCGTTGCGCTGACAAAACTTGTGGTACTGAGTACAAGAAAGAAGCAAATTATGTATGCGAAGATTGTTTTGGTCCATTAGAAGTTAATTATGACTATCAAGAAATAAAAAAAAATCTAACTATTGAAAAAATTCTTAGTCGAGAAAAAAATTTATGGAGATATAAGGAGCTATTACCTTTGGATTCAGAGCCTACTGTTGGTTTAAACTCAGGTTTTACTCCATTAATTAAAGCCGAAAATCTAGCAAAAAAATTAGGAGTCGATGAACTTTATATAAAGAATGATGGTGTATCTTTTCCTACCTTATCATTCAAAGATAGAGTTGTCTCAGTAGCCTTATCTAAGGCTATAGAATTAGGATACGATACCGTAGGATGTGCATCTACTGGAAATCTAGCAAATTCTGTTGGTGCAAATGCAACCGCTGCAAATCTTAAAAGTTTTATTTTTATACCCTCTGATTTAGAAGAATCAAAAATTATTGGTACTTCAATTTATGGTTCGGAAGTTATAGGTGTGAAGGGATCCTATGACGATGTAAATCGACTTTGTACTGAAGTTTTAGGCTCAAATAAATGGGGATTTGTAAATATAAACCTAAGAACTTACTATGCTGAGGGCTCAAAAACAGTTGGCTATGAAATAATAGAGCAACTCGGTTGGAAAGCTCCAAAGAATATAGTTGTATGTATGGCAAGTGGTTCACTTTTGACTAAAATATATAAATCTATAAAAGAGTTTGAAGAGTTAGGATTTATAGAACCTAATGATACAAAAATATTTGGTGCGCAAGCTACAGGATGTTCACCAATCTCAACTGCAATAAAAAATAACTGGCCTATTTTTAAGCCAGTAAAGCCAAATACAATCGCTAAATCGCTCGCTATAGGAAATCCTGCTGATGGTATAAATGCGATTAACCTTCTGAATTCAATAAATTCATATTCTGAAGATGTTTCAGATAATGAAATTGTGGATGCAATGAAATTATTGGCAGAAACTGAAGGAATATTTACAGAAACTGCTGGTGGTGTTACATTAGCCTGTGCAAAAAAAATGATTGAATCTGGAAAACTACCAAGGAATGAATCAATTGTTCTTGTTATTACAGGAAACGGATTAAAAACACAAGATCCTTTAGTGAATAATATCTCAAAACCATATATAATAGAACCAAAAATAGAAGATTTTAATAAAATCTTTAATAAGGAGAATTAAATGGCATTAGTAAAGATACCCACACCACTAAGAAGACTAACTAATGAGAAGGATGAAGTTTCAACTTCATCTACAAGTGTAGAAAGCATGATTACAGACCTTGAATCTCAATTTCCAGGAATTAAAGATAGATTGTGTGATGAGAAGGGTGAAATAAGGAAATTTATTAATATATATGTTAATGAAGAAGATATTAGATTCTTAAAAGGTCCTGACACCGAAATAAAAGATGATGATACTGTTTCGATAATCCCTGCAATTGCAGGCGGATAATTAATTAAAAAAATCTTTAACTTTGTTAATGTATTCAGAAAAAGGATTTGTGGCTTCTTTATCTATCTCTTTTTGAAAATCTTGCATTAACTTTTTTTGCTTTGAGCTAATATTCTTAGGTATTACTATATTCAACTTAACATAAAGGTCTCCAATTCTGGTTGACCTCAGATCTTTTATACCTTTACCTCTCAACCTCATTACTTGTCCAGGCTGAACACCTGCAGGAATTTTTAATTCAGACTTACCTTCTAGTGTAGGAATATCTATACTGCCACCAACAACAGCGTTAGGAATACTAATTGGTACCTCACATATTAAATTTTCGTTTTCTCTTTCAAAAAGGGGGTGGTCCTTCACAGAAATATCTATATATAAATCACCATTAGGTCCTGAATTAACACCAATATCTCCCTCGTTTCTGATTCTCAATTGTGTGCCGTTATCTACACCAGGAGGGATTTTAACTTCAACTGTTTTATGCTCAGTATCCTCAGGAAAAGCACCAACTCCTCCACATGAGTCACATCCTCGGCTAACAGAAAAAAATCCCTGAGAATAATTCACCTGCCCGGTTCCTTCACATGCTTTACAGGTCTTATAACTCTTGGCTCTTCTCACTTGGACATTCATTTTAGTTCCCTTAACAGCCTGCTCAAAATCTAAAACTAACTCATATCTTAAGTCCCTTCCCTTTGGACTTCTATCCCTAGAAGACCTTCTACCTCTTCCTCCACCTAAAAAATCATTCATTAAATCTTCAATATCTATACCGCCACCAGCAAAACCCCCACCAGGGAAACCTCCACC
>Ga0114933_10000507_pt1 | contig 47746 bp, 31 predicted proteins | sample 4SBtaG_FD_89691 | JGI IMG/M metagenome (GOLD analysis project Ga0114933, IMG submission 89691) | Deep subsurface microbial communities from Kolumbo volcano to uncover new lineages of life (NeLLi) - 4SBTROV12_W25 metaG | ecosystem: Environmental > Aquatic > Marine > Volcanic | place: Kolumbo... | reverse complement strand
TAAATAACTCATCCAAATACCAAGAATAGCGCTTAAGCCGACTCCAAATATAACCGACCAAATAGTAACTACCGTAGTAACGCTCTCGCCTAATTGCATTGATTTAACTAATTCATCCATAAATCGCGACCATTTTTTTAAATTAAAGAAGATTCATGACTGGTTATATAGGGTGTATAAAGCTCTGGAGTCATGACTTGAAAAAATCGTATTTAAATCGTTCCCGAATTTCTAAGATGAAAATAAGGAAACTAAAAAAATAATTTTCATTCGATTCTAAACTGACTAAAACTGCAAATTTATTCTTGATTTTTTTGAACGAAACTTTCAGTTTTCCTCAAACGATGGGAATTTGGATATATATCAACTAAGACTAATTGAACTAATCGCAAAAGATGAGGGGAAAGCAGTAAAAAGTCCAAAAAAGCTATTCTTGAGTTGCAAATTGAACAATATTCTCTTTAAAAAGTAGAGGTTTGAATTTTTTAAGTGTTTTGAAGTACTAATTTTTCTAATAGAAAAGGTCAGCTTTTGACTTTTTATCATTCCTATGAATTTAAGTCAAAGGTAATTCAATTAAGATTTTAATTTAAGGAATGGAGGTATTAAATTAGAATAAAAAAAAAGCATAATAGATTACATGGCGATATCAATACGAATTAATTATGCGGCCGTTAATTAAGCTTCCAAACTTTAGAACTTATATGTAAAGTTGAAAACTTTTTTGAACCGTTTAGGAAGACAAGAGCTTTTTACCGTTGGCCTGAAAAATTGGATTTTTACTGAGACCCTTTTTACAAAGATAGTACTGCGCGGCGGTTCCTAAAACTCCTAACCCATATTCCACGCTTCGAGAAAAATTGATCGATGACGCTTCGTCGAAGTATTTAGCTGGACACGAAACTTCTCCTACCTGAAATCCAAAATAAAGCGTTTGCAAGAGCATTTGATTATCGAATACAAAGTCGTCTGAGTTTTCCAATATGGGCACTGTTTCTAATACTTTTCGGCTAAAGGCTCTATAGCCGGTATGATATTCAGAAAGTTTTTGCCCAATAATAAGGTTTTCTGTGAATGTCAAAAATCGATTAGAAATGTACTTATATACAGGCATTCCTCCTGCAATCGCCTGATTCCCCAATATTCTTGAGGCGATAACGCTATCCACCAGATTAGAAGAAATCATAGATGCCATCGCTATAATTAGTTTGGGAGTGTATTGATAATCAGGATGAAGCATGATGATGATATCGCTACCCAATTTAAGCGCTTCCTGATAACAAGTTTTTTGGTTGGCTCCGTATCCCTTATTTTGATCGTGAACAAATGTTTTTATACTAAGCCTTTTGGATATTTCGACCGTTCTGTCCTGACTAGCATCGTCGGTGAGGATGATTTCGTCGACAATATCTTTTGGGATTTCATTATAGGTTTTTTCTAAAGTTTTTTCGGCGTTATATGCAGGCATAATGACTGCGATTTTTTTTCCGTTCAGCATGAGAAATTGAAATAAAAGGTAGGGTTAGAGGGAAATCGAATTTATCAAATCTATAACTACTTTATAAAACACATTATACCCGCTTGTTATCGAGAGCGATAAATATTATTATTCACTTTTATAAAAAAACAAAATCTTAACATGTAGTCAAGACGTTCAACAATTCAATTTGAAATTTAAGGAATCAATAATGCAAGAATATTCTATCGCTGTTTTACCAGGCGACGGTATCGGTCCAGAAGTAATAAAGCAGGCTAATAAAATCATAAAAATACTTGAGAGCAAGTTAGAGATTAAACTCAATCTAAATGAGTTCCCAGTGGGAGGAGCTGGTTATGAAGCGACAGGGCACCCGTTACCGGATAAAACTATGGAAGGAGCGAAAAAAGCGGACGCTGTTTTACTGGGAGCCGTTGGCGGCCCCAAATGGGAGAAAATTGATTTTTCTCTAAGGCCGGAAAGAGCTTTACTGGGTTTACGCTCTAATTTAGGATTATTTGCTAATTTAAGGCCGGCTAAAGTATTCGACGCTCTTGTCGACGCTTCTACTCTAAAAAGGGAAGTTGTGGAGAACTTAGATATTCTTGTAGTTCGCGAGTTGACGGGCGGCATATATTTTGGAAAGCCTAGAGGAGTTGAAACTCTTGAGGACGGAAGTCGCAAAGGTTTTAATACTCTGGTATATACAGAAGCGGAAATAAAAAGAATCGCCAAAGTTGCGTTTGAAGTTGCTCAAAAAAGGCAAGGACGTGTTGTTTCAGTGGATAAAGCTAATGTTTTGGAATGTACCGGTTTGTGGAGAGAAGTTGTAACCGAGTTTGCCAAAGATTATTCTGACGTTACCTTAGAACACATGTATGTCGATAACTGCGCGATGCAGTTGGTTCGTAATCCTAAGCAATTTGACGTTATTTTAACCACTAATATGTTTGGCGACATTTTGAGCGACGAAGCTTCTATGCTAACAGGATCGATTGGTATGTTGCCATCTGCAAGCGTTGGCGGCGAGGGCGGTATGTTTGAACCGATTCACGGAAGCGCTCCTGATATTGCCGGAAAGGATTGGGCAAATCCTTTAGCGACCATTTTATCCGTCGGAATGATGTTTAAGTATTCGTTTGACTTGGAAAAAGCAAATGGATGGTTGGAGTCTTCCGTGGAATCCGTATTAAAAGATGGATTTAGGACAAGAGATATTATGTCCGAAGAAGGTAAAGAAGTTGGAACAGAACAGATGGGGGATCTTGTTGCGGCTAAATTGGAGGAACTATGTTAGCCAAAAAGCAAAGGTATCAAGTTGCCGTTGTTGGAGCCACGGGCGCCGTTGGGGAAAGAATGATTTCGATATTGGAAGAAAGAAACTTTCCGGTTTCGCGATTGTTTCCCATCGCTTCGGCGCGGTCGGTTGGTAAGGAGGTGATTTTTCGTGGCGAATCGATCCAAGTAGAGGAGTTAACGGAAGATTCGTTCGAAGGAGTGGATATAGCTTTGTTTTCTGCCGGAGGTTCGATTAGCAAAGAATTTGCTCCCTTAGCGGCAAAAGAAGGGTGTTTTGCCATTGATAATAGTAGCGCTTTTCGAATGGAACCCGATATTCCACTTGTTGTTCCCGAGGTGAACCCCGGCGCTTTAAATTCCCTTTCTAAGATAATTGCCAATCCAAATTGTTCTACCATTCAAATGGTTGTGGCTTTAAAACCTATTCACGATGAATATAGAATCAAGCGGGTGGTGGTTTCAACGTATCAATCTGTTTCTGGCTCTGGGCAGAAAGCGATTGAAGAACTAAAAGAGCAAACTAGAGCTGTATTAGATGGAGAAAAGGCAGAATCAAAGGTTTATCCTCATCAAATCGCTTTCAACTGTTTGCCTCATATAGACGTCTTTTTGGAAAATGGGTATACAAAGGAAGAAATGAAAATGGTTAACGAAACTAGGAAGATTTTAGAAGATCCTAGAATTCAGGTTTGTCCAACAACCGTTAGAGTTCCCGTTTTTTACTCTCATTCGGAAGCTGTTAATGTAGAGACTGAAAAACCAATTAATGCAATGAATGTTATTAAATTGTTGAGTTTGGCTCGAGGGGTTAAGGTCATTGATAATCCGGAAAACTTGTCTTATCCATTAGCCATTGACGCTCAAGATAAAGATCCGGTTTATGTCGGAAGAATTCGGGATGATATTTCGGGGATTAATGCGGTAAATTTTTGGGTCGTGGCGGATAATTTACGAAAAGGAGCCGCTCTTAATGCAGTTCAAATTGCCGAATTACTCATTCCAGTAAATTAGGATAGAGGAAGTAAAGCGCCGCTAATATGCTCCTAAGCTTATTGGGGCTTTCGATCTTAGAGAAATGAAGCTTAGATTAGTAGAACCTAGAGGTTTTAAATAAATCGCTTTTCTTGACATCTTGAGTCTATAAGTATATAAAAAATAGAGGTTTTATCACTTTAACACGTATAACTTTTAACCTTTTTGGGAAAAGTGACCATGGCCGAAGAAAATCTGCCTGAAAAAACTGATTTTAAGCCAGAAGAAATAGACGAGAAAAAACTAACTAAGGCTCAGTTGGTTGAATTTAAAAATTTAATTCAAACCTCTAGCCAAGAGCGAAAAAGTTTACAGTTGTTGGTCGAATATTTTGAAAAGAAGTCCTCTCAATTCGATGAGCGCAAGATTTTTTTCGATAAAATTAATTCCCAACTTCCCGATACCCTCAAAAAATTAGAAATTCTTAATCAAAGTCGCGAAGAAGTTAAAACCTTCGATATTCGTATTAGAGACTTTCAAAGATTATCCAAAGAATTAAACTCGAACTTTTCCAATTTAAAAAGAAATCTAGATGGCTTGCACATGTTGAGCGAGCATATCGACGTTAAGACTAAAAACCTTGATCAACAAAGAGGGTTGGTTGAAAAAGCTAACGAGGATGCAGGCCGATTAAATGTTTTGATCTGGGATATGGATTCCAAGATCAAAAAACTACAAGAAGAAAATAAGCTTGTAAAAACTACCGATAAGAACATCAATCGGTTGGAATACATGCTCGACAAGGTTTCAACACAGGTCGAAGAGGTGACGACATTTAAAGAGCTTATGAAAAACAGCTCTAATAAAGTCGCCGAAATGGAAAATATCCTTAAAGAACTGGATTTGAAATTTGCCCGTCTAAATAAAGAAAAGCAAGTCGTTGACGGCGTATTTAGAGACGCTGAAGAAATACGCAGTATTTTGGAGAAAGTACAGGAAGATTCTGAAAAGCTTTTAGGACAAAGCCATATTATCTCTGAAACAAACGAACAAATAAAGAACTTAACCCAAGATATTAACGACCTAAAAATCGAATCAAAAAATATTTCGGTTAAGAACGAAATGATTCGAACCATTAGCGGCAGACTTAAAGAGTTAGACGGTTTAGGCATTGAAGTTGAAACTCGTATCGCTAAGGTTCGAGACGAAAAAAATATTATTGAAAAAACTGAAGAAAAGATTAATCGACTAAATTCTTTTTTAATCGATAACCTTGGCAACAAAATGAAGTTGCTGAAGGAAGAAATGAAGGTTATTGACGAAGCTACAGAAAAAATGAGTCGGTTTAATATTATTGCCGAAGAAGCGGAACAAAAGGTAAAGCATTTTGACGATGAAATTAAGAAAGCCGATCATCTGACAGATATTATCCAAAAAAACCATGTGATGACAGAATCCACTCGCGAATATATGGATGAAATTATTCGCAAGCAACAATTAGTGGATCAAGTAGATAAGAAGATTAATGATTTGAGTTCGGTAGTTATTAGTTTAGACGTTAAGATGGAAACCCAGATGCAAAGGAAAGCCCTGATCGAAAAGATGGAAAAGAAGGTTGATGGGCTTGAATTTTTTATCGAAGAAGCGAATATGAAAATCGCTAAGGTTTCTAAGAAAATCGACTTCTTAGAGAAAGTTGATCAAAAATTAGACGACCTAAAAGGTTTGACCAATCACGTCGAAGAGAAAATTCTAGATATTACAAAAGAAAAATCCGCTTTGGACGATCAGGAGCGGCGCATGAATAACTTAGCCTCAAAATTGAATATTATGGAAATTGAGTTGAGGACTAAGTATAAAGATTTACAAGAAGCTAAAGACGAGGTGAATAGTTTAGATCGCGTCAGAGGCGAATTAGGCCAAATTTCAGTTAATTTTGAGAATAAGATCGAAGGTTTGAATAAAGATTTAGATACTGTTAAACAAACCGAAACTCGGATGACACAGTTGGATTCGATGATGTCCGAGCTGAGACTTCGACAGGAAACTCTTAATGAAAACGAAGAGGAAATCATTCGAGCGGAAAAGAAAATTGACGCTTTGAGAAATTTGATGGACGAATTAGAAATTCGGACTAAGAAAGTAGCGGCAGGCGAAGATAAAATGATGCAAACCCAAAGAGCGCTTGCCGAATTAGATGGAGTGATTACGCGAGTTAACTTTGATAAAAAACGAATTGATAACGAAAAAGAAAATTTGGATCAAATCAATATTAATATTGAAAAGTTGACTAATATTACTGGAGAGGCAGAAGAAAAGATCCAATCGCTTAGCGGCAAAATAGATCTCTTAGAAGAAGTTGAAAAAAGATTGAGCGTATTAAATCTGTTGGCTGAGGAAGTGGAAGTTAAGATAAAGAATCTTAAGAGAGAAGAAACTGTGGCGGCTCAGGCTGGTCAACAAATTGCAGAACTAAAGTTTTTATTGAATGAGGTAGAAAAGAAGAAAGAAGATTTGAAATAAATTAATTAAAAAGTTAAACCTGTAAATTCTCGCCTTATATTTTACTGTCTTTTATACCCAACCTTTTTGAAAAAAATATATTGTTTGAAAATTAGTTTTTATTTTTAATATAAAGCCCAAAGACCTAGGCTGATGATTACTGGGGTTTGGCGATTAAGAATATTTTTACGAGTTTGCCGGTTTTTAATTTATTTTTGATCGGCTTTATCTGGGAAAGAGCTTGTTTTTAGGGAGCAAAAACTGTGAATGAAATTAAATTAGGGGTGATTGGAGGAAGCGGTCTTTATCAAATGGAAGATTTAAAGGTAGTGGATCGGTTAGAAGTCGACACTCCATTTGGCAATCCTTCCGATCGTCTAATAGTAGGCGAATTGGAAGGAGAACAGCTAGTTTTTCTTCCCAGGCATGGTATAGGGCATAGAGTTCCTCCTTCGGAAATTAATTTTAGGGCCAATATTTTTGCGTTAAAAAAGATTGGAGTTGAGCGAATTGTTTCAGTCAGCGCTGTTGGTAGCATGAAAGAACATATAGAGCCGGGTCATATCCATATACCGGATCAATTTATTGATAGAACCCATAGGAGAATTAGCACTTTTTTTACCGATGGTATAGTTGGGCATGTTGGTTTAGCCGATCCAATTTGCGAAGAGTTGGCTATGGTATTGAGCGAATCTTCTAAAGAAGCTGACGCAACTGTCCATAAAGGCGGAACTTATATCTGCATTGAAGGACCGCAATTTTCAACAAGAGCGGAATCGAATTTGTACAGGCAATGGGGCGTCGATATTATTGGTATGACCAATGTCACCGAAGCAAAGTTAGCGCGCGAAGCGGGAATTTGCTACGCTACCGTCGCCTTGGTGACTGATTTTGATTGTTGGCATGAAGAAGAAGAAGCGGTAACTGTCGAAGCGATTTTGGAGATCATGCATAAAAATGTTAGTTTAGCTCAAAAAATAATAAAACAAGCCATCGGAAAAATTAAAAATTTAGGCGAATGCGGATATAAAAATACCGGAGCGCAAGGTGTTGTCACAGATAGAAGCGTTATACCGGAAAACTTAAAGAAGGACTATGAAATTTTATTTGGAAAACTTTCATGAATAGACAAAAATCAGAAAACCTTTTTACTCAAGCAAAAAAATTTATTCCTGGAGGGGTTAATAGTCCGGTACGCGCTTTCAAAGCCGTTGGAGGAAATCCCCTTTTTATACAAGAAGCCTCTGGCTCAAAAATAAAAGATGCCGACGGTAATGTGTATATCGATTACGTTGGTTCATGGGGACCTCTGATTCATGGACACGCTAATCCAAAAATAGTAGAAGCCATTTCCAAAGTGGCTCAAAAGGGAACTAGTTTCGGAGCTCCAACCGAATTAGAGATTCAGCTTGCCGAAAAGGTTGTTGGAGCCGTTCCGTCTATAGAAACGGTTCGAATGGTTAGCTCAGGAACTGAAGCGGCTATGAGCGCTATTCGATTAGCTAGGGGTTTTACAGGACGGGATAAAATCGTCAAATTTGAAGGTTGCTACCACGGTCACGGGGATAGTTTATTGGTTAAAGCCGGGTCGGGACTTATGTCTCTTGGTATTCCCGATTGTCCTGGGATTGTGGCTGATTTAGCTAATAATACCTATACGCTTGATTATAATAACTTCGAACAAGTCACTGATTTTTTTGCGCAAAAAGGGAAAGAAATAGCTTGTTTAATTGTCGAGCCTATTGCTGGAAATATGGGGGTTATTCCGCCTAAAACAGGATTTTTAGAGCTACTTAGAAAAGTAACTTCTGAAAATGATTGTTTATTGATTTTTGACGAGGTTATTACTGGGTTTCGAGTTTCGATGGGTGGAGCTCAAGAGCTTTATGGTATCACGCCAGATTTAACCTGCCTTGGAAAAACTATAGGCGGTGGTTTGCCGGTAGGAGCTTATGGAGGAAAAAAAGAAATAATGAATCATATCGCCCCATTAGGCAACGTTTACCAAGCTGGAACTCTATCCGGGAACCCTCTTGCAATGATTGCAGGAATTGAAACTTTATCTTTGCTAGAACAACCTGGAACGTACGATGAGTTGGATAGGAAATCCGAAAGATTGTGCCAGGGATTAAAAAATAACGTGGATAAATTAGGGATTAAAGCTGAGTTTTCTCGTGTTGGCGCAATGTTCTCAATGTTTTTTGCAGAAACTGAAATAAAAGATTTTAATTCGGTTATGACCTGTAATACAGATATGTTTAAAAAGTATTTTAACGGTTTGTTGGAACAAGGAGTTTATATTGCTCCGTCACAGTTTGAAGCTGGGTTTATGTCAACAGTACACTCTGAAAACGATATTGATATAACCTTGGAAGCTAGTTTGAAATCCCTTGAAAAAGCTGTCGGTTAATTTAAAGGAGAAGTCGTAATGGGCGAAATAGTAGGAGTTCATGGAAGAGAAATTTTAGATTCCAGAGGAAACCCCACAATTGAAGTAGAAGTAGAGTTGGAAAGCGGAAACGTCGGTCATGCGGCAGTACCATCTGGAGCTTCTACAGGCATGCGAGAGGCCGTTGAATTACGGGATAAAAACCCAAAAAGATACTTGGGAAAGGGAGTTGAAAAAGCGGTTAAGAATGTTAATGGGAAAATTGCTCCAGAGCTTGCGGGAATAGAATCGACTGAACAAGCTTTGATTGATATGTTATTGGTCGAAATGGATGGAACTCAAAATAAATCAAAATTGGGAGCTAATGCCATTTTAGGCGTTTCTTTAGCCATTGCTAGCGCTTCTGCTCAAGAGGTAGGATTGCCTTTGTTTCAATACATTGGAGGTACGAACGCTCGAGAGCTACCCGTTCCTATGATGAATGTGCTAAATGGCGGGGCTCATGCGGATAATAACGTTGATATTCAAGAGTTTATGATAATGCCAACTGGGGCAAAGAGTTTTCGTGAATCGTTGCGCATGGGAGTCGAAATTTTTCATAGTTTGAAAGCGGTTTTAAAAAAGAAAAATTATGCAACTTCTGTTGGAGACGAAGGCGGTTTTGCTCCAAACTTAAGGTCCAACGAAGAAGCAATTGATTGTGTGCTTGAAGGTATTCAAAAAGCCGGTTATAAAGCCGGTAAAGACATTTTATTGGCTTTGGATGTAGCGGCGAGCGAATTATATGTGAAAAAACAATATTCTCTTGCGGCTGAAAAGAAATCTCGATTATCTTCAGATGAAATGGTCAAATTTTTAGTGGGATTAACTAAAAAATATCCAATTGTTAGTATTGAGGATGGTCTTGCTGAAAATGATTGGGAAGGTTGGAAGCATATAACAAAAGAAATCGGAGACAAGGTCCAATTGGTTGGGGACGATGTCTTTGTAACGAATACAAAAATTCTTGCGGATGGAATTAAAAGCAAAGTAGCGAACTCTATACTTATAAAGGTAAATCAAATAGGAACTCTTACCGAAACCTTAAATGCAGTTGAAATGGCTAAGAGAGCGGGTTATACCACTGTAATTTCACATAGATCAGGCGAAACTGAAGATACAACTATTGCAGATATTGCAGTCGCAGTAAACTCTGGACAAATAAAAACAGGTTCTGTTTCTAGAACAGATAGAACTGCAAAATATAATCAATTATTAAGAATTGAAGAAATTTTGGGTGATGCTGCAGTTTTTAATGGAAAGGAGGTCTTTTATAACTTACAATAGTTATTTTTAAACTATTGATTTTTAAGTTCTTATGAATTGGTTGGTTTCTGAATCCTCAAAAAAAAGTCTTTTATACGGCTTAAGTTTGTCGTTCTGGGGTTTTTTTATGCTAATGGCCTTTATTAACAATGAAGGCGTCTTGGCGGTCTATGAGTTTGAAAAACAACTGAAAATTCTTAAAATAAAAAATGAGCGTTTATCAGAAGAGAATATACAAATAAAGAATGAAATTAACGCTTTAAAAACAAATCCCTCCGAGATTGAAAGAGTGGCCCGCGAGAAGCTGAACTTGGTGAAGCCTAAAGACAAGGTCTTTCAATTTATCCGCAAATCCCAGTTATAAAGAAAAAGGTTTTCAAACCAAAGCTTTTTCGGATCAGAAAAGTCGAGATATATTTTATATTGTTACATATTCGTCTCAATTATTACGTTTTTGTCGTATTTTTTTAAAATAATCGGCTTTCCTTTGTATTTTCGTAACATTTGATATCAATATTAAGGTTAGGATAATTCCTCTCAAAAAAAAATGCTTAGATTTTCATTAAACTATTGAAATTTTTGTTAAAAGTGGTAGATTATAACCATCCGAACTAATTGATTTTGCGAACCGAGAGTTCTTTTATTTCGATTTTTTGCGAGTTCGATTAATCCGGTTTTGACTGTTTGACCATAACGATATCTTTTGACGGTTATACTGGTAAGCGATTAGACAGTTTCGGAAGAGTGGCATTGTTATAGACTAAAGGAGGGACAATGACGAAGCAAGACATAATTAACCATGTTTCTGCTGAAGCTAATTTATCGAGAGCAAAAGCAGAAGAAGCGGTTGAAACTGTTATTAAGTTGATTAAGGAATCCCTAGGGCAGGGAGAGACTGTAATTTTAAGACGGTTTGGATCGTTTCAAGTTAAAGAGAAATCAAAGAGAATGGGGAGAAATCCTAAAACAGGGGAAGAAGCAATTATTTCAGCTAGAAAAGTCGTTCGTTTTAAATCTGGAAAACATTTCAAGCATACAGTTAACGACGTTACGTCTTAATTTTTGCCAAAAGGTTACTTTAAGTTCTCATAAGCCATTTAAAATTAATTGGTTATTCTTCATACCTGACTTAAAGTTTTTGTGACTAAATTATAAAATCAATTTTTTGAAATTCCTCCCTAATTTATTTTTAAATAGATTAGGGAGGAGAAAATTCTAAATTGATTTGCAGGATCCTTCCTTAAAGCTTTCATAAAAAAACATTTCATTATTTTCCAATTGGTTGTGGCGGATTTCCCAATCAAATTTTAGTTTTATTATAATTAAACACCTATCAATGCTATTTAGAAGGACGCTATAGGTTTAATTTATTTTAAAATTGATTAAGTTTTCTAGAGAATCAGCATCGCATCTCCGTAACTAAAAAATCGAAACTCACTTTCAATAGCTTTCTTATATGCTTGTTTTATTAGGCGTTTGCCGCCAAAAGCGCAAATGAGCATAAATAAGGTTGATTTCGGAAGGTGGAAATTTGTTAAAAGCTTATTTACATGTTTAAAGTTATAATTTGAGTGAATAAATAAATTTGTCCACCCCGAAAAACTCTTCTGAGACGGATCCCCCTTTAGGTCTACAGACTCTAAAACACGAGTTGCGGTGGTGCCTACTGCTAAGATATTGTTTTTATTTTCTTTGTCTGCTAATAATTGGTTCCAAGTTTTTGGGGAGATAATGTATTTTTCTTTTTCCATTTTATGTAACAAAATATTTTCTTCTCGAACAGGCTGAAAGGTTCCAGGGCCAACATGTAATGTCACAAATAAAGTTTTGATTCCATCATGTTGGAGCTGCTCAATTTGTTTTTGAGTGAAGTGTAACCCTGCTGTAGGAGCCGCAATAGCGCCGGTTTCTTGAGCGTATACAGTTTGATATCTTTCCCGATCTAAATCGAAATACGGGTTGTTAGGTTTTCTTTTTACATAGGGAGGCAAAGGCATATCTCCATATTGTTCAAGTAGTTCATCTACACTTTTTTTTGAAGAGAACTGAAGAATACCTCGCCCTTGAATTTTTGAGGTTAATTTTGCCTCTATTTTCCCATTTGCAAAATATAATGAAGTTCCCTCGTTTAATTTTTTTATCCCTTTAACTAAAGATTCCCAAATGCCATCATCAATTTCCTTAATAAGCAAAACTTCAAAAACTTTTTCGTTTCCCTTTTTTTTTCCAAAAACCTTTGCCGGTATCACTTTGGTATCGTTAAAAACCAAAGTATAAGTGGGGTCTAAGTATTTGTTTAAATTATAAAAATAATCTTCTTGGACCGATTGTGTATCTCGATCCACAATCATTAAGCGCGATCTGTTCCTATCTGGTACTGGAACTTGAGCGATTAGGTTTTCTGGCAATTGAAAGTCAAAATCGGAGAGCTTAATAATAGATTCCATTATTGTAGGGGTTATTTAAAAATTAGGATAGCGTTGGATTAATGCTTAACTAAACAAAAAGAAATGACGTTAATTGCATATTATGCTGATTTTTATATATAATATTAAAAGGAAACACAAATTATTTTAATATTGACCCTTTTCGGGTTTTATATTAATCTTTCTGAGCCTAAAATAAGGTTATCTTTTCAAAATTGTTTTGCCTTTTAGGGGGGGAAATGGGAAAGTTTTTTAAAGTATTAGCGCTAGTTTTCGTTGGTTTAACTATTGCGTTAGGTGGTGCGGATGACGCATTCGCAAAAAAGAAAAAGAAAAAGCCCAGCCTGAAGAAAATGAAATACGTTGGGGCGGCTAAATGTAATGGCAGCTGTCATGATCCATATTACCAGGCTTGGGTAAAATCTCCCCATGGCGGAACCTTTAATTTACTGAAGCCAGGCGCAAGAAAAGAAGCTAAAGTACGGGCAAAATTAGATCCTGAAAAGGATTATACTGCCGATCCTCATTGCTTAAGATGTCATACCACTGGTTATAAGCAAAAGGGAGGTTTTAAACCTGCAGGTACTAAAAATAAAAAAGGGAAGGATAGGAGTACTAAGATTGATCCCGAAGAACCGAGTTTAGAGCAGGTTGGGTGCGAAATGTGCCACTCTGTTGCCGGCGGTTCTGAAATGCGCTTGGTAATGAAAAACTCTAAGGGTAAGTTCAAAAAGGCTGAAACTGAGAAGTTTGGTCAGCGTTGGGATTACGCAAATGTTTGTACTAGGTGTCATACCCATAAAAACACTCCTTTCCAACCAACTCTTCATGATAAATACAAGTTTAACTTTGAAGAGAGAAAGAAAAAAGTTCATCAAACTGAAAAGTATTGGTCGGAAGATAATGAAGACCAGCGGTTAGAGCATATTAAAAAGCGTAAAAAGCAAACCGCTAAGTCCGAAGAAACTCCTTTGATTATTGAGGATTGGAAAATCAAGAAAGGTAAACTGAAGTTTAAGAAAGGCACCAAGCCCTTTAGCAAAAAGAAAAAGAAATTTTTCTATAAAGAGGGTTAATAATAGATAAATTTAAGGCTCGGTCCCTATGGGCCGAGCCTTTTTTTTTAGGATAAAATTCCATTAAATGAGTAATCCAGAATTTAAACGAAAAATTGCTTGTATTGGCGCCGGTTATGTCGGCGGTCCTACAATGGCTATAATTGCCAACAAATGCCCAGAATATAAAGTGACGGTAGTTGATATTTCCCAGCCCCGAATTGACGCTTGGAACTCTGATACTTTGCCAATATTCGAACCGGGTTTAAATGAACGCGTCCTATCTACAAGAGGGAAAAATTTATTTTTTTCCACCGACGTTGATTCTGCAATTAGCGAAGCGGATATTATTTTTGTTTCTGTTAATACTCCCACAAAAACTTTTGGGCAGGGAGCTGGTAAAGCTGCCGATCTTCAATTTATTGAAAAAACCGCAAGGAAAATTAAAGAAGTATCCAAGTCGGATAAAATTGTCGTCGAAAAAAGCACTGTGCCAGTAAGGGCAGCGGATACTTTAGATCAAATTTTGCATTCTGGAAACAGGGGGCCACATTTTGAAATACTTTCTAATCCTGAGTTTTTGGCCGAAGGAACAGCAGTGGGGGATATGGAAAATCCAGATAGGATATTAATTGGATCAAAAGAGACTAAAAAGGGATTAGAAGCTAGGGAAGAATTATGCAAAGTATATGAACATTGGGTGCCTAGAGAAAGGCTAATAACTACCAACCTGTGGAGTAGCGAATTATCTAAATTGGTTTCTAATGCTTTTTTAGCGCAAAGAATTTCTTCGATTAATAGCATCGCGGCTATTTGCGAAGCTACAGAAGCCAGCGTTTCAGAGGTCTCTAATGCTGTGGGAAGAGATTCTCGAATAGGAAAAAAGTTTTTACAGGCTGGCGTTGGGTTTGGTGGCTCTTGCTTTCGTAAAGATATTTTGAATCTAGTTTATCTTTGCGAATACCACGGACTGGAAGAAGTCGCTGAATATTGGCGACAAGTAGTTGCTATTAACGATTTTCAGATGTCTCGTTTTGTAAAAAGAATCACAAAAGCGATGTTTAATACTTTAGTTGATAAGAAAATTGCTTTATTTGGATTTGCGTTTAAACCCGATACTGGAGATACAAGAGACGCTCCAGCTCTACAAGTATCTTTAGGATTATTGGAAGAAAGAGCTAAGCTAAGTATTACCGACCCCCATGCTCTGCAAAACGCTAGATTAGATTTAGGAGGTTGCGAAGGAACAGTTGAGTTTGAGGAAGATCCTTATAAAGCGGTAGCAGGAGCCCATGCCATTGCGCTAGTAACGGAGTGGTCCAGTTTCAAGGAATTAGATTTTAAAAAAATATATGATTTGATGGAAAAGCCCGCTTTTATTTTTGATGGACGGAATCTATTAGATCATAAAGCGTTGTTTGAAATTGGTTTTAATGTTTATCCCCTAGGCAAACCCGACCTCAAGCATTTTTAAAAAATCAAAAATTTTAAGTATAAAAGAGATAGGAGTTTACTTTGGTTTTTAAACTTCTTTTTCATTCTTTTTTTTATAGAGATTTTATTTCTAATTTTTTAATGATTAGACCTTTTATAAATTGAATTGATATGCCAAACCAAATAAATCAAATAGCTCCCGGTCAACGGTGGGTAAGCGGTACAGAGTCCGAGTTGGGGTTAGGTTTGGTCATGGAAGTTGAAAACAGGAAAGTAACGGTTCTATTCCCTGCTGGAAACGAAACTCGCGTTTACGCTAAATCGTCGGCTCCTCTGACTCGCGTTCGGTTTTCCGTTGGCGACTTTATTGAAAGTTCTGAAGGGTGGAAAATGGAAACCCTTTCGGTTATTGAAAACGAAGGGTTATTGACATACAAGGGACTGAAAGAGGACGGTTCGCAAGTTGAATTGATGGAAACTCAATTAACTAGCTTCATTCAATTTAATAAGCCTCAAGACCGTTTGTTTGCTGGACAAATTGATTCAAATGCCTGGTTTGGCTTAAGGTTTTCTACTCTTAAAAAATATAATGAAACTGAAAAAGCTTTAACTCGAGGTTTATGTGGGGTAAGAGCCGGCTTGATTCCTCATCAAATTTATATCGCTGCCGAAGTGTCTGATCGGGTTTGTCCAAGGGTTTTACTGGCAGATGAAGTTGGACTTGGAAAAACGATTGAAGCCGGATACATATTGCATCGCCAATTAATTACTGGTCGAGCTTCCAGGGTTTTAATTATTGTCCCTGAATCTCTTTGTCACCAATGGTTGGTAGAAATGCTTAGAAGGTTTAATTTACGTTTTAGTTTGTTTAACGAAGAGAGGTGTTCTGGTTTTCAAGAAGAAAATCCATTTTTATCTGAACAGTTAATAATCTGTTCTCTGGAGTTTTTTAAAGGGAATCCTAATCGTCATGAAGAAGCGATAAAGGGTGAATGGGATATTCTTGTTGTAGATGAAGCTCATCATCTAGTTTGGAATGAAGAAAAGGCCAGCGATGAATACCTTATAGTTGAAAGTTTGTCCAATGAGATTCCTTCTTTATTACTTCTAACCGCAACTCCAGAGCAACTCGGTTTGGAAAGTCATTTTGCGAGGCTTCGGCTTTTAGACCCTAAAAGGTTTTTTGATTTTAAACGTTATATAGAAGAAGTTGAGCGCTACGAACCGATAGCCAAAATGGTTCAAACTCTTTTAAATAAAAAAAAATTAGATCCTATAGAGATAACCTTATTAAAAGAATCTTTACCAGAGGATAAAACAACTCTTGATGAGGTATTGGATAAATCTAGTCAAGCTGACGGGGTCGAAAGTAAAATGCGTCAATCAATTGTGGAAAAACTTTTGGACCGTCATGGCACTAGTCGAGTTTTATTCAGAAATACTCGGAATACCGTTAAAGGTTTTCCCAAAAGAATAGCGATACCGCAACGATTGGCATTTTCAAAAGAGTATCAATCTTGTTTTGTGGATAAATTGGCGGCGCCAAAGAGACGCGGTAAAATCGTTGCAATGCCAGTTAAGGATTCTTTATTTCCTGAAGTGGTTTACGGGAATCTTTTTGGGAAAAAACATACTCCATTTTGGTGGATGTTTGATTCCCGAGTAGAGTGGTTAATTCAAAAGCTGAAAGAGTTGAATAGAGAAAAAGTATTAATTATATGCTCCCGTAAAGAAACCGCTTTGGATTTAAGCCTAGCTCTCCGTGAACGCGCTAATATATCAGTTGCTGTATTTCATGAAGATATGAGTATTATTGCGCGGGATCGCGCCGCTGCATACTTTGCGGATAATGATGGATCGGGAGCTCTCATTTGTTCCGAAATTGGAAGCGAAGGCAGGAACTTTCAATTTTCTAGAAATCTGGTCCTCTTTGATTTGCCTAAGAACCCAGATCTTTTAGAACAAAGAATTGGACGATTGGATCGAATTGGGCAAAAGTATGATATTCAAATTCATATTCCTTACTTAGAGGGAAGTTCTCAAGAGTCAATGTTTCGTTTGTATCAAGAAGGATTGAATGCATTTGAAAAATCTTGTTCGTTTGGTTATGGGATTTTCCAAAGCCTAAAATCAGAAATTGATCTTGTATTGGAAGATAATGAGCTTAAAGAAGACCGATTAATCGATTTAACTACTAATACAAATAAAATTGCAAATAAAACACAAGACAGGCTGGAAGCTGGTAGAGATTTTCTTTTAGAAATTAATTCTTGCCGTCCTAATATTGCAAATAAATTAATAGAAGAAATAAAACTATGGGATCACGATAAAGAATTAGAACAATATTTAGAAGTAGTATGCAGTTGCTATGGAATTGATATGGAAAATCATTCCGAAAATTGTTTTATTCTTCGACCTGGAGATAATATGTTTGTGTCTAGTTTTCCAGAATTGAAAGAGGAAGGGGTGACCGTAACTCTGGATAGAGAAATTGCTCTTGCAAGAGAAGATATGAGCTTTTTAACTTGGGAACACCCAATGATTCGTGGAGCCATGGATATGGTTTTTAATGGAGAATTTGGAAATACAGCTTTGGCAACTATAAAGAATAAGATGATTGAATCTGGAACGGTTCTTTTGGAAACAATATTTATAATTGAATGCGTTGCTCCGCCAAAAGTGCAGGTTAATCGTTTTTTGCCTCCAACGCCATTGCGAATATTGATCGATTCCGATTTTAATAATCTAAGTAAAAAGCATTCTTTTGAATTCTTTGAAGACCGATTAGAATCAATGGAACCGCCAATTGCCGCCGAAATGGTTAGAGCGGGTAAAGAAACTATAGAAGGTATGTTGAGGAAGAGCGAAGTAATCGCAAATAAAAAAATTCAATCGATAGTTAAGTCGGCGAAAGTTTTAATGGAGCAGGTTCTATCAAATGAGATTGATCGCTTAGAGGAATTGAAGAAAATCAATCCAAATATTAGAGAGGAAGAATTATTGCTTCTTGAAAACCAAAAAATAGATTTGGATAAATACATGGATAAAGCTCAACTCCGTCTTGACGCTATTCGTATAATTTTGTGTAGTTAGCTAAGTCGTAAAAATGATAAATTATTTAGAAAACAATTACGAAAAAAACTTAATAAAACTATATCTCCTTCCTTTTCTAGCGCTAAACTTCTTACGTTGACAATCATTAGAGTTTTCGATTCTTAACTTTTTTTAATTTACCCTTAATTCTATTTTAATTTTGAGGTTTTATCCTAAAACCTAGAAAATAAATAAACTGTAGAGTTAAGATTTATTAATAAGAGGATTGTTTAAATGTGTAAGTATGAAACCTTGTTTTTTTGGAGGATAAATTAAAATGGTTAAGAAAGTTAAGATTCTATTTACAGTTGCCCTGGTTTTGACTATTGCTACATTTGGCGCTGGTTTGAGTGGATTGGGCTCCGGTTTTTTAGTTAGTAAAGCTTATGCTGATAACCGCTTCAACCCGATTGGCTCCAATGTTTTTGTTGAAGTTGCAAAGAACCAAAACCCTGCGGTTGTTCATGTGAGCCATAAAGCGTCAAAAGTTAAAATGAGAGGCGGAAATCGCGGTGGAAATCGTGGTGGAAACCGGGATGGTAGTCGCGGCCGTCAAGGAAATCCATTTGGAAGACAAGATCGTCAAGGCGGTCAATTCAATCCTTTTGGAAATCAATTTCCTGAAGAAAGAAGAGGACCTCCATCAAGAGGTGGTATGGGGTCTGGGTTTTTAATTGACGAGACTGGATATATTTTAACAAATCATCATGTCGTTGAAGGCGCAGATGGTATAACAGTCGGCCTTGATAATAAAAAAGAATATGACGCTAAAGTAATAGGTGTGGATCCTAAAACCGATATCGCATTACTCAAAATTGAACCCAAAGAAGGAGATCCAAAAACCTTTCCTTTTTTGAAAATGGGTAATTCGGATAGTTTGCAAGTGGGCGAATGGGTTATGGCTATTGGAAACCCATTTGGTTTGGATCATACCGTGACAGTTGGTGTCGTTAGCGCAAAAGGTAGAAACATTGGCGCGGGACCTTACGATGAGTTTATTCAAACAGACGCTTCCATTAATCCCGGAAATAGTGGCGGACCATTGCTAAATATTGATGGTGAAGTAATTGGAATTAATACCGCAATCATTTCGGGGAATACGGGAGGAAACGTTGGCATTGGATTTGCCACGCCTATCAATGTAGCCGGAAAGATTCTTGACGATTTAAAAGAGAAAGGCTCTGTCACGCGCGGTTGGTTGGGTGTCATGGTTCAGGAGATTACTCCAGAATTAGCTTCTACTTTTGGTTTAGAAGATAACGATGGAGCCTTAGTAGGTAATGTTATCCCAAATAGTCCCGCGTCCCTTGGTGGAATTAAAAGAGGGGATGTCATCGTAAAGTTTGATAATAGCGATGTTAAGAGTATGACTAAACTTCCAAAATTAGTAGCGGGAACTAACCCAGGTTCAACAGTGCCTGTAGAAGTTATCCGTGATGGTAAAAACAAAAAATTAGATATCAAAATTGATGTACTAGAAGAAGAGAACGTAAAAACAGCTTCTTTGGGGAAACCATTGGGAGTTCAAACTCAAGATATTTCTCCTGAGTTAGCGGAACGCTTAGAGTTAGATGATGTTACAGGGGTTTTAGTTTCGGACGTAGATCCCGATTCTCCTGCGGCACGCTCTGGCATCCGAAGAGGAGATGTTATCCTTGAAATTAATCGTAAGCAGGTTAAAAATATGGATGATTACCATGCGCTTGCCGGAAAAAAAGGAGCTTCTGATACTCTTTTGATGTTAGTAAAAAGAGGAAAGACTTCCATTTATATCGCGGTTAAATAAAATAGGATTTATGAAAGCTGGTCACTATTGAGATCTTGCTAACAGTTTTTGCTGATAGTTTGTTCTCAGTTTTGTCCGGCTTTTTTATTGATTTTTAAGCCTTTATCAGTTTTGTTTTTGTATTTCATATTTTTAAAAGAGAAGACCTTATGATAGTATCAATCTATGAAGATAATTGATATTTTAAGCAAAAGGTCTGCCTCGTATTCGTTTGAGTTTTTTCCTCCCAAAAGTGAAGATGGTTGGGAGCAATTGTTTAGTACTATCGAGAGCCTTAAGGTTTGGAACCCAGCTTATGTTTCTGTAACGTATGGAGCGGGTGGAAGTACTAGGCGACAAACTATAGATTTAGTTTCTCGAATAAAAGATGAAATAGGCCTTGAAAGTATGGCTCATCTTACATGTGTTGAAAGCTCTGAAGAACAGATTCGAGAAACTTTAGATAACTTGAAAGAAAAAGGTATCGAGAATGTTTTACCTTTGCGAGGAGACCCTCCAAAAGGAGAAAGCTCTTTTGTAAAGGCTGAGAACGGTTTTGGCTTTGCTAACGAATTGGTAAAATTCATTCGTGATAATCAATATCCATTTTGTTTAGGGGTGGCAGGATACCCAGAAGGCCATCAGGAATGTGGAAATATTGATAAGGATATTGAAAATTTAAAGAAAAAAGTAGATGCTGGCGCAGATTTTATAATTACACAATTGTTTTTTGATAATAGGTTCTTTTTTGATTTTGTAGATAAAGTCAATTCCAAGGGAATAAATATTCCAATTCTTCCAGGGATTATGCCTATCATCAACGTAAACCAAGTTAAAAGGTTTACGAAAATGTGCGGAGCTTCAATTCCGAAAACTCTTATTTCAAACCTTGAAAAATTTCAAGATAAGCCGGATGACGTTCAGTCGATTGGAGTCGAGCACGCGACTCAGCAATGCGATGAATTAATCCAAAATGGCGTTCCTGGAATTCACTTTTATACTTTAAATAGATCCAATTCGACCCTCCAAATATTGGAAAATTTAAAAAGCATGGCGGAAACTTAAACTTTGAACTTTTCCCCTTAGCGCTATGTTTTACTTTCCTATTTTTATTATAGTTATTGTTTTCTCAACGTTTCAAGTTTTTGCGGAAGAAGTAAAAACAGATTCGACATTAAATAAAACTTCAGACGATATGGCTCTCATAGAAGCTGGGGTTTTTCGTATGGGTTGCAACGAGTTTGGTCCGGAGCATGGAGCTCCTGAACATGATGTTTTTTTGGATCGTTTTCTTGTAGATAAATACGAAGTAACAAATAAAATATATGAAGAAGTTTTTCCAGATCATAAACTACGAAGAAGCCGATTTTCGCATTGCGATAATTGCCCAGTTACCAAAGTTCACTGGTATAATGCCGCCGATTACTGCTATTTGAAGGGGAAGGCGTTACCGACGGAAGCGCAATGGGAAAAAGCTACTGGAGCAAAGAATGGATGTGATTTCCCATGGGGAGCTAAGTTTGACGATCAAAACCCATCAGCTCGTGGTGGGCTTAAGCTAAAAGATTCAGCTTCGCCTGTTGGAAGCTTTCAACCTAATAAGTATGGTATTTACGATATCTCCGGCAATGTTTGGGAGTGGGTTGCCGATTGGTACTCTTTTTACTATACGAATGGAGAAATATTGAAAAATCCAATTGGACCCCAAAATGGACGAATGAAAATAAGAAGAGGCGGTTCATGGTCTGACACAATTATTTCTATGAGATCAGGCTATAGGGATTGGAGTTATCCTTTCTCAAGAAGCTTCAATGATATTGGTTTCAGATGTGTATTGAATTTAAAAAATTCTTCTAAGGGTTTAAAACCTCTAAAGGCTCAACCGATGAAATCAAAACAGGAAAACTTACAATTAGAAAAACAATAAAGATAAAAATCTATCATCATGCCTAGTAAAACAGAAATTGAATATATAAACCGTATGTTGGACGAATGTCTTTCGGATGACGGTTTAACTTGCGTTCTTACGGCGAAGTATATTGCGGATCAAGGATTACAAGCGCTTTTGGAGTGTGAAAGGGTTTATGGAGTTGAAAATCTTTATTTAAATGAAAATAGATTGTCTTGGAGAAGTGTCCAGCCATTTTGCGAAAGCGAAAACTTTAAATCGTTAAAGCGATTGTATATAAGCGAAAATATAGTGAGCGACAAGGGAGCCAAAGCAATTTCGAATGCTCCCTTTGCTTCTCAATTGGTTCATCTCGATTTAAAATATAATGATATGGGGCCGGATGGAGGTTTGTCTATAGCTCGGTCAGACAAGTTTCAAAAACTCCAAATTTTAATACTTCAGGAAAACGATACGGGCGACGACGTTTTAATAGCGCTTTCGGAAAATCCAAATTTTTCCAATTTAAGAAAACTCAACGTTTATAAGACTAAGCTTTCTGATAAAGGCGTGAAAGCGCTGGGTAAATCCAAATATTTAAAAAAATTGAAACACCTGAACTTAGCTAGAAATATCATCCGTCTAGATTCAGCTTTAGCCTTGGCGAATACTAAGACTCTAACCAAATTAGAAACTCTTTTAATGTACGATACTTTTATTGGAGACCCTGGTACGGAAGCCCTCCTTCAATCAAAAAGATTAAAACTCAAAACTCTTCGTTTAACCTGATTTATATTACTTTCTTTCTTTACCCTTAAATTAATATGTTTTTATTATTTAAAATATTTAGGTAATTTTATCTTTTTGAATGTAGAGAAATTTTGCTGTATGATATTCCGGAATGTCGAAAATATATTTTTATTAAATTTTAAAAATAGATATTTTTTTATGGAATTTTTGTCGCCATGAAGTGAAACGGCGTCTTATTTAGAGTTCCTCTAGAAATCCAGCGCCTGTGAAAATGGTTTTAATTAAGGGGTGCGCAAAATGATTTATGTGAAATGTCAGATTATTGGAGAATTTTATAAGATAGTTTAATAAGGTTTGGTTTAGGTTAAATGAAGTTTTGAAGCTCTAATATGAGGCAAAATATTATGAATAGCGAAAAAGACTTATTTAAATCTCGATTAGATTTTATTTTGAGAATGGGCCAAGTTTTTGAATACCAGGATAGAAATATGGGAGGTCATGGTATTAAAGTAGCTTGTTATTCGAAAATAATTGCAGAAGCCTTAAATTTCGATAAAGATCTTGTCGAAGAAATATTTATTAGTACGCCGTTACATGATATTGGACTGATCAAAGTCCCAGATAGTATTTTATTAAAAAAAGAAATTTTATCCTTTGAGGAATGGGATTTATTAAGAGAGCATTGTAAGATTGGTGCGGATATAATTTCTCAAAAAATAGAAGGAATGAATGTCTTTTATGCTGTGGGAAATTTTGATTTAGATAAAAATTGTTATCCAGGAGACGATCCGTTTTTATCCATGGCTTCTAAAATAGCGTTGACGCATCATGAATGGTGGAATGGAAAAGGGTATCCGGATGGATTGTCTAAGCATGATATTCCCCTTGAATCAAGAGTCGTAGCGTATGCAGATGCCTATGACGAATTGACCTCTGAGCGTCCTTATCGCTCAGCCATACCAGAAGACCAAGCGTTGGAAAAAATGAAAAAAAATGTTGGGATACAGTTTGATCCCGATATTTATAATGGATTTGAAAAATCAATTGATAAGTTGAGCTCAATTAGGAAACAATTTTTGCAAAATAATAAAATTCCCACCTGATTTAAAAATTAAATAACGCTTATATTTAAAATTGATGAAATATTTTTCTGCGTTTGAGGAAAAAAAGAAATTGTAAATTAATGGCGTTTTTCCAATGAGATACTTTTATTATTTAAATTAGTTGAATACTTTTTAAAATCTTTTAATCCTTCTAAGTAATCTTTTTTTTCAAAAGATTGTTCTCCTGCCAAATGGTAAGTTTTAGAAAACTCATCTAAACGCTTTGCCGTCCTCAATTTAAACTCCGATAACAAGTATCGAGTTTCCAGTTTTGAGAAATTTTTGAGAGTGGGAATTTGAGTTAATCGATGACGAAAAATATTTAAAAAAGATTCGTCTGTTTGCCATTTAAATGGGGGTAATAAAGCGGTAGAGCTGAACTCTAACAATGGATTATTGTCAGTAATTATTGGACTATTGTTTAAATAATATTTTAATGATTTCTCGTTAGTAATAAAAAGATCCAAAAAATCGACAAATGAATTTAAACCAATTTCTATTGCGGCTTGTTTTATTTCAGGAATTTGGATGATAGATTCGATTCTTTTTTTATCAATAACGGCCGGCTTAGAACCACCAATCAATAATATTATTCGAGTGTGAAAACTATTCCAGACGGAACTTGAAGGGAAGACGTTTTGAAAAGTCTTTATTATTGACTTAGCGTCTTCTGGTCCTACTAGATGGAGGGGCAACCATTGGACTATTAGACCATTTTCATTTAAATGTTTGGCCGCCAGCTCATAAAATTCTCTGGAATACAGATTAGTTACTCCTGATTGAACTGGAGACATGGGTTCAAGAGTTATTATGTCGTAAGATTTGTTTGTATATTGAAGGAACCGTCTTCCATCTTGAAAAATTAATTGTACGTTTGGTTTTTTGTAAACTTCGCGGTTCCAGCGTTTAAACCAGTGAGCAAACTTTAAAACATTTCGATCTAATTCGACCATGTCAATATCAACTTTTGGAAAACTTCCTAAAGCTCCCAGAGTAGTGCCTATTCCAAAACCGATAACTAGCGCCTTTTGAGGATTAGGGTGAAGGGCCATGGGAAGAAATCCCATTGTTTGCATATAGCCGCTTCCTCCTTTAGGCGAAGCTGCTGTTGCCGCGCTAAAGCCGTCAATGTATAAAGATCGAGCTTTAGAGATTTTGTTTTCAATAACGCTGATTGTCGAAAAGTTTCCTTCTTCGTAATCAAGTAATTTAATTTGCTCTTTGGATGCGTTGATTTCTATTCGCGCAAAATTCTTATAGCCTATTTGATCGGTGGCAATCGATGGGTTTACTGACCAATATCCGAATAAAATTAGAATAGACCCAAATCCTATATTTAAAAGAAAATGAAATGAGTTTTGTCGGTAATATAAACCCAAACAGATAAATCCAATAAAAATCAAACTTGCATAAATTGAAAAAGTGGATAAACGGATTCCAAAAAAAGGAATTAATATAAAAGGAGTAATGACGGTTCCTAAAACCCCGCCGAGTGTATTTATGGTGTAGCTCCCTCCAAGCGTTTTTTCAATAGTTTTAAATAGATTGAGGTTAATTTGATTGGCAAGTGGAAATAAGAGACCAAAACCAAAAGTTGGGATAAATAAAACTGCAAAAGCAAAAATGGAATGAGTAAATAGATTTAAAGAAGGAGTGGCGGTTAGACTATAAAATATTTTATCAGCCTGCCGAGTCCAATCCATGAAATTGTCAAAAATGGGTAGCATGGCTATGCAAATTAAACCTATTATTATTTCTAGCATGATAAAAATCAGCGTATGATCCCTGTTTTTAAATAATCTGCCGGCTGTTAAACTGCCTAACGCGATACTAAAAAGAAACGTGGCTAATATGATTGCGAAAGAATGTAACGCGCTACCCATTGGGAAGACTAACGCTCTGGTCCATAATATCTCGCTACTTAAAGAGGCCATTCCTGAGTAGGCAAACAGCAACAAAAGGAAAATTTCTAACAACCTATTTTGTTTTTTAAAAGTTTTAATCTGTTTTTTATTATTTTTGTTGATAACTTGAGTTTTATTTAACTTCGGAAAATAAATGGAGAAACAGAAAATAAAAATGATGAAATTGAAGGCTATCGCTATAAGATTTGTGTGGTTAACTCCAAAATATTTGAGGCCAATAAATTGAGTCAGTAAACAACCAAACATAGCTCCAAAAGTGTTTAGACCATATACTTTTGAGACGGCAGGAAGAACGTTGTCTTTATTTTTTTGTGAAACCCAAGTCCCTATGATAGGTAAGGTTGCGCCCATTAAAAACGTTGCTGGAAGCATTAGTAAAGCGCAAATAGAAAATTCAGAAATTTGTTGAATAGGGTTAATTTCTAAACTTCCCCAGGCATAGTATGAATTTTGCCAAAATTCCAATAAATGAGGCAAAAAGAACGCGTATAGACCGATTAAGGCTTCTGCGATGGCATAAACCCGAATTAAGTTCAGTTTTTCGTTTGGATCAAATCTGTGCAATATTATTGGGGTGACCATAGCCCCCAATGCAAGCCCTATCATAAATGCGCATAGAACTGCGCTTATGGCATATAAGGTGCTTCCAAAAATTAAAGTTAATTTACGTGTCCAAATTAATTCGTAAGTTAAACTGGTAGCCCCTGATAGAAATAAACAGAAATATAGCGAAAAGGCGTTTAATTTCCGGCCGAGATTCTTTTGAGTTGAATCAAAGAAATACTTTGATGTTTTATGAAGCAAAGTCATTTTTAATAATATAAAAATTTAATCTGGAATTTTTATTGAGCGAGAAAACCCAAATTAAAGATGACTGGGAAGCAAATATTATTCTTATAATTTGAAAAATTATTGATGGGTGCGAGAGGAGTTTTAGAAATAAAATTTAGGGAGTTTTACAGAAATGGAATGACAAAACCTAGTTTTGTTTACTTATTACAGAATCGATTACAGAATTAATTTCATTAAGAATTAAATCTATGGACACATTATGCATTTGCGCCGTTTGCTCTATTGTTTCTATGGCTTGACCAGGGCAGGAAAAGCAACCAGCTCCATAGTGTTTCTCAAAAATCGCTTTGGTATCTGAATAGGTTTTTATCAAACTACCTACCATGATGGATTTATCGCATCGCTCTCCCCAGCTAATTTTTTTACCTTCATTTGTTGTAGACATTTGAGGAGTATTGTTCGTTGCTGTATTTTGATTTCGCGATTGAGCAAATTGATTTAGTTTTTCTAAAAAAGGAATCAAAGGTACTCCATGTTTATCGCAAGCTTTTTCAAGAGTAATTATTTTTGCGAAAGTTTCGCGAGCTACCGGATTAGATAAAGATTTAAATCCAGATGCTATGAATAGAGGAAGCGTATTTGGAAATTGTGCCAACACCGCGCCTACTTTCATATCTCCGGTGATTTTTATTGGGATAGTTCCATCGCCTTTTGGAGTGAGAGCTCCATATAAGTTGTAAACCATGATGATTAACCCCGCTCCTGTTGATAAAGAAAACAGAATGAAAAGAGTATGAGTTAATCCAGTGTCCCAAAGGCCTCCAGCAAGATGCGTTACTACTAGACCTAATAAACCAATATTATGAAGAAAAAAATGATATTTTACTCCTTCCGGCCAAGGGAGAGGAGAGGCGTTAAACCGAGGAATGACATGATAAGCTACGCTAGCGATCATCATTGTCATAAATCCTAGTAGGTTTAGATGAATATGAACAAAACGTACCTTGGCAATCCAATGAGGGAAATTCCCCATGAAAATTCCTAACAGGACTCCCAAAACTAAATAAATTAGAGCCGCTTTTATAAAAAGCTTTGCATACTGTTGCATGGAAACCTACCTTAGTCCGATAGAATTGAACTAGTTTGCGTAAAGCTCGTTTCTCGATAATTCTCCTTTTAGATATATCTTGGCTCTAGATAAACGAGACATAACTGTCCCAATTGGAATATCTAGTTTGTCGGCGATCTCTTTATAAGAGAGGTTTTGAAAATAGAATAGTTTGATAAGAATTTTAAGTCTTTCTTCCAGTCCTTCAATAATGAATCTCAGTTCGCGAATAATTTCTTCGGCTAAAATTTCTTTTTCGGGAAACTTGTTTGTTACTAATTTGTCTGCAAAGTTGGCTAAATCTCGATTGTCTAATTTTTTATTTCTAAGAATTTCTTTGAGAAATAAATTTTTTAAAATGGCCAAAAGCCAATATTTACATTTATCTTGGTCTCTTAATTGACAGATATTTTTAATCCCGTAGAGGATAGTTTCTTGAGCTAAGTCTTCGGCAAAGTCCACATCTCTGCAAAGTTGTAAAGCTCGATTGAAAATAGACTTTTGATGCGGAAGGATGATGGATTCGATTGTGTTTTTTGAAAAAACATCAGTTTTATTAAGAGTTTGCGTTATTGTGGCGGTTTCCATGTGCCTTTCCTTTCATCCTTGTGAAGACCTCTCTTAATTTTGCTTACAGTTTCAAAAGAAAGAGGTTTGTTAGTAGTTAAAATCTTTTTGAGGAGCTATCAAGCTCTCTACGGTTTTCAAAAACTTATTTGGGTTAATAGGCTTTAATAAGTAATCTTTTATATTTTTTTTGAGAAACGGTCCGGTTTGGTCTTTTTGAGAAGAGTCGATCATTATGACGATGGGAATACCTGGAGCTTCGGTTTGTAGTTGTCGCAACGTCAAAATTTCTTCTTCCTTATTTAAACTGAGACCAAAAAATATTAAATTTGCTTCAATTAAATTATTTTGAGTTTTTAAAATTTCAATCGCTTTCAAAATATTTTCTGCTTTTAGACAAGTTAAGTTTTTCATTGCCAGAAGACTTTCAATCTTGTTTCGGATTTCCAATGATCCGTCAACGATTAAAACTTTTTCTTTTGGTTTAGATTGAGTAACCATCGATTCGATTAAAAATTCGAGCCGTTAAAAAAGGTCATTAAGCCTTCCTTTAATAATGGTTAAAGCAGAACTCGTACCAAAAATGAGGATATGTTTTTGTTTTGTATAACCTATTGAATCTATTAGTGATTTGCTTTTGAGTCGATGCTTGGCGGAGAGATGTTTGGAAAGAAAATTTTAAATTTTTTTAGAAATTTAAATAAATTAAAATTTTTTTTAAAAAAATTTAAAAACTTGTATTGCGATTTTATGGGGAATATGGAACGGGGATGTGAGAGACGTTAAATTTATTTAGGTTTTTTAAGACCAAGCTTTTTTATGCGATATGCGAGATTTGCGGCTGGAATACCTAAAAGTTCGCCCGCCCCTCTTGGTCCAAAAATTTTCCAGTTTGTTTTTTCTAATGCGGTGATAAGGGCGGCTTTATCTAGATCTTTTACGTTTTCTTTTCTAGATAAATTTTCAGTTGTTGAGAGTTCGTTATCAGTTTTGTTTTTAGAGGGGATTAATGTTTTTCTTAAGGGAATATTAAATTGTAAAGGGCCTTCTGTATGGATAAGAACAGCTCGTTGAATGACACTTTGCAATTCTCGTATATTACCTGGCCAATCATAGTTTTCTAGTTGTTGAATATTTTGGTCGGTAATTTTTATGGGTCGAATATTAAATTGATCGCAAATTTGATTTAAAAAATAATCCGCCAATAATTTAATATCTCCTGTTCTTTCTCTTAGTGGAGGAGCCTGAATGGGGATGACGTTTAATCGATAATATAGGTCCTCTCTAAAAGTACCTTTTTTAACTTCCTCTAATAGGTCTCGATTCGTCGCCGCAACAATTCTAACGTCTATTTCTTTGGTAATGTCGTCTCCAACTTGCTCAAATTGTCCTTCTTGGAGAACTCGAAGTAATTTAACTTGTAAATCTAGAGGTATTTCTCCTACTTCGTCTAAAAATAGAGTGCCCTCATCGGCTAACTGAAATCGACCAATGCGGTCTTTAATGGCTCCGGTGAAAGACCCTTTTTTATGTCCGAAAAATTCACTTTCAAAAAGGGAGTTTGGTATCGCCCCACAGTTAACTTTTATTATAGATCGATGGCTTCTCAGGCTACGTTGATGAATTTCTTTTGCAAGTAGCTCTTTTCCTGTGCCAGTTTCGCCTTGAATTAAAACGGTTACATTTCTTTTTGCAATTGAATCGATTTGTTCTAAGACGTTTTTAAGAGCGGGGCTTTGACCAACAATATTTCCTGAAAACTGATCGTTTTTATACTCCTCAATAAAAAACTCGTTTTCGGCTTTCAGTTTTTGACGTAGTTTATCCAACTCTTCATAGAGGTTTTTTAACTCGGCATGGGCGCTTTCTAATTCCTGGCGTTTTTTCTTTTCAGCCCAATAAAGAGAAGAAAATTCTTCAGCGTATTTAATGGCTTGGACTTCGGACATCTCCGCCGGATCTGTAATAGGTTCTTTATTCTTATCCACTTGACAAAAATTAAAGTTAAAGAAGTAGTTTTTCTACTTTTTGGATCAATTCTGTTGGACTGAAAGGTTTGACAATGTAATCGTTTGCTCCCGCTTGAAAACCTTGATCGATGTCCGATTCTTGTCCTTTAGCGGTTAAAAAAACAATTGGAATGTCTTTGGTATCGCCGTTATCTTTCAAAATACGAGTTGCTTCTAATCCGTCGTATTTTCCAGGCATCATCAGATCCATAAGAATTAAATCTGGTTTTTCAGAAACCGCTATTTTAATAGCTTCTTCTCCTGCGCTAGCCTCAAGTAAATGATAGTCGTCGTTGCCCTTAAATGTTGCGAGTACTAACATACGCAGTCTTTCGTGGTCGTCTACAATTAGAATCTTTTTATTAGTGTTCATTTAGTAATAACTTCCAATTCCCCAAAATCAATTGGGGATTATAAAATAGATCGTTGTTCCTCTAGATAATTCCGTTTCTATCCAAATTTTACCGCAATGAGCTTCTAAAATATATTTAACAATAGTCATCCCCAAACCTGTACCTTGAATGGCAGTGTTAGATGAGTCTGCGCGGTAAAACTTTTCAAATATTTTGTCTACTTGATCGGAACTCATGCCAATCCCCTGGTCTTGGATTGAAAATTGTATTTCTGATTCAAAAACCTTAATAACAGTTTTTATTTCGCCTCCTTTTGGGGAGTACTTAATGGCATTGGAATATAAATTTTTAAAAACTCCTTCCATTTTTTCTTTATCAATAGACCAAAAGATTTCTTTGGAGGAAGATTCTAATATAAAAGAATGATTTTGTGATTGTTCTTCAAAAATAACAATTAAAGAGCGGACTGTTTCTAAAATATCGCACTCAACTTTATTTAAAATATACCCACGACCCGATTCAATTTTTGAAATATCTAAAAGGTCGCTTACCAAGTTAGTTAAATGCTGAGATTCTTCGTGAATGTAGGTTAAATAGTTTGTTCTATCTTTTTGATCTAAATTGTCTCGATTGAGTAAAATTTCAGAAAAACCTCTAATAGAAGTTAGTGGAGTCTGGAATTCATGGGCGGCTGTCGAAATGAATTCAGTTTTCATCCTATTAACTTCTCTTTCCTTAGTAACGTCATTCATTATTGTTACAACACCCAGTTTTAATCCTTCCGAATCTTTGATTTTAGAAGTTCTTGCTTGAATGGTAATTTGATTTCGAGTTGAATTTTCTTCTAATTCGAAGTCAAATTGAATATCGTTGGTTTTATGCGAAATAGCGTTTTTAAACTTTTTTAATAAATCTTTATCTAGAATCAATTGTTCTATTGGTTCGTTAATAACATTACTAAACCTAGTATCAAAAAGATCTTGCGCGGCTTTATTCATCAATATTACCCGATTTTCGTTATCGGTAACGATGAGGCCATCTCCGATTGATTTTAATATGGCGTCTATCTGGTTTTTTGCGGAATTCGTTTCCACCATCGATTTCTGAAGATCCTCAGTTCTATTGCGAACCATATGTTCTAAGTTATTTGCATATTCTTGCAATTGTTTCCTGGCTTGGTTCCGCTCAGATATATCGCGAATAATTCCCAAAAAGACTTTCTTTCCATGCCAATTCATTTCGCTGATGGCTAGATCCATATCAAAAGTTGTTTTATCTTTCCGAAGACCAATAACTTCTCGTCCAATTCCAATGATATGCGCCTCTCCTGTTTCTTTATAGCGTTGCAAATAGTTGTCATGTTCGCTTCTATAAGGTTCGGGCATCAGAAACTTAACGTTTTTGTTCAACGCTTCGCCAAGGGTATAACCAAATAACCGTTCAGCTGCAGGATTGAAAAGTTGAATGATACCCAATTCGTCGATAACAATAATAGTATCGACGGCTGTGCTAACCACAGAATCTAACCGGTTTTCGCTTTCTTTAGTTTTTTCTTCGGCGCGTTTTCGTTCGGTAATTTCTAGTTCTAAGGATTTGTTTATTTCGGACACTTTTTGGGAATGCTTTAAAACTTCGTCGCGATTACGTTCCAGTTCTTCGGCAAAGTTTTTTAGTTTTTCTTCGGCGTCTTTTCTACGAAGAGCCCAAGATAAAACATGACATATCGATTCAACAAAGTTTATTTCATCTTGTGAATATACTTTGGAAGTTAATCCGTGAGCGCCCAAAATTCCAAAAGCATTTTTTTTACCAGGGATAATGCAGGTAATTCCGCTGATAATATTTCGCTTTTTTAAAAAAGGAGTTTGTGAGAACCGGTTGTCGGTCTTGAAGTTTTCTACCGTAACCGGTCTACTAGAACTTAATGTTTGAACCGCTTGAGGAAAGTCTTCTTTGTCGATGATCGCTTTGCCTACGATGTCGCCCCAGCCAACGCCAGATCGCATCAAAAATCCTTCGCTGCCGTGTAGAAATTCTAATAATTCTCCAAACTCTACTTGAAGCGTGCCGGTTATCAAGTTGACCGCTTTATCCATAAGGCTCAATGGATCTAATCCTTCTAAAGCGGATCTACTGAACTCGATAATGATTTCTTGATGTAAGTACTTTCTGCTAACCGAATCTTTAGTCATGTGACTTCCAGAGTAACTATAGTGACTTGTTTAGAATCTTCATTCGTAAAAGAATCCAAAATATATTAACAAGAAAAAGGGAATAAAAGTCATAGACTTTGATCTCAGGTTAATGAAAGCCATTTTAAACTACCTTCGTTTTCGTGACTCTTGGATTAGGTTTTTCTAGATATTCGTTGATTTACGATCAACTGTCCTACTTGGCGGCTATGGTTGGAACTGAGATTGCTCAAAGCGCTCCCCTAATTAGAGGAATAGCGGCCGAGGAAGTGGAGACGTTGGGGAAAAGGCCTCCTTGGTTCTTAAGGAATTGGATGTTATTCTAAATGCAGACGAGCATAAATGGTTTTTGGGTAAGATGTCGAAGAAAGAAAAATCTCGGAGAAAAGCCGCCGCCGCAGAATTCAAAAAACGATACGCTCAAAATTAGCCTATGATTTGTTTTTTATTAAAGTCAAAAGGATAAACAAATGGATAAAGTTCGAAATTATATGTCAGAGTCGTTGTTGAGCGTAGAAAGCTCTGTTAGTGTTTTAGAAGCCGTTATTTATATGCAAGATAATAATATTCATGCTTTACTCGTAAAAGAAGCGGGGGAATATATCGGTATAGTGAGCGAAGTTGACTTTAGTTGGGAGGTTATTTCGTCCAAAGTAGACCCTAAAAATACAAAAGTATCTGAAGCGATGAATTTTCCCATGGTTTCTGTCGATATCGAAACGGATATGAATTCCGCTGCCGAAATCATGTTAGAAAAAAATGTTCGACACCTTGCGGTGACAGAAATGGGAAAAATAGCAGGAATCTTATCCATCAAAGATTTTACAAGGTATTTCATCGCTCAAAGTAAATAGGAAAACTATTTTAATTTCCTAAATAGCCTACTTATTTGATTTAAATTCGGCAATAAAAGGAAGATTCCGGAATTTGTTTTTGTAATCCATCCCATACCCCACCGCAAACAGGTCCGGGACTTCAAAACCGATATAATCGGCCTCCACTTCTACTTGTCTCTTGGTTTTTTTATCCAAAAGAGCGCAGGCTTTGATTGACCTTGGGGATTTTTCCTTCAAACATTCTTTGAGACGCTTGAGAGTCAATCCAGTATCGATAATATCGTCGACGATTAGAATGTCTTTTCCTTTTACGTCCTCTCTCAAATCAAAATGAATTTCCACGTTTCCAGAAGATTCTTGCCCAGAATAACTGGAGACAATAAAAAAGTCGATGGCTAGAGGAGTATCAATCAATCGAATGAGGTCCGAGAAAAATATACAAGCTCCTTTTAGAACCCCAATAATTAGAAGATCTTTATCCTTATAATCCTCAGAAATTTGTTTGGCCAGCTGTTTGATTCGAACCTGGATTTCCTGTTCGGTAAATAAGGTTTTCCAATCTTCCATTTTATGTATAACGTTAATTATTGAGAGTTAAAAATTGAAATGAATTTATTGGATTGATAATTGAAATTCTAAAAAAGTTAAATAATACATAGAATCAAATTCTCAAAATATTCAGAGCGTTAGATTTTTAAATAGGGTTAGATTTATCGGCCAGAAGTTGCGGGCTCAAAATATTCGAATATAAAGGAAGAGATTCCATTTACATCTTTAATGATATAGGAATTTTCCTATGCCGTTTGTCGTTGGGCGGAAATATACCGTTGAAGATTTTCTGGAGCGTCGATGTTTTGTTTTAAACAGAGGTTCAAAGAGTATTTGTTGGCTGCGGACACTATTTTGACCTCAAAATTAAAGCTACGATTTACTTTTGTTAATCAATTGCGGCAATAACGCTAAACCCCGCCTTTTTAATTTTTTCCACCACTTTTTGAGTCTGGCACAAGTCCAAACGAAATGAATATACTTGTTTGTGGCCGGATTTTTTATACGGAGCCATTCCGACTGTAATGATATTTAGATCTTCTCCACGTATTATCTTCGATACCTTATCAAAATTGTTTGGGTCTTTTCCCATTACCACGTCAATACGCGAACTGGAATGCAGAATTCCCATGATATCGATAAAAAGTCCCAACATATCCATAACGGATACAATGCCGACTAATTTATTGTGCTTTAGGACGGGCAAAGCCCCAATTTTGTTTTTATAAATGATTAAAGCGGCGTCCTCTATATGAGTTTCGGGAAAAACCACGAGAGGACCAGTGGTCATGAAGCTTTCTACCTTTATCTTAGATGGAGGCAATCCATTGGCCGAACTTATACTAGAAGTTAGGAAGGTTGACCGGACATCGCTTTCCGAAATAATTCCAAGCAATTCTTTTTTATCATCCACCACAGGCAAGTGACGAATGGTGTTTTTTTGCATCAACTCTTGAGCTTTTTTCAATGAAACGCTTTTTTTGACGGTAATTGGTTTTTTAACCATCACTTCGCTAACTATCATGACTTCAGCCCCCTTATTATTTTTAGTTCATATATGCGAATTACAAAATAAAAAGTAATTAATGCTACCTTATTGTAAACCGTTTTCATTTTTGATTAAAGGGTAAGCGTAAAATCTTATTCCGATATTGTGAAAATAATAAATCGTATAACTTTTTTATTTAAAAAATAACAAAAGATTTTTATAGGAAACTCGAATTAGGTGTTTTTTGGAAACAAAATACAAGTTATTTTTTGATTTTTCTTTGATTGAGGGATATCTAATATTGGTTATCAGATTTTTATTATTTCGGAAATCCAAATGGTGAAATGGAAAATGCTTGAAAAATCGAATCAAAAAACATTAAAATAGCAAACAACTTTCCTGTCAAATTCCAATAAATGGATTTTAGTTTTTAAGGAAAACAGCAATAAGATTTAGGGGGAAGAGCTGGTAAAAATTCTATGTAATTGTGTAGAAAATATATATAATTTGTTTATAAAAAGTATTCTATTGTGTTTGTGCGTAAAACGTTGAAAGTTGACATGTCTTTGATTTCATAATAAGTTACGGTTTTTGGTATAAGACTTGCTCCTTATACCCTGGTTTATTGTCATTTTTATTAGAACTTTTTGTGTAGATATTTAAAGGATTGATGAAATACTCAGGATTTCCAAAAAAACAGGGCCTTTACGACCCCGAGTTTGAAAAAGATAGTTGTGGCGTTGGCTTTGTCGTTCATATGGATGGAAAAAGTGCCCATCAAACTGTCGTTGACGGTTTAGAGATATTGAAAAAACTAGAGCATCGTGGAGCTTGTGGTAGCGATCCATTAACAGGCGACGGCGCTGGCATTCTTATCCAGACTCCTCATAAGTTTTTCAAGAAAGTTTGCTCCTCTATTGATATTGAATTGCCTGCAAATGGGGAATATGGCGTTGGGCTGATTTTTTTATCGCAAGACCAGGCCCGGCGAGAAGCCAGCGTAAAAATATTTGAAAACAGTTTGTCTGACGAAGACTTGATTTTACTCGGTTGGCGCGATGTTCCTGTTGATAATTCCACGATTGGAATTGGCGCTAGAGAGGTAGAACCTGTGATCAAGCAGGTGTTTGTAAAAGCTAACTGCGAAATGAAGCCAGATGAGTTGGAAAGAGCCTTATTCTCCGTCCGTAAGTTCACCACGACTCATATCAGAGATGTGGGTTTGAACGACGACGAAAGTTTTTACGTTTGCAGTTTATCCTCCAAAACTCTCATATATAAAGGCCAGCTGATGTGCGATCAGCTGGAGACTTATTTCCTGGATCTGAAAGACCAGGATATGGAATCGGCTTTGGCTTTGGCGCATTCGCGTTATAGCACCAATACATTTCCGTCATGGAGTCGAGCCCAACCGTTTCGTATGCTAGCTCATAATGGCGAGATTAATACCGTGCGCGGCAACAAAAATTGGATGCACGCCCGGGAAGCTCATTTTGAAACTTCATTATTCAAAGATATCAAGAAAACGCTTCCGGTTATCAAGCCAGGTATGAGCGACTCTTCCGATTTTGATCACGCCTTGGAAATGCTTTACTTTGGCGGTCGTTCCTTGGCTCACTCTGTAATGATGATGATTCCAGAACCTTGGTCTTTTCACCAAACGATGAGCCAAGAGAGAAAGGATTTCTATCAGTTTCACGCTTCTTTGATGGAACCCTGGGATGGTCCCGCTTCCATTGCGTTTACCGACGGCGAAGTGGTGGGAGCTGTGTTGGACCGAAACGGTTTGAGACCTTCTCGATATTATGTAACAAAAGACCGAACTGTTATCATGGCCTCCGAAGTAGGGGTTTTACCTGTTGACGAAGCGAATATCGAATACAAAGGACGGTTGCAACCGGGTAAGATGTTTTTAGTCGATTTGAAGCAAGGACGAATCATTAAGGACGAAGAAATTAAAGAGCAAATTTGCGGTCAAAAAACATACGGTCAATGGTTAAAGGATAACCAGCTCAATTTAGAAGATATTCCAGCCCCAAGCTCTGCTTTTAAACCCAATTTGGAAACTCTAGCGCAAAGGCAGAAGGCTTTTGGCTACACGATTGAAGACACGAAAATGATCATGGCGCCCATGGTGAGTACCGGAATGGAAGCGACCGGATCCATGGGAAACGACGCTCCTTTAGCTGTTATGTCGGAGAAACCTCAGCTTGTTTTTAATTACTTTAAACAATTATTCGCTCAAGTGACGAACCCGGCCATCGATTCCATTCGGGAGATGCTGGTCATGTCTATGGAAGCGACTCTCGGTAAAGAGCTGAACTTGTTAGAAGAGAGTCCCGAGCATTGTAAAAAGCTTAAGATCCAAGAAGCGGTTTTGACCTATGAGGAAATGGAAAAAATTCGTGGTTTGGATCAACCTTGGTTTAAATCTCATACGATTGACACGCTCTTTTTAGCGGCAGCGGGCGAAGCTGGCTTGCAAAAAGGATTAGAGCATATTTGCCAGGAGGCCTCCGATGCTATCCAAAATGGCGCGACTATTTTGATTTTGTCCGACAAAAATATGGACTCGGAAAATGCGCCGATTCCAAGTTTATTAGCGACGGCGGCAGTTCATCACCATTTGTTGAGAGAAACCACCCGGACGGATGTTGGATTGGTTGTCGAAACTGGCGAAGCAAGGGAAATGATGCATTTTGCTTTATTGACCGGTTATGGCGCTGGAGCGATTTATCCTTATCTCGCTTACGAAACGATAGATCAAATGATCAAAGATGGAGTTTATGTTTCTGACATTGACTTTGATACCGCCATTAAGAATTACGTGACTTCCACAAAAAAGGGTCTTTTTAAGATCATTGCCAAGATGGGAATTTCTACTATCCGTAGTTATCGCGGCGCGCAAATCTTCGAAGCTGTGGGTTTGAATCAGTCGGTTATCGATAACTATTTTACGGGTACACCTTCGAGAGTTGAAGGCATTGGTTTGGAAGCGATTGCAAAAGAAAGCGTCATACGGCATCGCCGAGCTTTCACGGAGTCTGGTATTTCCAGCCAACTCATGGATTTAGGAGGAAACTATCATTGGCGGCGCGGCGAAGAAAAGCACATGCTGAACCCCAATGCGGTCGCAACCTTACAACACGCGGTTCGAAGTGGAGATTACAAGCTCTATAAGAAGTTTTCGCAAGTTTCCGACAATGTCAATACTCGGAATAGCGCATTACGAGGATTGTTAAAATTCAAGAAAACGAATCCGATTCCCATAGACGAAGTAGAACCTGTCGAAGAGATTACCAAACGATTTTGCACGGGAGCAATGTCGATTGGTTCAATTTCACGGGAAGCTCACGAAACATTAGCTATCGCTATGAATCGATTGGGCGGAAGAAGCAATACCGGCGAGGGTGGCGAAGATTCGGTTCGTTATGTTCCCGACGCCAATGGAGATTCACGCCGAAGCAAAATCAAGCAGGTGGCTTCAGGACGGTTTGGGGTGAGTAGTTATTACCTTGCAAATGCGGACGAGATGCAAATTAAAGTAGCGCAAGGCGCAAAGCCCGGTGAAGGCGGTCAATTACCTGGTCATAAAGTCAGCGAGTATATCGCTAAATTACGCAACTCGACTCCGGGAGTGGGATTGATTTCTCCACCGCCGCATCACGATATTTATTCCATCGAGGATCTACAACAACTTATCTACGATTTACATAACGCCAATCCAACGGCAGATGTCAGCGTGAAATTGGTCGCTGAAGTCGGCGTGGGTACTATTGCGGCAGGCGTATCTAAAGCGCATTCGGATGGCGTTCTAATTGCCGGTCACGATGGCGGTACTGGAGCGTCTCCTCAAACTTCAATCAAGCATGCGGGTTTGCCTTGGGAACTGGGTTTATCGGAAACGCAACAAGTATTAGTTTTAAATGATTTGCGCGGCAGAATTCGGGTTCAAGTAGACGGACAGTTGAAAACGGGACGCGATGTGATCATTGGCGGTATATTAGGCGCAGATGAATTTGGGTTCTCGACAACCGCTTTAGTTTCCATGGGTTGTATCTTGATGAGGAAATGCCATCTTAACACGTGTTCAGTAGGCGTGGCGACACAGGACCCAGAATTGAGAAGAAAGTTTAGCGGAAAACCAGAATACGTGGTCAATCAATTTCAATTCATAGCTCAAGAAACTCGGGAAATCATGGCTGAGTTAGGAATTCGTAAGTTTGAAGACTTGATTGGTAAAGTAGAATTGTTGGATTCCGAAGACGCTGTCGACCATTGGAAACAACAAGGTATTGACTACACGAATATCTTACATAAACCGGATGTTCCCGAAACAGTAGCGATTCGTCATGTTACGACGCAAGATCATACGAACGTTAGAGAAGTTTTGGATAAAGAGATTATTGAAAAAGCCAAACCAGCTCTAGAAAAAGAAGAGAAGGTCCAACTTGAGTTTCCTATTGGAAATACAGATAGAACGGTTGGCGCTCAGTTGAGTTACCAAATCTCTAAAAAACATGGGGAAGAGGGACTTGAAGAAGATTCCATCAAAATTAAATTCAATGGATCTGCAGGACAAAGCTTTGGCGCGTTCCTAGCTCCTGGGATTACTTTTGAATTATCCGGCGACGCCAATGATTACGTTGGCAAAAGTCTTTCTGGCGGAAATGTGATTATTTATCCTCCTGAAGAGTCGACAATCGTTCCTGAGGAAAATATCATTGCCGGCAACGTTTTGTTGTACGGAGCTACCGCAGGTAAAGTTTATATGCGTGGCATTGTCGGCGAACGATTTGCCGTTCGTAATAGCGGCGCCCATGCGGTAGTCGAAGGCGTAGGAGACCACGGTTGCGAATATATGACAGGCGGTTTGGTTGTCGTTTTAGGCAGAACGGGCCGAAACTTTGCGGCGGGAATGAGCGGCGGTATTGCCTATGTTTGGGATAAAGATAAAGAGTTTGAATTGAATTGTAACTTAGGTTTAGTTGATTTGGAGCCGGTTGAGGAGGAAGAGGATAGCGAAACGTTGAAGGTTTTGATTCAAGATCATTTGCGTTTCACCCAAAGCGTTGTTGCGCAAGACGTCTTGGATCGATGGGAAGAGGTTCTTCCTCAATTTGTAAAAGTTTATCCTCGCGATTATCGCAGGGTTTTGGAAGAACGGAAGAAAAAGCGAATGGAAGAATCGCTGGAAGAGGTTGCTTAATGGGGGCGATTAAAGGTTTTATGGAACATGGGAGAGAGACTCCCGAAGGTCGAGACGTAAAAGATAGGCTAAACGATTGGAAAGAGGTCTATCATGAAATGCCCGAACAAAAGTATAAAGACCAAGGGGCTAGATGCATGGATTGCGGGGTTCCTTTTTGTCAAAGTAATACAGGTTGTCCGCTTGGCAATATGATTCCGGACTGGAACGATATGGTTTACCGCGACCGCTGGGAAGACGCGCTCGCTTATATGTCCAAGACCAATAACTTTCCCGAGTTTACCGGAAAGATTTGTCCCGCGCCTTGTGAAGGAGCCTGTGTACTGGGTATTACTGAACCTGCCGTAACCATTCGCAATATAGAAGAAAAAATAGCAGAAGAAGGTTTTGCCAGGGGATTTATTAAACCAAGTCCGCCACTCAAAAGAACTGGGAAAAAAGTCGCCGTAGTTGGTTCGGGCCCAGCGGGATTAGCCGCCGCCGATCAACTCAATAAAGTGGGACATAGCGTCGTTGTATTGGAAAAAGACGATCGAATTGGCGGTCTATTAATGTATGGGATTCCTAATTTTAAATTAGAAAAAGAAATTGTCCAGCGCCGCATTGATGTCATGGAAAAAGAAGGCGTTGAGTTTCGCCCGAATTCCCATGTTGGCGGAAACGTGAAAATTGAAGATTTACAAAACGATTTCGACGCCGTGATTTTGTGCGGTGGAGCGCAACAACCAAGAGATTTGCCGGTCGAAGGAAGAGACTTGGATGGAATCCATTTTGCGATGGATTTTCTGCCACAACAAACTAAGCGTTTGCAAGGAGACACGATTCCAGAGTCTGAAGCGATTACCGCTAAAGATAAAAATGTGTTGGTCATTGGCGGCGGCGATACGGGTTCCGACTGTTTAGGCACATCGTTACGGCAAGGCGCTAAAAGAGTCGATCAATTTGAATTATTGCCTGCTCCTCCTGAAGGTCGAGCTGAAGGTAATCCATGGCCCAATTGGCCGCAGATTTACCGTGTTTCTTCTTCCCATGAAGAAGCGATTGATGAAGTGCGCGACTTTTGCGTTATGACCAAGAAGTTTTCCGAAAAAGACGGAAAAGTTAATAAAGTGCATGCCGTGAAAATTGAGTTTGGCGATCCCGATCCCAAAACGGGAAGGCCTTCAATCATCGAAGTTCCCGGGTCGGAATTCGAACTGCAAGTGGATTTAGTCTTATTGGCGATGGGTTTTTTAGGCCCTATCCGCGGCGGTATGATTGAACAGTTAGGCGTCGATTTAGATGGAAGAGGCAACGTTGCCTGCGATGGAAAAAAGATGACCAGCGTTCCCGGAGTATTTGTCGCCGGAGATATGACGCGCGGTCAATCTTTGGTTGTATGGGCGATTGCCGAAGGCCGAGAAGCCGCTCGCGGAGTCGACGAATACCTCATGGGTTCCACCATCCTACCTCACAGCGAGTTTTTGTCGGTTTAGCCGAACTTGCTTAAAGCTTCAAAATATTTCTTCTGCTAGGTTTATTTCTTAGTTTCATAAGATCAAATATACCGCCCTTTTATTTTAAGGACTATTTATTTGACGTTGTAGAAATAATGAGTTTTTGCATTTCTATGCGTGCATTAAATATTGATACATCATAATCCAAGTTTGATTTCTTACATTATCAAGTTATGATATTTGAACGATCAATTTTGAAGGAGCGAAGGGATGAGGGGAGCGGGCGGAACTAGCGGCGGCATAGGTCAATTCTTTTTAGGTTTCATCATGATGTGTGGCGGTTTTTATATGTTGTTAAACTCCATCACCGTGACTTCTGGTTTTGGTATGGGCTTGAGAATTTTCGCCATGGGCGCTTTTGGAACTAACTTCGGAATAACCAGCGGTATGATAATGATTCCTTTTATGTTTGGCGTTGGAATCGTTTTTTACAACTCGCGCAATCCTATGGGTTGGCTTTTAACCGTGGGTTCTTTGGCGGCATTAATTTTTGGAGTGATCGCCTCGATTCATTTTAGCTTTAGAGCGATGTCCGCGTTTGACCTGATTGTAATACTGGTGTTAGCAATGGGCGGACTTGGTTTGTTTCTAAATTCCTTAAGAAATTTTGAAGAACGAACTCGATAGATTTCTTTTCAATGCCCTCCCTCTACCGATTGCATTATTTTAATTCTGTCTCCCCCTTTTAGATCGACTTCCTCATTATCAAACCCTTTTCTGTTCCCGCTAATACCAATAATGAATCCATCATTTTTCCCCAACCATTATCTTTATAGTTATGAAGTCGGTATTTAGATACTTACTTTAAACCTACCTACGATTTTATTTTTTACCTTTAACGAGCGATCTCAAAATAATTTTTGTCTAGTAAAAAAATATTTCGCTCAGTCGAAAAAAGAGTTGGCGTTTTAAATCTCGTAATGATTTTTTTTGTGAGACAAATATGCCTATTGTCGCATATCTTCTCATTTTGTCGAAAATTTGGTTCATTTTGATTCAATGGTCTCAATTTGATTCATCGTTAAAAAAAATTAATGTTTTAAAAAATTTGGTAAATCGAAAATCGTTGAAAAACCCCTAATTATTAGATTATCGATAATTTGGTATGCTAAATGCTTTAAGTTAACCGAATTGTTAAGTTAATTTGAATTCAATAGTTTGATTTTGGGTGACTTAAAAATCTTTTAGAATTTTTTCTAAATAGACTCAAATTTCTTTTATTTGTCTTAAAACTCATATCTATTTAACGAATCTTTAATCAGCCTTTATCTGAAGGATAAGTGATGAAATTAAAAAGTTTACTCTATGGGGTCTTAATATTGGTTTTCGCTTTTGGCGCAAGTTCATCTGTTTTTGCTTATCCTGGTTCTGATATTGAGAGTAGTCGTCTTTTGGGTTATAAAAAAGAGAAGACAGGCTCAAGTATTCATTCTTCTAATAAGAGTCAAATTAAGAATGATTTTGGCAAAACCCCGTTACTTTTTGAAAAAAACTTTGGGCAAGTAAATAAAGAAGTCCAATTTTTGTCTAGAGGACCTGGATATAACTTATTTCTGACATCCAATGAATCTGTCTTGGTTATGACAAAAAAATCGATACATTTTGACGATAAAAAAGATCCTTTAAAACCAACATCAGAGCTGAATTCTAGGGAATTAGAGTCTATCGCTGTTAGGATGAAATTGGTTGGGGCTAACTCATCTCCCGTAATTAATGGGAAGAACAAAACAGAAAGTAAAACGAATTATTATAGGGGAAGCGATTCGTCTAAATGGATAGCGGGAATTTCTAACTATTCTAAGGTCGAGTATGAAGAGGTCTATCCAGGAATCGACGTTGCTTATTATGGGAATAACCGACAATTAGAATACGATTTTATTTTGGAGCCTGGAGCCGACCCGAATTTAATTCGTTTATCGTTTGAGGGAACTGAAGATCTTTCCATTGATACGCTAGGTAATTTGGTTTTAAAGACAAAAAATGGCGAAGTGATCCAAAAATCCCCTTTGATTTACCAAATGGTAGATTCCAAACGCAAAATAGTAAAGGGCGGTTATGTTTTAGACAAAAATGACCAAGTAGCCTTTAAGGTTGCCGATTATGATTTAACCAAAGAGCTAGTCATTGATCCCGTTCTTGTTTATTCAAGTTATTTTGGAGGAAGCGATACAGATGTGACGTATGGAGTTGCCGTTGCTCATATTTCCGGTAGCCCCGCTTCTTTTTTAACTGGGTATACTTTTTCCACCGATTTACCCAATAATACAACGCCATCTTCAATTCCAGGCAGTATCAATGGTTATGTTACAAAACTAAACTCAACCGGTTCAGCTGTTGAGTTTACAACTTATATTGGGGGCAGCGGTAACGATCAAGCTAACGGTATTGATGTGGACGATTCTGGTAATGTTTATATTACTGGTTTGTCCTCTTCCAGCGATTTCCCAACGTTAAACGCCGCTCAAAATAGTTTAGGTGGCTCCATGGATGCCATGGTGGTAAAGCTGGATCAAACTGGAAGTATACTTTTTTCTAGTTATTTAGGAGGAACCGGTTCTGAAGTAGGCTATGGCATTGCTGTCGATTCATTGGGGAATGTCAATGTTTCAGGTTATACAACCTCTAATAATGGAACTATCGCAGACAACGTTTCTAATGGATTGGGTTATGTTGGGGGGACCGACGCTTTTTTAGTTCAGGTGGATTCCAGCGGCCAATTTAATTTTTCGGCTATACTTGGCGGAACAGGAAGTGAAAGTGGGCAAAATGTAACGGTAGGCCCAGATCCATCTTCAGGTGACGAAGCGGTTTTTCTTACGGGTTATACGTCGTCGACAAATTTTGTGACGGCCTCTCCCTTACAACCCACTTTTGGTGGAAATCTGGATGGATTTTTGGCCAAATTTAGCGGTTCTAATTTGGAATTTTCTACATACTTAGGCGGATCAAGTTCGGATCATGCGAGAGGAGTCGCCGTTGACGACAATGGCAACGTGTTTGTATTTGGAGAGACAAACTCAACAAATTTTCCTTTAGCAAATCCCATTCAAAGTTTTAAGGCTGGTCTCGCCGATTCGTTCGTCACAAAAATAGATCCAACAGGTTCCTCCCTGATTTATTCCACTTATTTAGGAGGATCGTCGCAAGAATTTGGTTATTCAATTGACCTGTTGTCTGGTAGAGCATTTGTTGCTGGATACACCGAATCTTCCGATTTTCCAACATTAGATCCCATTCAAAATCCTGGCGGTAATATCGACGGTTTTATTTCGGTACTGGAAACTGACGGTTCCTTGTTGTTCTCAACGCACTTTGGCGGAAGCGCTAGCGACCGCATTAATTCGGTTGCTACCCAAGTTGAAACTAGCGCTCAATCTACACAAGAAACATACGTTTATATTGCAGGAAATACACAGTCCACCGATTTAGCAACCGTAAATCCCTTACAATCAAATTTTGCTGGCGGTCAAGATGGTTTCATTGCCAAAATTGAGCTAGCCGGAATGACGGTGCTTCCTGGCCAAATTACGGTCACACCAAGCTCAAGCCTTAACGCTAGTGGCTTTGTGGGAGGACCTTTTAATCCAGATTCTCAAATTTATACTTTAGAAAATATCGGACAAGAAGACATTGATTTTGATTTTAGTTTTGTAGGATTCGGCCATGATTCTGCGGCAAACTCATCTTCCGATTGGGTTGCTTTTGATTTTATTGGAAATACTCATGATTCTCAATCAAATCAAACGACAGCAACTTTATTAACGCCTGGAGCGCAAGGTACTGTAACTGTTTCAATTTCAGATCAAGCCGACAATTTACCGTCTGGATTGCATAGCGCAACCCTCAACATAATTGACAACAGCGATAGTTCTATAATCACAACACGCGATGTTTCGTTGAATGTTAAAAAGCCAGCAAATTTAGAAATTACTCCAGTTACGGGATTAATATCTGAAGGTTTAGAAGGAGGACCGTTTAGTCCTAACTCGGAAAACTTTAATTTGTCCAATACTGGCGATGAAGGTCTTGATATTTCTTTTACTAAGTCTCAGGAATGGTTAACGTTTGCTTTTATGGGCGTAAGTCATGATTCTGCCGCAGTTACGTTATCCAGTACCATACCGGCGGGAAACTCGGAACCTTTGGTTATATCCGTAAATGATAACGCCAATAGCTTGGTTCCGGGGACCTATAATGAAACGGTGACTTTTAATTATTCTTCTAGTCATGTTTCAGGGAGTACTTCAGGCAATGTTTCAGGAAGCCAAACCAGACCCATATCTTTAACTGTTAAAAAACTTGGAGATTTAACTCTCACATCTACCGGTCATTTGGCGGCTTCTGGAGAAGAAGGAGTTGGACCGTTTGTTCCCTCGCCGGTTACTTATACCCTTACCAATACTGGCGAATCGGATGTGAACTACTCCATTACAAAAAACCAGACTTGGGTTAGTGTTTCGCCCTCTTCTGGAATCCTCACTCAAGGGAATAGCGTTATCGTTTCCGTATCGGTTAACGCTGCCGCCGCGCTCAGTTTGGCGGCTGGGCTTTACGCGGATACGGTGACAATTACAAATACCACTAATGGCTTAGGTAATACCACTGTACCGGCAAACTTAACAGTTTTAACTCCAGGGACTTTGGCGGTCGCGGGTGGTGACTTAACTTCTACTGGAGAATTTGGCGGACCGTTTACCCCAAGTGGGAAATCATATAATCTATCCAATATTGGCGAAACCGATCTGACATACTCGATCAGTAGTTCTTTAAACTGGGTTCATATTTCGGGAGCTACAGGAACAGGAACTATTTCACCAGGACAAAGCGTGAGCCGTTTCGTCATTATAGGTTCGGAGGTCGATTCCTTCCAACCTGGAACCTATTCGGGAGGAATAGATTTTGTAAATACACAAAATGGTAGAGGCACAACAGCGGCGAATGTTAGTCTGACTGTTTCCGACACCACTCCGCCTGCAGTGACTGCTCCAGCGGCAGTGACAACCGAAGCTACGGGAGCTCAAACCATAGTTACGCTTGGAACAGCCACGGCGACTGACTTAGTTGATGGTTCAGTAGCGGTTACCAATGACGCGCCATCAGGCGGTTTCCCGGTAGGAACCACTACGGTTACTTACACTGCGATTGATTCCTCTGGTAACACAGGCACGGCAACTCAACAAGTGACGGTAACCGATACCACGGTTCCAGTTGTTACGGCTCCAGCGGCAGTAACGACGGAAGCTACAGGCGCCAGCACGACAGTAACTCTTGGAACGGCAACAGCGACCGATTTAGTTGACGGTTCTGTAGCGGTTACGAACGACGCTCCTGCAACTTTCCCGGTCGGTACCACTACGGTAACGTATACGGCGGTTGATACGGCTGGTAACACAGGCACGGCAACACAACAAGTGACGGTAACCGATACCACAGATCCAGTTGTAACGGCTCCAGCGGCAGTGACGACCGAAGCTACAGGCGCCAACACGACAGTAACTCTTGGAACGGCGACGGCGACCGATTTAGTTGACGGTTCAGTAGCGGTTACGAACGACGCTCCTGCAACTTTCCCGGTCGGTACCACTACGGTAACTTATACGGCGGTTGATTCAGAAGGTAACACGGGTACAGCCACGCAACAGGTTACGGTTACCGATACCACGGTTCCATTTGTAACGGCTCCAGCGGCAGTGACGACGGAAGCTACAGGCGCCAGCACGACAGTAACTCTTGGAACGGCGACGGCGACTGACTTAGTTGACGGTTCTGTGGCGGTTACGAACGACGCTCCTGCAACCTTCCCAGTCGGTACCACTACGGTAACGTATACGGCGGTTGATACAGCTGGTAACACAGGCACGGCTACGCAACAAGTGACGGTAACCGATACCACAGATCCAGTTGTAACGGCTCCAGCGGCAGTAACGACAGAAGCTACAGGCGCCAACACGACAGTAACTCTTGGAACGGCGACGGCGACCGACTTAGTTGACGGTTCAGTAGCGGTTACGAACGACGCTCCTGCAACATTCCCAGTCGGTACCACTACGGTAACTTATACGGCGATTGATACGGCCGGTAACAGCGGTACGGCTACGCAACAAGTCACGGTTACAGATACTTCTGGTCCAACAGTCACGGCTCCAGCGGCAGTAACGACGGAAGCTACAGGCGCCAGCACGACAGTAACTCTTGGAACGGCGACGGCGACCGATTTAGTTGACGGTTCTGTAGCGGTTACGAACGACGCTCCTGCAACATTCT